>Ga0181612_100579_pt1 | contig 19360 bp, 10 predicted proteins | sample HoacroProtozoa21_FD_119630 | JGI IMG/M metagenome (GOLD analysis project Ga0181612, IMG submission 119630) | Hoatzin crop microbial communities from Cojedes, Venezuel. Combined Assembly of Gp0051906, Gp0051904, Gp0051908 | reverse complement strand
GAGCAGCAGCGGGAACGCGTGTGGACGTCGTGCGTTTGGGCTGGCTGGAGTTCAAAGCGCTGATCTTCAGCGCCGAACAGACCCGGACCTGGGGGGTGAGTGCAGGAGGCTGGAAAAGCCCGAGGAGCGGGCTGGAAGTGGCTGGCGCTAAGCACTTTGTTTTAAATCGCGGCGAAGCGTCCTTGCAGGCGGTGCTGGGAGCGGGTCCCGGGAGCGCCCTCGGCAGCAGCGACCTGAGCTGCCTGGGCTCAGGCTCCTGGCGCGCCGGGCGGGGAGAGGGCTCCGGTTCTGCCTTCCTTATCCCAACACCGTGATTTTCGTAACACGATATTTGGAGTCTCTTCCACGTCTGGAAAGGCGCATGCAGGTTGCGCGGTGTTTTCCAGCGGTCGTCCGAGCTGAGCATCGCTGGGGAGCCGACATGAGAGCTCTGCTTCTCTCGCCCGCCGCGGAAACCACGGCAAGCTCCCGGCTCTGTCACACGAAGTGGGTGGCGTGGGCTGGGTTATTTAGCTTGAGCTGCTTGACGGAGGAGAAGTCATCTTTTGGGCCTGGTGAGCAAGATTTGGGTACTCTGTGACGTGTCACGTTGCCAAAGGACATTAATTCTTGAGGGTGGTGAAACCCTGGAATGGGTTGCCCAGAGAGGCAGTGGAGGCCCCATCTCTGGAAACATTCAAGACCAGAGTGGACAGGGCTCTGAGCACCCTGGTCTCGTTAGCGGTGTCCCTGCTCGCTGCGGGTGGTTGGACTGGATGACCTCTGGGGGTCCCTTCCAACACAAAACTTTCTATGATTCAATGATTCTATGATTCTATGATATGCTTGCTTCCCTAACTGCCTCATCAAAGCTTTTCTTCCTGATTTTAAACATCAATACTTTAAGTCTCTATCATGTTAAAGCAGTAAGTCACAGAAATTATGGCATTATCTGCATCATTAATATCCTGTAGACCTGCTTCTACACCCAGCCTTTATCCAGAAGTGTAATCCTATAAAGCTGAAATGTGAAGACCTTACTTAATTCTCAGTCAATACAACTTTTACTAAGATCCATAGAGGTCCGCATAGTACAAACTGATAAGAATCTAAGAATTTTTTGACCTGTGCTAGGATTATTTGCATGATCAGAGCTTTATGCAAATATATGCAAAGTTAATTCCTTATTTATTGGCTAGTGAAATGAAGGTATATATGAAAGAATACTTGTTCGCTTTTTCCTCTTAAGGTTTTCAATTTCACTTTCATTTTGTATTCTCAGTTTTAATTGTAATTAGACAGAAAATGCTTTTTCAGAGTCAATATGTTATGTTCAAATACAGATGAATCCCAGGAGCAATAACAGCATTATATATGAGCTGCTGTCTTACGCATTCAAATGACTTTGTATAGCTTATGGGATACAGAAACAGTGTAGGGGAGAAAAAAGGTTGTAACATAGGAGGAAGCATACATGATACTGATGACACAGCTCATCATGGTGTTAAAGGATGAAGCGACAGAAATGTAAACCAGATGTTCCCTTGCTCCACAAGGGCACAAATGAATCCCAAGTTGCAGCAATTAGTCTGCTACCTAGCTACACTTTTGAATACAACTGATGAGCAAGATCATACCTTTTAGGTTTTTGAAACACTTAAGGAAACTGCTGTTCAGGCAAACAAAATGATCTATTCCTTCTAGTGAGTGAAAAGCTTGTCTGATTTCCAAACTTCAGCCAGCTCAGAAGACAGATTTTTTACTTAGCTTTGCTCAGGCATCTGTATATTTTTTACTGAATAGCTCCTTTTCTGCACTGGCTGTAGAGTTCCCAGTATTATTTTTGCTTTTGCAGTTTTTCACATTAGAATTGAAAAAATGAAAGGGAAGAAGAAAAGGACAGAATTTTGGGTTTTTTTACCTTGTGAAAAAATGAATAAAGTTTTGTGGCATGATGGTGCTAAGCATGGAGTAATGCTTTGTTAGAGGGTGTTCTGGGAGTAATCTTCTGCAAGGGACTTTACGAGAGGATGTGATAGCAGAATATTTATGGGATGCTGGAAAGGAGGGGTTTTGGGTAATGCACAGCCCAGAAAAAGGTATTTGAAGTAATAAAAGTATTTTAAATATTTAAAAGTCCTGCTCATTCTCTCAGAAAGGAGGGAGGGGGAAAGAAGGAAAGAATAAGAAAAAATATTACTACCTTAAACTATGTGAAAGCCAAGCAGGAAATACTGTACCACTTGCTTTCCAAAAAATAAAATATTTGAAGGGTTTTTCTTTGGTTTTTAAATCATTTAGCTCAGTAAGATTTGTGAAGCCTAATATCCACTGCATGCTCCAGTTTGCTGAAATTTCCTGAACAGTCACTGTCAGATGGTAGTATTTAGAACCTTTCAATGGAACTCCAGCTTTTGAGTGAAATATTATTTTAAAATTGCATTGCTAGAGCTGATGCATCATGCAGTACCCTGCCACATTATTTTAGGTGTATGTAAACAATATGAGCCCTCACACGGTTGATTAGTACAGATGTTCCAAACTTTTACTATATTTTCAAGAGAAAATATCTCCAAAATATTCACTGCAAAATTTCTCCATGAAGAATTATTCTTCCATGAGAATGTTTTTCTCTGTTTCAGTAACCCTTCGATTTTCTGTAACTTGTTTCTAAAGCAGCATATTGCACGTTACAAATCTCCAAACAGACAATGATTTAAATCCCCAAATTTAATTCCTTAATCAAAGTGCTCCTTTTAAAAAAATCAGCAGAAGCTACTTGAAAAAATATGTTTTCAGCATGTTCCCCCAAGATAATATGTGGTGCCAATAGATTTTTTCCATACAACCAAACCAAAAGCATACCATTCATGAAACAATTAAAAGGAGGCTCCTACTCAGGGCAAAGTTTTGCCAGAATTTGAGAGGAATGAGTGTAGCATGTTTATGGAGTAAATGTATCTTTTCCCTGAGGAAGCAGCCGTCTTGCTTTAAAGTACTCATTTTTGAAAAAGGGGTGTTGAAGTCTTGTGCGTATGTGTGCCTGAACCAGCTTATGAATCAGCTAACAGCTTTCAATTAACAAAGAAACTGAATTCCTTTTATGTTAGGCAGTGGAGTTCTTTCCAGCATGCTAAAATCAAGTTTTCTAGGTTTAAACACATACATAATACTTGTCTATTATATATTCAATATAATTTTTATATTGCATTATATTATAGGTATAATATAAATATAAAAGCATTATGTTGAATATATAAACTCACATCTATCTGCTTTTATTGCAAGAGAGTGGTGAAGGGCAACTACAAGTGGACAGTATCTGCCTTACTCTGAAAGAAATACTTGTAGAGTAAGTGAAATAAATTCTTGTGCCCAAAGCTTTGAAATACAGCAAACTCTTGCAGAACCTGAATTGCGAGCTCATCAGGAATGGATTTATTACTGTTGTCACCCTCTACCTCGTCATTAGCACACATCACTGTGGTGGTTCTCCTGCTACATGGGAGTTGGTCATGGCTGCTGCTGCTGCGGGTGTTCTGAAATTAATTTAAAGTTCTAGATTAGTAACTATCTATCTCTACTGGTGTTATTTCAGTGAGGATGGCAGTTTTCACAAAAAGTGAGGTGGTAGGTGTTCAAAAAATGTGGAGACATGGCACTAGGGACATGGTTTAGTATGCATTGTGGTGTTGGGTTGACAGTTGGCTTTGATCTTAGAGGTCCTTTCCAAGCTTAATGATTCTATAATTCTATGATTCTATGATTCTTCCCCATCCACAAGTTATTGCACAGAAATTTATTCCACTGGAAGGAAACTGGAGGCCTCACATCTAATTCTCTTTTTGTTCTGAAGTTTGTTGAGTAGCACTGAGGAAAGCATTCCCTACAGGTTTTTCTATGCACCAGAGGCATCTATGTTCACATCTGCATTCATGCCCAAGGCAGCAGAAACATAGCAGACATACAGGCAGCATTTGTCTCACATTTTGAAGATTTTCATCGATTATTATTTTAATATAGAAAGTGTAGAATTTAGTGGAGTTTTTCATGCTTGGTTAGGAAAACTAGCTTTTAAACTCAAAACTTAAGATCCTTCCAAGCTTCCTAGAAAAATTCTTATCAGATATTCAATTTCATTGCAATTTATTCATGTCAAACTCCGATTGGCCTTTTGGTGAATTCTCAGAGGAACAAATTATCATTGAATAGTGACCTCACTAACATGATTGCTGTCTTTTTTTCTATTTCTGTGCCCATGACTAATCCTGAGAAAAAAGAAAGTGACTTCCCAGATGAATTGAAACTTGTATTCTAAGCATTCTGATACTGAATTGATAGCACTCAAGTCCCGTCTTCCTTGGAGCGCTAGTCTGGAAATATAGAAAGGCTGACTATACTTAAGCATTTACTAAAGTAATCTACAGCTCTACCTTCTGCTTCTTGATCTGAAATGGCTTGAGTTGCATACCTTCAAGAGTGACTGCAATGTGTGTTTATCTGAAGATTTTCCAGAGGATGGAGGAGGGAGATGGAAGGATAGAGGAGTAGGGATTTTAGTAAGAGATTTATGGGTGAGGACTTAATTTTCTTGGCTAAGCCAAGTCCTATATTTATAATTAATGTCAAGAATGCTTCTGGATGTTTTAGAAGATAACAGTGCTTTTTGATAAATTGAAATATGAACAATTTATACACATTTTTTTTTCTCTAGGCATCTGTTGTTTTTATTCAAGGTTCTGTTGGCTAAACACACATATTTATGTAGGTTTGAAAACTTTGTAATAATTCCCACTCAAGAAAGAATACTTCTTCTTATTTGTTTTATACAAGGTTTACCTCTTATTTTTTTTATACCTCTAGTTCTTTTGTCTTTCCCAGTTTCTTGTTTATTATGACTGTTTTATACCTCCTGCTACAATTTTTTCAGCATTTTTGCAATGTGTAGAGGAAATATGCAAAGTGATACGACATTATGCAATAAGCATGTATGTCACCTATGTAAGAAGAACTGGGCAAAAATCAGAGCTGCTTTAGAGAACAATGTTGTTTACCCATTTGTGTGTCTGCCTCTTGCAGTGGAAAAAAATATAGAAATAGACTGTATTAAATTTATTTTCATTCTAGGGTTATTTTGAAAGACAGCATTGTAGCAGAGATTCTCCTAAGAGGAAGAGGAACTGAACAGTCACTAAGATTTATTTTATCAAGTAGAGGAAGTGCTGTCATGCATGTTTTCTTCCCATCCCAATGTAGTGCTGGTTAACTTTGGTTTTTAAAATACTAGATCCTGGTATGGTTTAGCAATGCTACCTGAACAGACACTGCTCATTCGTTTGTCATCCTTTTTGTGTGGTTTAGGAAATGCAATTCTAATGATAACAATATACTAGTTTCTATTATCAATGTTATATAACATTTACTATATACAAACCTGGTTTGAATTTATGTTAAGAGCCAACAAAGTCTTGGTGACTCTATTTATTTAAAAAAACAAGTAATGTCCATAAAATGGCTTGGGTCACTCCTGCAAAGAATAATGTCTGAATTTCTTGTCTCTTGTTATAAGCCTTTGCATAACAACCACAGAATATGCAATAACTAGATGTCTTCTTAGACAGTCATATGTTTCTACCAATGAATTAGCAGAAGCAAAAACACACATTTGATTTGTGCATGGGGGATTTTAGCCAAAGTAAATGAATCAGAGTTTTAATTCAGTTGGACTCAAATTAATTTAAGCTTGTCATATTGAACAAAAGAAAAGTGTCAGCCACTAAGGAGCAGTCAGGCATGGTATTAAACAGCTGAACTTGTCAAAATAATTAGCATGTAGTTATGACGTTGCATTCAGTACATCACTGCTTTACAGTTAGTGCTATTGTGTTTGATTTTTACATGCTTTAGACAAATTGATGTAGGTTGTTGGGTTTTTTCTTTTTATTTTTTTTTGCTTTCTTTACTTGTCCAATAATCATGGAAGGCAATCTTTACTTATTTTTTGTCCATTGAGCTAGAGTATTGTTAACTGTTTTAGATTTGTCCTGTTTGAATAGTTCCCCTATTTCCTCAAAGGCACCCTGATGGAAAGATGCCCTTTTGTTATTTATTGATAGCTATGGCCAGTAGGTAAGGTATTTACAACCAGTTGTTCTGAGCTTTGCATTTGCTTGTCATAAAGCCATATTACTCTGTTGATTTTTCCAACCAACTTAAAGTACACATCTTACATGTGCATGTGCAATTCAAAATGAATGCTTTATTCTATGCAGCTGTATGAAAAAAGAATTCCATTCTAGGTCATTTATTACAATTCTTTTTTGATCTCAGTGCCCTGTTAAAACCTTAACATTAGAGTTTTCTTCTTAGTGCCATACTGAGAATTTCATAAGCAGAAAACTGTTATTAGTAAGTTATTTCATGAATGGTAAAGGGCTTCACTACAGTTCCAGACCATGTATTTTCCTGTCAATACTGTTTACAGCATGTTGTGCACTGCCTCATCAGAAAAAAGGAGGACAGCTTATGTAATATTAATAAGCAACTCATTTATAGATAGGAGGTTGGTAATCTTTGAATATTAATTGGAATCATTCTAAAGGAACGGCTAGAAAACAGACACAGAAAGAAGACTCCTTCCTCCGAGTGTTGAATAGCACATTATTTTTGGACTATGAATTATTTACATAGAATTACTGCTTAAAGCCAGGAATCTTTTATCTTTCAGTCCTTGTTTTAAACCTGATCAGCAAAATGACATCTAACTTCACATTTCCCCTAGAGCTTGACAGTCATGAAAGCACTGACATTTTTAGGCAGATGTTTGCTGTTGATAAGATGCATTAAAGCAAGGACCATTAGCTGAACTGTTGTATAAGTAAATCGTCAAAGATTTAGGTTGTTTAACAAACTGATATCTATGCAGAAAACAAAAGATAGAGAAGGTCTGTGGAATGCTGCAGTAGTTCTTATTGACAGTCTTAGAGATCAACAAGAAGTGCTACATTGAGCAGAGTATGAATAGAATGACAATGGGGCATGTTTCAAAACACGCTTGAAACTGGATGAAATAAATAAGTTATTAAAGTAATATATCCCCTCACTACAACTCCCAAATATGCTGAAGCAGATTTTTTTCTGCCTAGTTTCATCTATTGCTGTCATATTTTAACAAATTAAAGTGTAAGTTAAGCTCTGCAGAGAAACCCATCCTAAAACTATCATGTGATCCTTATATGTGTGTGCTGCATGCGGTTTAGAACTACACAGAAAGAACTGCATGACTTCCCAGATAAGTCTGACCTGAAGATAAATATTTCAGATGGAAAGCTGAATAGTAATAACTAAATAACTGAATGGAAGAGAAACAAAAGGGAACAGAGGGTCTGGAAAAGCGTAAAAGACAAACAGAAGTGAAAAAGACTCACTGAAAGATAGGTAAAATCATGGCAAGACTGAACAGAAGATCTTAGGGAAAAAGAGAATATGAGGTAAATGCTACAGAATACTTAATGGGGCAAGACAGACAAGCAGAAAAATACACCGAAAAAAAATGGAAGACGATATAAGTCCCAGAAAGGAAGAAAGAAAGAAAGAAAAGGATGGGGTTGAAAAGAGAAACTGTACAAGAGAGGCAGGAAAAAACAGAAAGGAATAGTTAATGTTACTGTGTGTGCATGTGCCTACAGAGATGAGACATTTTCTTGTAACGTGCAGACTGTGCATGTATACATGTACATATCACTTCATGACATCAGCTGTGACTGTATATAGTTTAAGTTTTTAATGTCCTTATGCAATTGCCTGATAGAGCTCAAAGGTAAGCTTGTTCTGCCAAATGTTTTGACGGAACAAGTTTTTTTCCCATCCTGGCATTTTAGTATCACTGATCTTCAAGTATAGTTCGAAGTTGATATGTGTATGTAAATAAAATCTTTCCATAAGAACCTGCCTTTGTAAAGAATGGACCAGCATAGGATCTTTAAAAAGAAAAAAATTTGGGCAGGGTATAAAATGTATCTTTGCAATTGTAGATTAGTGAGGTCACCATGGTAGTCATGCTAAGCTCAGCAATATCAGCCCAAAGTTTCCTGTTTATTCCTCTAGGCTTTGGATTGGAGCCTGTGTCTGGTAAATAATACGTGTTAGCTCTGGACTTATTCTGGTCTTATCTTTTAATACTGTATAGTTTTTCTTCCTTCTGTTTTTGCTGCTAGAATCCATTATTGTAGATAAGGGGATAGATGTATTACATTGGTTAAACATTCGTTAATGCTGACAATATTCATTAAAAACACTATGAATTTTACTGCTACTTTCAGCAGGAGTAGAATGGGACCCCGTATACTATTTCTATGAAGACTTTGTTTGTCTTAATGGAAAAATATTTTTTAAATGACATATATTTAGCAGGTTGCTTTGTTCTAACTTAGAGGCAAATAAACTAATTCTACAGCATAAACATTAGGAGAAAAGCCCAGGCACTTGTGGGGATGGGAACAAAATTCAGTTCAGGGTTGCAGAGCAGTGTTATGTCTTTTTATTTTTTCCCCTGTCTTTTCAAATCTGGACTATTCCTACTGATGCAAATGTGTAAGTTTCACCCAAGCCTATGTTCCCCTCCTCTCCACATAATTTTTTTTTTCTTACATACTATACTAATGCTTCTTTAGTCTTCCACTAGCTGCCTGCCTGGCTCAATATCTTTCCTCAGTTAAAAATGATACTTGGGTTTTATACCATCACATTGCTCCAGTCCGTAAAAGTTTATCGGTCACACAATCTAGTTAAAGACATCTGCTGTGTTAGCTGATTTTCTCTTAGCTCCCAGATTTCTCTGAAAAAGGTTTTCACTGATGTCAAAGACAAAACTACTATTAACCTCAGTTGTAGAACCCTCCATTCTAAATAATTGTGTCAAAGAGTAATTAAGTTGTTCAGAAGAATTTCTGATACCTTTTTAACGATTTTAAATGTAATTTTCTGGCTGAAAACAATTTGCTAACGCAAATATCTCTCAAGTGAATGGTTGCACTAGACAGCTACTTTCTATAGCAAGCATCTGAAGGAAGTGCACAAAGGAACTTTATGTCTAAAACATCATTCTTCTGGAAAATTTCAAAAGAAAATGAAAGAACAGCAGAATCAGATGCAGAGTAATGTAGTTGTGAATGCAATTCATAAAAACTGCCTTGGAACAGATAATATGCAAGCCTATGTGTCAACATTAATTTTATTTGTACTAAAAATCTCCAAACAAACAAAAAACTCCAAGCCTTACACAAGTTTTAGTACGTTTTCCTATGGACTTCAAGATCAGTGACTGAGAATTTCATTGTGTAACTGACAAGGGCTGCACACTAGAGACTATATATCAGGAACTAATTGTCACTTTGCAAGCAAATGAGATAACAGTCAGGCTTGCACAAAAATTATACTGTCTTAAAAAAGTGAACGTTTCCTTGGAAAGCATAAATGAACTGACAATCAGATAGCTAGACATCAGTGTGAACAAATAAGCTCTTTGAAACATCTCTGTACACCCAAAGAGAATTTTAATAAGATATTGCAAGCTGTGGTAACTGAAAATCACCCACCAAAAGAAAAGAATCTGGCAGAGTTATCATCTAGTCCTAACCATGTCTAGTGAAAAGCTGTGGGAATTCCTCACAATTTTTCTCATCCCCTCCTATTCTACAGAATACAAAAGAGAGTAAGTTGTTTAGCTATACCAGAGCAAGACTATTTTCAAATTTCCTTTCACTGGAATTTTTATTACTCTGGCATAAAGTCATAAGCATTCTTAATATTAGATGTGTCACAAGAAAGGTAGATATGTGGTGGTAGATAAAATAAAACTTACTTTGTTTAACATCTGCAATGCCGTCATGTAAACTGGCTTAGAAATGAGTATGATTCTGTGACTACTGGAACTATTCTGGGCCAGATTCAGCCCCACTGAGCCTCGCTGAGGCTCAATATAAACCTTTTCCCTGATTTGATAGGAGCTGTAAGAAGACCTTCAATACAGGTAGTTAACTGAAACAATAGCAGCCTTTCCCTCAAACCCAGGATGGTGTCACCTCCCAGGATAAAGGCATATGCTGGCACTCACTAAGAAAATGTTCTTTGACCATTTTTTCCAGAGCTTAATATTTCCCAGAAAAGAAAAGGAGGTCAGAAGAAAAGGAGTGAAAAGGTGATTAGACTGCAATATAGAGAAAGCTAGGGAAGATTTTTGGTCCAAGAATTGCCTTGTAGAGATTTGATGCTAAATGTAGAAAGCGTCTCCTTTGATTTCTGTTGTGTCCAGGGAAAGAGAAATATGTATATTCTTTGCAAATAAACAGATTTACATACGGACTGTTTGACCCCACGCAGCCCCAGTGTTTGGGTAACCAAAAAGGGCAGTAATATGAGAACTGTAGGATTCAGTTTCCATGGAGAAAATACATGAGCTTCTACACTGCTGAACCAAAGTGAAACAGAAAACAGAGGATGGAGCATCCAAGTATGTCCCAGAAAATTTAAAATAACATTTAAAGTTAGCTGAAGGCCTCACAAAAGGAATTAAAACAAGATTTTGATATCTGGATATTTTCCAAGAAGGCTGCAATAGCTCCAGACAAACTTGTTCTTTACACAGTTTAAAAGGTCATTTCCTTCATCTCTTTTGCTGTATCTTTCTCCAGAAGTTGTCCCAATCAAACCAGAGTTGCCAGAAGCAAGTGCATGCCGGCTATTCCTAGTTCATGGCTTGCTATATTTATTTAGAGTAAAATCAGTGGCATAGGAAATGAGTGTGCCAGGCTGTGAGTCTGAATGCTTCAGCAACCAGCAGCACACACTCTTCAACTGTCGCTAAGTTGGGAATGGTAACATCTTGCACAAGAACAGACGAAGCCTAGGGGAGAAGTTATTCCAATCAGTCAAATCAAAGGTTGCTTGGGAGCGTTCTAGTAGGTAACTTACAGTCAGAGATGAAATCTTAGTTGAGGCAGCAGTTATAAAATTCTAATCACTTAAGGACACTCTAGCTGCAACAATGTCAACCAGGAAATCAGGGTATCTGCAGCAGGGACTTACAGAACTGGAAATCACTGGGAGAACAAATCCCAGAGGCAAAGGTCAATATGGAAGTCATTTTTAAGATGAGAAATTGAGTTAGATCAAATACATGGGTAAGATGTATTTACAGCATTTTTTTATCCTCGTAATCTCAAAAAGAAGAGCTAGGCCGAACCCCTTAGCATTTCAGAAACAGAACATGAAATGTTTGAAGTAAGTTATATTAATAAAGAACAAAACTGGTAAAATGAGGGTTTCGTGTTCCATGAAGCAAGATTTTAGTGTTGGACCTTACACTGAGAAAACAGACTGGGCTATCTTGTCCGCATACAGATTCTTGATGTATGATCTGGAGGTAAACATCAGTCTAAGTTGCCTAACCCACTGATGATTGGTAGAAAAAAGGCAGGAAAAAAGAATCTTGAATTGGGAGACCTTAATTTCTCATATAAGGACTTACTAGCTATAGACAGCTAACTCAACTTGGATATGCAGCTTAAGATAAGTAAAAAAATAACAAGAGTGCGATAAACTTTTTGTTGCTCACTGAATCAACAAGAAAGCAGTGATGAGTGAAGAAGATGGGAACTAATGCCCAAGAATATTATAGGTACAGCTATAAGTTCAAAATTGAAGAGGGGGGCTTCTGAAGCTACTTGCATTGTTCCAGACAGTGATAAGGAAAAGCAATGCATTTGATATGTGAAATAAAGGAATTTATTATTTATTTAAAGGCATTAATGTGAATATTAAGATAAGCCATTAGATGAACTGAAAATTTAGCAACTCAGCTGTTATTTTAAAGAGAATTCCACAAGAAACAGGATCATTAGAAGCACAAGTTTTGCTCAGTTAACAGAGCTTGATTGTTTCTTTCATACTGTGAAACAAACAAACAAACAAACAAAAAACCAAGTCAAAACCAAAACAAACAAAAAAATGGAGAAAGGAAGCCAAAAGAGCAACCTTGGTGCTTGCAGAATAAGTTTCAGAGCTCTTGTTTTGATCAAAAAGGTTAAGGAGAAATACAGGCAATTTTGATTTTAAATACGTAAAATATTGCTGGTACTGGTGCAGATTTATGTAATTTGAATATCTGTACTGCAAAAAGAAGGAATTAAAGCATCACAAACTGTGTCACCCATTTGTATTCAACATAAAGAATGACTGAAGAAATTTTTCTTGTCCAAAAATTGAAAAACAGTTGTCACGTTGAACTTTTAACACTTCCATAAGAGTTCTTGATAGTTGAAACAGCTGTAGACAAAGTAAAATTGCCCCTGAGTTCTGGCTAATGATTTGAGTCAAAGAAGTGCTTAGCAAGACACAAGTACATTCTGATCAAAGGAGAAGGTGGTATTCTCAGAAGTCATTTAGATTGCCTGTAACCAGCAACAGGATTCACCTCTAAATTCAGGTATTATAAATGTGGGTATTTACACTACAGCTTGTTTCTACATGTACCCACATATACTCAGTGAAATAGCTTTGTCAGGTACATTGGGCAGGATTTGGTTACCTGAAAATATGTATCTAGTGATGTTTCAGATGACCTTTCTGAGTGGTATCTGCAAAGAGCTCAGACACCTTGGAAACACAGAACCTAGACGAGATTCTTGTCTTTCTGTAGAGGCAGCTGGAGCTTGGATAACCTGTAGCACCTAACATGACAGTAGATGTTTAAGTTCAGGTTTTGACTTGAGGGTGAGTTGAGCTCAATGTCCCTAGAGCACAATTCATTCTACTGCATATAGGTGTCTTGTGTAATCTGAAATGCCTGACCCCTAGCTACCACAACAGAAGTTTGTGGGTAGGTCACACATCCCTCAGCATGTCTGCCAGGCCTGGGTAGATGATTTGGATATCCTAGGGCACCCTTGGATATCCCAAGGGTCTAAAAAACTCAGGTGCTTTTTAAGTAACTTGCTTTGTAAGAGTGCACAGTGAACAAATTAACAGTAAATAAATAATAATAATCACATAAATTATTATAGCCTGACTTCTTTTCTCAGAAGCTACGGTAAACACAGCCTTTATATTAAAATTCTGTTTCCTCCAGCATATACTTAAACGTATTTGCAATTCTATTACCTCAGTAATGATGAGCATTGCTACCTAATCTAAATACACACTCAACAACCTTTTAGAATGAATAAAACAATATACAGGTAATTTTATTGATATCAGTAGGATCTTTTTAAATTAAAAAAAAGAGTTTCCAAGTTCTTTGTTGACTCTGCTTCTGCTTTTATATGATGAAATACTGAAATAGAAAAAAGTATTAAACTCTAATTGTTACTGCAATTTACAGATAAATCTAACCCTTGCATAAAAAAAGTACATTTGTGGACCCAAAATCAAAATATTTCAATTATTTATTCTAATTCCATTATGCATCTGAAAGTGAGGCACAGAGCTAACAATTAAAAGGCTGAAATATACATAACCAAAATTAAAATTGACTAGATAGTTTATTGTAAATAAATGAATCACAAATTACATTAATAATGAAAAAAATAATAAGGCTTCTGAAACTAAGTTTTAATAATCTAAAGTGCTTATTATACTGCTTCTTTCTTATGTTATATTTTGTAAAATCTGATAATAAGAGGTTTTTTAATGGAAGTTTGGGGAAACAGATTAACTTAATCCTGTTTTGCTGTTTTTAAACGAATGTTCAAAGCACACCTAAAGCTTAGATGTTCAAAGTTATAAAATTTACAATTGAAAGTTACCTTTTTAAAATCCTCCAAATAAAAATTTGCTGTCATGTTAGTTTATACCTGTCACGTATAAGAATTTTGTTCTTAACTTTACCGAAGCTTCCTAGCTGTGAAAGATTAATGGCTGCCTCATGTAGTGTCTACAATATAATTCGCAAATATAAATAGCTAAAAACCCACTTCCGTATATTCCAAATCTTTATGCAATTAATTAGAATAAATACCAGTAGAAATAAGTGATTTACTCAGTGGAAAATAAATATGTAATTTTTGTAGTGACTGTAAGTCAGTCTCGTTTATGCTTGTGACTACTTAATTGCCTATAGTGAATATTTCTGCATCCGAAATACATTATTAATGTGCTAAAAAAAGGCTCAGATTAAATGTGAATAGTATCACTGACCTTGCTTTCTAAGGCTATGTCTAAATAGTGGTAGTTGGACAGTATCTCAGTTTCATACAAGAGAGTATGTGCTAGGACTGTAACCCAAATTTAAGTTTTTCGCCTAGCCTCCCAAACCATGATTTGATGACAGTACTTGGTAAAGAAAGAGCTTCATTGTGCCCTGAAATCTTTTGGTCTAGATGGGGAAGAGAGAGGAGAAATGTGACGGGAAATCAGGATATGCCATGACATTAATCTTCTTTGCGATTCAAATACTCAGACAGTGAAGCGTCAGTTCTGCTGTTCACACAGACTTCTGAAACGACTTAGGATATCTCAGACACCTGCATGTGGCTGGCATATATGACATGGGACCTACAGGTGTCGTAGAGGAGCAACAGTTGCAGGCCATGAAGGATAGACTTTGCCATCTCACAGGACACTAAATCAATACCTGTGGTCAAATGAATTGAGCCCCTTGTCAGCACACGAATCGTGTCTAGGGACCAGCCAACCAAAATGTCAATGTCTGGTTTTACAGTGACACAAATAGCTCTGTAGACTGTATTGATTGTATTTACTGGATCTTCATTGACTGCAGTGATAGTTTAGATTCTTAGCTTGGAGATAAACACAGTCCTGTAACACATGCATTTTTACCTAGATCTGAGTTCTTGCATAAATGAATTTCTTTATGATGGATGATGGAGTGAAGAAGAATATTGCTCGAGGCAGGGAAGGTATTGGATTCTCATGTCAGTCTCCATATTTTGCTCTATATTGTAGCACAAGCAGGGCTTCTTTTTGAAACAGAGTTTTAGAAATTCTCAGAGGCATTTAAAATCTTTTAGGTTAAGTTGAGCATTTTGAAAAATTCTCATTTGTGACCTGGGAATGTGAATGGCTCTGTGGCAAGGAACTGGGAGATGCGGGTTAAATAGTTCCTTTCACCTCCTGCTTCCTCTCACTTTTCCTAAGAAAGAAACAGAAAACTGTTGTGTGTTCGTTTTCAGCTGAGGTTTTATGGTTTGGGTTTTTTCTTTTTGTTTGGTTGTTTTTTTAAATGACGTAGAGACTTAAGCAATAATATATTCAACCACCAACCCCAAACAGAACCAAAGCATTAAATTCATCTTAAGAAACTGCAAAAAGGTGAGTTATTAGGCCATTAGCCTTAAAACACATGCCCTTATGTATTACTGCTACAACTAATCTGTGGTTGAAAATGAACTGCAGTCTTTTCACTATCTAAGTTTGTTTTACTCATTGCTAATAGCAAGACAAACCCCAGACTATGCCCTGATGTGTCTTGATTTCAGTACCATTAAATAAACAATTAATTTAAGCTAGTGTCTCACTTTTATGTTGTATAATTATTACTAAAAAATATAAATATGCATATATTCTCAGGAAGCAGGCCATACCCACAGAACAGTGACTAAACCTTTGCAAGTGGTACCCCTGGAAAAAGTTTAGTGGTTTTAGATCACAATAAGTACAGGCAGGTTTAATGCCATCCTGGAAAGAATAAACGAAAGTGTGTACAGTAGAGACAAGAAACAGTCTTTTTCATTTAAATGTGTGATTAAGAAGACCAATATTACAATACAGAGCTGAGGTCAATATTTGAAATGGATGTGGAAAAGTACAGAGGAATATAGAGAAGTTATGTTTAAAAAACATAGCCCTCAGTTACTACATGTTGCTTAAACATGTTGAGCCTGTTATTTACAGCAAGCAAATATGAGGAAGATCTGGGAATTCTTTTCCTGGTTTATAATAATTTTCAGAAGGAAAATCTGGAAATTCAGGTTTAGTCTAGAATTTCTGAAAAATAATGATGAGAGAAAGGAGCCAGACACATTTGAGGGCAAAGTAATGTTTAAAGGTGGTTGACCAATGACATAAAGTGAAAATTAATTCTTCATCCTATGAGATCAGGAAGTTGTGAGTGAATGCCTTTCTGAATTGTATACTTCAGTCACACCAAAGTTAATGGATTTATTCCAAGCTCAAGTGGTTGAATATTAAGAACTGGGTAAAATCAAGTATTTAACTACAAATCTATGCATTATGATGCTGTAACTATTGGTTGCCAAAAGTGCAGAAATGGCAGTGTGAAAAAACTCCAGAGATATGCTCTTTCTTGGTTTTACTGGAGTTTCCTTTCCTTGTACTTTAGCTCTTACAGCAGTGTTGGCTCATTATCCAAGAACCTTCATTGTCCTATTGATAAATCATTCAGATTTCTTAACTTTTAACCTTCATTGTCCTATTGATAAATCATTCAGATTTCTTAACTTTTAAGTGTATAGTTAATTCTGAGATCAGTGATCCTTGAGTTGGAGCTCACTCATGTAGCTTTCTACATTTAGTGCAGGAACCAAAAATGTAAGATATGAAAGGTTAATCTAAAAGCCTAGGAAGAAGGGATCGGTAAAAGAGCTATGTGAGCTCCAAGTCAGTGTTATTTTTTTCCAAAATCTTTTTACAACCCTTTTCTTGTTTTGAAAATTGTTTATCATGATTACCTTAAAATGTAAAACACCTTCCCCCCAAAAGCAGATCACAGCACTTCACAAAATGAAATTAGCATCAGCAGTACTTCTGAAAAATTTTTAGCAATTCCATTTCTGGCAATTTCATAGTTCAGTATTGTTTTGCCTAGAATTACTGTAATATGTAAATTCTTGAAGGTCTGTCTTTTCCACTTTCTCTTTCAAGTAATCTTTTTTAACTAACCAGAGTGTCATCGTTGTCCTCTCCCCCCGCCCTGGCTACTTTATTTTGTAATGGTTCACCTATTTTCTTTGTAGATTACCATGAAAAAACCATGCTTCTTTCAAACACCACTATTGACAAATCCCACCCTTTTAACATTCTCTTCTCTCTGGCATTACAATTTTGCCACATATTCATGGTTTCTCTTCTATGTAGTACATGAGCTTGCACTTAATACTCAGCTAGGTGGGCTGGAATGAGTGTCTTTCAAAACTACCGGCCTCTCAAATTCTCCTTGCAAGCCTGCAAGACGCACAAGAATTCCAACCTGAAAATTGTTAAAAAAATAGAAGCTGAAAAAAATTTCAAGAGTACAAATATAAAAATACTTAAACTTGCTTAAATATTTTAAAGTAGGTGGAGCTGTTTTTGCCCCAAAGGGCACTGATAACCTATGAAACCATAAATCCTAGGAACAGATATGGAAAATCCAAGGAGCAGGAAACTTTACAAGACACCACCTGTGTATTCAGTAAGCACAAAAGATTCAATCTGAGCAGATCAAAAAGCACAATGAGGATGACACTTAGAGGATGCCCTTCGGAATTCACTCTATTTGGCTACAAGAGAACAGGGTTTTCGTCAAAGTTAACATTTCCACAGCTAAGTGAACACTATGAAACCAATAACTGAGCTCTGACACATAGCTAGAAGTTTCGTTTTGCTAAACTTGTCACATTGAACAATTTGATTTTTCTAAAGGTTCTCCTGCTTTTTGAAAAAAATAAAGGGGTAAATAAGAGGGGGAAACTCCAGGTTTATGGTGTCTGTCATCTTTTGAAGGACTTTGTAAGGTTTTTTTGATATTTTCTCATTCATTGTGTGTATCAACTGGTTGGTTTTAATGTAACTGAAGTGTAGACCTTTAAAATTTTAAGTTATTTTTCATTTTTCCTTGAACTTGTTACTTTTTTCTACTTTGGTTTTTCAAAAGGAAACAAAGTTCTAGGAAAAGAAAGCAAATAATTCTTAAGAAATCTTCCTTTTTCTGTCACAGCTATCAAGTGACTTTCCACATACAAAGATGAAGAACAATTTCGTGTCCCTTTTCCTGTCATGCATAAAACGCAGTCTTCCAAATTTTCATTGCTTAATTAAATTTAGCTAACAGTTAACCAGCTACAACAGAACCCCAGAAGAATAGAATCTATAGTACTGATAAGTTAAATTCTGTAGGCAAGTGATGTTCTGTTAGAGCTAGGACATTTATCAGCAACTAAAATTCTACCCTTTTTTCTCTCTTCTTTATTATTTTACTCATAATTAACTTTACTCAATTTTTTATGTTGTTTTATTTATACACCATTTCAAGTTTCCTCTGATCATCACAGAGTGAATGCATGCCCAAAGAGTCAAACTAAAAGGAACACATCACTTTCCTTTGCTACTACTACATTTATTTTATGCATTCTTGCTGTCCTAACTATATGTATAGTTAGCTTGATCAGGTGATTTCAGCCTGCAGTACATAAACATAATGAGAGGGATCATAAATTATTGAAATCAATGCATCTCAATACTCTATACAAGCAATAAATTTTTGTTCTTTTTTTTATTAAAAGTAGGAAATTACTGGAAAAGAGTTAAATTTCTTGTGTTATACACCAGATTTCATGGAAATAGCCTTGTTGATTTCACTAAGACCTAGATTAGGGCCACTGGGAATATACAAACATGAGTACTGTGTTTGTGTAACGTGTGTTCTGAACCTAATAGAAAGTTTTATTGTGTATTACACCATCTGTCAGCTCTTATTTATCCAGGCAAGTACTACAGGGAAATTATTCCCTTCCATGTTATAACCATGGGGAATTTCTAGTTGTAAAATAAGTAGAATTTTTTTTTTTAAGTAAATTGAAACAGAATATCATAGTACTTTATTTTAAATTACAGTGATTTAATAAACATCCCTTGGTGATCCAGCACAAAATACGTATCTGAAAGTTTCCCTTCTCATTCGTAGTGATGCAGTATAAAATCAAAAGTAAACGCAGTATTTGCTTTTGACTGATGTATGTTCATTTTTTGTACCTTGTCTGATAGGGTGACTTGTGGTACAGAGATCAAGCACCTCTTAGAGGAGGTTTCAGCTTTATTATGGTGTACAGATGAGCCATAGCATAAAACTCAATATGGCTGTCTTGAGTCAGACTAAAAGGTCTGTGAAATCTCATGTCCCATGTCCAATATTAGCTAAAACAAATGCCTAAAGAAGAGCAAGAAAAATGAAAATACATTTCCTTAACACTCAACTGCAGTGCCATTTTTAGATAGTCAATAACAACTACATTTCATTGACTGGTCAAGTTTTCCCTCTAAATCCATATAACTTTTAGCATTCACAACACTGTATATCAAGTAGCTATGCTGCTGAGTTTCAGCATCCGTGCAGGGCCGGGGACGACTCTCACACATTGATGTAATG
>Ga0181612_124493_pt1 | contig 19361 bp, 8 predicted proteins | sample HoacroProtozoa21_FD_119630 | JGI IMG/M metagenome (GOLD analysis project Ga0181612, IMG submission 119630) | Hoatzin crop microbial communities from Cojedes, Venezuel. Combined Assembly of Gp0051906, Gp0051904, Gp0051908 | reverse complement strand
TGTGATAACACGTGTTACAAGTTGTCATTTGTAATCATCACTGTTTCAACTGACTGTCTGCTCCTGGCACATGTGTTGAAAGAGGGTAAGGTAAAAAAATCACATGCTGTCTTACTTTAACCTCAAAAGGGCAGAATGGTGCCATCTAGCAGCTACAGGGGTTTGACTTCTTTTCTACTGCAAGCAATTTTTTCCAAGTTCAAAACCTGCTAATGTATGAGTGAGAAACCCAATATCTCTTCAAGGAATGTGAGGAAGTGACATTTATTTATAAATACTTATGTTCCAAAATTAGTACTACATGTTGAATATTTAATAGATATTAAGAGATTTGTCCTGAATGAAGATTTTGATGCATAGACTTAAGCAGAAGAAAGTTATCAGGGAAAAAATATGGTTAGTCCCACTGCTAGCCCCTGCTCTCGTTTTACGCATCCCTTCCTTTTCTTTGAGCAGCTCCTTTCTTGTGCAGCTTCATCGCAGCCCGTCAGTAGACATTCTCTTTAGAAAGAACCAGACACCCTCTACCTATCACAGTAGACATAAGCGTCACTGCTCTGAGGAGAAATACTGTCCCTTTCTTTTCCTGGTCACAGACTAACAGAGGTGAGGGGGGCTGCAGAACATGGGATGGGAACTGTGTGATGTTGGGTACCCCCCCATACAGAAGTTCATTCAGTCCTTAAACCACACAGGTATATCTATGCATGTCATAGATATAAAACTGGGTATTTTCCCTAAGTAAAATTATAGGAAGAGATTAGGTGTTATATAATAAAAATTATTTCTTTTCAATGCTGTTTACCAGTTTGGAGATAATCCCAAATCCAATTCATATCTTAGCCCTTTTATATCCTGCAGTGTAAACATATTTATCAAAATAAATGCATTTATGCTGCAAGGCCATGTTTATAGCAGTGCATAACAATCCTAAATTTAAAGTGTTTGGGCACACATTTATCGTGCTGAATGTTTGACTCGGGAAATTATTTTTTTAATGGTTTGGCCTTTTCTAAGAATGAAGTAAAGGAAAAATACTGTTATTTCTTCTTTACATCAGACAAAAAATTTCTCTGAGCTTGTTTGTTGAGAAGTTCGAGTGCTTTCAATCAATTTAATTATTTGGTATATTTGTCATGGTAGTAGACGATGTGTTTACCATCTGTGAAAAATCATCTTGGTTTTGCCAGTTTCCAAGAATCTAAAAAGAGTTTGATTTCCTACAAGCTGTGCAGAGTCCAGGACAGTAGGACAGTGAGATGGTTTGAAGACTCCCTTTGGACTGAACACACTTTAAGCGCATATAACTCCTGCAAGGTGACTGGATAGGATGTGTGACATCCCTAGAGTAGAACAGAACTTTTTTTTCTTACTATACTTCAAAAATAGGTCTAAAATTCAGTGAGAACAGCACAATAAGCTGTGGAGGAACATAATAATTCTCCATTCAGTGCAGTTAAGAACAGGGCAATAACCACCTACCCAGTGATGAACACCAGAAGAGAAGGTCAGAGTTTGCCCATTGGTCTGAAAACAAGAATAGGCAAAGAAACACAAGCCCTCTGAAGGAGCACCAAAATTCCCGTGCTTCTTATGTGAAGCACATCTTTTAGAAGGCAGTCTACAATCACGTCAATAAACACTGTATCATAAAGGGTGTGAAGAAGTTAGCGAAATGCTCAAATTGCATATTGTCACAATGCTTGACTGTGCAGCCTTACCTTTGCAGCCTTATATCAGATTTTTTTTTTTTTTTACTGTTGTTTCTGTGTAGGCATAATGTAAATAATAAAATGTTCCATTTTTCGATACATTTAAATATTATGTCAGAATATTTAATTTACGTTAGTTGTAATTTCTCAGGAAAATCAATGAATAAATGGGTTTATGATAGTACATATTTGTGTATTTCCTTTATATTTAGGTCTTTATCAGTTTCCCAGAATTGAGTTTTCTCTGTAATTCTGAAAGCCTTTACAGCACACAACAAATCCTTCTATTACATAAGAAGTAAGGAGCTTTTTCAGAGATAAGAATGAATAAATCTTCAGGTCTTTCATGCTGATAAACACTGCACTGGCCACAGTGTAAAAGCAGTACCTTGTGTAAGCCTTTTCAGCTAACAGGTGCAGGTCAGCACAGCCTCTGCAAAGTGGGTGATGGGAGCAGAGACGAAACCTCTGCACAGCTCTCTCAGAGCCAAACCTGCCAGCGACTTCACCAAGGTCGTACCTCGCTTGTCTCATTGTAAAGGAAAGCAGTTGTGGTTTATCAGCACTTGGTGAGAAGACTGTCACTTTCTGCTCTGATCCTGGAGTGGCAAATGTTGGCTTGTTTCCACAGGCACTCCAAACTCTTCCACTGACTTTAGTGGGGTTACTCTATGTTCATACTAATGTGGTCTGAGGTCGCATTCCCTGCTGTTGAAGTCAATGAAAAGACACTGACAGCAGCCTGGATGACACACTTAGGACAAGCTGGTCTCCTTGTCTTTATAGGAAACTGTGCAAAAAGACCCAGATCTTTGAGGCTAAGTATGAATGTGGCAGCATTGAATGAGAATCTTTTAAAGTTCTGTCTTTTTTTTTAAGATAGCCTTGCCTACTTTTAGTATCCTTGGACTGGAGTAGAAAATGGAGTTGCTTCATTGTGTTTAAAGTCAGAATCTCAATCTTCCTGTGGGAAATTTAGGTATAGAAACACTAGAGGTTTGTATACTTTATCATTTTAGAGCTTTTTTCCCTAGTAACACAGGTAAGAAAAAGCGAAGTTTTGTATCAGAACTAACCAAAATCTGACATGAGACTTAACAAATGTAGGCTTTGTAGTGCTGTCTTGCTGGTTTATGTAATACAGCTCTGTATGCAGAGAAGTAGTATACCACGTCATACAACTGATCTATGCTAACTTCTATAGCAAAGTAGGCATGTTTTAAGATGTAGAATTAGTACTGCATGCAGGCCAAGCCGTAATAAATAAATAGTAAAACTGTAATAATGCCACAGCAATGCCTCAGCAACTTGTCGGCATAGATAGACTTAGATGTAAATTACTATAACAGTTAATTTACAGAACACTGCACATAGTAAGATTAAATACAGGCCATACTTTTGGGATTAGTATGCAGATAAAATTAATAAAACAGTGTATTTGAGAACAGCTGCAAAGGTATTTTTTTAGGAGGAAAAATCCCCACAGCCTGTATGGTAGTTGCTTGATTTCACAGTTCTGTTTTATCAGTTAAAGGCGAAAGTTTAGCAGGCATGAACAGACAACTGCAACTGGTCTGCATCTTTGCCTTCTGTCTGCCTCTGATTGTAGTGGTCATCTTAATAAATGAGTGTTATTATCTCTGTAGGAAAGATTGTGGTGAGCCTGTGAGTCTCTGTATCAGTTATCTGAGAGTGACTAATTTGAGGGTTGAACTGTACCACGTTGTAATTCACTGAAACCAGCCAAAATTAATCACCCACCATTATTCTTTTACTATAGCCTGTTCCACCAGCGAAAAAAAAATGAAAGTGGGAAAGGCAGTAATTTTACAAATACATTTTCAGCACTTTTAGTAACATTGAAAAGAGTATTTGCTCTCATAGTTGTTGGTCTTATGATACTTTTTGCTGCTGGGCTCAGATTTGCCCATCAGCAAAGCTTTGGACGGAATTAATTCTCTTCTGTTGACTTCACTGGAGCGGGGGAGTTGCACATACTTGGGATGTGTTTCCCTGACTCTGAGAAGGAAGTGGATTACACCAAATCTATTGTTCTCTGTGAATAAGGCCAGGTAAATAAGTAATACTCGTGGCTTTAATCATGCAGAAAGAATTCAGATGTACAAGGAAGTTATGCCTTAGGAAAAAGCAGAGAAACTTCCAATGTGCTTTACTGACAAGGGAGTTGAATGATTGAAGAAACAAATGTTTATAGCCACATTTGGAAAGTACTGAGAACCACTGTTCAGGGTCAAATTCTGCTGCAACTTTTATTTGTCAGATCAGTAGATTATCAGTCTAATGCTAGTAAAGTCATGTAAAGTCAAGTAAAGGCCAACTGAAAGTCACACAGCAATAAGATGTTGACACTTGGCACAGGGAAAAGGCTATGCTGGGAAGGAGTCATAAGGGAAAGATGCAAATTCCCTGTCCAATGGCATGGAAGGCTGCATATATCTAAATGTAACACACTTTCTCATACAGCAAATCTTGCTAAGAGAAGGGATCAGCTCTCGTAGGTGCTGTGTGAAGGCAGAGCTGAATGACTGTCAGCTCTCAGTAAAACGAGGCTTTACAGACGAGCAGGTAATTGTGTAGAACTAGCCACAGGGTGACTGTATTCTCTTCTCTCACAGGTAGTAAATTTAGGGTCTGTGTTAATCATGGAGAAAGGCACTGAACAAAAGACAAATTCTCATTTCTGTTACATTAGTGCAAATCTGGGATAACTTTGTCACTACCTAAAGTGTTTGGCCTAGGAGTGTTCCTGAGGGGCTGGTTAGGGTGTACACACACATCCTGACCTTATTCCATCCACAAACAGGGATGTGTGGTAGACCTGTTTCCATGGAAGGGATATCTGTATGCATGTGCCAGAAAGGACCATGGTTCACTCCCACTGATCTGGGCAGCTGGGGATGGGGATAAGGATCTCAAAGGACTTCGCAACATATACTGATGCTTAGCATCCACAAGGACTCTTATTTTTTCCATTGTCATCTCTTCCTATTAGGGCAATGTGAGCTCAACTGTTTGCTGAGATCCTTCTGATTAGGAGAATTTAAATAGCAAGATTGGTTTGATTGCAAAAATTCTCTTGTTGTGAAATTTTCTCCCTGTAAAACCATCTTACTATTCTTTGCTATAACCACCTTGCTTAGACCAAGCTGAGGATCAGATGGGGTTTTATCATACTGTACGGGTTGAACCAGTACCTTAGGTTCAACCCGTACAGTATGAATTTTACAGAAAAATGTACCATGTGGTAGATTTGAGATAGATGGTAAAAATAAAAACATTATAAAACCCCACTTGATCCTCAGCTTGGTCTAAGTAAATCTCATCTGGTCTAAGTAAATTAAAAAAGCCCTAAAAGGGGCTGTTTTATACCAGCTTTTTATAATTACAAACTTATTTGGCTTTCTCGCAAGGATTCTTTTTATGTTATCCCTCAGATACCTGTTTTTAACAAGCCTGTGCATTTTTTTAGTTTTTTAGTTTTTGTTTAGTGCATTTTTACTGATCATGGTGCACTGTGCTGCCATGCCTACTACACTGTAATAAACTGATGAAGTAGATTGTGTTTCACCTTCTCATTCTTTTCCTTTTAAGTGGTATCTGCTAATCCTTTCTGATCTTGCCTCTTGCCTCTGAGACACTCACTTTTGCTGTATATTCTTGCTTTTCGCTTAGTTTGCAACTCCTTCACTGGACACTCTTGCTTTTCAAGTAGGACAAGCATGACACCTACAACAAGTTACAACACTGTCCTGACTTTGTTTTTTTGCCTAATTTGGTTATGAATTGGCTTTGCACCAACATGCATGGATCGCATCACCCACTGTCAGTGGGAGCTATGCAGTGCTTGATTTTTTAGCTCAGTATCTGGCAATTGATCAAGGAGAGTTAAACAAGGTTCTCTCAGTGGCTCTGGCCCTAGTTTGTAATTGTTTATGTCTATAACTCTAATACCTTAATTAAACTTTCAGCACATTATTCCGTCTTCAATGGACTTGCTGTTTCATTAGCTCAGCTGCTAATTAGCCAGTATTTTACCCATCTTCTGCTTGATGCTAAATTACACATGCTTTTCCCAGGTTAATTTCTGTCTGCAAGGCTGCAATATCACTAAGCCTTTGAATTTATTTTGTCTTCCTAACTTCACTGGCTGGGTTTCGGGATTTTTGTTTCTCCTCTTTGACATATATAGTGGTATAAAACCTTAGTGGATTCTTTCTGATGACCTTATCAGCTCATACTACTATGACGTGTTAAACACTTGCAAGATTTTATAAAATTTCACAACTTATTAATCGGACTGTTTCTAAGTATTTGCTTCTCAGTATTTTTAAATTTCTAGGAGGCATAATTTGAAAGATATTAAGGTATCTTACTACTACTAAAGACATTTTTTGACATAATAATTACAGTAAAACCTTAACCAGTAATGCAACCAGTTAGCTCCCTGGTACTACATCTTCATAACTTGGATGTAAAAAATTGTCTGTAGTAAAAGATATCTTCTTCTAGTTCACTTTTTTTTTCTCCAAAATTCTAAAATAATCTCAGTCAAAACTTCAAATAAAACCCAAATAATTTTTACTAGTGGTAGTCTCCACTTTTGACCATTCTTGCTTCTATTGCATTCATCGGAAAATCTTGTCCATTTGACTCACTTTTTTGGAGTAAATATCGCCTTCCTAGAAATATAAATTTCCACATATATATGTGGAAATATTGATATAAAAGCTACTTTAAAAAAATCATTTGTACAACAAACAGTTGAATAGGAGCAAAAGCAAAGGGTGCTTGAGAAGAACATGTTAGATCTATCCAGTTTATGGATTTTCTTAATTTATTCCATCATATTGATTTCCGATAAATCTGAAAGTTCTCTAAGAGTTAAGGATGTGCAGTCAGTCAGAGCTCATAAATAGCGTTCCTGTGGTTCAACCTGGTATTTCTAATTCACCTTTTGAAGTTGTCTTTTGTAATATAATCATATCTACTGCAAGGCTTTTTTGTGCTTTCAAAACACTAAGATAAAATTAATTCACTCTGGTTAGCTGGAAGCCTTGGAAAGGCTCATTGAAACTTCTTGTGAAGTACTTCACAACCTAATATGAGGAAGAATTACAAAATAGCTTTGGATGTTTTTCCCCACTGTTGCATTTTAACTGAAAGGAACTGTCTTGTGACTTGGTTTTTTGTGAGGTTTTGAGGCAGCAAAAATTTGTGAGTTGAATGCTTTTAGTCAGAAGAAATAATTTATCTAGCACAGAAGTGAAATGGTCTTCCATATTTTAGCTAATGGCTCTAATTATGCTATGGTTGTACCAAAAGGGGATCTTAATTCATTGCTTAGTATTTTAAGAGAATTTGTCAATCTCAACACTTTTTTTTGAGATAAAATGTGTAGATGCCTTCTTTTATCAGATGCTCCACTCAAGTGAGGGGAGAAGACACTAAATGGAAGGTCAAAGAGCAGAGAATTTTAAAACATGACTGCTTAGACGACATGACTGCTTAGACACAGATGCTCAGTTGGCCAGTTCTAAGAATCAATACCTTGCTTGTATTGTCATGAGCCAACTCAGTGCTGGAGAAGGAGACTCTTTTGGGCCTCTCACTGAGATATACAACTCATGCCATGGACTCTGCTGAGGATGTGACTCTGCAGCTCCTCATTGGATTTCAATGCTGGTATCATTTACCTTCTAGGTGCAGAAATATTTCTTTGGATCTGGCCTCAAATATTTGGTTTGAACTGGAGATTGCTTAGGTTGGTGTTATTCAGTATGAACGTCTGGTCAGTTCTTTATTGATTTATTGCTGGAACAACTGTAGGAGTTATCAGTGATTTTTGAGGATGCTCTGAAAGAATCAAAACGTACTGGAATCCATAAAAGAGAAGGAAGATGGTAGGGAACAGGAGAAGAGAAAGTTTGCATTCAAAAACATTCAAGCATTAAGGTTAAGGTCTGTCATTCATTCAAACAATTCTATAATATTAGATTCACATTAAAAAAGAGCTGTCTTTGTTAGCCTCAGGTCGAAATAAAACAAGAACACCCTAGAATACAAATAATTTTTTCTTTATATAACATGAAGTTGTCTAGAAATAGGAAATCCATTAATTCAGTTGTTCTTTGATTTCTACAAAGCATGGAAAGAATACTCAGCACCAGAAGTTAGAGAAATGGAAAGGGAGGTTAAGGTTTTCTGAGCTACTAAAGAAACCGTGATTGCTTAACTCTCTGTCCAGATTATATATAAACTTTCAGAAGTTTCACAACTTTCCTTGCTGTAATTAAAACTCACTAATATTCGTGCAGGAAGCTATCTGACCATAATTAAATGATCAGAAAGGTTTTGTTTAGTATTTGTGAGAAAACAAGGCGTGTTAATTAATACAAAAGCAACAGAAAATTCCCTGGGTAAAGTAAAATTTGAGGCATTTAGGAGTAACAAGAAAAAAAAGAACTGCAGTTTCTGTTCATTCTGTCAAGGAGTTGATAAATTTAAAAGCTGTCTTCTGATTTTTTTCTAATGTAATTAGAACTGCTGGATAATAGTTGTGTTATTATGATTAGCCTGAATTGAATGAATGGAAACACTAATGCCATTGCTTGGAAAATAACTTGATTGTTTAGGTTTCTTGCTATTGACAATTTTGAAAGAGCAGATATTTCCACGAATGCTGTGTTTAAGAGTTTAAAAACCTTCTAAAACTGTTCCTGGATGGTGGAAACCAAGGATACTTCTCAATCCCTCAGCCCTGGAGTGAGCTTCAGCTGTATACTCACCCCAGATGAGGGTGAGATGCAGACCTGCACAAACCCTTCTGCAAACTTTTGGCTTCATGGTTTCTGCCGAAGGAGAGTTGGGTGTCTGCTTCATTTGCGTGCTCCAACAGGTGTTTGACCTGAAGTATTAAGGGAGCCAGCATCTGGGGTAGGTGGGTCTCCATGCAGATACTCTCTCCAGTTCACTGAGCCACTCCACTGTGCCCCACTGAACTGCCAGCCGATATACGTATAGGGAAACTCCAGCATGTAACACAAAAGCAACAATTAGGTGTAAAATTTACATACTTTTATGTTAGCTTGATGTGTTAGGATCAAAATATAGCTTTCTGGTTAATTTGGGTTGCACTTTGTCCCATTATAGACAGCCTTCTTCAGCAATTGTTCTATCGTTCTTCTTGAAAGTGTGGCTTAATTTGTAAAAAGCTACAAATAAATTTGTGTTTATAGATAGCAACCACAATCAAAACATATTTTTGCTGATACATTATCAGCATTTTATGATGAATTATTATTTTCCTAGCCAGAAATAATAATGTTAACATCCTGAAAATCAAATTGCTTTTGCCAGTAGCTCAGGAAATGAAAGGGAGAGAGCTTTGTTGACTGTATGTTCTCATGGGCTGTAGAGATCCTATTGTGATATAATAAGGTAAAAATCTGGAATATACTTGGCACAATTTTAGAGAACTAGAGTCAGGAAGTAGATAGCTGAGTGGAATTGAAGTAAAAGGAAGTAAAATTTGTATTTGAGAGAGACTGTAGGTTTTCTACTGCCACTAGATTAACTTGTTTAAAGAAACGTGTTCTCTATGATATAAGGTGCTTGGTTCAGGTGTAGTACAAGTGATTTGAACCGGAGTTAACAGGAGCAATGGATATGAGTTCCACAACTATGTCTGCTTTTCCTGCATAGCCAGGGATGGATAAGATTTGATGAACGTATGTGTACTTACGTACACACACACACGCATGTGCTTTCACATGCACACACATGTTTCTCTCTCTCTCCATGTGTATACAACTGTTGTTTTCCCTCTTCAGCATCTTACCGCATTTTCACATGATGTCTCTTCACCTATTCTCCAAAATACGAAATGCCTCAGAAGGAAATATTTCTGGCTAGGACATATTGGAAATTTCATGTGATTCTGTTCTGTCTACAATATATCTTTGAGAAACAGATATATTTTTTCTGTCATTTGACATTCTAGATGTCCTATTTTCCAGTTTTTCTGAAGCAGAATTTACATGCATACATCAGTATTTTTATCACTGAAAGTCAAAGACTGTTTTGATCTTTCTTACTTGCGACTGGTGGCTGATCGAATATTGCTGCTAGCTCAAAGACAAATAATATAGCACTGATTTTCTCACTCTCCTACTTTTTTGATGGATCTGAGAGCATTTGGGGAATGCTCTGGCCTTTGTTCAGAAGTTTGTAACCTTGTGGCAGAGGCTAAACAGATTTGGATAGCCTCTGAGTGCAGAGAGCTATGAATCTAGGACTGTAACTTCCTATATGGTTTTTCCAGCAGTAAGTAATTATGCAAGAAATGAGACCCATCTCTGGCTCCTTCAGCCTTGTGTTGACTGCATCTGGCAGTTAAGTGCTGCTGGGGCATGTTAGCCATTCTCAGAACATGCTTCCAGGACTGGGTGCCTGTGGCAACCTAGGTGTGAAGAGACTGTGTGGGCTGCAAACAGCTTTAGTCGCCTACATGTTCATCACTAGGTGGTGACAACTTTAGTTGAAGTCAGTAGCAAAACTGTAGGTCTGTAAAAAGTTTTCAGCTCCAGTCTAGCTCCTTTGTAAAACAGATAATCTGTGTCTCTTGTATTCAAATGCCTAATTTCACCAAAAGTGTAAAGTAACAAAGGTGTATTTTGGACCTTGCTTGGCATCTGCTTGATGGCTGATAAGTCCATTGGTGTTACAGTTACAGTGACTGCATGTAGCAAGGTGAAGGTGTTATAGCCATAGTCGGGCATGGGTCTGAGATGCTCTGCAAAAATCACACTAAAATATAGGGCCCTCCTGCCCCTTCTGTTCCTGACTGTGCTCCAAGACATTTACCGGACAAGGGAGGAAGAGAAGAAAGTGTTCTTCTTGTTTTTACCCATCTCCAGAATCAGCTTAATTAAAGGATGAGGGTGGAGTTTAACAGGATTTTGTCTTCAGTGGTGATACTGGCCTCTTCGCGGCCACTCTCCCTGTTTGTTATGCTTGGTCTTGTCTACGTGCCAAAGTGCCCTCCCCTAAGCAGTACTTAGAAAAATTGCTGCAAACAGGTTCAGAGATTTGTCTCAGTGATCTGGTTCATGGCACAGCTGTGCAAACAAGTTGGCAGAGCTGAAGGATCCCATGCTGCTGTGAGGGGCATGAGGAGGAGGCCGGACCACCACATCACAACACAGCATTGACCACAGTTTGAGAGACACTCAGGAAAATCTTTTTGGAGCAGTGCTTTGGGTTAAGTGGTGCAGATTGCCTCCAGTTCAAACTTCATCCCATCCCATCAGGTGTTATCCACACCAGTATCTAGGATGGGGGCACAGTGGCCTTCAGTTAGGCTTTTCTGAAATTAAATGGGAGACCACAACACATTTGAAGCACAGAGTTTAATTCTGGGATTAAAAATAGAGTGAAAATATGGCATAGGTGATGAGGCACCCACAAGAGAGATGAAGCACTGTTGAATCAAGTTCCTTCTGTCATCCTGCACTTGAAATTGTAGTTGACTTCCATGGGGTGGGATCAAGTCTTGTCCGCTGAGGTGCTTTCCATGTTGAATTTCACATACTTTAAAGGTTATGTGCCTTGTTTTAGAAGTAAAGAACTTCCAGGGACTTCTGTCAACAAGAGAGGCAGCAGCAGCTCCACATTGGATATTTTAAATTTTTAAGATTTAAGAGACTGAGGAATATACTCTCACATTCTCCTGCTATAAAGCCTTAAAGATGTTGTGGTTACAAATAGCCACCTGCTGCCATCTTGGAACAGCACTTAGTGTCAGGCCTTTATCCTTTGAATCTATCCCATCCTGCTCAGTTTTCCAGTTCCTCCTCCCTCAAATACTGTGATAACACAAGTAAGTTCTCAGCCCCTGAGCAGGGTACTGTCCTCCACTGTACTGAACAGAAGGGGCTGGTTTTCCTTTCCCTGCTTTCCTCCTTTCCTGTTGTTCTCTGACCATGTCAAGCCATTGACTCCCAGCTTGCAGTCCACCTCTGGTGCCAGTTGCCTTTGCTCACTTCGTATATTTTCATGCATGAATCTACAGACAATCCTCCCCACTTTTGAGGTTTTACAAAAAATACCTCCTTATCATCTCTCAGAACACTCCTTCAGCACTTTGTGTTCTTGAGCAAGGAAAAGGGTGATGCTTAAAAGCTTGTGAGCAATTGGCTAGGAGTAGACTTCTGATCATGCTGACCACCGTTATCTCGCTGTTTCCTGGTACCCGGTCATCTGACCTTCTCTTATCTTCTGTATTTGGCTACAACTGTCAGCCCCTATACACAGGACACACTGTTCCAGCCTTGCGCAGGGTGAAAAAGAGCTGATATGAGGAGAAATGTTGCAGAACTGGGACTACACTAGATAATGATAATTTAAGCAAGAAGTACAGGGATGACTTTACTAAATGTGGCCCAGCTTTTGTATCCCTGTCATTGAATACTAGGTTGAGAGATTGAGTGACTGGGACTTTTTTTAGGGACATGGGGTATATTAATGTGCTGGTGAAGCTGATCAATTAATGGGTTTAATGCAAAGTGTGAATTTCCTTCCTGCACTGCTGTGCAGGATAAACCTGTGGCTCTGATATTTCAAAGTAATTTACAGCCTTCTGGCAGATCCTCCATTATATGCTCGATGACTCAATATGTTCTTACCTTGTGGCATGTACACAAAAGAATGAAATATTTGTGATCCTGATTTTAAAACTGTTACTCTCTGTTTGCATTGTAGTAGCAAACTTTTGAGACCTCAGTTTGGATTTAGATTCTGAACATAAACTGTAACAAAATCTCCACCTCCTGAAAGATTAGTTCAGTAAAGGTAAGGTAACTAAGAGTTGTGAGGTGGGCCACTGAAGCTAAGATCCCTTGAAAAATATGTAGCATGGAAAATTACTGATTCTGAACCTCTCAACGTCCTGTCTGGTGCTGTAACCACCACCCTTGCCCATTTGACTACCATCCAGAGAGAACTGGTCTGATACATAATACAAATTTTCTCTCGCAAGGTTTAATGTTTTGTTTTCAAAGTCGAATTAGCTAATTTTAAATGCTTACCACTAAAGTCAAGCTATACTGAATATGTGAAATACATTTCCATAAGTAGTACAATTGGTGACTTGTGTTTTGAGTCAGATACAGCTCTGGATGAACATACTGATTGAATAATTAAACAGAAGACCTGTGCCATTCAACAGGAGACTGCATGTGGTAATGCTGACATCTAAGCAGGTGTGATTGTTTATTTTCTGAAGCTCCAGACAAACACGGAGAAGTGTTTGTCACGCGTGAGGGTGTGGACTCGACTGTGCTGGCCCGTCTGGGATGAGTCTTGCCGCAGGCAGACCCAGCTGCAACCTTGCCCTTTTCCCGGCGGGAGCAGCTCCCACAGCACATCTGCCGTGCAGGGTGGGAAGCAGCTCCCGAACCGCCACAGCTAGCATCCAGCAGCGCGTACGCTGGGACAGTTCAGCCATTCCCCTGCACCAGCAGCTACAGGAGGAGCAGAAGTGGAGAGCAGAGGCAACGTTGTCAGCTGCGGGCCATGACGCGTGGCTCGACAGCCTCCGCCTTGGCCGCACTGGGACTCCGCTCCCCTGAAACAGCTCCTCTCTCTGAAAGCACCTCTCTCTCTTGCATTGTAGTCTGGATTCAGATTTAGACAGAAACTTCAAGTAACATGTACCTGAAACAGCTACACATTTTCCTGCTGGAACAATGGGATAGTCCTCGGTTTTGTTTTGGCATTTTTTTTTCTTGAGAGCAGGGCAAACGGGAACATGATAGACTTATTCCAGATGATTAAATCCTACTAGATCCAGCTCCTGTGGAGGCCTGGCATACCATCTTTGATCTCAAGACGAGCTCGAGTTCATAAACAGTCGGTGCTGAAATCACATGGCTTTCCCAAGTTCTTACAATTTATACAAAAATCTATTGAAAACACCCATTATGCCCTGTGGAGCACTATTCACTGGAAAAAAAGATCACTTGTCTCTTTGTAAACAAGTGTTGTCCATAAAAATAGTTTGCAAGCACGAAAGCCAATGAGATGTGGTTTCTCAGCTAAGTGTTCAGCTGGGGGATGGAAAGAGAAAGATACCTGCCAGCTAAAGCCAGCAGAGAGTCGTAAATTACCCACAATTTGTTTAAATACCAATGTGATTCTAATAGGACCAGTATAAATGGGAGTGGAATTTTAACACCATTAATATTATTTTTTATTTCTTAAACTGATTGAGTGCAGCCTAGAAGAAAGTAAATATTGCAGCCGAGGTTTTCAGTACAACCAAAAGATGGAGTTACCTAAACTGTATTGAAAGTCTTTGGGACTTAAACGTTTATTTTAATCACTTTAGGTATCTTTGAAAATAATGGTCTAATACCCTTTCTTTTAGATTATAATGCCATGCCTGTGCTGTTTTGTTTCTTTGCACAGAGCAGTTAGTAGATAACAAAGGTGACTTGTGTAGTCATTTGTATGAAATGAAATAAGTGCACTGCAGATCTATCATCCCCATGACATTAATTAAGGCCTAAAGACTTTGGCCTGTCTCTAAATTCCTCCTCCTCATGAATTTACAACATACAGCAACCTAGAACTCTGACCTAACACACAGGATTACTTGAATTATTTTCTGTGTTTTTTTCTTCTACTCGCCGCTTTATTCTTTTCATATGCAAAGTTGTTGTCAGAACATGCTGTACATTTAAAATTAATTATCACCAACAATTTGTTTATATTGTGGTTGAAATCTGTGAACTTGGTTAGAACAAGCGTTCTTAACTGTGTTCAGAATACGTGTACACACAGATATAGAAACTGCATATGCAAATATATTCGCAAATGAACAGTTTGCCCCAGATCTAATGCACCTGTGAGCATGAGTGAGGACTGGGCTCAGCTGCTGCACTCAAATCTAGCCAAGACGGTCTCTATCCAGCCTTACAAGTAATTATACTCAGGAGAAAAATAACTCAGGAGGCAGTGGGATCAGATATAGGATTGGGTTTTGCAGCCTTAAATTTCATGTCTGAACACAGGAGAATTGCCTATATGGATGATATGTGTATGGCAGATGCTGCGCCAAATCTCCCGTTTTCCTATAGTGAACACAGTGGGCAAAGCTTGAGACCAGAAGCCTTGGGGCAGTGTCTTTACATTCAGGTACAGATCTACAGCACTATTCTGGGATCACTAAGAGATTGCACAGATTAAAGTCATCTTGGCACCTCTACACTGAATTGTTTTTTGTCTCAATATAGGGCCAAAATCTTGACAGCAATAGCTGTGAAGCTCAAAATATCATGAAGTGGTGTGAAGGAATGGGTGAGAATATATCATGGACATGTTCATGTACGTTAAAGGCAATTTTTCATTGTTGTTAGGTTTGATTTCCTTGCAAATCTTTCGAAAGATTTGCAAATTGGTTACCAGCATCTGTTTTCACATGGTAAGCTTCTGCTTTTCTTTATGCTAAGCCTTTAAATAGATATTGATTAGTTGTTAGCACTAGATGTAGTAAACATTCTTGTTTTAAGTACCAATATTTATTCTTGTCTGTATAAATACATTTTCACATGCTTTCCAGTCTAATAGATTTAGTGTTACTACATGATATATTTCAACATTTAAGGACAGATTAAAAATTTAGTCCAGCTTTCTGGGAGGCTAGGACAGGTAAAGAGAAGGCATCGAGGAATTGTAATTGTCATGCTCTAAACATAACTATGTGTATGTTTAGTTTAATATGGCCAGGATGACTATGTCACTGATGGAAGAAAAACTCTTGTTTTAGAGCTAATTTCAGTTTAAATTGAATCAATAAGGGAGTATCATTTAAAATACAAATCTGGCCATGAAAAGTTATACAGAAAAATAGTTGAGAATGGCTGCTTTTATGTAGTAAATTTCCAAGAAACTCCCAAGTAGAAATTTAATGTTATGAATGAATACATAATTTTCTCCATTCCACAAACCAAATGTAAAATCAGTGATTTATGTTGGGAAGAGAATACAGATAAACTTGGATGAGACTCACAAGCCAGATCCATTTACATTTTTGGTGGTAAAAGAAGAGGTTTTTTTTTTCTTCAGCAGTACTAAACGCATAAATCAAAATGACACTGCTCCTTAGTAAAATTAGGCCCTTGAATTTCAGTGGACCTGCTTGATGTGAGGTGGAATAAAATTTCAGAGTTAGGTATTTTCTGTTTCAGAAGCATATAGGTCTAGGTATTTTTAATGCAGTTTCCCAGGCCAATTACTACTTTTGTCACAAATACTAATCCATTTCATTTCACGATCTAGTTTAAACTCTGATTACTAGCATGTTTTGTCTCTTGCCTGCAAAGCTTTTCTGCTCCTGTTTGGACAAAATCTTATTATTTTTTGAAGAAAATGACGATGTCCTAGGATATATCCCCTTATAACCTTGGTTGTATTTCCCACCAGCTCAACATTTGCTGAGTTCAGTAGTATGTTTGTCTTGAGTGTGTGTTTTGATGATTTCAAAGGTTGATATTTTTAATTATTTCCTTTTGTTCTGTTCTTGCAGTCTTCTGTTCAGATCATTATCCATCAAAGGGTACCAGTTTGTCCTGATTTGAATTAATGCAAATTTGTGCAGGGACCTTTTTGCTCTTCATTGGTCTTCGTGTACAAGTGAATTTGCCTCAGTTTTTGCTTTTGGTTTTCATTATCTTCCCCAGCAGTCTAAATATGCTGAGATGCAACTTCATGCATATATTTAAATTGCTGTAAATTCTTAACCAAAAAATTGCTATTTGTATTCAGAACATTACCTGATTCTCTTTTTGTTTATTTTAGCATAACAGGCTGAAGAAACCAGTTCTGTTAAGAAAGTGAAGTAACATCCTGTTTATGTCAAGGATAATAAATGACTGTTAGCTCATTGTATATCAGTCCAGGCTCAACATTCTTGTAATTTCCTTATTAGAGACCAACAGGATAAATCATCAGCAAAAACTCTACATGGAATTTGGAAAAAAATTACTATCTCCTTCACCTAAAATTTTGGCACCAACACTTAAAGTAGGAAAAAAATCCACTTTACTTTTCTGCTATAATGTATTAATCAGATAAGTGCTTGCATGATGTTTTCTTGAATGGAAAATGTGTTATTTCAATTTTTTTCATTTATTGTTAAAAAATAACGCCAGGAACACACCATTCCCTCCCCCACAGCAAGCAGTTTTCTTAAGAATTAAGAATTTTTCATTGTGGAAACTCAGTTTCAGTACCTGGTGCTGCCTCACTTCACCTTACTTCAGTGTAGGACTGTTCCATAGAGAGCCATTCAGTGTGTGGACGAATGCCAGATTCTGGCCCATTTTGGTTCAAGGTTTGGATGAGGAAAGTCATGCTTTTTTCCCACCCCATTGTTTTGCTTCTAGCCAGTGAACTCCTTTCAGTGATACAATCTTTGCCCTGGAAAATGCTCATTCTATTCCCTCTATATTATTTTAAAACCTAAATCCATTTAATCACCTTTTTTGAAGAGAAAGGAAGGGAAAGAGTCTTTTTTCTACAGAGAATATTATTTATTTCTGCCTTGTGATTTCTCTTTTAAGAAGAAAATAAAGTACTAATGTGTTAGTGAAATGAATCCCAAGTATCCTGGAGATATAGACTGGACTGAAGTTTAAACTGAGCAAAAGGAGGTCCCTCTCTTCTTGCTCTACCCCACTGTATGAACTGGTGCTCTGACTTTGATCAACACTTCGGTGTCCTGTGTCAATCATATGTGTCATGAGATCTGTTATTCAAAGGAAAAACAAATTTGCTGTTGTTTCCAATTAAATTCTAGAGACAGCTTTCTTCTTTTTAAAAAAAAACCCAAAATTTTTCCTTCAAATGGAATATAATTGTGTTCTTGCTATAGCCCTTTTAAGGCTGCAGATTTATGCAGCTCCTCCTGGAAACACTCCTCCCAGGCAAAAACCGTGACCCTTACTTTTACCCTATGTCAGGGGCAGCTCCTGTGTTCATGACCTCAGGGTGCAATGGTATTGTGCTCCTACTTCTTTCAGCTTTGCTGTAGTGCTGGAGGGAAGGTTTTTCTGCTGGGCAATGCCTACCTGTGTGACGGCTCTCACCTTCTCCTGTTCCATACTTCATATTCTCAGGGAGAATGGTGAGGTGGAGGGACAGTGTTTTCTCCCCTGTTCTTCTCTGATAGTGCAATAAGCATCAGTGGAAGAGATGTATTTGTAAATGAGCTGGAGAGCTTATTCTCTGCCAACACTACATCAGTCCTTAATGGAATCCTTAGGTAAAAGACTGCAAGGCTTTTTTTGTAATTGTCAGGAATTAATAGTAGAAGGACTGTTTTAAATTGGTTTTATTTGCCTTTATGTGAAATGTTCAGATGCAAGTTTATTTTGAACCCCACTCAATTTTGAAACTGATTACATTTGTAGAGTACTTTGCCCAGCTTTTAACCTCATACTGGAAAACTCTGCAGTATTTTTAATACACCCTAAGATGCCGTGTATTGTCTTAAAAATTAAAAGCATGTAGTTAAAAAATACATTTGAAAATGTATTCTCAGGAAATCATGGCTGGTTGCCTTCACTGCATTTTTGCATTGCAACAGCAACAAAAACATGCTATGGCTGCAATGAACACAAAAAATATTGATTTTCTGTTTACACTCACAAATACACCCTTAAGTGACCTTCTTGGATGACTGTTCTCATTGCCCTCTGTGCAGCGACTGTATTAATGTGGTCAAGGAATTCCACATCTTCTGAACATGGAAATTTTTCTTGAGGAAAATGACATATAATGGCACAAGAATGTCAACACAAGACAAAAATTGACAGTTCTGCAAATTCCAAGGGCCTTTCAGTCCTGTATCAGGGGATGATCTTGCTCTTTGGAGATATTTAGCCACTTTCTTTTCACCTTCTTGATTTCCCTTTGTTGTCCCCATGTCTGTTTTCTTCCATGAATTTCTGTACAGAGGTCCTGAAGTTATTCTTCCCAGCCCCGGAAGCTTTGTTGGTCTGTAATGTACTGACTTGGGAGAATGGAAAGTGAGGTTAGAGCCATCTCCAGAGAGCTGGGCAACCCCAGACAGTGACTCTGTCTTCATTACAGTCTTTGCTTTAAGTTACTAGAGGCTAGTCATGAAAAATGTTGCTGCTTCATTCTCATGCTTACATGCCTGAAATTGCATCTACTCAAAGTCACACTGTGTTGAGTCTCGAAATATATTCCAAATATGTCTCTGAGTGTGTCGAGCTGTTAAGCTAGAGCAAATGTGAAGTATCAGAAAAAGATAATACAGCTACTAAAAAAGATTTGTAATTGTTCTGAATTGCTTTCTCTTATTCCTGAAGAGCTTTTTAAGAGAAATTACAGAGCCAAAATCACAGCTTGCAGAAGAAAGGTGGGTATTAACATTATTTTGTTCAAGCTGTTGACCTGAGCTAGGAACTTGATAGGAGAAGCCTCTGGATGTACTCATCCAGAATAGCTGTAACCCAGGGGGTGGCAGTTGAAAATTGTAAATTTGTAGGTGTGCCATATAATTCTGTCATTTCTTTGTGTGCCACCTCCTTCCCTCCTGCCCTC
>Ga0181612_113703_pt1 | contig 19363 bp, 18 predicted proteins | sample HoacroProtozoa21_FD_119630 | JGI IMG/M metagenome (GOLD analysis project Ga0181612, IMG submission 119630) | Hoatzin crop microbial communities from Cojedes, Venezuel. Combined Assembly of Gp0051906, Gp0051904, Gp0051908 | reverse complement strand
GGGTCCCCGTAAAGCGACCGGACCCTTGAGCGAAAACGGCCGAAAACGTCGAAGGGTCCCCGTGGAGCGACCGGACCCTTGAGCGAAAATGGCCAAAAACGTCGAAGGGTCCCCCTAGACTGACCGGACCCTTGAGCGAAAACGGCCGAAAACGTCGAAGGGTCCCCGTAAAGCGACCGGACCCTTGAGCAGCAGGGGCTTTGATTAAATTGCTAGTGGGTTGTCAAATGAAAGAAACGTACAAAAAATTACAACTTTCGTCTTAAAAAGGGCGGGGGACTTTTTTTTCATAAGGAAAAATGCTATTTTCGCAAAGAAAATACACTGAAACTAAAAAAGTTTCGCAAAAGGGATAGGAGAGCCCAACGGGAGCCACAGCGACCGGAGGGCGGTGGAAGGCTAAGTGGCTAGCGGAAGGGCAAGGCCTGCGCATGAGATGCTCGATCAGGTCGGGCACGACTAAGGGAACGAGCCCGCGCCCACGGCCTAACACCCGCGCAACGCCACGGCCCACGGCAGCACTCGCGCCAACGGCCCGCGCCCACGGCCCACCCCGAAAATGCGAAGCAGAACTATAATTCTTTCAGAAGATATGGAAATCAAAAACGCGGTGGCCGGTACCCTCGAGTCAGGGGATATCATGGTCCAGATAGCCCCCTCGGACGAGAAGGGACTACACATTGACCTCGACAGTTCAGTCGCGGCCCAATTCGGTCGTCAGATCCGTCAGGTCATCACAGACACACTCCACGACCTCGGAGTAGAAGACGCTGCCATCAAGGCGGTAGACAAAGGTGCCCTCGACTGCACCATCAAAGCACGCGTGACTGCAGCAGCGGTTCGCGCCACAGGAAAAGATGTTTGGGCTTAAAACGGAGAAGACTATGCACAGACTAAGAAGAACCATGATGTTCGTTCCAGGCAATAACCCTGGAATGATGCAAGACGCCTTCATCTACGGCCCCGACTCAATAATGCTGGACCTTGAAGATTCAGTATCCATGGCAGAAAAAGACGCGGCACGTCTGCTCGTCTACAACGCCCTCAAATCCATCGACTACGGCAACACCGAAATGGTTGTCCGCATCAACCCCCTCAGCACACCCTACGGCAAAAAGGATGTGGAAGCGGTCGTAAAGGCCGGCGTCCATGTCATCCGTATGCCTAAGACGGAGACCGCCGACGAGGTTCGCGAACTGGAAGCGGAAATCGAAAAAGTCGAGAAAGAAATCGGATGCCTCGGCAGAACCCAGATGATGGCAGCCATCGAAAGCGCCCTCGGAGTTTGCAACGCGTTCGAAATCGCTAAAGCATCCAAGAGAATGATGGGTATCGCCCTCGGCGCCGAAGACTACTGCGCCAACCTCAAAACCCAGCGTTCCAAAGACGGAGCAGAGTTACTTCTCGCCCGCCAGACCATAGTTGTAGCAGCCCGTGCAGCCGGCATCGACGCCCTCGACACAGTCTACTCCAACCTCGACGATATGGACACCTTCCGCCACGAAATCGAACTCATCAAGCAGCTCGGCTTCGACGGAAAATCCATCATCAACCCTCGCCAGATCGAGGTCGTCAACGAAGTATTCACCCCCAAGCCGAAGGAAATCGAAAAGGCTAGAGTCATCATCGCGGCCATCAAAGAAGCCGAGAAGAAGGGATCAGGAGTTATTGCGGTCAATGGTAAAATGGTAGACCGTCCCGTTGTAATCAGGGCACAGCGCACCATCGACCTCGCGGTAGCCTCAGGTGTAATTTCAAAGGAGGAAGTATTATGATGAACGGCAGAAAATCAGCAATAGAGGCTCAGGCAGCCAGAATGGGCAAAAGCGTATATGCCGGCAGTCCAGCCAAGAAAACGGAATTCCGCAAAGACTTACAGAAGAAATGCGAAAAGGTAGTCACCCTCGAAGAGGCCATCAAACGCACCGGCCTTAAAGACGGCATGACAATATCATTCCATCACCATTTCCGTGGCGGCGACAAGGTTGTCAACATGGTAGTGGCGAAACTCGCTGAGATGGGCTACAAGAACTTGCATCTTGCGGCATCCAGCCTTTCAGACGTCCATGCCCCTCTCATCGAGCACATCAAATCAGGCGTCATCACCAAAATCTCCACCTCAGGCCTTCGCGGCGAACTCGCCAACGAGATTTCCCATGGCCTCATGGAAGAGCCGGTAGTATTCCGTTCCCATGGTGGCAGAGGTAGCGCCATAGCCAACGGCGACCTCCACATCGACGTAGCCTTCCTTGGAGCATCCTCCAGCGACGCCCTCGGCAACGCCTGCGGTTATTCCAGATCAGAAAATGCCAAATCCATCTGCGGATCCCTCGGCTACGCCCTTCCGGACGCCCACTATGCCGACAAGGTAGTCATCATCACCGACGACCTAGTGGACTATCCCAATACCCCGAACTCCATCTCGGAGCATGACGTGGACTATGTAGTAGTGGTAGACTCAGTAGGTGACTCCTCCAAGATTTCATCCGGAGCTATCCGCGACACCAAGAACCCTAGAGATATCCTCCTCGCCCAGAATGCGGCCAAGGTCATCCTTAACGGAGGCTATTTCAAAGACGGATTCTCCATCCAGACCGGCACCGGCGGAGCATCACTTGCGGCAGTCAAATTCATCCGCGAAAGCATGATAGAGCAGGGCATCAAAGCCAGCTACGCCCTCGGCGGCATCACGGCCCACATGGTCAAGATGCACGAAGAAGGCCTGATTGAGCGCCTCATTGACGTGCAGTCCTTCGACAAAGTAGCGGCGGAATCCCTCAAAAACAATAAATTCCACAAGGAAGTGGCGGCATACGAATACGCCAGCGCAGACGAGCAAGGATCAGCGGTACACTACCTCGACATGGTCATCCTATCAGCCCTCGAAGTAGACGTAAACTTCAACGTAAACGTACTCGTGGGTAGCGACGGCATCATCCGCGGAGCCATCGGAGGACACCCCGACACTGCAGCCGATTCAGCGCTCTCCATCATCGTTTGCCCGCTTCTCCGCGGTCGTATCCCTTGCATCGTGGACGAAGTCACCACCCTCATCACCCCTGGCGACACCGTAGACGTAGTCGTTACTGAATATGGAGTGGCGGTCAATCCCAAACGTGCAGACCTCGCTGAACGCCTCAAGGCCGCTGGAATCCACATCGTAGATATCCACGACCTTCGCGACCGTGCCCTCAAGGTCATCGGCACCCCCGACCCTCTCCGCTTCGGCGACAAAGTAGTCGGCGTTGTCATGAACCGCGAAGGAACAGTTCAGGATGTAATAATGAATGTATTGGACTAATGGCCGTGACGCTTGACTCGTTGCTTGCCAGCCGAGAGGCTAGGGTAGCGTTCCAGAAAAGCCTTCTGGAGCGTTATCCCTACGATACCTTGATTTGCCTCACGGTCATCATGCCAGGAAACGTCAAGCGCAACAGCCAATCTCTAATAGTGGCGCAAGCCGCTCTGTCCGCACTCTTGGACAGATTCGGCACGGACATAAAATGGATGGGCACTCGAGACTTGGAAACAGGTTTCGAGGCCTATCTTGTTACGCCCATCACGCCACGGCCCGCCAAAAAAGCCCTCTGCGCCATAGAAGACGCCCACCCGCTGGGACGTCTTTTCGACATGGATGTCATCACCAAAGATGGCCCCATGTCACGTTCCTCCATCGGCCTGGAACCCCGAAAATGCCTCCTTTGCGGCAACGAAGCCCGCGTCTGCATGAGGTCCCACGCCCACACCCAAGAGGAACTCCTTTCAAAAATTAACCAAATGCTTGAAGACTATGTACGGTGATCACATCATAAGCCTAATGCCGATGACTGTCGGCTCTATCCGCACCAAAGTGGAAAATTTCCTAGCTGAGAATGGCCTCAGAATGGACAAAGTGGACACATACCTCGCTGCCACTTCCGACGATTATGAGGAAATCTTGGCCGGCGGCGGCATAGAAAAAGATGTAATCAAATGCGTAGCCGTGTCGGAAAAAGCCCGCGAGGAAGGACTGGCTGGCGGCATCATCACCCAGCTAATCAACATCGCCCACGAAAACGGCTACTCCACCGTCAAAGTCTTCACCAAGCCCGAAAACAAATCCATCTTCGAGAGCATGGGCTTCGCCCTTCTTGCCGAAACAGACAAAGCGGTGCTTATGGAAAATGGTCAGGCGGGCATGGCGGTCTATCTCAAATACCTCTCCGGCCTTCGCGAAAGCGGTAAGAATGGGGCCATAGTGATGAACGCCAACCCCTTCACCAAAGGCCATCGCTACCTCGTAGAAAAGGCCGCGGCTCAAGTTGACAACCTCTACGTCATCGTGGTCAAGGAAGACAATTCCCGATTCTCCTATGCTGAGCGCTACGCCATGATAAAGGCCGGCACAAAGGGCATAAAGAACGTCATAGTATGCGAGGGAAGCAATTATGCCATCTCCGACACAACCTTCCCGACCTACTTCCTCAAAAAGACGGACGATGCCACGGATGTCCACATCGGACTCGACCTCGACATCTTCGCCAAGCATATCGCCCCCGCCCTCGGAGTCACGGTGCGTTTCGCCGGTTCGGAGCCCCTCGACAAATTCACCGCCAATTACAATCGTAAAATGGCGAAGCAACTGCCCAAACAAGGCATAGAATTCAAGGAAGTCCCCAGAAATCTCGATGGAGACGAGCCAATCAGCGCCACGGCATTGCGCAAGGCCCTCGAAGAAGGCAAATTCACCATGGCCGCCAATCTTGCCTACAAGACCTCGGTGCCTTACCTTCTCGCCGACTTGGCGGTAAGGTCGCTCGAAGAGGAGTTGGACGCCACCCCGAAGCCTGGACTCGTGGATAAAGCCGGCAGGGGCGCGCACGAGGACATGGACTATGGTACCATGAAAGCGAGCATCAAGGCTCTCCGTCCATATTTCGTGGAACTGGCCTTCTGTGGCGATGAATCCAAGAAAATGCGCGAAATCGGCCTCCGTGCCGAAAAGGATATGTTAGCTGCGACTGGTGGCGTCAATACCCATCGCGGATCCCTTTTCGCAGTCGGTTTGGCCCTCACTATCGCCGCCTATCTTTGGGATGAGAAAGGCTATATCACCGAAATAGATTTCCGTAAGAAGGTCGCCAAAATCGCGAAAAACATCCCCGAATCGCAGAACTCGCATGGTGCCCAGATGAGGGCAAAATACGACATAGAAGGCGCTCTGGACAATGCAAGGGGCGCATGGCGTGACCTCTTCGAAGACTGGTTGCCATTCTATCGCAACCTCAATCAGAAAGACGAATATCGCATACAGAAGCTTCTTCTGCGCATCATGTCCACCCTCGACGACACCAACATCCTCTACCGCAAGGGCGAGGACAGGGCGGACAAAGTGAAATACGAGGCCAAGACGCTGCTCAAACGCTTCAGCGCCGAAGGACTCGAAGAATTGAATAGAGAATTCATCAGCGAGCGCATTTCCCCTGGCGGAAGTGCCGATATGGTCTCGCTGACAATATTTATTAACAACATTTTTAACTAATTAACGTTATGGTAGAATTGATTCCTAATGGTGTTTACCTCCTTGACGGCAAGACGATAGTCAAAGACGCCGCAGGAATGCCATCTCCAGATGAGTCCCGTGAAAACACTATCACCTACGGAATCTTGAGGGCCCACGATGTGGACGGTGGTAAAGGTAAGAAAATGCGCATCCGTTTCGATGCCATGGTATCTCACGACATCACCTATGTGGGCATCATCCAGACAGCCCGCGCCAGCGGACTTAAGGAATTCCCTCTGCCCTATGCGATGACGAATTGCCACAATTCGCTTTGCGCTGTGGGCGGTACTATCAACGAGGACGATCATGTCTTCGGTCTTTCAGCCGCCAAGAAATATGGTGGTATCTATGTTCCCGCCAACCAGGCGGTCATCCATCAGTATGCCCGTGAGGCCCTTACCAAATGCGGCAACATGATTCTCGGTTCCGATAGCCACACCCGCTATGGTTCCCTTGGTAATATGGGAGTTGGCGAAGGCGGCGGCGAGCTCGTGAAGCAGTTGCTCCGCAACACTTGGGACATCAATGCTCCCGAGGTTGTTCTCGTATGGTTGGAGGGTAAACCTCGCAAGGGTATTGGCCCTCATGATGTGGCCATTTCGCTGGTGAAAGCCACCTTCGAGAGCGGTTTCGTGAAGAATAAAGTGCTTGAGTTTGCCGGTCCTGGCGTTGCCGAACTTGACACCGATTTCCGCAATGGTATCGACGTCATGACCACCGAGACCACCTGCCTCAGCTCCATCTGGATTACTGACGACAAGGTTAAGGCTTACTACGACATGCACGAGCGTCCCGATGCCTACAAGGAGCTTCGTCCTGGCAAAGTTGCCTACTACGATAGCATGATTCGCATCGACCTTTCTACTCAGGAGTCCATGATCGCTCTTCCTTTCCATCCTTCGAATGCCGTGACCATTCATGAGTTGCAGGCCGATCCCGAAGGCGTTCTGCGTGGGGTTGAGGAGGATGCCAAGAAGCGTTTTGGCGACAAGGTTCATGTTGACCTCGTGAGCAAGATCCACAATGGCAAGCTTCAGGCTGACCAGGGCATCATCGCCGGTTGCTCAGGTGGTACCTATGACAACCTCAGCGAGGCTGCTTCTATTCTTAAGGGTAAGTCCATCGGCAATGATTATTTCACCATGTCCGCTTATCCTCAGTCTACTCCGGTTTATCTCGCAACGACTCGCAACCATATCGCCGAGGAACTTTTGGAGGCCGGTGTAGTCATCAAGCCAGCATTCTGTGGCCCTTGCTTCGGTGCTGGCGATGTGCCTTCCAACAATGGTTTCTCCATCCGTCATACCACCCGTAACTTCCCGAACCGTGAGGGTTCCAAACCTGGTCAGGGACAGCTCTCAATGGTGGCTCTCATGGATGCTCGTTCCATTGCCGCTACGGCTGCCAATGGTGGTGTGATTACCGCCGCTACCGATATCGAGTACGAAGACCATCATGCTCCATATTCATTCGACGACCGCATCTACAAGAGCCGTATTTACAATGGTTATGGCAAGGCTGATCCGTCTTACGAACTTCGTTATGGCCCGAATATCAAGGACTGGCCGAAGATGTATCCGATGGAGAAGAATATGCTGGTTGAGCTGGCTGCCGTTATCCATGATCCGGTGACCACGACTGATGAGTTGATTCCTTCCGGTGAGACTTCTTCTTACCGCTCGAATCCTTTGAAGCTCTCCGAGTTTGCGCTTTCTCGTCGTGTGCCTGAGTATGTGGGCATCAGCAAGCGCATCCAGTCTGAGGACCATGCACGTCGTGATGGCAATGTGCCCGCAAATGTTGCCGAGGCTCTCGCTAAGGTTGGCGCTTCCGCTTCCGAGACTTCTTTCGGTTCATGCGTTTTCGCTAACAAGCCTGGTGATGGTTCCGCTCGTGAGCAGGCTGCTTCTTGCCAGAAGGTTTTGGGCGGTGATGCCAACATTTGCTACGAATATGCTACCAAGCGTTATCGCAGCAACTGTATCAACTGGGGCATCGTGCCTTTCACCATCGCTCCCGATACTCCGTTCGACTACAAGCCTGGCGATTTTGTCTTCGTTGAGGGCATTCGTGAGGCGATTCTCGGTGGCAAGGAGGAGATTGATGCCAAGGTTATCGCTTCCGATGGCGTGCATCCGATCCACCTCTATTTCACCAATCTGACTGCCGAAGAGCGCGAGATTCTCGCCGACGGCTGTCTCATCAACTACTACGCTGCGCACAATAAATAATTAATAACTTATGGCTGGCAAATGGTTCACGAACCTTCGGGACTTCGTCCCTCATCCCTCCCAAACTTCGTTTGGGCCCCTCCCGTTTACGGGGCCACGGGTGGCACGGGTTCGTTGAACCATAGCCAGCCAAAAACAACAAAAGATTCAATATTATGGCAAAAATAAAAATGACAACACCGCTCGTCGAGATGGACGGCGATGAGATGACAAGAATACTTTGGAAAATGATCAAGGATGAGCTCATCCTCCCATTCGTTGACCTCAAAACAGAATACTACGACCTCGGCCTTGAGAATCGTGACAAGACAGAGGACCAGGTAACCGTTGATTCAGCAGAGGCTACCAAGAAATATGGCGTCGCAGTAAAATGCGCCACCATCACCCCGAATGTCCAGAGAATGAGCGAATACAACCTCCATCAGATGTGGAAGAGCCCGAACGGCACCATCCGTGCCATGCTCGACGGCACCGTATTCCGTGCCCCGATCACCATCCCTTCCATCCATCCGGCAGTAAAATTCTGGAAGAAGCCTATCACCATCGCCCGTCACGCATATGGCGACGTCTACAGAGATGTTGAGATGCAGACCACCGAGCCAGGCGTAGCCAAACTCGTATTCGAAGGCGCAAGCGGCAAGAAAGAGGAAGTCGTTATCCATAAATTCGACGGCCCTGGCGTCATCGAAGGCATGCACAACACCGACAAATCCATCCGTTCATTTGCCAACGCCTGCTTCCAGTATGCAATCAGCACCAAGCAGACCATCTGGTTCGCAACCAAGGACACCATCTCCAAGAAATATGACGGCCGCTTCAAAGCCATCTTCGAGGAGGAGTTCGAGAAATACAAAGACCAATTCGAGAAACTCGGCATCGAATACTTCTACACCCTCATCGACGACGCAGTTGCACGCGTTATGCGTAGCGAAGGCGGCTTCATCTGGGCCTGCAAGAACTACGATGGCGATGTCATGAGCGACATGGTATCTACCGCTTTCGGTTCCCTCGCCATGATGACCAGTGTTCTCGTTAGCCCCGACGGCAAGTATGAGTATGAGGCTGCCCACGGCACCGTAACTCGCCACTACTACAAGTACCTCAAGGGCGAGGAGACCTCTACCAACCCTATGGCTACCATCTTCGCATGGAGCGGCGCATTCCGCAAGAGAGGTGAGATGGACAACCTCCCTGAGCTCATCAACTATGCTGATCAGCTCGAGGCTGCCTGCTTCGACACCCTCAACGAAGGCATCGTGACCAAGGACCTCGTCAACCTCATGGAAGGTGTTAAGCCTCAGGCTAAGACCTCTCTCGAATTCCTCAAGGCAATCCGCGAGAGACTCGAAAAGAGATTGGCGTAAATGAAAATTGTATTTTTAGATGCACTTACGATGGGAGACACCCCCTTGACTGAGATTTCAGCCTTGGGGGATCTCCTTTGTTATCCTTCCAGCACTAGGGAGGAAAGTTTGCAGCGAGTAGGGGACTGCGAAGTCGCTATTTTAAATAAGGTAATTGTGGACGACGTCTTTCTGGATGCCGCCCCCAAGTTGAGGCTCATTTGCGAAGCCGGCACCGGCATTAATAATATAGATGTAGACGCTTGTTCCAGAAGGGGCGTCATAGTCCGCAACGTCGCCGGCTACTCCACCGACTCCGTCGCCCAACTCTCCTTCATGCACATACTCAACCTCCTTGGCAACGCATTCCTCTACGATGATTATGTCAAGTCCGGCGAATACTCTAAGGGATCGGTCCACACGGACCCCTATCATCCCTTCACCGAAATCGCAGGCAAAACCATCGGTATCGTAGGCATGGGAGCCATCGGGCAGAAGGTCGCGAGAATCGCAACCGCCTTCGACATGAATGTGATTTACTATTCCACTTCTGGGACTTCCCACTGCAAAGATTACCCAAGTGTGTCGCTCGAAGAATTGCTCCGCACCTCGGACGTAATCAGCATCCACGCGCCATACAATGATCGCACGGCGGGGCTCATCGGCTACGAACAGATGAAGCTTATGAAGCCCACGGCGGTTCTAGTCAATACCGGTAGGGGAGGAATAGCGGTTGAGGCTGACATTGCCAGAGCCATTGACGACGGTCTAATCGCCGGCGTCGCACTTGATGTCTATGAGAAGGAGCCATTGAGTATGGACTCGCCATTGCTCCATACTAAGTATCCCGACCGCGTCCGCTTCTCGCCCCACGTCGCCTGGACCAGCCGCGAAGCCCGCGCCCGCCTCGCCCACGAAATGGCCGAGAACATCGCCCGCGGCTGGTAAGCTAAACCTTAAATGTATGTTTTCCGTTAAGATATATGATATAATGAAAGATAAAGATTATCCTACTGCAGGAAGTGATCTTTATCGCGTTATTTCGGATAAGATAGATGTTGAGGATAAGATTGACCTTGATCTTGAAGGGGTTAGTCTTATTCCTTCCATGTTCTTAAATGTGTCTATAGGGAAGATTATCAAGGAGAGGGGCTTGGATTTTATGAAGAGTAAGATAACTTTCTCAAATATAAAATCAAGTGATGCAAAGAGGATAAAGGAATATGTGGGAAGATTTGCATGAGAAAATGTAAGAGGATCGTGAACTTCCCCGTCATGCCCGACTTGTTCGGGCATCTCATTTCACTATAAACCTAACAAATCGGTACTCCGCGGCCATCAAAATACCAACTTATAATGATTGCCAGAAGGCAGCGAAACCCCTACCTTTGCAACGGAAGATTTGATTATAGGCCATATAGTTAAAAAGTTTAAGATCCTTTTAATTGTTGTGAAGCGGCTGCACGCTAGGAGCGTCCAGCCGCTTTAATTATATCTCACCCCATCATGCCCGACCTGTTCGGGCATCTCATATCACTAGAAATTTTGCAATTAAAAAAATAATCACTACTTTTGTTACGCAATCTGCGTAACGCAAAATGCGTAACGCAATTTGCGTAAAATATAAATCGACCGCCATGGCAGAAATCAACCCCTTCCTAGTATACGGCTACAAAAGCCCCGAATACTTCTGCGACCGCACAGAAGAAACCGAAAAAATCATCGAAGCCCTCCGAAACGGCCGCAACCTAGTCCTCATGTCCCCCAGAAGAATGGGCAAAACAGGACTCATCAAACATGCCTTCTACACCCTCAAAGAAAGCGAACCCGAAATCTACACCTTCTACTTCGACATACTCGGCACATCCTCCCTGCGAGACTTCGTCCAAGTCTTCGCCAAAGCCGTACTCGGCAAATTCGACTCCTCTCCCCAAAAAGCCCTCAGAAGAGTCAAAGACTTCATCTCCAGTTGCCGCCCCATCTTCAGCTACGACCCCATCACCGGATCCCCTGAAATCACCATCGACGCTGTCCCCACCAACGCCGAACCCACCCTAAAGGAAATATTCGACTACATCGCCGCATCCGGCAAAAAATGCTACATAGCAATCGACGAATTCCAGCAAGTCGCCGAATACGAAGACAAAAACGTGGAAGCGAAGCTCAGATCCTACATCCAATTCATCCCCAACGTCAACTTCATCTTCGCCGGCAGCAAGATGCACCTCCTCTCCGAAATGTTCATCTCAGCCAAGCGACCATTCTACCAAAGCGCCCAACCTTTGGCCCTCCTCGCCATCGACGAAAAGGCATACTACTCATTCGCAGCTGAAAAATTCAAAAAAGTCCACACCGACCTATCCTTCGAAGACTTCGACTACATATATAAAAGATACGAAGGCCACACATGGTATATCCAAGACATACTAAATCGACTCTACACCTACAACGAACCCATCACCAAAGACCTAATCGACAAGGCCATCGGCAACATAGTAGATGAATTCTCATTCACCTACGAACAAATGATAGGGAGATACTCACCTTCCTATATAAACGTCATGAAACGCCTCGCCTCCGAACACACCGTCAAAGAAATCACCTCGGCGAAATTCCTCCAAGGAAGCGGAGTCAAGGCGAGCAGCAGCATGCAACGAATCATCAAAAATCTCATCGAAGACGAACTCGTCTACAAAGACACGAAAGGTTATAGCATATACGATAGATTCTTCGAAGAATGGCTCAATCGCTCCAAATAGCAAAAATATTAATACGTTTTATTGTTTCGTTTTAATAAAATTAAATCGTTTAAAATCGTCCTCCCAGTGCGTTAAAAAGGCGATTTTGGGGTACAACTTAACGAAATTTGTCTTACTTTTGCATCCGAAAATGTGAGTTCCGCCAATATTAATTTAGTCGCAAGTCGCGGAACCTAGAGAGAAAGACAGGTTGGGGAACCTGTCAGTGGATTGAGAAAATAAAAACTGCTAGAGGAAGCAGGAGTTTTAGAATAACATTTTTATGGAGCAAAAGAAAAAATGTGGGTACGAGATGCCCACGGTAATCAAGTATGTGAAACTTGAACTGGAAGGAAGCATTGCAGGTGCTGATTCCGTAATTGCAGGAACATCTGTGAAGACAGTCGGCCAAACTGTTGAGACGATTGACTATACTAAAGAAAGTTCGTTCAACTTTACTTGGGAGTAAATCGTGTTGAACTTTATCTTAATTTCGTTAAATTCTAGAAGTTTCAAGTTATGTCAATAAGAAATATAAATAAAAGTATAGTTTTTTTGCTTCTTTCTATTAGTCTTTTAAGTTGCAGCAAGGAAGGAGGACTGTTTAGCGAATCAAGCCATGAGGGAGAACCTATACAGTTCGGTGCTACCACTTATTCAAAAATTGCTACAAAACTCCAATATACGGATAAGTGTTATTACGAAACTCCTGATGGCACAACGTTAACGGTAAAAAAAGAACGTATAGATTGGTCTCCAGAGTTCGATGTCGTAGATATATATTGTTCAGGTGCTCAAGACCTTAAAGAAGCTGAATATAAAATTTCTTCTGCTAAAGCAAATGGTCTTTATAGTGAAGCGGTTTTAGAACCGTATGACTCTAAAAAGGTGCTCAAATGGGGAAAGGATACTGGGTCACAAACCTTTAATGCAATATATCCCGCTCCAAGTATAGCTGGAGAAAGTACTGATATCCTTGGAGGTAACTCGGTTTTGTTTGAGCATGGTGATGATGGATATTCGACATTCACTGTATATGTACCATATGTTCAGACCATGGAAGCCGTCGCTTATGCTGAAGGTCAATCACATTTCTTGAACAAAGAAAGAATGAAGTACTGCTACATGATTGGTGGCGGCTCAGGAACCCCAGGTACAGATGTAGATATTCGTTTTATGCCGATAGTTACTACCTTTGACGTAGTACTTGTAAATAACACACAAAAAGAGTTAGCGGTAACCGCATTGAGTCTACTTGATGTCGAGGACCTTATGAATACGGAGACCTCAACTGCAGCTCAGGAAGTAGCAGGAACTGCTTCTGCAACTTATAAATTTGATGGAACAAGTATTAACGTTCAATCTGCTACAGTTAATGATGGTCTAAAATGCGTCAAAGCTGTCTTTAATGACGATGCATCAGAGATTAAGGTCCCTGCTGGAGATTCTCTTAAAGCTACTTTATTCGGCCTTCCTAGGGAATATACTGCGATGGCTCTTAAGGTTGAAACCTCTATGGGTGAGAAATATTTCCCCTTGAAACAGTCAATAGATGGAGAGACATCATTTATTACCTTCAATCGCTTCGAAAAATATAATATTAAGATAGAGTTGCCAGAAATTACAGAAAAGGAGATTCCATTTGCAACGAAGAATATACTTTATAGTTATCTTTGTACTCATCCGGAAAAAAAAGATGATGGTACGAATTGCTCATACTCAATTCATAGGGAGAATTGGACATCTGGTGATGTTAAGGTGTATAGAAATGATGTAGCCTTGACTGATGCTGAAATTATTGAATTGTGTGCTAGCATTGAAGATTTGGATGCGGCTCAGGGACTAGTTTATACAGAGAATGTAGCTAGTTATGACTGGTATTTCATTAGTGCATATGCGATGAGTTTCTTCTCTAGAGCAAAGAAAGTTTCCATAGTTACCTCTTCAAATTTCCTTTCTGCAGATTACACTGGACTTAAGAGTGTTGAAGAGTTGACCGTTAGTGGTAACTGCGCATATGTAAATATCTCTAACTGCCCGAAGCTTAAGACTATTAACTTCATGCCAGCAGCACAGTGTAAGATAGTTGGTATTTCAAATATGAGTAGTCTTGAGAACTTATATATAAATGCGAATTCTGTAAAAACTATAGATCTTGAGAAATGCCATGAAATAAAGCATGTTTACATGACTGCGGTAAATTCTCAGAATTCAATTATTTTTAAAGACTATCCGGACTTGGAGTGGGTATATGTGGAATCATATTTTACGATAAAGCAAGTTTTGGTTGACAAATGTCCTTCATTATATTACTTTAATCTTGCTAGTACGAAGCCTGTTACAACAGATGATCCTATTATCAATAGGATAGAGTTTACAAATTGTACGAATGAGAAATTGACTGATGTCTACGTACTAGGTAATGCTGTTCAAAGTTATCAATCTTATCCTACCATTACCAATGGCTCAACGTTTAGTGTAGAGGGCTCTACATATTTGAAGAATGTCTATCTCGTTACGGGTGATAATCCTGGAGGAATCATAAAAGGCGATGATGGCAATTGGACGTATTCTGATGTAAAATTTACAGTGCCGGATAAACCTATAGCGACTAAGACTATTACCTCTGGTTATAGTTCTTATACCGCTCCGGATTGGGATACCTTAAGTAACTAAAGCCACCCATGCTAGGTATTCTCCTAGTAGACTTTAGCTTTTCCCCACCAACTTTATCAGTTGGAAATTCATAAAACAAAACCCCAAAAGGCCGCTCCCCCGAGCGACCTTTTCTCTTTTTACCTTCTAGAAAGACTCATAAGCATAGATTTTGATACGTTTTCAACTTGATTAAGTTTACGAAATCAAAAATTTAATTATTTTTGTGAAAAGTTGATTTTGAAAAATTTATAGTTATGGTAGTGATTCCGAAAAAGTTGGAAATTTGTCCATTGGTAGATGCAGTCGTAGAGATTCGATTTGATATCGCTAAAAAGATGGATAGAAATCTTGTATCATCCTTGATATATAACAGTATTCAGGACTTATTTGATGAAAAGGTGGAGGCTCTGCCTTTGATTCAAATGCCGGATGCAATTAGGAATCAGGATCCAAATCTTAAATATAAACCTATATATAAGGTAAGTGGAAAAAATGCCCTTATTCAAATAGGGCCTCAAGTTGTTGCAATAAGTTCGAAGATCCCTTATATAGGTTGGCAAACATTCCTAGATCTTATTTTAAAGGTTTTGAATAAATTAAAAGAAGCAGGAATTATTTATGGTGTAAATAGATTAGGGCACAGATTTGTTAATTTCTTTGAAGAGGATATATCTGACAAATTAACCATCGAAATTCCGGAAATTAAGAACTATAAGTCTTTAGGGAAAGCCATAAACTATAATATTTCAGATGAAAATTTTTCCCACACTCTTCAAGTATCAAACGCGATGCAGTTAGGTAAAGGACAAGGTCTAAAATTTGGATCTATTATAGATATAGATACTGCGAGGGATTATAAAGATTTGAGCTATTTTATGTCTCATCTTGAGGAGGAGTTAAATGCAGCACATGATAAAGAAAAACATCTCTTTTATGCTCTATTAAAAGAGGATTTTATAATTAAAATGCGTCCTGAATATGAATAATAGAAAACTATCTTATAGTTCGGTGGGCATCCTACTGATGGCAGGTGCTTTGTTTAATGGAACTTCCTATGGTAATGAGGAGCTCCAAATTAACAGTACACCCACCATTATTATTCAGAATATACCATCAAGCATAACAAGTTTTAGATATGAATATTTGCCGTCATATGGGTCAGATAGGACAGAATTAACAGATTCGATGCTGGCAAATGTTTCGGATATCGCAATTTTTCAATCATTTGTAAAGAGATTTGCAGAATCTCAAACAGGTATTGATCCATCTATTGTAGCAGTGATAAGGGATAATTTTTGGGAGATGCTATGAGTTTAGAAGAAGATATTAGGCAGTACTTGCCAAAATACTTATCGCCTTCGAGTTATTCGGAGATTCTTGATGAACTGAAAGGGTTTCCTGAAAATATTGATGAGCGAATGTATTTCAAGCCATCGGATGATATCTTATATCAAGGTGATGTTATCTCGGATATGCCTATAGTGGATATGGATAATCTCAATAAGGGGATAAAGCATAGTCCGGCGTTAATTTTATCTAACACTTGTGACATGGACTTGAACAATGAACGGCCATTTATGTCTCGTATCATGTATGCGCCTCTTATTTCTTTAAAAAAATATAGCGATTCTCTTTTAAAGCGTGGAGTTCTTAAAAGTAAGATAGAAAACCATATTAATAATATAAAGAAACAACAGGTTACTAGTATTTTCTTCCTACCAAAATCCGAGCTTTTTGATGACTCTTTCGTCTTCTTAGATAGAATACTAAATATCGATGTCGGATTTGTTGATAGAAACAGACTCAATGAATGTCGATTAAGTTCTTTGGGAAACTATGGCTTTTATCTTCTACTCTTTAAACTATCAGTTCATTTCAGTAGAATGCAGGAAGGAGTTGACCGCCGAACTTAGTAAAAGATATTCCGGTCAAAGAAAGAGCCTACGGCCTCCCCGCCGCAGGCTTTTTCTTTTCCTCCGCCCGCCCCCGCCCTTTTCCGCCGTTCAATCTGCATTCTTCTTCCCCGCCTATGATAGCCATTTGTTACCAATCACCTTTGTTGTATAATTTTTTTTGTAAATAAAAAATGTATATCTTTGTGACTTAAAGTGATTAAATCTCATTAACTATTATGCTAATACGTTTTAATATAGAAAATTTTCTCTCTTTTAACAAAAAAACGACCTTTTCTATGCTTCCGGCAAAGAGTAGGCTTAAAGAGGATCATAAGTCAGCAAAAGTAAAAGGAATATCAGTTCTAAAAACGAGTGTTTTTTTTGGGGCGAATGCCTCAGGTAAATCGAATCTTGTAAAGGCGATTGATTTTGGCCGTCGCATGGTTGTTTATGGTCATAGAAATGATGCGCGAATAGACTACAATAAGTTTAGATTAGACCCTGAAGCTAAAAATCGAAATTCTAGTATGGAATTCGAATTTCAGACAAAAGGGAAAAATTATGCATATGGCTTTGTCTTTAATAACGAGAGGATAGAAGAGGAATGGTTGTTCGAGATAACCTCTAGAACTAAGCAGAAAGCTATTTTTGAAAGATTTAATAGAGAATTTAAACTAGAGCCGATTCTGAATAATAACAAAAAAGAAGAAGAGAAACAGTTCCTAAAGTTTATTGCAAAGAGTACTCGCGATGATCAATTGTTGTTAACTGAGATGGTTACACGAGAGGTTAAGAATAACGTGTCAAATATTGACGATATTCTTAATGTTTATGATTGGTTCGCTTCTCAACTTACGGTTGTGTTTCCAAATGCTATTTATAAAGAAGTAACCAAATCGGACCTTCCAAATAATGATGATGTAAAAAAACAATATGAGGAACTTTTAAGATATTTCGGTACTGGTATAAATGGTGTCAATTTTGAAGAGACAAATGAAGCTCAATTTCCTAAGGAAATAATTACTCCAATAAAAAATATAATAAATTCCAAACATGTCGAGTCTCGTTCGGTGCTTACAAGAAGAAAGAACGATAGTGTTCAAGATACCTTCATTATCTCAAGCGATGGAGATGATATTAGTATAAAAAAGCTCCTAATGGAACACATGACTATTGATGGGAATGTTGAAATGTTTAGTACGGGAGATGAATCCGATGGAACAAATAGAATTATAGATATTATTCCAATATTGCTTGATCTGTTTTTGCGCCCTAAGGTTTTTGTGATAGATGAGATAGAGCGTAGTCTTCATCCTAATCTCACATATCAGATTTTTAAACTATTCTTAACCGTGGCGGGGAAGACCAATAGCCAGTTAATTGCTACTACTCATGAGTCTTCTATTCTTACACAAGAGTTGTTAAGGAAAGATGAAATCTGGTTTGTTATGAAAGATGGAGATGGTCATAGTATGATGTATTCTTTGGATGATTATAGTATACGCTATGATAAAGAGATTAGACGAGATTATCTCCAAGGACGATTTAAAGCTATTCCTAAAATAGGTAGTGAGTATGATTTGTCAGTTTTTCAGAAACTTATAGAGGAGGAAAGAGATGCCTAGAAAATTTGTCCCATTGGTGCGAAAGGGTGGAAATAAAGAAGCTGAGAAGTTTTATATATTGGCTTTTGAGGGGACGGTTACCGAAAAGAAGTATTTTGAAGATTTAAGAAATTCAGAATACTTTAATGATAGTGGGAAAATAGAGTTGATCTCTATTGATAGGCCCAAGGAAGGACATAATAGTCCAAAATATGTCAAAGACCTTCTCTCAAAAACGAAGAGAGATTACAACTTTCGACCTACAGATGAGTTCTGGATGATAATAGATAGGGACGATTGGGAGGCAATGCATTCTATAGATTTTTCAGAATTATATGAGTCGTGTAAACAAGAAAAAAATCTTTTTATCGCTTTAAGCAATCCGTGTTTTGAGATATGGCTAATCTTTCATTTTGTTAAGTTGTCTGACATTGGCGAGGAGGATAAGAAACAGATATATCAGAATAGGTCAATTAGCAAAAAGAAACATTTCATAGATCAATATCTTGCCAATGTTATGGGAACGGGCAGAGGATATAATAAACGTTTTTATGCCTAGAGTTAAAGATGCAATCATAAATGCAAAAGAATCTAGGATTGAGGAGGAGGAATATCCTAAAACTATAGGTACAGATGTCTATAAATTAGTGGAAAAATTAGTGAAATAGGTTCTAAATGGTTTAGAACTGCGTACACTTTTACTGAGGAACAGATTGTATGCGCAATGAGTATACAATTGACATGGACACATCTACGAGCAATAATGTTTGTAGACGATAACCTCGCTAGCCAGTTCTATATGGAAATGTGCAGACTGGAACATTGGGACACGCGCACTCTTGCGGAAAAGATTGTTTATGAGGCATGGAACTTTATCTTTGATGAAAATCGTCCGTTAGCAACGGACGATTTTCTATTGACGCCACACTTGCCATCTTCAGCGTTAGAGGTTCCGGTCAACTTGCTGCAGGATGGCTGGCGGACAAATCCTTGATAGTTAGCGTATTATGTCCATGACCATCCTCTTTTTAGAGTACCGTAAAGAGTCGAGTACCTTAATTATCACACATTTAACCGCCAGCGCATACAGCACCGCTTAAGGGTCCGGAAGATGAAGGGGGAGGCATGAGCGATATTGGCCTTAAACGCTTAAGGGTCAGGCGATTTCGAGGGGAGGCTTCGACGTTTTCGGCCATTTTCGCTTAAGGGTCCGGTATCTCCAGGAGGAGGCTTCGACGTTTTCGGCCATTTTCGCTTAAGGGTCCGGTATCTCCAGGAGGAGGCTTCGACGTTTTCGGCCGTTTTCGCTTAAGGGTCCGGTATCTCCAGTGGGACCCTTCGACGTTTTCGGC
>Ga0181612_100599_pt1 | contig 19364 bp, 9 predicted proteins | sample HoacroProtozoa21_FD_119630 | JGI IMG/M metagenome (GOLD analysis project Ga0181612, IMG submission 119630) | Hoatzin crop microbial communities from Cojedes, Venezuel. Combined Assembly of Gp0051906, Gp0051904, Gp0051908 | reverse complement strand
GTGGGTGCATCTAGTTCTTCTGAGCCTGTGTCAGCGCAGAAAATTGTCATTCCAGCAGCCTCTCACCATTTTTGCTTTTCAATAGACTTGCGAAGTATATGTGGTCTAGAAGTTGGTTTTCCAATAAATTGCATTTTAAGGTATGATTTGTTTTTGTTCATCCTTATTCTTGGTAATAGCAATACCTTTGTTTTTAATACAAAGCCTTCATAATCTGAATGACTGCTGGCAGCATGCTGCGTGGTGCCTTTTATGTAGCTGATTTTCAGTAGCATAGTACTTTGGAATGTTCATCACGAAACTTCTGAGCATTACAGGGTTAAAGATAGTATGTAACACTTTACCTGCACTGTAATTTGTATTAAATCTCCCTTGAGTGTCTGTGCTCAGGTAATACAGATCATCATTAAGTCCTTAGAGGCAAAGAAGGGTTGCTTATCTCCTTATGTTCCGGCTGCCTTTCCAGCTGGTCAAAGGAGTGGTTTCTGTAGCTTTCCATGTCTCCACCAAGAACTCCTTGTGGTGTTTTAGTAAGAGACAGATCACCTGGTTTGTGTGATGCTAAATCTGAAGGAAGCACCTTCTACTGTTAAAGTGAAGAAGCAGGATAGTAAAGGCATTATCATTCTGAGATGTAGTATCAGGGGGTTTTTTATAGTTTTTTGCATGCAAGAAGTAAAGCTTAGGGAGAAGTAGCATCTCTTGTTACATTGATCTGTGGAGTTACAAAAAAGACAAGGGTTTTGGATATATGAGTTTTGTGCCTGAAGCAAAATTAGAAAACTGCCAGTGCCAGTTTGGAATAATTCCTTGTATGAGTTAGTTACTGATGTGGAGTTAGTTACACTTGTGGAGTGTAAGCAGATGTTAGCTGGGAGGTGAATGCTAAGCTGGAGGAATAAGAACTAAAAAGGTGCAGGATCAGTGAAAAGTAAGGGTATTGAAAGTACAGTACAGGTACAATATCTGTGTGCAGGTTGAAGTTTGGTGGGTTCTTTTAACATTGCCAGTGAAGAGAGAAACGATTTTATCAACTTGGGGTTTTTTTTTAGGTTTTCCTTGGAGTTTAGACCCAAGAGTTTGTAGGTACAGGGATGATTTTGTTGTTTAAAAAAAAAATAATCCTACTTGTGCAATAGTAGTTATTGATGGCATATGTGAATTCAGTGGTTCGTAGCATTTTTACAGCTTGCCTTGTAGTTTCCTATGAGGCTTTTCTGGTGCACGTGATGAAGCATATCTTTAAATGTTGATTTGGTTTGAAAGGGTTGAACGTTTGTGGCTGTGGAGGTGGAGGTGCATCTGCATGTTTTTTGCATTTGTTGTTCTTACAGAGTTTGGTTCAGTACAGTTTTAACTAGTCACTGGGAAGACTATTCATGTTAATAATTTTGGGGGTTTAAGCTTTGAGTTAGGGTGAAAAGGTGGGGTGGAGGGTGGGGGGAATAATTTAAAACACGATTAATATAGATTGTGTCATTTAAAGTTTTCTGTATAGGCTATATTATAAAATAGTATGTGGAAAACAATGTACAATGGATGGAATTTTGTTGTGTAAAAGCTTTTTCAAATAACATTCCAGCGCTCAGTTTTCTTCAGAACACTGACAACAAGTAGGTTGTTGACCACAAGTATGCTGTTTCATGCAGTTCAGTTTTTACAGTCAGTAATGAATATGGCAGGAAACCGAAGATGATTCAAACTCATAAATGTTAAGAAAAGTTACAGGGTAAAAAACTGCTTTTTCACTGTATGTTGGAAGCATTACTTCATTCAGGTCTAAACAAGCTCTTTAAACAGTTTTGCACAAGCAGTTAAGTATGGAATTTTATAACTGGCAGCATTTGATGCAGTATTTATTTTATTAGTAACTTAGCTGAGAGCTGACATCATCAGTTTGAGCGAACCGAAGTTCAAGAGGTTCTTGGCCTCCCCTTTGTAGCTTATCATACACTGTATTGTGCCAATGGTTTCAGGCCACATTGAAAATGGCACTGGTAAAATTATTTGCCTTTCCTTTCAGTGAATTAAACTGTGGGAATTAAAAACTAAATTCTTAAAATAGGACTGAAATTTTCAATGGTTCTGATACTGCGTATATGCAAGCTTAGTTATCAATTATTGTGTTAGGCCAGTCTTAGATGTAGTTATAACTGTTCTCAAGTAGCAATCTACATCTGAATATAAAAATCCTTTCTTCTATTTATCTGCTTATTTTATATAATTGCAGAATTTTAATAAAATATCAATTTGTATGGTTGTACGCATAAGGTTATTAAAGCTTCTTTGTCAAAATAACAGCAAATGTAAATGAAACTGGATCAGTGCTGAAGTAAATGAAAACACATGAATATCTGAGAGCTAAGTTCTATTGTTGGATATATTTGTGCAAATTTTGCTAATTTAAGTACAATTCATGCTTCAGTAAAAGATGTCCGAACTGGTTTCCTTGTTGCAGAAGATATAAGAAAAAAGTATCTATGTAATTATTATTTAATTATTTTTGTTATTGCTTTTATTAGGTACTCGTATCCATTTTTCGGTAGTGCTGCACCTATTATGACAAGCCCACCTGTAGAAGTCAGAAAGAACATGGAAGTCTTTCTTCCACAGTCCTACTGCGCATTTGACTTTGCAACTGTACCTCATCAGCTTCAAGATACATTCTTTAGGTGACAACTTGCATTCTTTTTATCTTAGTTATGTTTTTTCTAGCTTTCATTGTTAATGCAGTCACAAGTTCAAATTTAACTCAAGATCATCATTTTAAGAATTTAGTAAAGAATCCAAGTGCTAATGGCAATGAATATTTAATACACTACTCCTGTAGTTTCTCTGTTACTTACATTTAAAGACAGGGACTCTGAAATTCTTGCTTTTATCTCTTGAGTCCTTATGCAGGGATCACTGCTTACAGAAACAAGTGCTGTTGCTGTAAGTTGTTAAATTATAAGTTGGTAGCATAGTTTTAACAAAACATGACTTCAAGTAATGTATGTACGTTTTTTATTTTTCTTTTTAATACGTAGTGATTATCCAATATCTATGAAAATACAGCAGGTGCCTAGGAAGCTGAGTACAGTGAGGGCTGTGGCACAATTTTCCCAGTAGTCCCACCAGCTTTCGATAACTGATTTGAGATGTGGAATAGATAAGCATCAAAATAGTGGTGTTTTGAAAGAAGAGGTGGAGATGTATGCTGTGAGTGGCAGCGGCTGAAATTTATTTATACGTGTTTATAGATGATCTAGGTCTGTTAAGTTTACTCCGTCAGTCGCTTTTGCTACATCATTGTGCTTTTTAAGAATTGAAAAAAGGAATGATAATCTGACCAAAGTAAGTGATGGAGAGCTTACGAAGTCAGTCTCATTCCTCTGTGAGAGGCAGTAAACCCATCTGTTTGACAGTTGTGACCGTCACGGATTCGGGAAGTTAGTTTTAGAACAAGAGGTCCTTCTCCCAAATGAATAGGAATGCTTCCTCTTTTGTGTTTATGCCTAACACTAAAATCACTTCTTTGTTTCAGATTACCTCTGCTGGTTGAATTGTGGCACAAGGATAAAACAGCTAAAGACTTACTTCTAGGGGTGGCGAGACTTCAGCTTTCAAATGTTTTTGCTTCGGAAAAAACGCGGTTCTTGGGTGGTAAAGGTGAACAATGCTGGCGTCAGACTTGCAACGAAACAGTCAGTGTCACAGCAGCACAAGGGTAAAACTGTTTAAAAAAAATTACTTTGTAGCAAGTTTTGAAGAACTGTTTTAGTATTTCCCTGAAAAAGGGCAAGCTCTTCCTGTCTGCTTTTTTGAATAGGTCAACAGGCTGCAGAGTACTGTAGTACAGGGGTAGGAACAGGCAACCAAGAGATTAAAAGTTAAATTGCCACAGGCATATTATGCTACCTTCTATCACTACCAGAGTCATCGTAATAAACCTTTATATAATCAAGATCTTGGGTGAGCTTCACAGACAGATTAAGGAAATAAATAATTGGAAAAATGTTATTGAGGCACTTTAAGTTACTTAACAATCACAAAAATCTGCTGATGTTCCAGAAAATAATTCGGACTTTGTCCGTAGTATGCTTTTAGGTGCAATTGACTTCAGTGAAAATTAGGAGGACAGATATATCCGTAGAATGGAGAGATTTCCTGTTTCAGGATTTAGCCTGTGATAGTAGCAGGTGTTTGAGCTTGTGTACATCAGAAGGAGAAGTGTTATTAGTTCATACTCTGTATGAACATAAATGTTCAGTTGCGTAGAGGAGTGACATTCTTTTTTATGTATTTGAAGAAACTGAATTTACAGTCACTTCTGTCCTGCGTCCTTGTTGCAGATATGAACTGTGCTAGCAATCAATGTCTAGACCCTCATCTTTTTCTGTGTGATAATCGATCTTGGTTATGCCTATAGAAATTAATATAAATGCTATTTCGACTGAGGTTGGTTTTAAACCTCTACTCTGCTATATTTGAGACACAGGAAGCTTACTGACACAAAGATCGATATCCTCCCTCCTCTCGCATTGACAGAAAATTGATCTCTGACTTTGTTTAAACTTATGTGAAAGCCAGCATGGCCTGATTCTGTAGAGAGCTACTTTATGACCTCACTGTACATCAAGGTTCACCCTTTCACTGATAATAAGTTTGTTAAAATGAATCCTGGTTTTGCACTGAACTTAATAGCCACTAGATGGCATTCTCAAAATGTTATTGGGTCTCTCTGCATTTTGCTCTGCTGATACCTTTTTAGTTTTGCTCTTGTTAGTATAACGTTCTTTTTACACTGATACCTTAAACTGACTTGAGTCAGATTTCTGAGATCCACTACCTTGAATCTTGTTTTATTTTTTAATCAGTGACTGACAGAAAGTTGTAAGCGTTTAATGTAGTAATGTATGTTAACTTATGTGAAGTACAAATATCTGGGGTTTTCTTCCCTGGCAAATAACTGTGTAGAAGATGGCACCTTTAAAAATTAGCGTTGTCTTTTTATATTTGCTGGAGAAGAATTTCTGTGAAAGCTAAAGCTAGGGTTAATTTCTTCAGTCTTTTGTTGCAAATTGCTTGATACTTCATTCTACAGCTTCCAGGCTTCAAGTGGTTATGTAATTGCCTTTGCATCATTGAGTAGTTATAACTGAAATGATAGTTTTGTTTCTGACCAAGTAAGGTCTGCACGGCAGAGTACTTTCTCATTAGACTAGTGATAACTTTCAGTTACATGATTTGTGCGTATTCCTTGTCTGAATATCTTTCTGTGCAGATAACTACCGTTGTCTGCTACATTTTGTCTATGAGACAGCCAGAGATGAGTAGACTGTTCTACTTAAGCAGAAACTGCAACCAATTTCAAATTAGTTTATTAAAATGTTTGTTATGTAGACATTTTTTTCCTGTACAAAAGCAGACAGATACTTAACCTATAGGTGGATTTAAAGTTGTCAGTTCTCTGTGCTGAAGCTTCCAGAAGTATTTTGTTAGTAATCCGAGGATGGCTTACCACACATGATATGCTAAGTGACTCGTTATACTGTGAATAACTAGAAAGTTACTGCTAACATTTAAAAAAGCAAGACTAATGAAATTGAGTATCATAGATTGAGTGTCGTAGAATGACATCAGCAGCAATACCCATATTCAGTGGGTTATTTGTTAGAAAGATTTAAGACTGAAGGTGTAATTTTGAATAATTCTCTTGTTAGAGGGATGTGTTGATTATAGTAGGCTGTTAGTTACATAGGTTCCCACTGACATGTTATCTGTTAAAGACAGAAAGCTTACTGTAGAGATATTAACCAGTCCCTTAGTTAAAACGATATACATGGGAGAACATGTTTGGGCTCTCACATAGGCAACTATTTAGAGTCTCTGAGCCTACACAGAACATTTTAGCACTTCTACTGTTTTCTATCTTGCCTTACAGTTCACTTTCTGTATTTTTAAGACCGTTTTCCTTCAAATGACATTCTAATGCTGTTTATAGGTCAGGCAACAGAATAGCAGAACTTTCATATGCTATCACTTTGGAAGACTACGGGCTTGTGAAAATGCAAGAAGTTCTGGTGTCAGATTCTTCTCAAGTAAATTTTATATAAATCTTACCCTCTTTCCTTGAACACTTCCTTGAAAAGATGGGTTTCCAGTTAAAAATCTACTGTTATTGTATCAGTGTGTAGGTGCTGGTCAACAGCGGCATGTCCCTCACACTCAGCCTCACTGTGCCCCAGAAAACCATCCAGAACCTAGAGAAACTCTTGAATACAAAGCAGCACTGGAGTTAGAAATGTGGAAGGAAATGCAAGAGGACATTTTTGAAAATCAGGTTTTTACTCTTTCTGTTTTTTTCCTGAACTGCATGACTGCCAGAAAAGCTTTAGCAGAATTGGCGAGAGAAATATTAACTGCATTTTTCTTAAACTTTGCCACTGTAATAAGAAATAAATTTTGCTCATATAGAATACTAAAAACTTCAGATGTACACATCTTCCATACTCTTAAGAAGGTTAATTCTTTTCTGTTAAGTGACTGAAGTAGATGCTAGGTAGTGGAATACAGAATACCCCTTTCACAACTTCCCCTAACTGCTTATGACGTACAGTAGATACTCAAGAGTCAAATTACTGGTGTTAAATATAACACTACCTTTCTTTATTCTCAGTCAAAATCCATTGCTGTGCGTCTACTCTTGAAGTCATTCTAGGTGTTCTTAGAGTTGCATACTTCCCTTTAAAGGATACTGAGAATCTAGTGTCTGTTTGTTAGGATATTTTTCTCAAACTTGGGCTTACTTTGCATTTTGTACTCGGTGGAAGAGATTTCTTACCCATATCTGAATCGTACCTTTAGTTATAGAAGTCAATATACTAAACTTAGTTTTTTGAATTCTTTTGCTTCAAGGCTTAGTACTAGCATTAGTACTCTCTCCATTAAAATTGCACTTCCAGCAATTTTGACTTGGTTTTCTGTTATGGGGTTTTTGTTCCTTTTTTGCTTTGAAAAGCTTAAAAAGAAGGAAGTGGCCCATATGCAAGCACTTGCAGAAGAATGGAAGAAAAGAGATAGAGAAAGAGAAGCATTAGTGAAGAAAAAGGTAAGAAAATATTCTTATACTTGCTGAAAGTCTCATTATAAATCTCATATCGCTAGAAAATTAGACAAGTTATTTCATAACTATCACAAGGAGCAAAGGGTCTATGATTAGTCTTCACACCTGCTAGTATGCATGTATCTAGTCTACAACAGTGCAGAAAATTAAAAGTAGCTCTTAGTCATAGAATACTTGCTAGAATTCCTTTAGGTTAACTATCTTTCTTTTGGGTCTTTTTAACTTTAATTGCCTTTCACTTGTATGGTCAAAAAGCACTTCTACAACCCAACTGTGCATAGTAACCTGTTAGCCTTTATTGCATTAGAGAGAAAGGCTCTCCATCATGGTTTCTTCATTGAGACCTGGAGACTTATTTTATATGTAAAATTAAAAAAAAAAGTTGTCATGATTTTATATCATAGCAAGAGTAAATTCTTCACCTACCTCAAACATTATTTTTATCGCAAGAAAGAAAAGGCCTTTTTGTTCTTTTAGGTAGCAGAATATACTGTTTTGGAAGAAAAACTTCAGAAAACCCTAAGAGATCTGAATAAGCGAGAACGACAGCTTTTTAGTGCTGAATCAGAGGTAAAAAGTGTTTGGTCGTTTTAAATGGTACAATTGCATGAGCTCTTTCTATAAAGTTTGAGTTTTCGTACAGAGACAGTTGTGACCTGCATATAAGAACTGAAATAACCACATTCATACTGAAATGTAGGGGAGCCCTAATAATTTAAGCCATCTTATGTTAAAACCACTTTTTTACTGAAATGGAAATTTAATGGCCTTTAAATGGGTTGCTAGCATTGTAGAACTTTAAATTTTTTATTCTTAACAGAAATAGTGGAGACATTTATAAAACATTAGCATATCTCAATTTTAAGTTTAGTACTGTCAGGTGAACATTGTACAAGTGTGCCTTACTTGAAACAGTAATTGCTAGATTGACCATTGAAGTAGGAGAAAGTGACAAAGAGAGCTTGGAGAAATGGCAATTGTCCAGGTTTTGTCATCCAGCAATTTGATAGAGTTCTTAAGTCATAATTTTTTTGTAGTGACAGGGCTAAAGGAGATGGGGGAGAAACCAGTAGTTATCGCTGTTTCTAGATCTCATGGAGTACCACCAAGATGAAGAAAGAAATGGGGTGCAAGTCCTCAGGGAAGCTAGTTATATGAAAAGAGAAAGAAAGAAAATAAACTGCCTAGTTTTGTACTTCAGAACAGACTCATAATTGTAAACTGCTGTGGTGATTTAGCAGTCCAAAAAACTCTCTCTCTTGTCCTGTAGCTCAGGTTAATCTTTTTATCATACCGATCCTTCCTGTGCTTGTGGGCAAGGTTAAGAAAGCTCCAAGCACAGGGACTGGCTGGTTGAGCCTGCGTCATGTTCTGGACACAGACTCTATACTCCTCAAGATGGACTTTGTGCTGTAAATAGTGTCTGACTTTAACATCTATACAAACAATCTGGCGATGAGGTTTGGCCGATTTTTTTTCAATTTGAGTAAAAGTATTTATTCCGAATCTGATACTTATTTGTTTCAAAATTTGCTCTAAATTTAGTGAGATTCTGACCTGAGGGTTTAGGGGTAATAAAGATCAGTGGTTTCCAAAAGTGTCTAGACAAAATGATGTAGGGTTCATTTAGCAATTACACAGTTTGAGAAATGCGTTGTTTGGAGAGGTTTCTATTTGGCTAGCAGTTACCTGGGCCAGTAACATCTTTCTGGAAAGTTCAAACATGTCAAGGACTGTTTTCCCGTTCAACTCAATAAGAAGTTCTCTCAATATGCTCAGTTTGAACACTGCAGTCTTACTGATCTAAAGGCATCTTGGCTGTAGCTGTGACTCCACTGTTTCTGCAGTGAAGGGGTATATTTAGCTTTTTAGTTGGTACTAGGAAGATGGATATAAAATTTGTCTTTAGCGATCATGTGTAGAAAGTGCAATAGAGCTCCATTTTTTACAATAGTCAAGCAAGAATAGTGTATTTGGGCTACAAATATAAATTGCAGGCCATTAGACAAACTGAAAGCCAATAAAAGAGTATTTAGCAAACATAGATAACAGTGGAATTCTTACTGTTTCATTTCTAAAATGAACAGCAATTTTTTTTGTCATGAGTAGTAGTAGCAGTTGTAAGAAAGACTCTTAAAATAAAAATCTTGCACATATGGATTAATATAAATATGTCTCACTTCTAAGCTTCAAAGAGTACAGAAAGAGTTGCAAGCAGAACATGAACGAAACCTGCAGGAGCTACAGGATTCTGTGCGGCGCGCCAGAGAAGAATGTGCACACCAGGTTGAGCTAGAAAGGTCAAAAATCAAACAGCTGGATGAAGACAAGCTGCGCTTACAGCAGCAGGTAAGTACACTTAAATTTTCTGTCTCAACCATTTACTGAAGTAAGCATTTGCTAAAATAAGTATACCACGTTAACAGTTGTTTTGAGGCAAGCGCATTCTGCCAACTTTGCAATAAATATTTTATCTCTGTTGTTAGGTGAGTTACATTCTGGGATCCACCTCTGTCAGCCCTATTCACTAGTAGTAAGTTTGCAGTGCACGGTTATGGGTTTTTTGACATTGAAGATGAAACTGCGATTATAAGCATCTATTACATGTAGAACCTGAACAGCAGTATACATTCCAGTAATTTAATAATTTGTTAGTAGTTAATATCTAGCAAAATGTCTAGGTAGCTTGACTACGCAGCTTGTTTTATTCTTCCGTTGCAAGAGAGTATTTCTGTTGTACTTATGGGGATGGGAGGGGGAATTATATTGATATTGTGATCTTCTGTTCTGAAAGTAGTAATTTAATTAAACTGAGAAAATTTAGACCGCATTCTTTTGTCCTGTAAGCTAGCTTTTGAACTTATGACAAGACTAGTCTAGCTATTTTTCTTGACTGGTAAAGCATCCTGTAAAATTTTGAGTTAGTATTAGCTTTTTTGAGCAATTACAACATTAGACACTTAATCTGTTGTCAAGCAGATTAAGTCTTAGTAATGCTGAAGTGTTTTTCAAAGTACTTAGTTTATGTAGATGGATTACTTGCTTTGGTGCTTTTCATGTCTGATACGTGACTGTGATAATCCCACAATAGCTTTGACCATCTGAAGAACCGTATCAGCCAAAGGCATACATCTGTGTTAGGAAGAGTTGTGCTGGGTTTTTGTGGTTTTTTCAGTTTAATATTGAACACTGGTATTAACCTACTTCTTTCATGTCAACGTAAGTTAACGTCAATACAGTGAACTTTTGAAATATAGTTTACACAAAAAATGCTGCTAATCTAGAAGATGCTTATCTTGGCTGTTTTGCTGAACAATCATTAAACTGAGATGTGCAGTTTCAAACTACAGAATGCTATCCACTTCAAAGTGATAAGCGGATCACTTCTGCATCATTGTTGTGTTGTTGGCAGCTACCAATGCTCTATCAGTCCAGAACTGAAGAACGTGCATCCACCTTGAAGAACACTCTGCTTCCTGAATAAGGAAGTTGTGCTTTATTTGTATGGCGTGTGCAGTTCCCTAACAGTCCGCAACCTGAGGTCGCATGAGAAATTCAGTTTTTGGAAGTGTTTTTGAACGAAAAAGAAATCAAATGTTATTGTAGAAGCTCTAGGAAGAGCTGGCATTTTTCATAGCTGAAGAAATTTGTTACTGTCTTTGTCAACAGCATCACATCTGTATGTCTGCTTTGAAAAGAAATCAGTAAACATGGATAGGTGGTGAATAATAGCGTCTTTTGTCAAAGTTGGCTATTGCAGTTATGTGAAAAGTAACAACAGTGAACTACATTTTTGTATGATTCCTTAGGAAGCATCTTTGCTTTCTTACATTGATTCTGTAAAAATAATAGATGCAAAAAGTGAAGTTTTGGAAGAAAAACAGAAGCGACCCAATTAGGAGATCTAAAGAATTACAATTTTGATGTACTGATAGACAAAAGTTGTAGGTTTTGAAACATAAATGAATTATCTGAAGCATTTTCACCAAGTATTCTAAAGAGTTGGATAGAATTCATGGAAATACTGGCGCTAACTAGTTGGACATAAAGACAAGTGCAGCATTTGGGATCATATTCTGTGATGGAATGCATCAGTTCCATTCTTCATCACATTAAGCTATTTGTAGTTGAATAATATTCAACAGAAGAAGAACGTAAGCTACTCTCAGCAAAAGTCTTATAAAAAGTTCTTAATATTTTTAATATGGTATAATGAAAAAAGCTGTTAAACATTTGACTTGCTTAGTTTCTTTGTAGCAAACTAATTGTGCATTGGCAATGTTTTTCAAATTAGCCATTTTAAGATGAGAAGCAAAGCTCTGTTTTTATAAAGTCTCCATGAAACTGTGAAAGTACACAGTGCGGGCAGAGGTACATAGCATTAAGTCTTTCTACTTCAGCCTTTCTTCTAAATCATGATTTGGCTGTACCAAGTATTAGTTGTTTCCTTGTCCAGACATTCTTAAACAAGTTACGCTGGCGAAATTGAGTAAGTAATAAAACTTCATATAGTAGATAACAGTGCTGGCTTTCTTTAAAACATATGTGTAAATCTAAATAGTTTTGTTTTCTGTGTTTCTTCTGCCTGTCGTTTTAGAAATGTGAACAGCAATGTTTATAAATCTTGATCCTCCATATATGAGGACAGACTTGTTTTTCGTTCCAGTACTGAGCAAAGATCCTCTTTAAAATTCTTCCTATTAAAACATTGCTGTATGCCATCATCAAGAAATCATTAGTTATGAATGTGTAGCTTTCAGTGTCTGTGTTCTATCAGATAATTGACAGTAATATGTTTGTTCCAGGGACTAAGGAGTAATTTAAGTTCTATAACCTAATTCTTTGTATGTGAACGGATTTTTCTGCTAACTTGCATTGTATCTTGGTATCTTTAATGTAGCTTTATGAAGCAGAAAATAAGCATAAAATTTTGGAGAAGGAGTTCCAGCAATACAAAGAACAGCAAAGTAGCAAACCAGAAATCCAGCTGCAATCAGAAATAAATCTTCTGACTTTAGAAAAGGTATCTTGGATTTTTCTAGTCTTAAAAAAACCTCACAGTGGTCTGTTCACTAATAAGGGAGATGTGGAATAATCTTGCATGATAAACTGGTTAATTTGTACATTTTATTTTACTTCTTTCAACTATTTCTTCAGACTTTAAATTGTCAGACACAAATAAGGCCAACAGTGGCCATATTTCTCTAGAAGAAGCAGTAGTGTTAGAAGCTAAGGCAGGAGAAAACTTGACTGGTATATTTAAATTGCTACCATCATGATTTCTGCTGGGGACTCTGAGCATTCTGTTGTTAAGACTAAATAAAGATGAAGATTTTTCTTGTGAGGATGAGTTTAGACTGGGATTCCACTGTGTGCACTGTTTTTTTTATTAAGTATTTCTGAAAAGAGGTTGTGTTACTTGTCAGTGGAATGGAATCATTGTCATAAATTGATTTCTTAGAAGCCATACATGCCTTCAATAGAGCATATTTTGCTTAATTAAAACCACCAATATGGACATTTCATGCTTAGAATTATTGAGATTCGAGTAAAATTTTTGACCAAATGAGCTGAAAAAAATTGGACCAGGCTTCTTGGCACAAAATGCACTCACAGTTATATGGCCAGTCTGCATGTTAATGTATGCTTCAATAACTTCTAACAATGCAAGCAAATTATTCAAAATGTTTCTGTCTCTATAGTCTTTTTAAAGTCTTAGCTTAAATATTTTTAGATTTCCTATTTTTGTTAGATTAAAAAAAAAATCAGTGCTGTAAGATCTTCACAAATTTAATGATAAATAATTTTTGTCTGTAAATGAAAATAGCACTGCCTCAGAGTTGTTAATTAGGAAAGCGTCATTTTTCAGGTTACTGTGTTCTGTGTGCTTCATAATTGTTTTCATTTGCCTTTTAGTACTGAATCTTTTTGCACAGAATGCAATGAATTTTTTTGTGTGACATTTTTAAAACATATTGCTTAGTAAGATCAGAGATTCACACTAGATACCTGGATTTTAAAGAATGGTTTGAACAGATGTCTATTTCAGAGAAAAGTGTGTAATATGTATCTTCTATCAGCTACAGGAGAGAAAAAAAATCTACATACCTTTTAAGACAAGATTTATCCATCAGTGTTTCTGTGAAGTTAGTACTTATAATCTTTCTTCGGAAAAGAAAAAGGGGAGAGGGCTGCTAATTTGTAAATCTTAAATTTAAAGGTTACGTCAGCAAATTTAGTGCTAAAAACTAATCTTTTCCTTTTTGTATAGACAGCTATCCAATAAAAATAAGGCTATATTTTAAACAAGAAAATGTTCATGTGCCATAATATTTATGTTAAATTATATAACAGCTTTAGATGATGTTGTATGTTACACTACATAAACACTTTTCTTAAACCAGACCTTTTGTATATATACATCTTTCAGTGATTGTTACTGCTGTTATTGCTTCAGCTGATATGATTTTAATTGCTTTAGGTTGAACTTGAAAGAAAGTTAGAGTCAGCTACCAAGTCAAAGCTCCACTACAAACAGCAGTGGACAAGGGCTTTGAAAGAACTTGCCAGATTAAAACAGGTATGCAGATTTTCCTTTGTCATATGAGACAAACACGTTAGTGTAGTGTTGGAACCTAGTTACAATTACTGTTAACTACTGTGGTTTTTCATTTTATTGGTGTTGGTCTTTGCAAAATTAAAGCTCTGAGCTGCGCTTTTTATAAAAATGAGAACAGCAAAACTGATTTGACTTTGGCATTGAATTCAGGAAAGATGAAGGCTCAGGTCTGCAAAGAAGGTTGGCATAGCTGAAAGCAGGCATGATTCAAAACAGATAAGTTTTATTAATCTAATTCCTGATAGTGCTCAGTCAGCACTTCAAGAGAAAATGTTTTGTTCGTATCCCAACCATCTTGGTTAGTGATAGTCCTCACTGTTCTATATTTTAATTATGAAATGAATGAAGGGTAAAGATGAGAAATAAATCTTAGCTTTTATAAATAATGATTTAAGGTTTGCTGAATGCTGTGAAATAGAGTAAACTTGCACAAAATTTAAACAGAAGTGAAACTTTTCTCCTGCATTTGGAAATCATAATGTCATACTAATGTGGCATGCTTTTTTACTGCTGTGTTTTAACAGAGCTCTTGTGTATGAGTGGATATATATAGTCATACACATGTGACTTGAAAATACTTTGTTGAAATATGCAGAAGTAGCAGCTTCATCCTCACTGAATCCATGTGCCTCTGTGTTATTTGTCATCACCTGTCTTTCATGAATTACCATAAACATTAGCTAAACAGCGTACTTAAGAATGGCAAGCATTTCCATTGGCTTTGACAAACAAATGAGTAAATCATTAATCCTTGTTGCTGAACAAACCTTGACAGAGACATAAAGCTTCAGAATTCAAGTTTACTAGTAAATTTGTGCTACCTGTGTTCACACCTACTTCCTGTTTGAGGAAAAGTGTTATGTTTTTTTAAGAATTATAGTTCCTGCTTCATTCCTACTGCTAGAGTATTCAGTTTTTGGAGAGTAAGAAGCTAGCTTGCCCTCTCCTAACTGATAATTGCCTTTTTTAATCTGCACTTCTCTTTGAAAAGAGTGAATGTGTATAACCACTATTCGTAATTAAAAACTCATCTTTATTTGCTGTCTTCAGATTGATCCTTTTTTGTCTAATGATAGTCATGAATTCTCATCTCCAATTTCTGAAACATCTATGCTTGATGATGATACAAGGAAGAGTATAAATCTTATCTCTCTAATTAAGATTTCTTCAGGAGCCATGAAATGTCCAGGTTATTTTTTCTTACTGCCATATTTAAAAAATTCTTGTAGAAGAAGAGAAGGTTCTTGCTTTGCCAGATTAACACTAGTGTGTATCACTGTCAAGCTTTCATTATAAATGTCATCACTGTAGACCTGACAATATGAATTTAGTAACATATGTAGATGGTTTCAGCTGACTCTCTTGCTGAAAGTCTGAACCATGAAGTAAGTTGGCATGTACAGTGAATTACACTACCTAAAACTTTTCTACTGCAGAACAAACCCTTTCAAAGTTATTTCTTGTGGTTTTTATACTCCTGTGCTTCATCTTATACTTAGTCTATTGATAAAGAATTAAAGTGACTTAAAAGAGCCAAATAAAAGTTGAAGCAGAGCTGATCAAAAAACATTTACTGTGTTTTAAATATAAATTTGGAAACTGTTGCTTCAGGAATTCTAGATTTGCTTTGGTTCAGATGATTTGTGCAATTGTGCATAGCTTGACCAATTTCTTGTTTAAATTGGATTAGTACCATGTTAATTTTGCATTGCCTCTGGTGAATAGCCACAGGGCTGTAATCTGTGCCAGTAATTTGTCACACCAAAGCTCTCTAGAGAACTATACAAAACATTTGTGTAGTGAGGATTAGACGCTGAAAGCCGTATCTTAGATTGTTAATAAATGTTAATGACAAAACCCAGCTGGTGAGTCTTGGAAATGAGATCTAATGCTTTGTGCCCATTGCCAAAAAAATGTTTAAACAGAGATTTCCATTACTCAGAGGTGACCTAGTACAGTCAATTTGTGAATTAAAGAACCATAATCTACAGGCTAAGCATTTAGTAAAATGCTCTTCTGATTTGCAACCATAAAAGTCAATGTTTCCTTAATTAAAAAATTTCCTTTTACTTTGGAACTAGTTCTTAACACACATCTGTGATGGCTTTATATTTTGCAGAATATGGGATATGCAGTACATAACTTAGAAAATATGGGACTGTTAATAGAAAATGCTCTAAACTTCTCCATGTCCAGGATGTGAATACTAAACACAGTGCCAGTGGTAACCAAAAAAGATCTGAAGTACATATACATAATGCTTACCTGTGCTTAACAAAATAGAGAATTTAGCTGAATTCAAACACGGTTGGTAAAGCTGGGTGAAAACAGACTTCACCCAGCTTATTTTCTTCCCTCTCTGTTACTCAGTGCAAGTCTGTATTACTACTTTGTTTATTGTACCCCTGTTCAGCTTTAGGAAGACAAATAATGTCAACAAGTTAGCTATGCAGATGTGCACCCACGTAGATTTTATCATTTCCAGAGGTTTCAAAACTGTCTTTCAAAGTTTGCTGACTGGGAGATCTCAGTGTTACACAGATGAGACTTCCATAATTTTTAAGTACGTGAGCATTATTTCTGAGAGCAATCAATCCATTTATGCAAAATGACATAAATGCTTACAGAATCTTAGATGCTAAATTCAGTGCCTGTCTGAGTGCAAGAAACAATGTGTCAAAACCAAAATCAATGCTGGCAAAAATGTAATTTTCAGCAGTTGATAGTCTCTGTTATAATCTGGAAAAACAAAATCTCAAAATATACATGCACACATTATTCAGTGTCTGGAAAAAATATTTTTTAAGTCTTGTAATGTGTTTGTGCTCTACGGCTCTGTTAAAACCAGCACTGATGCGTTTGCTTAAAACAGTGTAGACCATATTGGCTGGCTGACATTCACTCTATCTTGTCCAGTGTCTCGCTTATCCACTCAGTAATTAACTTGATTAATTTATAAGTAATTTAGCCAAGGATAGGATGTAAATCTTAGTTTAAAAAAAAAGACACAAAAAAACCCCAGTTGGAAGTCCAAATCTTAGTTAAAAACTGTGTCTTGAAACCATCCAGGCCCTCCTACTGACTTGTCAGCTCTGGGTTATTTTCAGAAAACTTTACTTGAGTTCCTTAGCTTCAGTCGTAAGTTTTTCCCACAGACTTGCATGGTATGTGTGAGTGGGAGAGTGAATAGTGGCTGCTATTTAGCCATTGTTTAGTCTAGCGTATGTATGTTTACATCTCCCTTTTGGATTTATAGGCAGCTATGGCAAAATAAAGATTGTGCTTCCTTGATTGAAGAGCCTCTTAACTAGAGCACCTGGTGGCATACAGGGATACTTTTATGATCTGATTATAATTGAAATTTTGAAGGTTTTTATTACTGGTTGATTTTTATTTAATGCTGATATTTCTGTAATACCTTAGGTTTCAAAACATGATTGAAGTTCCCGCATGCGAGCTTCTAAAACAGTATTCCATGCCTCAAGCACTACTTTACAAAGATGCAAACTAATGAAGAGAAGTAGTGAAACATTGAAGTAAATGATCTGATAACTAGTACGTGGCCTGGTTTGGACTGGATTTGTTTTGTTTATGGCGATGTAAGAGGAGGATGTCAAAATATCAAATTAATAAGAGAAATTAATATCAGTGGTAAGTTTTAGTGGGGGGGGGGGATGAAAGAAAAGAAAAAGAGCAAAGGGAATAGCGTGATTAGCAGTGCTGCGAAAGTAGTGGAGGAGAAGGTTCCTGGCCAACTAAGAGTATATTGTAAAAGTAGTTTTCAAAGTCATTCACACGTGATACTCTTGGTTCACTTATGGCTGCCTCACTATAGGATAGTGGCTAATGGTAATTAGGTGGTGATGGAAGAGCAAAATTTCCAAGTGTTATCAGTTTCTAGTGGATCTTATCTGCTGTCCACGAAGCTGCCTTGAGTCCAGCAGCTGATGATTCCAGAGTGTTCCCTTAACTGAAATTTAAAAATGCAAAATTCTAGAAGTTAAAAATTTAAAATTCTAGTAGTTCTTACTGAGGCTTAAACAGCCTGACTGGCTACAACAAGCAGTTGGGAATAGATTTGAAATGTTCCTTATTTCAGGATATATTGTAGGACAGTATTCTCTCTGGAAATGTGAAGTATGTCAAAGTCTTGACTGAAAATTTTAAGCATGTGAGCATGTATTTATAATCTTCTCTGCACTGAGGAACACTTAAAAAATACTTTGTTTACAATTATAACAGTTTTTAAATAGACGCAGAATAAAATGGAGATGTTTCAAGTGGGTTTATAAATGCTGGACTTTGTTAGTACTGTAAATGTGCAAAAGTGTTTTATTAATATTGTTTTTTTTTAATTTTGGAAGAAAGCAGGGTCAGCTTGAGTAGGCTGCACCCCAGGATCCCATTGGCCTTCCTGGCACCCAGGGCACGCTGCTGGCCCCATCTCCTCCCCGGCTGCCACAGGGAGAGCCTGCACTCAGAGCTTTGGAAGACAAGGGCGTTAAGGAAAATCCGCATCACGGTTCGGCCTGAGGAACGACGCTACCCAGAGCTCGGGGACGATCTGGCAGCTACCCCTCACCTGGGTGCTGGCGCTGGGTCTGAGAGCGGTGGTGCCCCCGCTGGCATCCTGCACCTCGATACGACTCGAGAGCACGCCGAAACACTGCGATACCTCTTGGTAGCAGATCTTCCTGCGGGACAAACAGAGCCGTGTGGGCAGGAGAGCCAGGCCAGGCCACGCCAAGGGGAGCGGAGAGGCTCTGGAGGCAGAGCTGCTCGCTTGCCCAGACGGCTCTCGGCACAAGCCACCAACTCATTAGAGTCTCCTCCCAACCTCATCCCTCGCAGCAGAGCACAGGTTCTCACGCCAGGCTCCCTCCCGCTGCTCGGCTCACCTGGGCGATTCGTAGAGCGGAACCGTGCGGATGTGCAGCTTCTGGATCTCGTCAATGGTGCCGATGGTCAGGGTGCTGTTGTTGGCCAGTGCCAAGCTACATGGGGAGAAAAAAAACCCCAAACCACCATCAGTGGTGCTTATAAGGTGGGCTGCACAGCAAGAACCTCCCTCTCCTTCACTGCCCTCAAAACCGCCGATCCCGGGATCCCGTCTGGTGATCCCAGATCCCATTGCCGAGTCCAGAGCTCCCCCACCCCGTGTCCCACCAGGCACGGCGCAGGCTCACCTGTCAGGATAGCCATCCGAGTTGAGGGGACACATGTAGTTCACCTCTTTCAGGTTAACGTTGGAGAAGACCAGCTTGTGGTTACTGCTGTAGATGACGGTGGGGCGGTCAGAGCAGGCAAACACGTTGGTGGTGGACAGAGAGCGGAAAGTCCTCAGGACGGTGGGCTGGGTTCCAAGGGTCACCTTCTTGCGGTCGCTCAGCAAGCCTGCAGAAAAGGAGCCCCGGTGTCGGGAGCTGCCGCAACGGGGCTCGCGAGAGCAGGACAGCAGCACCTTGGGAAGAAATGAGCATGGGTAAATGCATCCTGCTGTCAGCACAGTCATGGCTGTAAGCACAAAATCACAGAATGGTCGGGGTTGGAAGGGACCTCTGGGGGTCACCCAGTCGCACCCCCTGCCCAAGCAGGGTCACCCAGAGCAGGCTGCACAGCACCGCGGCCAGGCAGGTC
>Ga0181612_112928_pt1 | contig 19365 bp, 10 predicted proteins | sample HoacroProtozoa21_FD_119630 | JGI IMG/M metagenome (GOLD analysis project Ga0181612, IMG submission 119630) | Hoatzin crop microbial communities from Cojedes, Venezuel. Combined Assembly of Gp0051906, Gp0051904, Gp0051908 | reverse complement strand
CGGGGGAAGGCGCGGCGACCAGCACGGAGGCGGGAGTGGAGCCGGTACGCGGCGGGGCCGCGCCAGCCGGCACCACCCCGGCGTGGGACCGTGCGGGGCGAGCTCAGCCCGCTGCTGCGGTGAGTGCGGGCGGTACCGGCGGGCCCGGGTAACGAACGCCGTGTTTGCAGCTGTTCCTCCCGGGGCTGAGGCGGCTCTGCCGGGTCTCGGGTGTTGTTCTTTTCTCCGCAGCGGCCGGTGGCGGAGGGGAGCCGGGAGAAGCCGCTGTCCGGCGGGAGGAGGCGTTGCTCCCTCGCCAGCCATCGCCGGCCTCGCCGCGAAGCGGCAGCTCCCGAGGGACGAGGCGGACCCCGGGCCGGAGCCGCGCGCCAGGCCCCAGCGCCCCTCTCCCGCCTCTCCCAACGCAGCCTGCGCCCGGGCGTCTTTCAAAACAGAGCTCTCTGCCTGGAGTTAGACCGAAGCGCAGGCACGGCCGAGTCTAAACCCAATTTTCATTTTTTCCTTCCTTAAAACTAGCATAGTCGTCACTGAGAGCGTGAGATACGTAGCAAAGTCGGTTCTGGAACAAAGCCTTTTAATTTATGAGTGCAACCTAAGTATGACAATGACTTTGATTACTTAAAAAATACTATAGCTTGCAGATATATTGCATTCTGCATATATAAATATGTATATTAATCAGCCAGGCATGCCGCTCGCTTTGTGGTTGCTGTGTGGAGACACCCCGGCCATCCACTAACCTACTTTCCCCTCTGCTCGAGAATGGCAGGAATAGATTGCTGACGTGGGGCTGCAGATCCGTGCACAACACAGGTATGACCAATTCTGTCGCTTCAGTGACAGCTGTCAGGTTATCCAAGATCTTCACCTCCTACAAGTATACAGCATAGCTGCAAATTTCTTAGCAATTTGTTATTAACTTGAGGTAAAAATTAGTATGTTTACTTGCTGAGTAAGTCTGTTCCAGGACAATATATTTAGTAACAGCTATACATTTTTTTTGGCAGAGAGAAGTGATCTGATCCTTCAACCAAGACTTCCTTGTTTTTAGGGACTCAATCGTAGAGAAGACTTCTCGGGCTTGACCCAAGCAAATTGCACCATGAAATTACTAGTACTTGGGCATGAAGTAAACCAATGCTAGTTCACTTTGCAATACTAATATTTCACAGCTGGCATAGAAACTTCTTGCAAGGTTAAAACCAAAACATATTCATAATCCCACAATTCATACGACAGCAGAAGTGAATGCGTACCTCATTTCCTGATGAGTATAGCCTGGTGCAGCGATATCTGCGAAGTAAGAAGCAATAAGAAATTCAGTCTCTTTGGTTATACTCATTTGCATCCACTTAACACAAACCTCTGCTACCCTGAGAAAAACATAACACAAACAAGCATTCTTTCTGCCACTTTTGCTTACGAGCTGTTGCCCACAAGTCACTCCACCGATCCGACTGGGGCTCCTTGTTTAAATAAAGCATCAGTCACTTTGTTTGGGGGAACAGGATATGAAGAGCAATATCCCATTCGTTAGTTCTTCTATCAATCAGACATGCCATTTAAATATTCTAAAAATTCCAAGATGCCTTTTAAACTGTCATAAATTAACACTACGAAAAATAATCGGATCTTTGAAATACCTCGTCATGTGTTAGAAGGCTGCGCACTGAGGGACCAGGAGTGGGCACCTACTGCAGGACTCCCCACCACGGCACCCATTAAACACACCACCTGTTGCTTGGCAGAAATGGGTACCTGCTGCGAAATACAGGCTGGGGTCTACTTTTTCTAATCCAGCAGAGCTATATCCCTTTGTTTTTTGAACTGTTGATATAGATTGAAAGCAGAATTATCTAGATAACTTTCAAATACGTAGAGCTGGTATATTTCCCCACTGTAGTTCACAGAAAACCTACTTTCCTGATGTGTTAGAGCTGACACTGATTTTAAGGTATCCCTTTATTTGTAAAACCACATTACTTCAGTTACCGGTTTAATAGTAGCACAGTAGGAGAGAAGAACTTCTTTGCTAATACCTTACAGAAATTTTCAAACGTCTTCTAGAAGAATCCCCTTACTACATAGCCTCATAAATGTGCATAATGCTGTTCAGAGTCACTGGCAATGCCCTGCCTTCATTTTGCAATGAAACTTTATGGCCCAGTGGTCAGATACTAACCTTTCTCTCACAGTGGTGCGCCGTCAGCTCAGTCTCACCCACCCAAAATGTTAAAAACTAAATCCAACTCAAATAGTACTGAACAAGTATTGCTCATTCTTTTTAAAAAATATAATAAATATTAGATCTTTTTCTTTGCCTTCTAGTTTTCAGGAGCAGAATAGTCTGCTATCAAGGTTTCCCATGTAAACTCTGCGTATCATCAACATCAGCCATAACTTGAGGTAGTAGCTATGGGGAAGTCCCCTTTCAGTGGGATTGCACTGGATAATAATGAAGGTGCCAGATACCTACCTACAAGGCAAACCTTGTCGGCAAGCGAAGCCCAAGAAAGACCATACAGTTTTGCTAGCTGCTAAGGACCTCAAAATTCCAATCAGAATGGAGTGAAATGCCTATGTGCTATTTTTCCAATGAGAATGTGTCAAATGGAAGTTAGCAAAGGTTTATCACAGTAGTAACCCTCGAATCAAGCAAGGACACTTGAAGAATAGAAAAGGATCATGAAATTTCATTATTCCAAAGATAAAAAAAGCCAAGCAACAAAAATCCTGAAAAACATTAAAGTTGTGAGATCTTTCAGCTTTGCCACCAGAATTATTTGTGCAAGAAACTTTTATCACAGTAAGTTCACAATCTACCCCTAAATCTTTAGAAAAGTAAGAGAAGTTAACGGGCAGATAGCGAAGGAAAGGCTTAAAGGATTGATGGGCTGCATAGTGAAAATAAGGAAGAGTACAGCGGGGGCAAGTTTCTGGAGGTATCTGCATTGCATCTGTAAAGATAACAGTGCACTCAGGTCAAATGTCAATTTCAAAGCTTTTACATACATCCTTTACAGAAGAAAGAGACATGATTTCAAACATTACATGTGGTAAAATCCAGAGTTTATCCCAGATGTTCTTGAGGAAGAATATGGTATGATTGTGGGACCAATTACTGAGAGATTATAGTTTCTTCCCTATTCTGAGACTTTCACTGCACACAGGTATCGAAGACATTTTGGTGTCCTCATGAAAAATGTGTAATAAACATCAAATAATACATGTTCTTAATAACTGGGAATGTCTTAGCTCTCTTTTTTTCCCATCAAAATAAATTTGATATTAGCTGGCTTAGGCTTCATACAAGCAGAAGATACTGCAATACCTGAGAGGGGTGACTGATCAAGTCGGGTAACCGATTATATGAATAATGTCGTTTACATAGAAGTTCTAAATAAGACCATTTTTTAATTATGTCAATAATTAGAAGGCAGGCCTCAAATTCATGGGACAATTGGAAGACGTAGAGGTAGAAGAGGAACTTGATTTAGCAGGCTTGTACTTCCAAGAATGAAAGTCAAGAGTTTCCAGAATTATGACAAATGACAACATCCCTGGAAAAGTATCAAACTACGTGCTTCCAAACTCAAATCAGTCTCTGTCAGCTAGAGATCATGGAAATGCCAGGAATCAGAGGCCATCAATGTGTTTGCTTCAGATGCTTTTGGTATCTATTTCCTTCACCTGCTTCTTTTGATTAAGAGTTCTAAAACACGCCCAACGAGGGTATTACATCTCTTCTTTTTACCTTTTCATATATTTAATCAGAAATATTTAATATGTAGGCTTCTTGTGTTTTCTTGGACTTGGAGCAAGTTACCTTCCTTGACAGACAGTAGAGCAACCTAGCCCTGTTTCTGTTCTTTTCTCAAACAAGCAATGCTCTTCTGTAAGCAATATTCAAGTCCTTTGATTTAGACCATCAATTATTTGCAATGCCAGTGAAACTTTAGTTTTTGTTTGTTAAGAAGGCTTCAAATTCTTTGTTAGTTCTCTGTCATCCTGGCGCTTTGGATAATAGACCTGTAGTGGTATTTTCTCAAAGCATAAGCTATTACAGTATGCCACACTGTATATTTGCCAGTATACATGAACTTTATACATATATATATATACACACACATGTACGCATGTGCTTACGTACCCCATATACAGGACATACACACCCCCTATAACTATGCCAACACCAGCAGCCAGTCTGATTTAGCGATCATAGTAGAAAAATATTCTTGTAACTAAATAGACATACTGGTACAGCAGCTTGAGTAGAGAACACCTAAATTATTTCATCCTCAAAATGATGTATTTTTGACATTTCTAGGTTAGATGGAATGCAGTATTCTGGGAAAACGTAACTTGGGAGAAGACACTATTGGTTTCTGTCTTGGTGAATGCTGGCAGTTTGTCGCTCAAACACTCTGTCCTTCCTTGTCCTAACACAGCTGAGCACATGTATGGATCCTCCCTGTATCTGACCAATGTGCTCCTGGCCAGTCTGGGCTGGAATGACGACTAGAATCTTTTGAGTCTGTGTCCTGTAGCTCAGAAGATTCAAAATGCAGTTTTGGCACGAGTACAAGGTAAAATGCCAAGTGACTGTGACAGCAAGTGCATTGCTGTGACAGAACACCATCTCAGACTGTAACAGCTTCTGCACCTGATTCTCACATAGCATTTCTATTTATGAACAAATAGGAATTTTGCAATTGGACTAACATTAATTTTCAAGTTTAGTTAAAGTTTTCTAAAAGTGATTTAAAGCAATAATATTTTTGTAGGAAAAAGTTATTTAGATCTTGATTAAATCACTTTTGAGGCTCACTGAATTAGATCTGTCTCCCTGAGCCATATACTGCACTACATGCTTTATAATTTTTTTAATACAGCACTTGCTAGCAAGTCTGAGTTGCAAGGTAACAAAAACATACATAAATAATATACTAGCAAAAATATCTTCCCTAAATATACCAGCATATCAAGATGCAGAGAAGCCAAAATGAAAAAAATGGTATCACATTAAGCCTACATTCAAGAAACAGATACAAACACCATGTAAGCACAGATCTATTTTTATCATCCATGTAATTGTCATAAACTGCATTTATCATACCTTTGATATCATCACCATCAGTCAGATTCAGCGATCCACCTCTGCCATGATTACTTGTACTCCAAATTTCTAAGAAGCCTGCAAACAGCTTCCCTTCAAACCAAACACAAAAAATAAATGGTGGAGGGTTTTTACCGTAGAAATGTTCCTCTCGACTCCAGTCTCCCTGCTCTAGCTGCTAAGGTTATTAGCTACATTCCAGCCAGAATTAAGGACACTTTTACAACCCCTTCTTGTGTGTGTCATTTTAATGAAAGGTAATTTGGTTTTAAATGTTCCTGGTGAAGAAATGAAAAACCCCATCCCAATGGATGTTCCATTCACTTTCTTTTCCCCCACCTGCCTGTTTTCATTTTATTCTATTGCTTTTCTTACCCCATCCCTTGCAATCTACTTATCTGCTATTCCCTGCAATTTTTTCCTACACTCAGACTATTCCTTTTATAACGCTGCTCTCAGGTAAACAAACCCCTCTTATCTGTCAGGCTTCCTCTCCATCTTTTTTTAAGCTCATGCTTTTCCACACTTCTTTCATATTTCTCTCTCTTTACACCTTATATCTTCTTTCCTGAAGTATCTGTCTTGCCTGGAGCTTATTTTGTTGCCTTTGATTTTAAGCCATTAGAGACAGACAGTGTTTGCAGAGAGCCATGTCTGTATGTAGTTTCTAATAGCAATGGAGCATGTCTTGATGCTTTTTTCAGACAGAAGTCATACCAGTTTAGGGCTGTGTTAGTTTGTTTTGGTTTTTTTTGTAATTGTTGAAAAAGGTCTTCAAATTTTGGCCAAATAACATCAACAATAAGCCTGATAGATGATGAAATATTAGGTACTAGAATGACAGTATTATAATCTGCAGATTGCCCACCTTTGTTCCCTTCCAGCTCCAGCTGAGCTGGTCTACAGCTTCACTCCACAATGCCCCCTGTGCTGGGAATAGAGGAGCTGCTTTGCTCCACCTGATGTGACACCCACCTAGTCCAGTGTCCTGTCTCTGGTTCTGTCCAGACACATTGTCGTCCTCCAAGAAGAAGATAACAGCCCCACAGTCAGCAGATTTGGGACAACCTTTCCTCCTCACCCACCAGCTCTCCACACACACTAGCAGTACAGGAGACAAGCTGCCCAGCAGATTCCTGAAGGGTACTCAGAACAACTTGTGATTCCAGACAGTTGAGGAGAGGCTGTTTTGCATATTATTTAGCTTATCAGTTAATACTTCCTGATTAAGACTGATTAGTTGGCTTAGGGAATGAATAGGTGGGTAGATCTTTTGGAAGAAATTCAGAAGGAAATGGGAGCATAGGAGAGCTGACAGTTACTGAAAGAAGTGTATTAAAGGTACAACACCCTGATGCAAAGAAAGCACCGAAAAAGCAGCAAGGCTTCATCAGGAGCCATTTGATTAACTAAAAAGCAAGAAGGAATCCCATAAAAATGTGGAAACAAGAGCTGATGTCTAAAAGCATGTTCAAAAGAATAGCACACTCACATGGGAAACAAATCAAGAAGGCTAAGAGGCAAATGGAGTTAAACTAGGAAAGGACATAAAAGCTATTAAAAGGTTACACACACAAACACTTCTGTGAGTTTTCCAATTCCTGGTGTCACGGTTTCATTTACACTGAATTCCTTGTTGGCAGGGAGGACTCTCTACTTACCTGCTCATTTTCACAAAAACTTTAGAAATGTGGCACCTTTGAGACCACCACTATTCAGTCCATTTCAGTCAGAAAGTGAGCAACTAGTTCAAAAGCATAGCATGGTCTGACTGGTGATACAGTGTGATCATATAAACTGTGTTTCCACAGGAAAATGTGCAAAACATTGCCCTGGAGCACTTAAAAAGATAAAATAATCTCTACATGATTATTCTGTGGGCGTTTTTTTGAGAATTCATGGGTACAAGGGAGGTCCTAGAAGACTAGAAAAGATTAAAATACTGCCTGTTTTAGGAGTTAGAGTTCAGTTGACCTAACTTTTGTAAATACTTTATCCATCTCTGAGGGATAATATCATAGGTCATTAGGCAGTTAGTGTATAGGCATGAATATAACAATACGATAGAAAACAATTAAGCAATAAGATGTTAACATGTAATCTTAGGATCATTATTGTGTCAAAATTCTCTAATTTTCTCCTTAGAAAGGGCAACAGGCCTGCTGAATAAGAAGGCAGCAGTAAATGTGATATCCGCACTTTGACAAAGCTTTTGGTTGGGTCCTCTCTAATTTTGCCTACAATACAAAAAATGGTGTAGATGAAATGAAGTAACAGTTGACACACTAGTAGATAAATATTTCTCCCAATTTATCGATAGTTTCCTGACAAAGCAGGATGGCACTGCAGTAACATCCTTTGGGGATTTCTCATCGGTCCAGCTCTGTTCAATTTTTCATTGAACATCTTGGATAATAGAGCAGGCAGTAAACTTGTAAAATTTGCACAAACATCTGGAAGGGGGTTGCAAACACATAGGAAAACAGATCAGCATTCAAAATATCTAGATAACACGAGAAATAGTATATCTGCAACAGGCTCATATTATATGTAGATAAACTAAGTACTACTACCTATGACAAAAGCCAGAGTATATCAATATAATATGATGATGCTTTAACAAGGCCAGAGGATTGCAGAAAAGGATAGGAAGGTTTGAGTGGATTTCAAACTAAATAAGAGTCATCAATGATGATGTTGCAGAAAGGCATTTCTCATTCCAGTATGTATTAGGAAGTGTGCAGTATGGGAGATGCAGGACTTAATTATTTTGCAATCTTCAGTGCCGCTAAGGCCTCAGCTGGAGCATTCTGTGCAATTTTGGGCAATGCACTCCAAGAACAATTTCAACAGCTGGGATGGAGTTGAAATGAACTCAACAAGAACGATAACTTATGTTGAAAATATGACTTACAAGGAAAGGTTGAAGGAGTGGGGCTTGGCTTCCTCGGAAAAAGAAGACTGGGGGAAAATGCATCTTTTAAAAGGCAGCGCACAGAAAGCCATGATCAACAGTTCTTTGTACCCACATGAATTACAACAAGTAATTGCTTAATTTGCAGCAAAGAAGAGCAGACTAGATGAAAAAAAAAAAAAAAAAACAGAAAAAAATCCTTTCAAGTCTAGATTAGATAGAATAGGTTTATGGAGGTTGTGGAATCCCCTTCATTTGTATGTTTTAACAGCAGCCTACACAAACATCTGTCAGGGATGACCTAGTTACCCATTTCCTGCCTCAGAACAGGGATGGACTGGACGACCTTTTAAGGTCTTTTTCTGCCCCTCTCTTTTATTTTTTTTCTTTTTCTGTAATGATTTCATTACTAGAGAACCTATTTTCCTTTAACTTGGCTGCTATAGGTTAGGAAGTACAACTGTTGTAGGCAGCACAACTGTTCTAGGCAGCCAGGGCCTTAGTAAAATACCTCCATGTAAAATAAGAAATAATTAGGAAAATGAAAAAATAAACAACACTAACTTTAGCAATTTTAAAATACAAATGTGTCAGAAAAAAAAACAAACCAGAGAAATAAACCCCATATTATTTTATAATGGCAAATGCTATTTGGCATTTTTTAGCCAGCTTGCACGTGTGTATCTTTGCAAAAGCTGCATTCAATACTCCCTATATTCTGTTAATAATTATGATAGAGGTGACTGCCATATTGAGTGATATGATCAACCACATGGAAAAAATCATAGTGCTGTCTTAAATTTAACTAAAAAAATACTATTCTTGATTAATTACATGATTTCTTAAAGTACAGTTCTACTGTCCAAAACATCAATTTTGTAACCATTAAGATATCAATTTCAGATTTTGAATTATTATAAAATAACCAGGGTAGTAGAAGCTATTTTGATTTTAATTCTTAATTTTAATCTAGGTTTATTTAAAGAGAAAAAATATCTATGATTTTCAACAAGAAACAAAAGTGATACATGAAATACAGAAAAACAACTCACAGAAAAACTGTGAATGAAGCTCTGTCAGCACCTCAGGTTTATGATGGTATTGTAAACCATACGAGAGCTTTTCGCCTGTGCTTAAGATGCTGTCATCAGAAACCTTCTGTGTTTATCCATGGTAGCCTTAGGTATCACTGTTACTGGTAGTTAGATAATATCAAGCTATGCACACGCACAGAGGCATGAAGTGTTGAGCTATAGTTACAGTTGATCTGATGACACTTTCATCCTGAGAGCTAATGCAATCCCTTTTAAAGAAACAAAAACATCATTTGCGTTGAAGTTTTCATAACGACTATTAAACTTTTAGATTATTTCTAAGAGTTAATTTTAAAAAATACATATTTCTTTTTCCATGGAAGGCCTCTTCCAATTATGTAATCATGAAAAACATTCTGTTCCAGAATAAAATTTTAAAATATTTATTTAAAATTACTTTCCTCGAACTCTAAAATGGTTACGTTTTCAGACCAAGCTTGTAGTTTACAAAACATATGTAGCATAAGAGGGTTTTCATGTGTTCCAACCAATCAAGAAAAGAATTCAATTCCTACTACAGGCTTGCAGTGGGATAAAAGGAAACAAGTTGGTAAACCACAGGCATCTGGTTCAAAATATGGGATGTATGGCCAAAGGCCATAACATGTTCTGTATTACCAAAATTCCCATCAAAACATCTGATCAACCTTTCCAAAATAGTGTGAATTATTAGAACTACACTAAATGGTAATTTATCTAAGATCAATGTAATTCTTATGTTTGGCTCTCCCATTTCTGTAGATGGGCATGTTTAATTCTCTGTGTGTTTTCCAGATGCTGCTAGGTGAAAAGGATCCGAGAAGGAATTTACTGAAGTAGCAAGACAAGAAAGCAAAATGCCCATTGCTTCAGTTTATGTATGCCATTCGTAAGGCAACTGATGAGATTCACTTTAATTTCCAGCCTTAACACTCAATTGCATGCCAGATTTTTACAATGCAGAAATGTGAGCGGGAGGACATTGCAGGAACACTGACACATACCAATGAGTCCCTTTTCATTTTCTGGATTGGATTTTTGATTGTCCTGCATGCCAAAATGTAGGTCTTTCTTCCCCTTCCCAACCTTGTTTAAAGCACACAGAAGAGATACGAACTATATAATGTAAGAATTAGTGTAACTGTTTGGGGAATATTGAGAAGAAAGCACAATGATTATGCCTGTAAAAGGGAGTTCTTTTGCATGCAAAAAAAACAAACGTATACAGCCAACTGTGCAGTTTCTACCTACAAAGTGAAAGTTTGTGCCTATAAATACACGTTTTTGTAGGTGCAATGTATGTAGAATTGCTTCAAAGCAGCTCAAATTGAAATTGAATTTTAGACCTTCCCGTCTTTCCACCCCTCTGGTATAATATTGCATATAGAATGAATGGCATCATAAGGGAATTTGTTTGTATCTCATCTCTTTTTTTCACCAAATTGTATTCCCAGACTGTTCCCAGCAGCTGTTCATCTAATTCATCAGCAAGAACCATAGAATACATTCAACGAGATTATACTGCTTTCATTCGGCCCCTTTAGAGAAGCAGAGGAAAAGTAGAGAAGTAGGAGAGGTAAGAACGCAATATGTGAGTGTATAGGAAAACACAAAATTCCCACAGTCCTGCAACTCAGCTAAACCTTGGTTATAGGCAAAACGCCACAAACTGCCCTTTGACGTGTGAACTGAAATCTAGCTTTCCACATGGCCCCATTTTCTTCTCATCACAAGGGGCAGTAGCTGCTCTTGAGAAAGAAAAAAATTAAATACCTGTCATATGGTTTTTCCTTGCTTACTTTGAGAACAAAGAGTTAAGACATGCATCGAAAAGGCATCCAAGAGATTAGATAAATAAAAATGCTTACGTATGTGTATATGTGCATATGATGATAAGGCAATTCCTAGACATCTTTCCCTCTCCCCTTGCTGCAACACAGACAAAAGATGGTGTCAAGCCTGTTAGGCCTCCTCCTTCTCTCTTCTGCTGCATCTTTCAGTTGGCACAATGCTTATTAGTACCACAACAAACAGGGATTTTGTAGTTCAAGTGAACCATATATTCTGGGGTGTAAGCAATGGCTAAATAAAAAAAAAAAAAAGGTCACAAGTTAAGGACTCAAACCACAAACCAACACAGAAAGTAACAGCAGATATTAAAACATGCCACAGTATGCAGAGATGGCAGTGGGGCAGTGACTCTTACTTGCACCTAATCAGAGGCTCGAAGATCAAACCAGACGCATTTATCTCTTGCTTGTAATTTGCTCTATAGCAGTCCAGCGGTGTTTCACAGAAGTATTAACAATCACAAAAACTACAGATGCAAAAAAATTCTGCACATCCTTCAGCCAACACAGGATTTTTCGTTTTGTATTTTTCACTGCTTGGTTCAGTATCAAGTACTGGTGGTTTTTAGTGGTGGATCTGCAGCCCAGTAGCTCTCAGTACACTGGAGTATTCTTCATTATGGTCTGGCAATGTTAGCTTTGCTGATTTTTCTAGAAGGCAGAAGAGAGTTTTTTGCTGCACTCTCTCATTAGCTTCCTAATTCTCTAATAAATATTAAAAGGGTTGGATTCATCATTCTTGCCAATTTTTGTAGGAAGCAGTTACTGTCCACTAATAATAAATATTTATATTTGCAGACTTATTTTCTCTCTTATGTTATATCTTGACCCCTAGCTATTCTTTTCACAAACAATCCATATTTGTTGCGTATTTGTAAAAGTCAGTATCAGTATGCAGATACTGTAGCATATTTTGAGGATGTCTTGTTGCTGTCTGGATATATGTGCAATTTAAGTCCTCCATTATGACCTTGTTTTGAGATACCCTCTATTTCCCATCTATGTTATATTTCAATCCCCATTTTTTAAATTGTGTCCAATTTGTTGGCCCCATTCTGGTAATGAAGTATCTCTAACTGAATGCTTTCAGTCTGGTCTGACAGATGTATGCTGGAATGAATCTAGTATCATAGTTCACATATTAGAGAAAAAGATCAAAACTGCATCCTCTGCAACATTGATTAAGGGACAGCTTGAATCCATAAGACATTTCAGGGCATACTGCTAAAGATATTGCCTGTAAGAACAGGAAAATTGAATCTATTGCACGTAGTATAAAAAGCCAAATACTGGAGATACTCAGCACGTAGCCTGAAACACACTAGCATGAAATGAGGCAATGAAATGGTCTCACTGTACCAAGCTGAATATCCCAGGACAGTGACATCTAATACCACAGTGCAGAACTTTGCCGAGTCTTGAGTAAAACTTCCAGTATTTCAGACTGTAAAAGGACTCTGTCACCTGCTGTTCTACTTCTTTCTGCTTTGATATACATAAATTTTTCTTCATTTCATTTTTGGAAATTCTGTCCTTCTTAAGTTCTCTTTACCATGCTCATGCTCTCCTTCAAGAGTTTTCCAATTTGCAATCAAGAAAGTTCAAGTAGAAGAGCATTGCAAAGAAATTCCGGGGCCAGCTTTAGTATGAGTCCTGTTTTACCATTTGCAGTGACAGAAGAATTCTCTAACACAGACAACAGCCGCTGCTGAGCTTAAAGCTACAAGGCACCAGTGATATGAGAGTCAGCTGACCTTAAGTGCGCAATCAAATACAGGCAGGGAAAAACTGTCAGAGCCTCCTTAATTTGGAAGAAGTTATTACACAGTGCACTGAAGCACCCGGTATGGCTGCTATTGCTGCATATATGTATAAGCTCAGCAAAAGGTGATCTCCATTGCTCTGGCAGGAGGCACCCAGTCACTATTCAGAGAAAGAACAAGTGCTTCCATGTCATTAATTGAGCTGAGAGAAGCAATGAGAAGTACAAAGTAGAGATCCAATTTCATAGGGAGAGGCTGAATTAAATTTCAGACTGCTCTAACAAGTATCTGGGGAGCTGCAGGAAACTATTACGCAATATAACTTTATCTACAGGATTCATTCTCATGCAAACACATCAACGAGTTATTTTCTTAGCTGACATCTAAATAGCCCTATCAAAAAGAGTGTGCTAGTCTTGCCTGGAAGACATGGAGCCACAGTATTCAATCCATGACTTGAAGGCAACATGCTGGCCAAAGACCCTCTGAAATGTTGCTGATGTCCACAGCACACTACCTACTGAGCAATGGGTCAGTGAAGACTGGGATGCCAATCAAGAGTCTTTTTCCTTCTTTCACGAGGTGCAAGACACCTCCCAGAAATGTGGACATGACAATATCTGCTTTACAAAAGGCAAGACCTGAGGACAGGAGGCTAATACAGAACTAGATAGAACCAAAAAAGAGAGCTGAAAAATTAAACAGTGCCTTGACGGGCTTTAAAAACTTACTTAGTTATAAATGGCGTGCTTTATTAATAAAAATCAAAGAAGCTTAACCACATCTGACATTCTTTGATGAGTTTTTAAAAAATTACAAAAAACCAAATGCTAACCACAGTTCCACACAGAACCCTACCTCATCCTGAGTCTACCTCATTCAGGTATCAATAAAATAATCTGATACAAACCCAGAAAGCTGGTGACTAACATTAATACACTGCTCGACAGGATGCTCGCAGCAGCTATTATTGGCTATGGATGTCATTCAATGTTATCCTCTTTCTATGCCATTGCATTGACGATGTGCTGGCAGAGGCTGTATTTCATATATTAGCTTTCCTAGGAAAGCACAACTGCACCTTAGGGGTAAAACTGTGATCCCACTGAAGTCAGTAGCAAAGCTCACATTGTTATAAATAGGGCTAGAATTTCACATTAGGAGTTATTATATGGGGAGATGTACTAATCCTTTATTCTTCATCTGTCTCTCCAGGGAAAACTTATTCTCACTTTTGCAAAATCTTATATAAGACTCAATGCCGACACATAAAAAAGCATATCTATCAGACATGACCACTAAAAGACAATGCATCTCATTTTCTGCCTTCCAAAGATAGATTCACCATTCACATTCAACTGCCATAGAAACGACAGTGAAAGCAATGCCTGTCACAGATGATGGGATTCAGTCAAGGTTTAAGGATCCTAGGGAAGGAAAGGGAACATAGCTTGCTATCAGATATATCAAGTGCATTTGCTATTCCTGTATTCAATAAAGTTCACAGACCTCAGGAACAGCCAAAATATTTGTTTCATTGGCAACAAAACTTAAAGCACTAAAATCAGTCATAAGACTCATACAGATAACTTTGTATACAATTTGCATTTTTTTCACAGAAAGTCCTACCCAATTTTTCCTATCGGACAATTCCACTTCAGGTGGTAAGGTTAAGTGCCTAATAACACACAGGGCTCCTTTAGCTGCTTGCGTGCTAACAACTAATATAATTGTGCCTGGCTTTTTATTTTAATGGAGACTACCTGCATCCCATAATAATGGTCCTTCATTAGAGGGCCTATTCCATCATGGTTTGTATGATACCTACCCAAGTTCCCAATGGGAGTTGTACTTTGGATAATAAATGTAACTTCTTTGTTCCATACAGATTTTGTGCCAGTTCTATCTCCTTTTCACTTATTCTAGTCACTATTTTGATCTTCTTTTTGATGATAGTACCACAGTACACTCATAAATTCATATGCCAAGTTAATAAAAGTTAAAAAAAAAAATCCAAAGAAGTTATATCCTGTAAAACTTGTTCCAAATCAAGTTTTTAGATCCTCAGGGGTAAAGGATGATCCATGATCAATTGCACATACCCATTTACTTAGAACATTATTTAGAGGCAAACAAAATAGCAGCAAGATGTTTCTGCACATTAGTTTCTATTTTTCATTCTATTTTTCATGTATTTCTGTATGGTTTCCTGACCATGTCTCAGGCATGTATAAAGCACGCTATCTGTGCAGTTCTAAGTTTTTGTCTGTGTGGAGCTGTGAAGAAAGTCAGCTTGCTTTGTTCTAGAATTTTCATTTTGTTTTGCACACACGTGCACACAAATATGGGTACTTATGTTGGAGCACACAACATTAAAGAAATGTTCCTTTTCTGTGGCTTCTGTGACAGAGCTGAACCATTTCCAAAGAAAACTCTGTTCTCACACAATCAAGCTTTGCTATTACTGCGGAAGTATCCATTGTTCTAGATGACCTGTGTTTCATTTCTGAGCTTTAGCAGATCCCAAATCTCATTCTTGGAGTGCCTAGAGAAAATAGACCAGGATAGTGATGCTGACTTATTATTCTTTGAACAGGCAGAGCAAGGAACAGAAGACAAATGGGCAGTATCCTCCATCTCTGAGAATACGCAGCATTGTTCCACACTAGCTGCGAGTCTGAAGTACCAAAGTTACTGCTATGTGTGTTATCATATCACCCTCGCTCTAACCTAACCGTGAGCTAACACTGAGCTGACAATGAGTGAGATGAGATAAATATTCACCAGGATGGGACAATTTCTTATACAACTTCACAGCCAATTACAGTTGAGCCGCTGTACTGAACTCCAGGATCGCAGCCATGCCCTTTTTGCTGATGTGACAGGTACAAAATATCCAGATTCTTTGAGAATCCTTTGCTGATATATGGCTTTAGCGGCTCTTGATGATGGTGGTTGTCTTATCCATGTCTCTTGTTGTTTGGTCCTGATGCTTGGCAATGGCAAGCGGCTCTTGATGATGGTGCTTGTCTTATCCACGTCTCTTGTTGTTTGGTCCTGATGCTTGGCAATGGCAAACTGTTTACTGGATAGCTTCTTGGCATGGATTCAACAATATGAAAGCAAAGACTACCTAGTTTTGGGGGGCAAAAAAAGTTACGATTTCTCTTTTATAGAAGCTTTTACTTTTCAGTGCTGTCATTCCAAACTCTAGCCCTTCTACCTTCACATGGTAAAGGGTAAGAGTAGCCCTTTTGGCAAGGAATACTGCAGGGCAGTGGAAGAAAAAAAATCCATTGGGGGACCAGGACACCAATAACTGAGGCTAGCACACATTCAGAGTAACCCAGGAGATGCCAGACTCTGGCTCAAAAGGGCAATTGCACTGGTATTGAAAAGTTCCCATAAAGAGAGTGTGAGTGCAGAGTTCACAAAGATGTTAGCTTTTTCCTGCTTTTCAGGATAAGAACCAAACTATCATCCTGCCTTAATACAAGCAAGTAGTTATTGCTATGAATAAATTCAGAAATGCTACTTGCAATTTGATGTGTCTTATGCTGGGTATATTAAGTGAAATGATAAATCCCTAATCCTTGTTAGTGATTATGGGTATTTTTCCACAAAGCACCTCCCCAATGTAATTCACAAACTAGACTAATGATAGACTAGACTGATTTCAGTATGGTTTTCCTTTTGCATAAAAATCACAAAAAAAATCCCAAAACATTACAGGTCTCCAACACCTTGTTAAATACTACCTTGTCCATAAAGACTTTGTACAAGATACCTGAAAGATCTGCACAAAAATGCTGAAACAGAAAGGGACTGAAATAGGTATATTATGTAGAGATCCCACATACACAGCGAGATTTCTCTTAGACTTCTGATACAGTTTTTTGTCTGACCCCCAGGGCAAAACTTCTCATGACCACTATCTGCGGGAAGCATTTACTGTCAACATATACTGTACACTAGAGGAAAAAAAAATTAGCTCAGTCCACATTCACAACAATCCCACAGCTCCTTGAGACACTCATTTTCAAAATATTTCTGTTCGGTAACACGAGCTTTGTTTCAAGTTTCTTTATTGCAGGTCAGTAGAATCAAAATGAAGGCAGGCTTGCTAACCACTCAAAGCACTTGCCTTCTTTTTAATTTCTCCTGGGAATGAAAAGTATAGTCAGCTCTTCCTCCTTTGGCACCACACTCTGCCCTCGTAGAAGATTACTGAAACATGAATTTGTGAAGCCTGTTTCAAGCAGAAGCATGTTCCTATGTATAGGAATGATGTTAATTCCTGTCGCTCTGAACATCCAAGCGAGATTATTGTTCAAGCTGCTTCTAAAGGACCAAGGGAATTTGAGCCATTCAGTTCAATGACTTTCATCACCTCTATTAGACTAAACATAAATGTAATATAGCCAAGCCAGACTCCAAAGGTTAGTCTTTCATTTAGGCAAAGTACTGGAGATGCAAAAGCTGTGCAGCATTTACAGGAATCTAACATGGATTCAATAAACCAATTGAACATGAAAGGAACATCCTTTCTAAATGCAAATTATTCAGGTGCGATCTGAGTTCCTTAAAGGTTACTCTTCAGTTCCCTCTCTCTCTCTAATAAATGAGAACACAGAACAGCTTAGTTTCCTTTTTCAAAATTCTTTATATTAAGTCATTCTGCTGCTTCTATTACAGGCCTTTTCTATAAGGAGCAGATACAGACTCTGGACTGCTTGTGTCCTGTGACTGTTGAACACCAACATTAATCTTTTACTAAAGCACTTTTGAGAAGAACTGAAAAACTAATTTTAAAAAGCAAGTCTGACAACACAGCAATGCACAGACATACTCAAGCTGCAGGATTTTCTCTTTCCTTTCAATTTTGCCAAAAGATCCTACATTTTCCTATCTGGAAGAGTAAAACCACAAATATCAAGAAGGTCCCAGAAAATGTAGCCGACCAACAGTTGATATTTAACTGATCGAAGTGTCTACAGATCTACCTGAACAGGTGTGCACAATAGCTGCAGATCTGACTATGAAATTCCTTTATGATGAGATCTTACCTGCAGTGAAGTTGGTGGCAAAACCTTTACTTGGTTCCTGTGGGTCAGAACAGTATTTGTTATATCAATTTTGAGCTAAGGTCTTAGGAGTCAATGGATAGGATAGGACAGGAGAAGATATTAAAAATGTCATATTAGAGATGCTCTCTACAAGAGGGACTGTATTTGTGCACAAATTAAATGCTGCAGAATTGTAGGCACTGACTAGGAAACTGCTGTGAGCCTTTTATGGTGTTGGCACATTCATTAGAGAAATCCACAAGTATATTTTATACACAAAATTTGCATTTTCTATGGAAATTTAATTTCACCACAACTCATATAGCAGCATCTTCAGAATTAACAGGGAAGACTGAAATTTCAGGGCCTTCAGACAAGGAAAAGGACTGAATTCCACAAGAAAACAAAAACTGAATGATACTACTGGGAATTACGGCTACCTAACTGGGTATATCTCACTATTAAAGACACAGGGGAGTCCCTTCCACTGGAGAAAAGAAGCACTAGAGATTTTGTGGATACAGGAAATATTTTGCATTTTCCATGTTTCTTTTCATAGAAGGTTCAAATGAAATGTAGCAGCTGGTCACACAATGTTAAGAGTTTAAGCTGGAATTGTGGCTATATTTTAGACAACCACTAAGTCAGATTTCGTATCTCTGTCTCATCTCAGCTGCATTCTGTGTTTTTTTAATTGTACCAAAGTCTCATCCATTATATAATAATGGTAGTACACATGAAATAACTAGCATTTTGAATGTTGTAGGTATAAAATAGACAAATAACAGTAAGAAGTTCAATTAAGAAAAACAGAGACATTCTGGTTTTGATCCTGTGCAAAGACAGCACCCAAAATAAAGAGAATTCTAATAAAGGCTGGTAATAAAGTCCCAAATCAATACCTTCAGCATACCACGCATAATTGAAAGCAGCATTCAGTCCTCTCCAAAGAACACGTTAAAAAGTCCCAATAAAAAGGGCTGGATAATATAACATTTCCTGATTTTTCTCCTAGAGGAACAATACGGGACTTTCTTGCCCTCTTTTATTTCTATCACAGGCAGCAGACATACACCTGTAGGTCACGTATTAGGCATTTATCTTGTGGAGCGCAGAGATCTTGACTCCATCTACATGCTCCTAAGAAACTCCATGAGTTTAGCAGGTGTTACAGAACAACAGACAAGAAGTCTACGGCTAGGGCAGGCTAATAACGGTAGCTTTTAAGAGAAGTGTCAGTGCAGTCCTCAGCCCTAGTTTAATCAGAAACAGATTCTTCTCACCAACCTGCTATAATATTGTCAAGAAATTCCCTTTTGTTGTAAAATCATCTGTCCTAGTCTTACACCAGTTGGAAGAAAACTGATAAAATTGGTTCTGAGCTAGAAGCAAATAAAAACCCACTCATTTCAAATTTTAACGTAAGCTGCTAACTTCTTGTGGTTTTGTAACTCACATATGGCCAACTAACTTTTAAAACCTCAAACTTTGCATGTTTTAAGTTCTCATAGAAAATGAGGGCACAGTCTCATTTTGAAGCTCACATCTTATAGTAAGGTAATGGTTTTTTTGTTTGTTTTTGG
>Ga0181612_103194_pt1 | contig 19368 bp, 25 predicted proteins | sample HoacroProtozoa21_FD_119630 | JGI IMG/M metagenome (GOLD analysis project Ga0181612, IMG submission 119630) | Hoatzin crop microbial communities from Cojedes, Venezuel. Combined Assembly of Gp0051906, Gp0051904, Gp0051908 | reverse complement strand
GAGCCTGTGATGAAAATAAAACATGGGGAGAGACCAGCGATCCCGAGAGCAGCTGTGGTTGGTAGAAAGGCAAAGTAGTTGAAAAGGTGCCATTTTCTGATGTTGTGTTCCTCAGGTCTGCATTTGAGGTGTTGGTTTTTCGTCTCGATCTCAAACTGTGATACGACTAAGCGACGGGCATGGGCTGTGCTGCTGGAGGATGGTGGTGAGGTACTGGGAGAGAGCCCCGCCAGACTGGTGCCGTCAGGTGGCAGGCGAAGGTGCTGGAGTCGAGGAGGGCAGGGACAGACAGACGGACACCAGGCTGTCCCAGTGGGTACCTAGGCCAGAGGTGCAAATGCCAAGGCCGTTTTCCTTAAGGAAAAGAGCTCAGCCTCGCAGAGACTTGTGGGAGTCAGCACTGCTGGGGCTGTTCCTACCAAAGCACATCCTAAAAACTGCATATCGTTCAATTTATGACCATAAAAGGACAAGAAGAACTCCCTGTATTTTTTAAGGCAAAGTCACATGTGGGTTCTCTGTGTTATGGTACCATTAAGTTTCTATCTGAGGCAGTCTACCTGACCACTTGCGAGACCTGATTTTGAGGGCATATTTAGCAATCTCCCATCTCTGTCCCATGGGGAGTGAGGGCACTGTGAAAATGAAATGGTGCTCTTGATCTCTGCATCAGAGCGGTGCGCTGGGTCTGAGCTTTACCCTGTAGCACTGTTTAGCAGTCAGAACCAGTAACAGCAGAGCAAGTGCTGCCCGCGTGGAACACTCCTGGTAACCGGGTCGTGCAGTCAGAAATGCAGTCAGCTAAAATGGGCAGCTGGAATCGAGGAGCAAAATTAATCAGCCCTTTGCCTGCTCGGGGGCTCGTGTGGAGAGGCAGAAGGCAAACTTCTGCAGACAGACACTGAAATCTTTCACATGAAAATATAGATCAGACCCGAAGCGTTCATCTGGCAAAACGCGGTATCCTATAAATTGCTTTGCTTTTGTCACGCGCTGCTGGAGCAGGACACGGAGGTGGGCACTGAGGTCGGGATGAAGGTAACGTGAGCTAGACTTTTATTTTCTGTACAGGGCCAGATTTTGCTGTTGAAAGTAATAATTTGCATGAAAGGAATAAGAAAGTGGCATATCTAGGTTAGTGCAGACACAAAAGAGAGAGAGAGGGGGCACTCAGAGCTGGCCTTCTTGTCCTTTAATTCAGTGCTCCCAGTGCAGCACTGCAGCTCGTTAGCCCACAGAAATGGGCTCCTCTGTAAATCCAGCGGTCATTTAAAGGTGGATTCTTTTATCAAATGCTCTGCCATACAAACTAATACTATTCAAATCTATAAATAGCACCCAGAAAGATTCACCCAGAGGCACAACACTCAGCAAAACGCTTTCCCCAGTTTCAGTAGTTTTTCAGTTATACACACTGAGATGATTAATGACTTCACTTCCTAATGACAATTGTTTCTTAGGGTTTCATTTTCGTAAGCATAGGCATTTGCAGAGGGAAGGGGTCATGCTGGTTTTTCCCCAGCTGGACTGTATTTACCGGGCTGCCTCTGGTCACCATACGCTCCAACGAGCTCACGTCCTGCGAAGCACGGCAGCGTGCAGCTCCGCACCATGGCAGGAACCATCCATTGGATGAGATCTCTGTGTACCGTGCACGGTCTCAAACAGCCGTGGCACCAAAGTTACTTGTTCTTACGCTGTAACTTTAGCATCTGTGTAGCGAATCTCTCTGCGGCGTGGCGGGATGCAGAAGTCTCGTAATGAGTCTGATGAAGTAACAGTGCATTTGTCTGTCTGACAGGACAGCTTACCATGTCAGCTCATCACTGTATAGAAGTTTTAACTGTTGATTTTCTACTTCTTTACACCTTTAGCATTTCCCACAGAGTCCAAGGATGACATCTGCAAAAGAATAGTGTTTTCTTGTTTAAGTAGCTCTCTATTAACCCAAGTCAGAAACACGTGGGTTGTCTTCCCTGTGTGTCTTTGCACAGTGATACTAACGTGTCTGATGGGCTTGGCAGGGGCTGCTCTTTAGCCTATACTACGGGCTGCCTCAGAGAGCAAATACGTGTCTGCATGGCGCGGTACGTCGTGATAGTCTGACAGAATGCCCCATCTGTGCAGAACAGAGGCACCGTGCATCAAACGCGTTGCTCTCTGTGCTGTGAAACAGCTGCTGGGTGCATGCAGGCAGAGCCCGGCTCTGCAGCATGCCGTGCCCCAGAGTGCCATGTCCCGGCGCAACGTGCCCTGGTGTGCCGTGCCCCAGCGTGCCGCGCCACTGGCCACCCCATGCACACCTGCCGTGGCCGCAGCCGCCATGTGCCCAGCAGTGCTTGCGTGTGCACCGTGGCCTGGCTGCGCTGCTCAGAGCTCGGCAGGCCGGCAGCTCGGCTCCCCGTCCTCCAGCACACACCAGCTCCTGCCCGGGGCGAGTGGCGGAGGAGCAAGGAGGTAGGATCACGGGATGCAGCATCCTGCCTTTAATGCCGTAGTGCAGATTTGTGGGGGACACTCCGTCTGTTCAGGCAGCAGCTGCCGAAAGTCAAGGCCTTTCGGTGGGCTTATTTCCCCTAGCTGAAAGACCTCCTTTTCTTCTCCCCTGCTAACAGCTCTCCAGGCTAAACAGACAGCCCCACAGACGCTCGCAGCAGACCCTATCACCGGTGTGGGTTCTCTCCACCTTTCATGCCAGTGTAGTTTCTGCCAGGCAGCTGTCCTCTCGGATCGATGACAGATGCACGGTCCCTTACATACCCCTTTTTCTCACAGAACAGAGGACAAGAAGAGAAAAGCCAAGTTATCCCTTAGATGAAACTTTTAAATTTGTTGTCAAGGGCAAGTTCCCTCTTTCCAAGCTTTTTCCAGGTTCTCTCCAAGCAGCTATTTCTTCCCCTTCCAGACTTCATGCCTAGAGGGGCTGCTAGACAACTTACCAAAGATGATTTCAGCTCTTCCAGTTAGTTAACATAAACCCTTACTCAACTACAGGAAAGTTAAAGAAAAAAAATGTATAGCAAGGTGACTGAGTGAATGGGGTTCAGTTAGCTGTTTTGAGAATAATCAGACTTCAAGATTTTCTGCCTTCTCCTAAAGTCAGGGTAATGGCAGGGTGGGGTGTGTTATTTTTCACAGATTTGCATTACAGTTCTCCCAACAGCTGTTCATTAGCAGCAATTATCTCCATCTTGTTTTTCTTTTTGTTTTTACAAAACCAGAGGATTCCTGCTTGCTGTTTTTGCTCTGAGCTGCACCAAAGGCAAAGAGGCCAAACAACTCGCTTAAGAGTTTCTCTGTCCCGCGGACACCCTCGCGCCGGGCAGCCCAGGCTGCAGCTCCCTGGCACAGCCGGCGCTGCCAGACTCCTGCTCGGCAGCGTGGCTGGCCTCAGCCCCGTCTCTCTCGGCTACCACATCAGGAATTACTCCATGAACGCTGCGCTAAGAGTTCAAGCAAAATGTATGCTTTGTTTCTTCCCCTGGGGACCTCCTGGCTCTTCCCCCAGCTGGCGGATGCTGCGATCGCTTTCCGCAGTCCTCTCAGATGCAGGTTTGCCAGCCAGTCGCTCGCTGGCTTTCTGCTTCAGCCTCTGACTGGACTGTGTTTTCCCAAAACAGACCTCCCTATTGTTTTCCTCTGCCCGAAGAAGGGCTTCTGGTCCTGAATTATGAATGAGCTTCAATAATGCAAGTGATGCAGTAAATGTATACGCGTTGCATACCGTTGGGGGTCGGCCCTCAGAGGACTTTCCATTGCCAGGCAGGCGGGCAAGGGGTTGGGCGAGGGCCGCTGTGCCAGCGGCAGGGCGAGCGGCTGGGTGGGCGGCAGGGCAAGCAGATGGTGGAGGAGCTGTGCGGCGCAGAGCGGGGATGGCACTTCGGGGTGGGAGGGAGCAGAGAGGGGAGAATGATCCAGCACGAAGGAAGTCAGAAGCAGCATGGAGAAGGACGGAATGGTGAAAGGGTGGGTAGAAGCAATATTCCTGAGGTACCAGCTGAGCTGGGTTGAGCTTTCCCCGCTCCTTCATGGTGCGCCCAACCCTCACTAAACTCTGCTCCAGCTGCCAGGCTGCTGCCCGGCCTCTTCCCACGGGGCACGGTGCCGCTCCAGGCATCGACAGTGGCGTCACTATGGGGAACCCACGTCCCTCCATCCATCCGTCTGTCTGTCCTACTTAAAGCTGGGAAAGCCAGAGCCGCAGGACCTGTCCCAAGCCCCCCCCAGCACTTGCATCAGCGGCAGTGCTGTGTTCAGGGCAGAAGAGCAGGCAAGCCCTAAGGAAACCTGAAACAACCAGGCTGTGTCCTGCCCTTGCCAGCTGGTGTCAACCGTCCACGTTCTGCCTCCTGGACGGTTCCCTGCATCGCCCTTTTCATTCCATGGCTTCACGTTTTAGAGACTGAAAAGCTAGAATGATCAGTTTTACCGGTGAAAATATTCGAAGAGTAAGTGGAGCTGATGTCACTTTACTTTGCAATTAGTGGAATTCAGCAAACCTAATCCCACTATCCTGTCAAAACTGCACAAAGAGATCACCAGAAAGAATATCTTAGTCACTACTCAACAGAAGCCAGAAGCCATGGATACACTGTTAAGTTTAGATAGTCTAGTGGTGACTGACAGACATTTGTTTTTTTACACATTGTGAGATAAATAATAATCACAGTGTCTAATTAAGTTGACAGAAAGTTCTGTTTAGTACTGTACCTGAAAAGTGTCAAAGTCCAAGAACCATGGCTGATGGTGTTTTCAATTAAAAGGCTTCTCAAGTTTAAGGTAAGCATACTCAGTGAAGGCAGGCCAAATGAAAGAGCCTCTTTCTCTCTCTAACTCAGATGTTATTTTCATGGAGCGCTTAAATCCAGTAGGTCTTCTCTAGCCTCCCAGTCAAGTACCAGATACAGTCAGAGAGATGTGGGCTCTCCATCATCTCCAAAGTGTTCTGAAGCACCTCCGTGCATTACTTTGCTTCCCTGTGCCATTGGCTGTGTCGCTGTAACCATTATCCCTTCCTTTAGTCTTTGGCAAATCCTTGGAAATTAATGAAAGTGGAGCTAAATTGCTTTTAAAATAGCAAAGTACAAATAATTGTGAAGCCCCAAACAGTATATTTGAGGGAAGTTCCTTTGAGAATGGATGAAATGTGAGCATCCATGTGACTCACCCTTCGTAACTTTTTCTTGCTTTTTTGTTTACTGCAAATGCCAATGGCTGGGCATCAAGCTGATGCATTTCATGTTACTCTCTTTTCCTTCCAACTCTGTAGAAAAAGTTCTCATGGTCTGGAGATGTGACTTTATCTGTCTTATCAAAACTGAAACCTCCTATCTAATTTGCAGCACTGGGCAACACCCTTCACAAGGTCTGTCTTTAGACGATATGAGAAGAAACTTCCAGTACCCACCAATCGACAAAAACGGTGAGTTAAGGCAGAATACACCTCTGAGCATCTTGGTGTGGTTAACCAGGGCAGAGCTAGTCTCCTGAGGTACCAAAAGGTCTCATGAGAAAACTGCTGTAGAGTGGAGGCTGCCTGTTATGGTCAGCCAGAGCTGGCGAGGTCTCACCTTGCACTCCCCGCGGCTCGTGGCTGCTGTCCCTGTGCGTGTGCCCCAAGCACTTCGGAGCTGGGATGGTCCTTGCTGTCTACGTGCATGGATCTGTGAATCAGGAGAAGATGTGGCATTGTATCCTCAGGGCTGCTTCTGCACAAAGTGGGCAAGACAGTCCTATTTCTGGAGTACCACAGGAGCACAAAATGACACAACACATCCTTTTCACCATTCGCAGTCCTCACTCAGAGGGCATCCCATCGTTCCGCTCCCCCCCCAGAACAGAGATGCCCTGACTGCTTCTTCCTCCTGCCTTCCTGGCTTTCTGTCCTACCAGATTTGAGTGGGTGTTCGTGCATTGCCACAGAAACAGCCTTCCAGCATTTCCTAGCCCCTGCGTTTGCATCATTCCAGTAAACCTCTTCTGCTAAACAGCCTTTGCCTGGGTCTTGTCTTGCAGGCAGCTCTTTGGCAGTCTGTTTCTTGCCCACCCTTTCTAAACAGCTCACGAACTCACTGCCTGGTTCTTTACGGTTTCCCAAGCATAGAATGGTTATCATCTTAGACCAGTTTTTAGCCCAGCAGCATAATATATAAATAAAACCTTAAAATAAAAAGCATATGAAAATGTAGTTGGCATTAGGGTGGTATCAAGCAGACTGGATTCAGACATCTTGGGTAAACCTTCCTTCCGTGGTGCGGATCTGAAAGTCAGACTCTTCATCTCACCTTTGCGCCGATCTTCATTCGCACTAGGAAGACCTGCCACTGCTGTGAAGCCGCTTTCAGTACGTGCTGTCGGGGTAGTGCATGTTTTATGCTCAGGTGTGGAACAACAGTACATCCCAGCTCAGTACCTTTCTGCGCAGCAATACCGAGGTGGGACCACACCTGCTGAGCGCGCGGTTTCGGAAAGCCTCCAGCCGCCATCCCACCATGCTGCTCCTTCCACAGCACCAGTGGATCTGTTGTCCTGAACGTCCCAAGCTGCTCCAGGGCCATGTCAGCAGGACATCGCTGCCCCGTTTCAGCGCGGACACATGCTCCGGGCCTATCCGCGGTGGCTGCGGTGTTTGCCGAACAAACCTGAGCACAGCACCCGCAGTTACCTTTTCCTGAGGACGGCACCGCAGACCATGCTTCCACCGTCTGCCCGGAGCCACGCAGGCATTCTGGATCTCATCACCCTCAGGACAAGCGTGGATGCCCAGGGAGCACCTGGAGATGGAGCACTGTGAGAAGGTATTTTCTGCAACCATTGCCAGAGAGATCAGACAGCAGAGCAGTGCGGTGCTGCTGACGACACCAGGTGCAGAACCAGACTCCAGTGCCCTCTTAGAAAAGTGCCCTGGAGCCGGCAGAAAAAGAAGCTTTGGCATTGCCTGTGCCAGCCACTTCCATTCTGAAAGCAGGGTAGAGTGCTTTTTCATCAACACTCGTGTCAGACTTCAGCATGCGATGGACAAAGGAGGCAAACAAAAACGGCAGGAGCCACGGGGCTGACATGGCGGAGAACGACAGCGACACGGTCAGCACCAGGGAGCGGGGCTGGGCTGTGAGACGGAGAACGCGGATTTCCAAGCCGAGACATGCAGCACAGCCGCTGCCATCCTGGCATGCCCAGCAGGAAGGTCTCTGTGTGTGCTGTGAGCAGAGGTGTTCTGCGCAGCGTCGTTTCTCCACGGCACACCTGCCGAGTACGTACAAGGAAAACATCAAGTTTTCTGTACGCTCTGTACTTACATACTTTGTTCTGTGTGTTCAAACGGCATCTGCGTTGAGTGGATCCGTTGACTTTACAGGGTTGCCGTCCTCCAGAGTTTGCTGCTGTCCCCTGCCCTGGGGCTTTCTCAGTCCTGTCCTGGCATCTGCTCCCACTTTTCTGCTGCTTTCCAAACTGTTTTGTCTCCAGGAGAATTCAGTGTTTTGTTCTGACTGAAGCACATGCCAGAAGCTCATCAACTCATCTTTGCTGTTTTTCACTGGCCTCAGCATGACTCTCACACTCCCTCCCCTCCTCTGAACTGAGCACATTGGGTGAGAAAAAGAGAAAACCTGGTCATATAAATATTTACTGGGTACAGTGCTAACAGCAGTGTTGATGTCATAACAAGTAGTGAGGTAATGACCTTTGAAACTGAACAAAGAACAAAACTTTGCGACTACTTGTCATAATGCAGATTCCACAGCTGCAGAGAGCAGTTCCTTGGGGCACAGCTTTCATCAGGTACCTGGAAACCGGAAAATTCAAGGAGGAAGAAAACATAAACAAAACAGGAACGTTTAGTGAAGTCCTAGAGTAAGACCATCCAGGCAAGAGTGGAGATGGTTTCTGAAGTCTGTATTAAAAAGGGACACAGGGAATGAAGGGCTGGTGGAGACGAGACTCTCCATGGCTGCGTTTAAGCTGTGGAATTCAGGAGTGATTTCAGACTCCACTCGCAAGATTTATTTCCAAACATATCTGTTCCTTGAATTAGAGTTTCCACAGAAGGGAACAATAGCATGCGAGCGGGAAGGGAGGTGGCCCCAGCCAGACCCCCACGCTGCTGGCCAGGATACCAGGACTGCGGTGCAGCACAGCTTGGTCACAGCCCAGAGCTGGCCAAGCTGACCCTTGCGCTACCTCGGGTCACAGTGGAAGAAGCCAGGGTGGGACAGAGGGAGGCCAAGATCCAGGCTGCCAGACACAGCAGGACTGGAAAAGCTACTCCCTGCCACATCCCTGATTTCAGCAGGCTTACGCAGCCCCAGGCTGAGCCCTGCCGTGTCACCGGGATGTGTGTCTCGAGGAACAGCAGCGTCACCGTCCCCGCTGCCCAGCCCCAAGCCCAGCTGCTGCCGAGGCCCAGCGCCGCCCTGCCGCCCAGCCGCCCCTTGCTCTGACTGCACCCAGGCTGCGGGACCCTGCTCAGCAAGCCACTGCCATGCACAGTGGCACACCGGAAGACAGAAAGCCCCGAGCCCTTTTTTATTAGAGTGCTTGGTCTAATGACTGCAAATATTTGCGCTCTTTATTTGTGCCACATAAACCAATTTCACTGCTGTCTCTCCCCATTCATGTCCATTTTGACCTTTTTTCTTTCTATTTGCCTTTTGCCTAATGTTTTCCGTTATCCTCATTTGCGCTTTCAGCCTGTAAACAATAAAGAACACATTCACTGTTTTCCTTTCTCAGTAAAAGCCCCAAAAGCACCCTGCTCCCATTCCTGCAAGAGCCTTTGTGATGGCATACAATTTTCTTCTCTGAATGTGTTTGAAAATAGAAATTCTACAAATAAACACAGCCCTGACTTCTTCAGTGAAAGCAAAGGGCCTGCTCTTCACGAGAAGTTTTAGCAGTTGTTGAACAGTACCTTGAAAGCAGTGAAATCACACGAGACAGCTGCACAATGCCTAAAGAAAACTGTGTATCCCATAAAATTTAAGACAGGTGTAAACCCGGGGTTTGACTTTGGGTTCTCCGTGTTCCCTGCAGCTCTCAGACACTGGCAGACAAGCTCATGGTGCTGCTGCAACAACCACCACCGTTTCCCATCTGCAAAGGCGGCCCGGCAAGGCTTGCAGCCCGGCACCACGCGGCAGTGCCTGCACTCACCGAGCTGTCACGCAGCCATGCAAGGCCGCGCTGTGGCATGGCACCGCACCATCCCGCCGGGCTCTTGGAAGGGCACCATCCAGCTGAGAGGAGACGTGGCACTGCCAGGCAACACGGGACCGCTGCGACCGAGGCACGCCAGGCACCCTCGTGGTCTTGGTCCTGGCTGGTATGAAAGTCACAGGCACTACAAGGAAAAGAAAAACACATAGGATGTGGTCAAGGGGGTTGGAAACCTTAAAGCATTTACAGAAGCGACGGCTCCCCGCTGCGTGGCAGCAGCAAGGCAAATGGAAGCGCTGGTGCTGCAGTGGGCAGTGTCCTTCCCAGCGCGATCCGTGGACTGCGGCACGGGGCAGAGTGCTGCCACCACGGCTGGTGGCTCTTGCAGACCGTCGCTCCTCACGTACACAGTGACGCACCGTGGCTTTGGCCTCAGCGACAGCACTGGCTGCCCTCCCCTCACAGGACACGTCCAGCGTGGCGAGAACAGGCGCGGCGTTAAGGACAGCATATTTCGGATATGAGTGAGATTCCCTTAAGGAAAAGCTTTGCTGCCAGCTTTCAAAGCATGGTGTGCCAAGATTAGGAGATAAACCAAGGTTGCTTGTGGATTCCAGTGTCGTCAGCACTGTTGCAATTACCAGAGCCTTAATTTTGTGCAGCTGTGTGTCTTTCACGTTTGGCACTAAGAATTTGGCATGCAAGAGCCCAGCAATGTTTTATAACCCTTCTCCCACCCCACCCTGTGGCCCAGAAAGGTTTCGTGTTCTAGCTGCTCTGCCCTCTTGTTTCCCGAGCATCTGCGTGTCTCTGTGCAGTGCCTGGTCATTGAGACGTTGGAGCTGGCTCCACTGGACTGTCAGCGTTACCACACCAGAATGAGAAGCATGGGAGCAGCTGGCCAGTGACACCATGTAAAGGGAGAAATGGTTTCTTTGGCGTTATTGGAGCAGCTCATTGGAAATACAGTGCTGGCAAGAGCAGTTGCTTTCTGTTTCATAGTGCCAAGAATTAAAGTATTCTAAAAACACCAGAATGCTTATTTTCAGCCTTCCAAAGCTCTAGGTGAAAGGGCAGAAGATATTTTTTAACAGCAAACTTCCACTGTGTTAGTAAAACATTGAGATTCATATATTTATGTCAGTCACCAAAGATTCTTTGTGCTTGATTATTGTGAATTCATTGCATGAATGACAGGGTCTGTTTTTTTAAATTTTTCCTCAGCAGATGATATTGAATGGAGATTTGCAGATGGCAAACAGGTATCAGCATGATCTGTGCCTATTTATCTCCAAATGATACGCACATTATTTTGTTGATATTGTCACTGCAGGGGAGGGCGGGGGAGTCCTGCTGCTGTGCTGAGCCACACGTGAACTTCTCTCTGCGTCTTGCAGGCTACGTGTCGGATCCCTTGAGTACCATGAGGTTTCACTCCTGTAGCAGCAGCGGCAGCTTTGAGGAAAGCAGCTGACAGCACAAACTGCCTGCCTGCAGAGACTCGCCGGCAGCAACAGTTCTCACTGTACCAGCCTAACTCCCAGGCATCGTGCGTTACACCAGAGATCCCTAACCTGAACAGCTTATTTGTTGATGGCGAGTGTCCCTGTCGTAAGCTCTGCTCTGGCACCTTTCTCTGCTGACCTGCTTGAGGGCTGGGGTTTCTTTATCTATCTATTCTTTAGCAAAGTGAATGTCCACAGGAGTGCTGCACTTTCATCTTCAGCATTAATAATTTGAAGAGATGAAAGTAAAAATGTATCTGCTACAGTTTCAGAGCTGCGAGGCAAGTTGTTGTTGGTTCGGGGTGCACTAAGGCATGGGGCTATCAGCCCCCCCCGACCAGTAGATGCCAGGACCTGACAGCCCAGTGCCCATCAAGAAGAGCAAGCAGCCTGTTGCTCCCCACCACCACCCAGGCCGCCACTGTGGCAAAGTCGTCCCTGCTCCCAGCTTCTGAACCAGAGCTAGCTGCTTTTCTGAGTTCCGGCAGTCCCAGACATGTCCCATGTCTCACTGTTATCCCCACGGGCTCACGCAGGTCCCCAGCACAGCAGCCCCATGGCTGCAGCTCTTCAGAGTCCTGCTCTTTGGATGCTTCCCTGCAGGCTGAGAATAAAGAGATATTTGGGTGGCCACCTTCATTGTGCTCTTTCAGACACTGGTGTTTTCTTACCCGCTTTCTTGTTTTCGTCTGAATGATTGTTTCTCCCAAAGAGTGTAAGCTTTCATTCAGATGTTTGCTCACAAAAAGCAACACAGGTACTCCAAAACAAACTTTAAACCAGAAGGAAGATAATACAAAACTGTCACAAATACGATAATCTTAACACAGTGCAAAGCTGCATTTTTGACTGGAAGCAGAACTGCAGCAGAATGCCACCTACCACGTGTTGAGATCGATGAGTGCCATGATCAGGCTGTGCAACAGCATCCCTGGCCACCGGGAATTTGAAAAAAAACCACCACCATCAAATGGGGGGTAGGCAGGAGACTTTGAACTCTTCTTCCAGAAGCAATTATAGACTTAATCATTTTTCAAATTAGAAAAATTTAGCTGCAAGCAATCCTGCTGTAACACTATGCCTTAACTCCGTTCAAAGACACAACTGCCCTGGCTGAGCAGAAATTGGTGTTCAGAATTGCTGTGTGCTGCTCTGCGGATCTTATTCAGGATATTGGATACAATCCCTGAACCAAGGTCTGCGATGAAGCACTGTGCAGTGCGACACACATGAGCTATAAAGGCATCTCCCATGCATGTCATCAATTTCACAATCCCGAAGCAATAAAAATGGGGAAGATTTTGCCTGGCAAGGTTTATAGGTGATTTTTCATCTGTTTTGTCTCACTTTCTGAAAAATTTAGTGGGGGAGAAAGAGAAATCAAGCTGTACGCCACGCACTGCGGGTGTGCTGTCAGCCCCTGGTACCACCCAGCAGTCACCTTCTGCTCCGCTGGGTCCATGTCTCAGCTGCAGCCCCATCAGCACCAACAGTCTGCCAGGCTAATGGCAGTGTCAGGACACACACACAGGAGGGTCTGGGATGCAGCTCGCTAGAGGACCTGTCGGACCCCGTATGAATACCCCGACCCCAAGGAAGCACATCCAGGAAAACCACCCCACCGCCGCTTGCGATGAGCTGCCCGTCCCATGGCTCCCAGCAGACCGTGGAGTGGCTGCCCGGGCACTGGGCTGGGAGGGACCGACGGCTGCCGGTACCAGCACCAGCCTTAGTGCCCTGCTGCGGGCCGACGCAGAGCTGCCGCTTCCACCCTGCTGAGAAAATGTGAGAGGGTCTTGCACGGCAGTGCTCTTGCTTTCAGCTCTTTCCCTCTGACTCCTGCCTCTTCCTTCTTGCAGCAGAACTCAGAAAGCTCCAGCACTCCCATAAACAAAATACTGTCATTACCTGAGTCCCACCAACACACATCGCGGCAGCCTCTGCCTCCCTGAAGCTGAGCCAGTTGGTTGTGACCAGACAGCCCTCTCAGTTTAATGCCTAAAGGCTGTGAAGCTGAGGAATTCAATGCAGCAAAGAAAGAAAGCATCAGTGCAGCATCCTGGCTGCAGACCAGTGTTTCAGGGGACTAAAACCCACTTACCACTGGAAGGGAGCTGCTGACAGCCTGTTGTACTCCCCTGGATACTGTCGTGACTTTCAGAGCAGATGAGCATTTGCTCTCAGCATGCCTCTGGAAAAACCCATGGGGAACTCTCCACTCCATCTTTGCAAAGTTTTAGCAACAAGTCAGTGCCACGGCATGGGCAATGCTATGTTACACCACTAAGAGCTATAATCAACGCGAGCAAAAGGAAGCTTCAGTCTTTCCCATGGGTCACAGGAGATCATCAATCATCATAGTAACTTTTCAAACCAATTATTAGCTTTGTTATTTTGCAAATGCCTTGTCTGGCAGGAATATTTCCCATTATGGCTATAGAATTTGTGAAGCTTATGGCTTGAAACAGGATTAGCTAATGAGACAGGAGATACCTCTGCGCGAGGACTCCATTAACCCTGCGGCATCCGAGCTGAGGGGCAGGCATATCTGCATGACAAAATGCAAACAGGCAGACTTTGTTCAGGTTAAAAACATCCTGCCTGATCGGTTCCCATTTTTTGTTTCCTGAAAGCAGAAAGAGGGTAAAAAACACTGAAATCAGTATTCTCCCCACTCAGATAAATCACTGGGGGGAGCGCGGGGGGGGCAAGAAGCTGTCCCCTGAGCAAATTCCAGTTCACTGCTAACAAACTGTCCTGACCTTGGTGCTGACACCTTCCCGGTCGAACACAACGTCCAACACACACTGAACTCAGCCATTCTGTTGTCCCTCCACTGTAACAATCCAATGTCCGCATTGCAAACCACAACAAAACAATGTCCAGATTTCCTTGCAAATGGAGGAAATATGTCGTATTCTTTCCAGAAGTAAAAGCGACACCGGAAATTTGCATGCTTTGAGGGAAGACATGCAGAGCAGATGGCAGACAATGCATTTGGGATGCTGATGAAATTCCCTACCTGACTGTCCGATTGACCAGACAATTCATATGGCAGAGCTGCCGAAGCGCAGGTAGGGAGCAAGCTGTGATAAGAAGGGAGCGGTGGACAGAGACTAGATCTTATCCCTTGGTTTCTGCACTGGCCAGTGTATGAGACACCAACAGGGCAGAAAGGATCAATTGTCCTATCTGAGATGTTCCAGCATGAAGTTTCCTTTTCAACGGGAATTTTTTCTTACAAATACCTCTCTACACTACGTCTTTTTCCCTTGCTTAAAACAATCACGCAATGACTCTTCATTAGGACAGCAGCTGTACCAGAAAGCCAGAAACTAAACTGGATTAGAGAACAGAAAACAGAGCAAGGAAAGTAGACTTCATTTGCATTAACACCTCTATGGACTGCCTTATATCCGAGCTGCACGGCATGATCTCCGAGCACTGCCTTGGAAAGTGTCAGCAGTGGACACGCAGAAACAACAACAACAAAAATCAGAAAGTTTTTGAAGACAAAACTTCTATAGTTTAGAAAGCTCTTTGCAAGGCTAACCACTTGCAAATACTTTCACTAGTAATTAAAATTACTGGCTCCTTGAAGAAAACGTTGTCTTAGTTAATTGGTCCCTATAGAAAAATCATCAGGCTTAGGGGAAAAGCGTGTTTCATAGGAGTGATCAGTTATTAATACAAATGAAAACTCTGAAAACTGTAAGCTACTGAATAGAATGTGCTCTACAGTTGTTTGTGGGAATGAAACCTGTTTGTGCCATTCCCAGAGAAGCCCAAGGAGCCCAGCACAATGAAATATTTACAAAGAATGAGACACTCCACGGATTCCTACCCTGCTTCTAAGACCAGCCAGTGCCTGGCATCTGTGGCAACATTTCAGACTGTTTAACATACCAGTAATAGACGATCAAGATTAAAACAGAGTGGTGTCCAACCAAACACGCGCTTGCACCGCAGCCCAGAGCACGGCCGGCATCTCCGTGGCAGAAGCTGTGCTGCCCGGCCGAGCGGCAGGCTGTGGCGGTGGGACCTGGCCCAGGCAGCCCGCAGGCTGGCTACGTTTCCTGGCAGCGTGGCCTGGGCACCTTCCCAGGCGGCTGCAGTGAGCCCCGGGCACAGCAGGGCCCCGGGACCCTTAGTGGGCACAGCCCTGCCGGCGGGCGGGGGGTCGGTTGCACCCCGTTCACATGGCCGAGCCTCCCAGACGCTGTGGAGATTCCCCAGGCGGAGGAGCCCACCCTGCGGCGTCGGTGCGAGGCAGGCGCAGGCACCACGTGCGAGGTGCTCCCTGCGCACACCTTCCTCCTCGCTGCCCTGAAGGTCACCATCCTACATCCCTGCCGACGGTGCCAGAGGCTTGCCACCCAGTTCCACCAGCTGGACTAACAACAACCTGCCTCCTGCCAACAACCTGTGTCCATAGTACAAGGCTGGCATTTTTTTTTTTCAGCTGGTGAAATGCATCCGTTTAGCTGGTGTCGTGTCACCAGGTACGATTTCAGCTGCATAAGCCAGTAATGATACATTTGAGGCGCAATCACCAGCATCTAGTGACAAGCTACTGAGAATACCTGACAGTTCAGGGAGGTAAAAAAGGCCTTTGTGATGAGCCAAAAATGAGTTTTGCCAGTGGCAACACTGTTAGATAGTTTGCTTTTCTCACATATGTTCAGTTTAATAATTAGTCTCCTTTTTTTGCTTTTGGTGCACATCTTGTTTTTCCCCAAGTGCCACCTACCCTTTTTCAGTTTGAAGGTAGATACTAACTAGCAACAGATAGGAGAGCAGAACTTACCATGGGTAGCATTTCCAAAACCATAAAACTATTCATTCTGATGTTTTGCTTCTTACCAAAATCCCACCTGCTCAGATGACAGGCACCCCATGTTTTTGAATCACACAGACGGTACGTCTTTGACAGCCACGCCAACAGCAGGACAGCAGCTCTCTGAAGCTGGAGTCGCCACACTCAACTCAATCCCCTGTCTGGTTCAAGTCCTCTGACCGCTAAAGGAGCCCAACACGTGAGGAGTAGTGCAACGTCCCAGGCACAAATCCGGCTCACGCCACACCATGGCCATGTGGTACCAGCGAGCTGCCTGTGGCCCTGCCAGCGGGCAAAACAAGTGAGGGAGAAGGTGAGCACACGAGCAGGGGAAACCGTCCGGCACGTCGCGGGGAGAGCTGGCAGGCTGGGGTGAGGGCTCTTCCTCACAGAGACCAAAGCTCGCCTCTACCTATCCTGCAAATACAGCTGTCAGAATGAAGAATGAGAAACGAGATGATCTCATCAATACGGTGTGAGGTCAGAAATTATGGAGTGTTCTTGGGAAATCTGGGAAATTTATTTTTTTCTATTGGTATATAAAACCAGAGTATCCAAAGAGTGGTTTTGTTAGAGCAATGCAAGAACTTGTAGAGTCAGCGTGTTCCTAACCAAAGGATTCATTTCCCTAATTAATAAAATCATACACACAAGTGCCATTTATAAATATTTTAAGTATTTTAAATAATGAATTGTCATTTTTCCAGTTCCTTACAATCAGTACCACACTGTTCATCTGGGAGTCCCCTGATGCCCCAGGTCTTAGGCAGCCCAGGAGTGCCGTGGGAGCTGAGCTGCCTCTAGCTTACCAACTCTTGCTTTCTCTTCTGAAAAGCTGAAGTGGGTCTAATTCAGCTGTCCACTGCTGATGCAAACCCATTCTGCCACTTCACCCTCTCCAGCACGCTCTGAACGCCGGGTCTCTTTCAAGGCAGCTTCTACCCACATGGCCAGGACCCTCCCTCCCGGCTGCAGTGCTGGCAGTGGGGGCTGGCGAGCAGCTGCGCCAAGGCGACAAACCTGCTCCCCTGCGGGCTCTCTGCCCCTGGGCAGCCCCCCACATGCCCTCCCGCCGCATCCGAGCAGCCCTCACACAGCAGTGCCCGTGGGGTCCTCTCCCTGGGACCCTGTGCCACTGCAGCGCCCGCAACACAACGCAGAGCCTGCACTGGGGCAGGGACCCGCTCCTGGCACTCCTGATTTGCAGAGCAGGAGCATGAGACAAGAGCACCCTGAGATGCTGTGCAGACCACTCCGGTGCGCGCCTGCGACAGATGAACCAAACCTCTTACCTCTGGCATTTCCATGCCACGCTCGGTAACGCAGCAACACATCGAACAAGCCAGTGTGCTTCACCACCCGCCCCCGTACAGCAGTAGTTTTAATCCCGACCCTTCCAGGGAACCACTGCTGAGGCAAACCCCTGCACTGCTCTCTGCCTCTGTTCACCTAAAACACTCGAACTGCAGCCCGTGTGTACCAAAATATGCATCTGTAAACAGCCTTGCTACCATCATGCTCACAAGCCACAGGCTTTGCTTTGCATGGGCATCTGCATGACACAGCTTTCGTGGCACAAACACTCAACACAACACCAGTCATTCCGTTAGAAAGCAGAGATAAATACTGAAGATCAGGCACTGCTTGATTGGCAAGTATTATTCTTACCATGAAATCATTTGCAAAAATTCAAGGAACTACACGTACAGGTTTTTTTATAGACCCAAGTAAATGTGCAGGTGTGCATACGTATACAGAAAAAACCAAACCCCTGGAGAAAGTCCTTAGTGTGAATTTGAGTTCTGAACACTCCACATGCCAGATGTATTCAGCTGTAAAGTATGTAAACACTGATTATCTATTTACTGCACATTTTTACATTGAACAACACTGAAAACGTCTTGGTCTAGTGAATAAGCTGCTTCCAATTCTACGGACATTCCCTAGTTAAGAGGAGAAGACCACTGTTGAATGGTCAAAAGTCAAACATGTGTGCTGCAAGCAAACACTGTACGTCTTGCACAGAACAAACACTGCAACTGCACCACTCAGGATCACTTGATGCAATGCTTTCATTTAAAGTGCTGAGGACTGTACCACTATTATTAGTGTCTTTTGTCTACTTTTCTCTTTCAAAGCACTTCCTGGTATCCAGACTGAAAATACAAATGCATATGCAACTGCCTTTATACAGGAGGGAACAAACATGGATTACCCGATCACATGTAAATTTCCTATCCCATGTGTATTGATCTTAAGTGACTTACAGTAACAATCCACTCAAAACCCTGCAGCCCACCAAGCAACGCCTGCCAGCCACTACGCACACAGTCCTGGACATGCGGCCTGTCAGGGTCTCGGGGAGCCCTCGGAGGTGCGGCAGAGCCAAAAGGCAGCCTCCAGCAACAGAGATGCGCAGCCAGCGCTGGGCTGGCACGGCTTTACACCGATCACCCCACCTGCAGTTTCAGCACAGGCTCCGTGGGCCCAGGACGTTACTGCTGACCGACACCAGCAAAGGCAAAAGGCCAGGCTTTATTCATTTATAAATATGCTAGAATTGTTCTGACTGAACAATGCTCAACAACATTTCAAAGTCCCAAGACCGCCGTGAAGTGTGGCCAGCAGCAAGCCTGGATCCGGGAGGCGAGCGAAGCCCACCCGCCCGGCAGCACAGGCATCCTGCTCGCTGCAGGGCTCGGGGGCTGTGCCCCAGGCTAAAAGCCCCTGTGCAAGGCCACCATCCCCCCACGGCCCTGCCCTTCCCCGTCTCTGCTGCACACCCCCAGATGCTCTCATCGCAACCAAAGCATTAATGTGCACAAGTGCCCATGCACGGCAATGAAGACAGCCCCGATTGACAGTGAAGAGTCTGCAGTTCAGAAAGGCAAGTGACATGCAGAAAAATGCAGTCAGGACATAGGCACAGAGTCAAACACAGGCACGCTGTACAGACACACACCTCTTGTCCAGCGGAAACACGCACAGCACATCTGCCCTCGGCCCCCCCCCTCCCGCCAGCCAGCAGAAGCAGGCAGTGCCCGGGGGAGAAGGCGAGGTTCAGCCAGTCCAATATTTCTCTGTGTTTTGGGAAAAACAAGCACAACAGCTGTGGAACAATCCTTGTGATTATTGTCTTTATAGTTATGAAGGAGTGCTGTTTCCTGGGCTGGCATATGCAGGCTCATTGAGTTGTCTGCTGCACACCAAGAAGCTGCTCCAGTAAAATGTGACAGAAGGTTGTGCTACTCGTGGAGTGAAACAAAGGAGTGAACACCCCAACCAGCACAGATCTGTGGCGATTTGTGTAAATGTTGCAAGACACAGCACTGAAGGATCTGCAGAAAAAGCTTAGAGGAGAGTTTATTCCCCATCCTGGGGCTGTACTAAGGGCACAATAACTGCATCTGGGTTTACAACATCCTACAAAACAACGAGAAAAACGTTAGCTTTACAGAAAACGTGCTAAACTTCGAGCTACCGAGATACCGCTGTAACAGATTTCCTACACGCAGATGTCAGAGTAACCAGAGCGGCTGGGTGCTGCGGTCGACCTGGAGCACCAGAGCCGGCGGTGCTGCCAAGTCTGACCGGCTGCCACCAGCTCTGGGGAAGGAGCAGCTCAGTGACCGAGGGGCTGCGAGCATCAGTGCGAGAGCAAAGACATTTGCAACGAGACTTTGACAACAGGCAAGAATGCAGAGGCTGCCACCCGAGAGGATTTATTGTCCCATGTCCAGTGTCCTGGGTTCGGCCAGGACAGGGTTAATTTTCACCAGAATCCAGGAAGGGACACAGCCGGGCAGGCTGACCCAATCTGGCCAAACAGAGCAGGGTACTCCATACCATGTGCCGTCATGCTGGGTTCCG
>Ga0181612_110444_pt1 | contig 19369 bp, 9 predicted proteins | sample HoacroProtozoa21_FD_119630 | JGI IMG/M metagenome (GOLD analysis project Ga0181612, IMG submission 119630) | Hoatzin crop microbial communities from Cojedes, Venezuel. Combined Assembly of Gp0051906, Gp0051904, Gp0051908 | reverse complement strand
GCCGGGGGGCGGCGGCGGGTTGGTGCCCAGCGGGGCCGGCTGGCCGTGCGCTGGGGGGGGGCCCTGCCGTGGGTCGGTGGCCGTGGCGGAGCCCGCCGCCCACGTACCGGGATCGTCCCCGTTCTTGGGGGTTTTCCCGCTCCAGCGGGGCTCTTCTCCCGCTTCCCGGCAGGGAAAGCGTTTCTGCTTCACGCGCTTAGGGAAGCTGCTGATTCCGCTCGTATAAAATCGCTCATCACCTTTTCTTTAATTAGCGGCTACAGCTCACTCCCGTCCTTCCACAGCTTCTGGGCTGGCGTGCGGGGTTAGCGCTGCGGGCGGGCAGCTTAGGTCCTCGCCTTTGGCTTCTCTGCTGGATGCTCACTCCAGCTCTTGTCGCCCTTCTGCAAGGCCGTTTGAAGAACGGGTTGTGAGAGAGGGTGGGTTAGCGAGCAGGAGCTCAGGGTGGGTCAGATGCTTAGGGTGCCTCTCTGCAGGTGGGAGCGGACAGACGCAGCCTGCAAACGGAGTGTGTCTGAAAGCTGTAGCAGTGTGGCTGTACGTGCCTGTTTCTGAGGGAATGCACCCCACTTCTCAGCACACTTGCTGGAGTGTGACAGCACGTCGATGTAGCAGTCCAATTTACAGATTAGAGATGATGTGTATCCAACAAACTTGATGTGAAGGCTGACTGAGCTTGGGTCTGTCTGCACCACTCTGTGTAGACTGTCCCTTAGTCCTGTAAAACATCTTCTTTGAGCATGAGGACTTTGTTAGGCAGGATATGGAATACTATATACTTTCTTTTGCGATACTAGGGCCTGATTTTTTGTTTACATGTAGAAAGCCAACCATGACTTTATACTTGTGAAAACATAATTAGCAGTTGCTTATCACTACGAATGGAGAAATACCATATATTAAATTAGAGGGATAGGTTCAAATTAATATGGTGGTGGGTTAACAGCGTGGAGCTGTCAAAGTAAACTTGGAATAATTTCTAGTTTTCTGTCAGACAGGCTTCTTTGTGTGAGTTGAAGAATGCTAGACTGACATTGCGTAAATGTGCATCCAGCATTTGTTGTTTTTTTGAAAGTTACTTAACAACGTGTTTTACTATTTTTAGTGTTATTTTTAGGTAGTAAACCTGTGGAGCGCCTTCAGATATTGGTATTTTATTAGTACTGTGACATGGGAACATTAACATTGTAATCAGAAACAAAACCTTTTCAGGTAAAAGCTCTTCATTTGGAAATGTGGAGGGAGTACTGACATTTTCTGCTTTCTAAGCTGTTATTTAGTTGTCAACAGGTATTTAGTTTATCCTAGAGCTGTAATTAGTTTGTAGCTGGACTTCTGTAGGATTTCGAAGTTAAAATTTTGCTTATTATTTTAAATGGCATATTATTTATTGGAGGATAAGTAGGATTTTCTTAAGCAACGTAAGGTTTAGCCTGTGTGTGGTGTGCACGTATGCATGCAGAGACATTGACATGCTTACTAGTGATGTCTTGGACTTCTTAAAGAGATTTTATCTCCTTACAGTTTTTTGTGAACTTTGCTTTTGTTCTGTTATGTCTCAGTTGCTAGTTTTCCTGTAGAAGCAGGATTAATTTTTGCAGAGGATTGGGTTAGGCTTTTCTGACAGAAAATCAGGTGTTTCAGATCTGTTTCTCTTGATCATGGCTTACGTAATATCATACTTCTGTTGAAGAAAAACGTTAAGCATGCTTGACACCAAAATGTAGGGGTACTGATAATAAAAATATAGAATTTCACTGAATATTGTGTCAATCACGTCATGCATCTTTGATTTCAGTTACTTGATTAGTCTCCACTAGGTATACTCACTTCTCTCAAGTCTGTCTACATTTTAGATTTATTCATGAAGTAACACTCTGAGATATACTACGATTTGAATCGAAAAATAATTAATGTCATTAACACATTGTCTCTCACCCTGGAAAGGTTACCCCATTTAAAGAATGACATAGATGCATCTGTGAGTAAGTTATCCTAGTGTTAAAGTATTTCTAATTTATTATTAGAGAGTCTTGTGGATCTCATTTATGTATGGAAAAGTGATACCTTACAGTTAAAACCTTAGCTATAGAATTTATTTTAGCAGTGTAAAGTTAATTTCGGTTAGTGGTAGTAAGCTGTTGCAGAAGTTGCGGAAGCATCAGTGCCCCTAAATAGATTTAACAGTGCAGTGTCATATACCTGAAATAGAGAAATACATCGTTTTCTACTTAGGAACTTTTTTTTTTTTTTTAAAAGCATGGTAGTAATTATTTGAAATGTTGAAATATGAATGCTCAAGGCTTAGTCCACACTGATACTCAGTGCTGTCTAATCTGCCTGAGTGTTTGGTAAGGAGATGGTAGTTCCGAGGCACAGGAGTTTGATGGAAAAGAAAATCATTGCACTGGCCATCAGTGTGGGATTGATAGCAGGACTGTGTTCATCAAGGCTAAAGCAATGTAAGATGAAAATGTGGGATTATGGAGGAAGTTATGAGAAATGTTGTGGTATGTTCCATTTAAGTTGTTCTTGATTATCCATTGATGTGTAGTCTGAAAAATTTGAAAACGAAATGCTTAATTTTTTTCACCTCACAGTACTTGTTTATAAGCAAGGAAGCTTGTCAGTAATATAAAGCTGCCCCTATGCTTCTGAGGTTTCAATTGCAGTATTGTTTTAATTGTCTCTTTATTTTTCCAACTTACTTGGTCTTTGAGGAATGAAAATGGGAGAGACTCCATTTTCAGATACAGTCTCTGAAAATGTAATGTTTGACATAGTGAAAATTCCTCAGTTTGCCTCTGAATAATGTGTCTGGACTCTAATCCTGTAGCCCATATAACAGCTATATTCACTTAGTGAAATATTTATGCAGTTCAGTTTGCAGGAGTGAGACCCTCGTGTGATAATACGCCTATACAGAAAGTAACATGTTGTGCAGTCACAGCATGGTGGTTTTATTTGCTTAGAATAATTTCTCATGAAATATCTCTCCTGTTAATAAAATATATGGTTTTAGTTGCAAACTGGTGGGTGTGGGTCAGAATGTAAGAATAGAATTGACAGAATGCTGCCTGAAATAGTACAGTTTTTCTTTTCATGTTCCAAGTTTTCATTTTATTTAAGATAGGTGGCTTTACAAACCTTTGAAGATGCAGGATTGGATGGTGTTCTGACAATTTCCTTGTAGGAAATTGTCAGCCAAAATATAGGGAAGCAGGTAGTTGGAATTAAATTATCTGTTCAGTTATGATGAAGTTACCCCCTTCATTCTCTCCATGTTTATAACTATCCTTTTAAGCAGAGTCATCATCATAACTGCCTATAGAAGTTAATTCCAAGAAGGTACTATTTGCTGGGTAAAAAGTAACATCTAGAAAAAGATGTTTGGCCTCTGTTTCTTTGAAAATAAAAGGACATTCAAATTAGGAGGCAAAATGAATGTAAACTTTTTGTATTTGTATACTGCTATCATGTCGGTGTGTACTGTACTTATGTAGTGGATGCACTCATTTTATCTGTCCTTCATGTGTTGAAACCTCTCCCTATGCCATTGCCAGTGCCGTTCTTCTAACCCTTTTTGTTTCAGATCTGGCTCTTTTTACTGTAAATATTTAAACCAAATTCAGTATTTGATATATGATCGTCTTATTAAAAATGCTTGTGCATATGTCAGTCGATTTTTGTATCCTCTGTTAAAGAGTGTAGCTGCATGAAGCCTTACAAGTTCAGTGGGGTTTTTTTCTGAAATATGGTGGGAAACAATCGTGAAATGGAAGGCTGCTCAGTTAGGTGAGATGTGGTGTTGTCTTGCTTTCTAACTTTAATGGTTTATCCTGTCAGAATTATAACTACTGCTGCACATTGAGCTGTCCACAATGACTCCTAATTATTTTTCTCAGAAGACTGGACTAATTTGAACTCATCAAGTATTTAGATAAAAATCATTTCTCCTTGTGTGCATTACATTATATTTATTTGCATTTCATCTGCTGTTGTATTACTCAGTTTTCTAACTCAGTTAGATCTTTCTGGAAATCTCTATTCTCCACAGTTTTTACTAACCCAAATAGTTTCCTACTACTGGCAAATTCTACTGTTTCACTGTCTGCTTCCACTAATCAATGTTAACCATTGTTTTTAATGTCTGATGTACACTACATGGTTAACTTCTACACTCTCTGAGCATCTTGGTTAACGTCTTGGTTATCTGAACCTTACTTGCGAGAGAAAATTTTTCAGATGATCGTAGGCTTGGAGAAGCAGTCACTAGAGCTGAGCTGAGAAGTCTTTCAAGTACATAGTATAAGCTTTCTCCTGTTGTTTATAAAGAGCTGAAGTGCTTAGCAAGAGCTTCAGCACAGTTTTGTTTGAAAGCGCACAGCGTCTGACTTTTGGGGAGGTCTTGCCATTGAAGTGACCATAGGATTCAGATAATGAAGTTTCACCAAGGCACAAGGGAGAAATCCAGGCATTCTCGAAGTGTCAAATGTAAAATATAAGTTACAGCAGTATTACATTTGAAGTACATTTGTCCACATTTATACGTTATAATTTTTTTTTGCTGTAGGATGGAACCTAACAATGTAAATGCTATGGGAACATACTGCTGATCAGATCAGTGAAAATTTGTATTATTCTGATCTGGTAGGGGTTAGTTTAAATTTGTATTATACTGACTGTATGGATGAGCTTTTTGTCATTTGTAACTTGTTTTTGTATGAGTAATTAGCTTAAGTGTGTGTGTTCTAAATGCAGAGACACGTGGATAGGAGCAGAGGAGACAGCAGAAAAGTAGGGAGATTAGTGTTTGACTATTCATGTTATACTGACTAAGAAGCTCTAGCATGATGGCACTTTGCTGTACAACAAAGAGGTGGTTTTTTGAGCTGTATATAAATCGTCCAGCAACTGGAACATTTTCCCAAATTGAATTTATTTCTATGTAGATCAAGTAATACTTGAAGAATGGACAATAATTTTTGAGCCCATTTTGCCTTTTTTCTACAAACTGTCTCTAGTGCTCAATATATATCTTCTTTTTTTTTTTTATACTTATGATTTTCTTTCTGTATTCAATAACTCCTTCCTTTCTCAGGTAAGACAAATTGTGACTTCTTATTTATCAAACTTATGCTGTATTTGCTTCAAAATCTGTTTTTCTTAATAAAAAGGAGTTATTTCTTGAGAAGCTTAAGAAATGTATCACTGTTGTGGAGTTTTTTGGTTTTTGTTTTTCATAAACTCAGGTGGTTTCAAATAATTGTAGAATACAAACCAGTAACAAACACAGATTCTGGATGATATCAGGGTGGTTTTCAGCAGGTTGTCACACACAACAAAGACTGGGAAAATAGAGCTCTTGTTTTTGGAGGTTTGTTTCTGAAGATGGGAGCCATTTTTAGTGGTCAGAACATGTTTCCGAGAGGTTGGTGAAGTAACATTAAAAGTTCTTCTCACCTGAATTCACTTGAGTTGGTGCACAAAAAATACATGACGAAGGAAAGTGTCTGTTCTGTGGGGTGTTTGCTGCCTAAATGAGTAACATACTGTATGATCTTTCCCAAAGGGAAGCTGAAGAATCCAAAGCAGGTTATAAAATAAAATGAAAAGTTCTCATTACTGGTGTTCAGCTGACTAGTTCAAATCAGAGGCATTCCTTGTTATTAGATACATTTCACTCATTTATGACTTCTTTTTCTTTCTTCATCACCTCTGCAGCAACTCTTACAATGTATATCATACCATTTTATTCATGTGAGTTCAGTATCAATAGCCCCAAACTGAAGGATTTTACAGTTTTGCTTTTTTTTTTGGTTGAAGTAGTACAAAATGTCAAAAATTAGAAGGAAGGTCACAGTGGAAAATACCAAGACCATATCCGATAGCACATCCCGAAGACCCAGTGTGTTTGAAAGGCTTGGACCCAGCACTGGAAGTACTGCAGAGGTGAGTTGTGAAAGTGTTCTTCTTTTCCTCCCCACCCCAGCATCTTCTTTTCCAGGATTTAGGTGGTGGGAAAGAGTAGCTCACAAGTACCAAATACTTGGGTGTCACTGATGTTAGTAAAGGTGAAAAGAACTCCTTAAAGCGTGGATGTTCATCATACTAATACTAGAATTTTCAAATAACGTGTGTTGTCCCAGCTTCTGGAGAGGAGCAGTAGTACTGTACCTATCAATAGTATTTCCACCAACCTCAATTTTTCTCTGCCAGACCTGATGCTCATTGTTGATTATTTTTTTTAAATTATTTATATTACTGGTGGACAGAAATTACAGATAAATGGGAGTTAATGTGGAGTCATTTGTTTGTTCTGCCACACTCACACCAATGGTATTTCCAGAAATGAGTGTGAAATTCACCCAGTAATGTCTGTCTCTTAGACACAGTGCCGTAACTGGCTGAAGACTGGCAACTGCCTCTATGGGAACACATGTAGATTCGTACATGGCCCTTCACCACGAGGTAAAGGCTATAGCAGCAGTTATAGAAGGTAAATCAAGAACTCACTTTGAATTCTTCACATGCTGTAGGAAAATAGTTTTTGCAACTATGTCTTCTGTTTTTTTTAAAAAAAGTGAAATGCTGTGGTGTGCCTAATGGTATGTTTTATTGATAACCAGTTGCGTTGTGAAGCTGCTCAAAACAATTAATTTGGCGACTTGCACTGGGTTTTCTGAGGATTTTTGTGTGTATGTAGCTTGTAAAAAATTAATGGAGTCCGCTGGATGCAGATTAACTTCTTATATGACTTGAAATGGGAAGTTCAAGTACCTTAATACATTTTTTTTTTTTTGCCGTAGTGTAACTGCAGCTTCGGATATGCCTTTCTGTCCTTTACTAAAATACTGCTTTGCAACTACTTACAGCAGTACTCATATACTTGCAGCCCTTCTACCTTTGCTATATTGCTTGATGAATAAGGTGTCTATCCTTTTCTCTCCTGTTGTGAGAAAACACTTCTCTTCAAAACATAGTTTTGTGACTTTATCTGTCAAATACAGAACAAATACCCTATGTCATAGTAAGAGATCCAAGAATTTACTTCATTTTGCAGAAGAGAAAATTTTTTATTGTCTGCCTTTTCATATTTTACCGTAATTTAAACATTTTTTTCCTACTGTCCTTTGTGTGGCATAACACCTTACTTAACTGAAACTAAATATGGGAGTAAATTTGTGATATTCTTACTATAAAGGACAAAAAGATAGTACAGTTTTAGCATAATACCTCTTTGTATGAAGACTTCACATTTTACAAACAACTGTGCTTCATAATGGTACAGTAATGTCAATGTTGCCTCTAGATTATGGATGGGCACACTGAAGCATCAAAGTGTAAAGCAACAACAGGAAGGATGGCATGAGGTTAGGGTTCTGTTTCTGGTTCTTTTTCCTATTCCTGTGGCATACTCTCAGGACGATCTTGACTTTGCTTGTTTGATCTTTCCATTGCTTCTAAGATGGTAGCAGCTGGGGTACAAAATATATCGTAGAGTTAGTGTTTCTTTTGTTGTGTAAAAGATTGTACTCTGTTCTGTACTGAATGTTCCAAATGGGAAAAAAAACAGTGATTTAGTGGTAGAGATTGAATTGAAAAACTGTTAGAATGTCACTTTCTACTTCATTTCAGTGTTTGGAACACTTAGTGCATAGTTCTGCTTGGTCAGTTGAAGAACAGTCACGTTTCTTTTAATGATTAAAGCTTTATTTCTGCTTTACTGTTGCCACTGACATTTAAGAATCATGTTGATTTGCTGCTTCTTATGGCTAACATTTTTTTATGAGGACTGTATGAAAAATTCAAAGGGCAGATCTTACTGCTTATTTGTCTGATACATTCAACATTTAATAGAGGTGTTCTTAAAAATAAAAAGGGGGAGGAAGCCTCTGACTACCCCCCCCAAAACAGACAAAAGAAGCATGCTTGTCTTTCGAAGTTTCTACTGATAGCTCTTGGTCAGGCACAGAAAAAGCTGGTTTATGTATATAATAAAATGTTGGCATTTTCATGCCATTTAACACTACAGAGATTGTTACAAATGTTATCCAGGTATTTTGAATATAATTTTACTGGCTTCTTGCAAGTCAGCCTATTGCTGCTTCCACATCAGTCCAAACAGTATTCTTGTTAAAAGTGTCTGGGACAGCATAATGGTGGCGTGTCTACGTGTGCTTAGCCAGGCCTGCTGGTGAAGTCTTTTGTCTGCTTTGCGAGCAGTTTGGGAGGACAAAGCACGTCTTTTTGCCTTTCTGTCTTGCCCCTCTAATTTCATACCTGTCTTAAATAAATCTCGTTGTTAATGGCTTTATTTGGCCATAGTGCCTCCCATAGTTCAGAACATCACAAGACAGTAGGAAAACTTGACTCTAAAGTGTGAAAAACTCTTAAATCTAGTTTCGTTAAAATTCCATTTCAACATTAATGCTGCCTCTCATAGCATGAATTTTAATATTTCTGTTATAAAAATAAAACCTAGCATGTTTTTACATATAAAGCTTTCCTGATAAGGATATTAAGAATTCATTAATAGACCTGACAGTCTTCTAGGCATCTGAAGTAAGGAGAAGCTAACAAGGAAAGAGCTGTGTGTAAACATGCTGTCCCACAAGGGATTTTGCTCTTTTGCTCCACTCATAGATTGTTTGTTAGTTGCTTGGCAGCTTCCTGCTGGTTATTTTATACTGTTGTCAGCATCCATGCCATCGTAGCGTCCCTCCCTTAACCTGTCTAATCCTCGTCATTCTGGAACATTACACTGGATTTAAAAACCAAACCAGCAGTAATATTAGGTAAGAACGTATGGATTTTGTGAGGTTCAAATATTGTTGTATGGGAAACTGAAAAAGCAGGACAGTATTTCATGAGCATTCAGTCATAATGTGTGCATTATACACTAATAATTGTCAGCTGCCTATACATGCACACACATACGCACAGATATTCCCGGATAGTGTGCCTGTTGCTAGGGAGTTGTTCCTGACACTGTAAGAGGTACAGAATTCTGCAAATGGAGGCGCTGCTATGAATGTGCAGCTCCTAACCAAGCTGCCGAATATGGAGAACTGAACTGTTGCAGGAAGTAATGCTGTTTAATACACTTAATTGGACTGCTTAAAATTTGAAATGATGAAATTCTGCGTTTTAGACTTTATTTAAAGGATGTCCCCAGCACAAAATATTAAGTTATTAAAGAGAATTTTTTGAATAGTTTCTTCTTTCAATGTACAGAGATAATGCTGTAGAGCCTTTTGCGTGAAAGGTTCTACCAGTTGCAGTCTAGCCACATCGTCTTAAACTGTAGAAGTAAAATTGTAGTTATCTGTTGAAATTCAGTATTGTTCATTACCTGGAAAAACCAAAGGCCCCTTTTGGAGGGGAGGAGGAAAAAAAAAAAGTTATGTAGAAAAGAAGCCATTGTATAAACATTAAAATTGGGGTACATCTGAAAGAAAAATCGGCTAGTAGGCCAGCTTGTTTTTCTGTGCATTAAGCCAAAGTATCTAAAAAAGTCACAGCTTCCTGAGTAATTATTTCTTAAAATATATGACAAATTTTCAGTCTTACTTTATTAGTCTTTTTGGGGGGGATTATGATGTTATGATGTTTCTTGGAGGGGTAGGATGGTTACCATGACTTTGCTCCAGCTTTCTCCTAAAGCTAAAAAAAAAACCCAAACAAAAAACCACGAACAAACCCCAACCCTGAAGCTATAGCTTTTTTAAATTTCTGTGATTTCTTGATAAGTTTTGTAATCTTTAAGTAGATTTGAATAATGTTTTAACAAAGTAAGTTTTTTCTTCCCTCCCATACTGAAAAATGTATTAGTTGAGAGTGAAATGGCTTGGATGTTTTTTCACTCCAGCATATAACTTTTTTTAAAAAATAACAGCCCAGTATTAAAAAGTCAGATGTCTCTCTAGAAAGTACACGAGATGCGTTCAGTTCTCTTGCTTTCTCCTTCAGCTGCTGAGGTTTTTCCTGAAATTGCTTCTGGTGAGAAACAATGTTACCAGTACATTATCTATAACCTTTTTGACTTTTAAATTAGTTTTCAGTTTCACAAATCAAAATCCTTTATGCCATAGCTGAAATATTGTTCAAAATTAAGGCATTGAATTGCTGCTTTAATGTTGAAAGAGAATTTATTTGTTGAGGTAGCTGATGGTTGGAATGCTTCAGAGAGTTTTGATAATGCAAAGGAATTATATTTCTAAGATGAGAGGAGGGGGAAAAGAAAGATACTTTGAATCATAACCTTTGCTAAAGCCAGGCATTTTAAAGATGATATAATCATGCATGCAAAGAAGATAACTTGTTTATATTTGTATGCTGGATATTATTTGATCCTTCTTAGTGCTGAGAGAAGCAGCATGCTACTGTTTTGTACCTTTCCTCTGATCTAGTGACCTGTATTTACAACTTTGTGAAGAATTAAATGCATTTAAAAGTGTGAGCAGTCACTGTTCTTTTTCTTGTTAGATCCTAAAACTTATGACAAAGTTTAAATAATGAAATATATAGATAACTTTGCAAAAGAGGAAATGGAAAGCAATTACTGTGTTTCAAGTATGCACAGGTTGAAAATGAAATCATATTAATTTGGATTTTTGTATGCATAGTCTGCGAAAGACAATTTACCCTTTATGTATTATGTGACAGAGGAAGGGTGAGAGAAACAGCCCTTTCCAAATGGAAACCCTAATTCAGTCTGAAAAACAAAACAAATGCAAATTTCATTGTTCAGATATTATTAATAACTCTTCTAATCAGCGAGGCAGCTTTAGTATCTCTTTGTGATTCTTTAGTGTCAGCTGGTAGGTACAGATCCAGTACTTCTCAGGCAACCATTTCACAGAAGAATCTGTAATTACAGCTAACAGCCATCACAGAAGTACCAAACTCAATATCAAGACAGATGTATATGAAGAGAAAATTTCTTCTGTTGAATGGAAAGATCTTTTGAAGCAACTCTTACATCTCCTTTGCTTAGGAACTTGTTTAAATGTGAGGGTTGTTCTCTTTTAACCCATAGTGGATAAATGAACTTGGGAATACTGAGGTGACAAAATTATATAGATGTCTTGTAGTGTAGATTGTTTGCCCTCCCTTCCCACATCACAGTAATACCTTTTACAGAAGATACACCTTAAAGTTGCATGACTAGTAGAATTCATCCAATATTTTGTAATTAAATAATGAAATAATTGTGTTACTGCAAGATGGAAAATGAAGGAGGCCTCCAAGAGTGAATTTCTGGTGCATAGTCTTGCAACAGCATTTTTTGTGTATCAGTCACACCAAGGTCATAGGAGGATGGCACCTAGGTCAGGTTATCTCCACTTGTGGACTTCATCCATATTCAGAGTTGTGCTTCTGTGCGACTGTCATTGCTAGTCTACAATAGTTTGACTCTGCATGAATTTTATTTTTTTATATGTATAAAAAATATATATATTATCTATACATTAATAATTGGTGCAGCTTAGAATATGGAGAAGGCTAAAGACATCTTGAAAGACTTGGTAGGAGTGATTGGGAAACATGTTTGCATGATGATCAGAAGACGACTTGTTCTGAGTAGGATCACTTGAAGCTGATCTAGTGTAGTAACTGAGTCATGCCATATAAACATATAAGTAATTTTTCTTCGTAGAGTCAAGTCTTCCTTAATGTTCTGAGTTTGGTTTTTTTTTTGGAATGCTTAAGCCCATCAGAACTGAATATTTTTTTTATTCATGCACTTCACTTCTATATGCGAGGTTTTCTGTATATACTAATTAGAAAAATAATTAAAAGACAGATTGTATTCCTTTAAAAATAGTCCCATAGAACTGGTTATATTATGTTTCTGTATTATACAGGTCACCAGAAAGACCCACTGGAGATCTTCGGGAAAGAATGAAGAACAAACGTCAAGACGTTGAGGCAGAGCCACAGAAACGAAGTACAGAGGAATCGTCCTCTCCTGTTAGGGTAAGAATGGAGTTTGCAGAACTCCAGAATCCCTCAGTAGCAGTTGGGCAGTGTGTCCTAGAAACCTGATTGTGGTGACTTGTAATATTTACAATGTTTTAATGACTTGATCATTTTGTACGTAGCATGTGGCGTATTTTATTATGAAGTGTCTTAACAATTGTATGATTTTGAAATTTTATAGCACTTCCTGATCTTTTGGATCCCAAAGATTTAGACTAAAATATGTTACAAATACTGATAAACAGCTATTTAATAACAGTGCAGATTCTTTGATTAGTAGCAAGCAAATATATTACCCGTTGTTCCAATCGTGCGCTGTTTTTACCTGGCATATATTCATACCCATTGTTCACATGCATCTTGACCCCAGCTGTTCATCCCATGCTTTTGATGAGACCATGCAGTTACTGTTGTGCTGGTTCATTTCACTTTCCTCCTTACATACTCATGACCCATCCCAACTACTCATTTTTGGATTTTGCAAAAAATTCATTATTGTTCTCATTTCTCAAGCATATTTCTGCAATCCAATACCCCTCAAATATGGGAATTTACTTATTTTTAAATTGTGTTATCTGTTCCTGCACTGATGTTACAAAGAAATAGGAGCAGAGCTGGTAGTGTGATCCTGCACCTGTGTAACAATAGCACCAGTGTATTCCTGCATCATGTTTTTTAAGACCATCTTCATATGAATAATAATTTAAAGATTTTATTTGTAAAAAATCAATTTTGCTTCTGCAGGTATTAACGACATTCCTTTTTTTTCCTCTCAATCTGTTCCTACTTGCTATGTAAAATTAGTTTTTATGTCAGGTGTAAAGAAATCAACAGCAGCTGCTATCATTAAATTAACAGAATGGCTTACCTTCCAATCATGTTTTCAGTTGCTGTTGTGTAAACTTTCAATCTTTCTACTCTATTGCTTAAATGTGTTTCTTTTATTTTCTAATGATTTGAATAAAATGTTCAGTTATTGAGTACATGGTTGGTGGGAAAAGTGTTTTTTCTGACTGGTATTAAAAATTTACTGTAACAACTTCTGTCCTGGTACAACTCTATTTTTGATGTAAATCTTACTTTTGGTTAGTTATCCGTGCTTTTTATAGTGTTCTATTAATGTGACATTAAAACACTGTTAAACAGCTAAACCCCATGTAATCATGAACTGGAAGCAAGAATCAAAAGGAATCGAAGAACTTAGTGGGTCTGTTAAAGTACCAGAGAATTATTTACAGCATAAGCACTCTGCAGAGGAAAAATTACTCTGCTTCAATCTTGTAAAACAGAAGGCTGAGGAAACCACTGAGCTTTTGTACTAGGTGCATGGAGCAACTCTCAAAATACAGGATATCCAAAGAAAATACTCTGGAACAAATAGATGAAGAGGGACAGTCGTCAAGAGTTACATTGCAGAGAACAAGGATATCTAAAAGAACAGAAGATTGAAGTGACTGAACTGCTGACCAAAATCTTGCTCCATCATTAGAGCTACTGTTATGGTAGAGATCTGATATCTGACACTTCCATCTCTTATTAAAGCTTTTGGGATAACAGAGGAGCTGGATAAGATATCTTAAATTTGTTTGAGATTACAAAAGGTAGCTTGTTCCATAAAAAAATTCATAATTGTGGTTTGAAAAAAAAAAAAAGAGCAGCGTTGTTCCTGCAGACAAAATTTGTGCTTCACCAGTACTAGCCTGAATAATGGAGAGTAGAGAGAGAAGACTGAGAACTGTCTGATACAGGTGAAACCTTAAATAGCTTCAAAAAACAAGGCTTTTGAAGCATACAGATAGTCAAAGAAGAACAGGTATAATATTGTCAGGTTTAGAAGCCAACTAGGGGAAACATTTTTAGATTAATTTCAAATGATGAATTTACAGAGGATGCTATGGTGCTTCATCTAAAGAGCTATAACTTTTTAAGAGTGTGGAAAAAATGTTGGACATCCCAGATGTCAAACTTTGCAGAAGATACAAAAAGAGTAGTTGAGATTACTAAAGTCTGAGGAATGCCATAGGGATTGGGGAAGGTTTTTGGCAGTACAATGGCAGATGAAACCTGGTGTTGGCAAGTGCGAAGTAATGCACAGTAAAGAAAGTATTTAAAACAAAAAATCATGAATGAACATTTTAAAAGTAACTGAAACCGTCCAGTAGAAAAAGAAGTTATTGTGGACAGCTCAATGAAACCATCTCTTCAAGTGCAGTCACAGTTGCAGAAGCAAACCCTCAGATACATAAAAATGGAATAGAAAATTATCAATATTATGTTGTAGACGAATATTATGTTAATGGTCCAGTTTTATTTGAAATGCTGTTTGGTTGGGATCATCTGTATGCAAGAAAATACAGTCTTTTTGAAGTGGGCAAGGAGATAAGAAAGATACTGGAGAGAAGAAAGGACATGTGGCGAATGTATGTAATGTATGATTGAGAGAATGTAAATTAGGTGCGTCATATTCAAACTTTATCCCAGTGGAAAGCGTGGCAAACTTGAAAATGACAAGAGGAAATGCTATTTACGTTATATATGACAATTCTGCCTGATTGCTAGAAGATACAGTCAAAAACCTGAGTAGGTTCCACAAAAAGTTGAGACAGTATAACTAGTATAAAATCTTTTTAGAAGAGAGTTCTTGTTCGTTGGAGATGTAAGATAACTAGTGCAATCTGTATGTCCGTATAGGGAGTTTCTTATAAATACAGTTTATAGAATATATCCCACATCAGTTTTTTTTTTTCCTGTGCCGAACTATTATTTTCAGAGATAATATGCTGCGTTACGTGGACAACTGCATTGAACTCAGTTGTTTCTGTGTTTCTCAAATTTGTGTTTGGAATTATTTCACCACTGTATGTTAGTGTGTCAATTATTATACAAATAATTAGATAAGGTTCCTGGCATTATTGTATTTAGTTGGAAATTTTGATGTTGAATTTTTCTCCATATAATGAGAAGACAGTTACATTGGAGTTTTTGAAGTGTTACCTGAGAGGTGTGTGTCATTTGGGAGAAACAGTGGGAAGAACTTAATGTACATTTAGGAAAGGTTTTTGTAAGGTATGTGTATCACTTGTTTCATGTCTGTGCTTTTTGTCACTGGCTTTTGACTATCTCCACTGGAAATGGAAGTCAGCATTGTCTTCCATCTCTGGAATGCAAACAATACCTGTTCATTTCAGGGAAACTTCAGATTCATTTTCTTGTATGTTTGTGTAGTGTGGTGGTAGTTTACACTATAAAGGTATCATACGTAGAGCAAAATAGCACTGTGCTTGCCCAAAAGATTCTAGCCGTAATATGTGATAGCTTGTTCTAGATTTAAAGGAATCTGCTGTTTTGAATAAGTTTATATTTCTGCTGCATGTACATGTGCTGATGAGGCTGAAACCGAAGCCTCTGCCTTAGAAGAATTGTAGGTTGTAAGAGTCTTTTAAATATTCTCTCCATCAGTGTTGGCAAAATAGCACTTCTTGGCTGGAAGCATGTTTTGCAGACTGGATATTTCCTATTGTGCTTGGCCAAACTCTTCTGTCTGGAGTGGGAAATTGGTTCAAGTAGACATCAAGTGTTGTGCTGTACAGTGCTGATCGTATCTTACTGGGTGTGGAACTTCGACTTAAGTAGACAGTCAATTAAATAAAATCTCACAGCATTCATCCATACTGTAGTGGGGTTTTTTTCTTTTTTTCATTTCTTAAGTAGCATTTCTCCTGAATGTCAGCATTAAACTGTAATAATTTGTCCAACACATGTAAATAGTTTAACTGTGAGCACATATCTGAAAACAGCATAGACAGTCTGCTAAGTTGTTGTTTACTCTTAGGACAATCTGCAACAATTTTTTTAAGTAAATAATTGTACTATTATGAAAGTTACTTATATCTCAGCTAGTAAAAGGCATTGTTTCAGAATCTGCAGAGAAATAGTTTACAGGCGTGGCTGAAGTGGATACAGCATCTTCAAGTATGAGTGAAAGGCATGCTATTGGCCATTAGGAGCTTGGTTTATTTTGTTATTGGCTTATTAAGAGAGAGACAAAAAAAACCTGTGTAAAATGCAAGAGGGTCTAGAAGGATGTGAAGGAAATACTTACTCCCCATAGTATGAGAGAGTTAAATGTGTTGTAAGTGGAACAAGTACTATAAAAGGAATATGTTGAAGACTTTTTCATGAGAAAATCAAAACACATGTTCTAAACTATCATAACTTAAATTCTTGATTTGTGTGCCCCAGGAAAATATACTCAATTTCTAAACTGAGATTTGTTTTTCAAGATGCAGTGTTACCAGAGTCTTTTTTCCTGGCAACTAAACTGAAGTCATTTAGTGTATGAAAGGGCTCGGGCCAAGTTGTCCTGACTTGTAAAATAGCATGCTTGCATAAAAATTGTCTATTCCCTTCCTTTATATTCCGTAATTCAATAAAATTCCTTTCATAGATGTTTTTGTTCTCAGTTCTTCTGTGGAAGTATGATTGTGCCACTACTGCAGCTCTCCACTGAAAGGAGAAAATACAGGCAGTTTCAAGACGCTTGTGTTTGGTTATAAGTTTGGAGATGTAGGCGAGATGCATACAAGTTGTGTAGTATTTTTAAAGTGGGTTATTAAATTGGTCTTGAAGCATTCTGATTTATCTGCACATTCTCTGCTGACAAGTTATTTGGGGATTTGGCTTGGAGAAGTTTTTTGAAATTGGTATACAGAGGATGTTCTAACGTGTATTGAAGTTTGCTAGTAACAAAGTGTTGAATTAATAGAAACCAGTATTTTTATTTTAAAAAGTGTGTTCATTGTTTGTTTATATTGTAGGAATTACTTGGAGTATATGGCAGAACTACACAGTTTAATAGAACAGATGCAGCCTTCAAGGAGAGCTGTCTAGAAAAATTAAGATAATCTAAGAAAAAAAAAAAAAGAGTGGTTGCAGGAGAGACTTGTTGATAAAGTTACATATTTTCAGATCTCATCAGAGTCAGTTTCTTTTAAAGTAACTTGCTTTGGAGTGTAGAACAGTTCTTTGATTCTTAAGAGTGAAATACCTTTAGTACATGTTGTGATGATGGCTTAGTTGGTGTAGACTTGTGTGCAGTTGATGTCAGCAACCAACACGACTTGATAGGTTAGGAGCTTGTGCATCGTTTTAAAGATCCTGTCATGAAATAGAGAAAAATAACTTTTTTTTTTTTCCTTATTCTACAAGCTGCTTTAAATTAAACATGACGCAAATTAGTTCTTTAATGTGAGGTTGCTTCGTGTTATGTAGCAACCGGTCAGTTTTTTCCAAACCTTCTGAGGCTTTGACTATGATATACTGAATACATCAAGATGAGAGTCTTGAAGATAACTGTTCCATTGAAGAATTTTTCTAGTTCACTGGTTAAAATAAATGCAGTACTTGTTCTGTCATCATTTACGTCATTAAATTAGAGATAAGATTTTAACGTAGTTTGTGAATAAAAAGGGACAGTTGGATTTTACTCACGTGGGAGTGACTATCCACACTTGGGAGTGACTATCCACAATGTTATTTCCTTACTCTGTTTCTAAGGTGATGGTAAGGATTTAAATTAAGTCAAGATCTAAGTCCCAATAAGGAATAGCTAGTGAAATTCTCAGGCATCTCCTTTTCTTGGCGTAAAAACAAAGGTTCCTACATATCGACACTGAAGAATCCCCAAAAGACAAAATAAGGCACTATGGGAGGTGAGAACAAAAGAGATATGGGACAGACTTTCATTATTTGCTCTTTCTGTTTTCCTGCTTAATAAATTAACCTGAGATACTTCTCTAAGCTTGAATGTTCTTGTTTAGCAAATAGTGAAAAATCTTTGTCCCGTACTCCACTTGAGCCACATAGATAATTTAGAGAATGTCAGTTTGGCAGAGGCAAGAATGCAACTATGCTGCTTTACTACTGAAATTTAGCAGGGGGAGAAGGGCAGCACAGGTTCAGTTGCCTTTTGAAATTATCTTCTTTCCTGTAAGAACAGTCTCTGGCTGCCTTAGGTATGCACAGGACCATATACCACATGCAATATGGGTGCTACTGCAATAATTAGACTTGTCTAACAACTCGGGGCCAGTGAAAGTTCAAATATAAAGCTATCAACAAAACTTGATTGCAGTGTGTTACTTCAGACTTTTTCCCCTTCCTTCTGCCAGCCAAGTGTTTCTGGTGTTTTTTTTTTTATTATTATTTTATTATTCCCCCCTCCCACTTTATCCTCTGGAGAGTTAAATGGTTCAGCTTCTGAGGCTCATCTGCCTTGCATATCAGTACTCTTATTTAGAGCTGAGAACTCTTACTCAAGCTGCTAAAATTATACTCTTTAAATGTTCATTAAACTTCTGGTCTTGAGAGCCTGATCTATTCTTTCGGTTCCTGTTTTAAACTTTATTCTCCGATACATGCTAAATTCTTGCCCTGCCTTTAAACCTTCTTATTTTATGGATCCTTTCTTCTCTTTTCCCTTTTCCCTGTCTGCTGTTTGCATATTGATTGTATGAAAATGCGTTAGAACATGTTGCCTGTGGAGTCTCTGCTTATTTAAGAAGGTATTTGTTCAACAGGCGAAAGGGGAAAATGCTTTTTGTACTATAATAAACAGCCAGCCCAAATACCATGTAAAATATACCTACTTCTTCAGGCTTCTTTTAAAATAAAGTTGTTTACTCTAATGCAGTATTTTTCCCTTTATAGAAAGAGTCTTCACGAGGAAGACATAGAGAAAAGGAAGATATCAAAATCACAAAGGAGAGAACACCAGAAAGTGAAGAGGAAAATGGGGATTGGGAAACAAATAGAGAAGGTAAGTGTAATTAAACTAATGGTCCCCCTACAGCTCAAAGAATTGCAAGGTTACTGGACTGTATATAAAGCAGAATATTTAAAGATATAGTCTCTAAGCAGAATACTTTTATGCAGTAGCCATTAGTGTTTATTTCTGGAGGAGAGCAAAGAAGCAATCTGAGTTAGACTGCTACAGTGGTAAAACCAACTTATTTTGAAAACATGCTTTTTTTTTCTTTTTGCTTTTTTTTGACTCGTCTGACAACAAGGAACTTGGCCATAGGCTACGCTGTGGCTGAACCATTAGATCACTGGTTGAATCCAAGGTACATCCAATGTAATTTTGTAACTGATCGGTCTGAGGAGAGAGCATAACTCCTTTGAATTGAAAAGTCAGCAGGTTTTTGTTGCATCATTTGTAATGGTGTGAACTGTCTCATTAACAAGGGCTCCATTAGAATGAGTAAAACAGCTAGAGGTAGCAATTGGTGAGCTATTTATATTTTGAAAACACTCGAGTGGTAAGAGTCTGGCATTAGCCTTCTGTAGTAATTTTTGTTTGGGTGGGTGGGTTTTTGTGGTTTTT
>Ga0181612_105139_pt1 | contig 19369 bp, 8 predicted proteins | sample HoacroProtozoa21_FD_119630 | JGI IMG/M metagenome (GOLD analysis project Ga0181612, IMG submission 119630) | Hoatzin crop microbial communities from Cojedes, Venezuel. Combined Assembly of Gp0051906, Gp0051904, Gp0051908 | reverse complement strand
CTGGAGAGGCAAGCTCCATTCCAAACATCTCCTGCTAAACCATGGAGATCCACAGAGCAGGTTTGATGGCCTGTGCTGGCCTTCAGGCTTCATACAGCTGCCTGCTGCAACCAAGAATTTTAAATCTGGCTGCATAACAATGCATGTTAATACACATGGGATGGTTTTCCGAAGTTGCATCCCTGTGTCCCGTGAAGATGGAAACTTGGTTTGGGGACTATTTTGAAGAAATCAGAACTCAAAAAAATAGTGTAAATGTGTATATATTAGCCATGCATACAGATGTGATAAGCTGGGCCTTGGTCCAATAATCCTGATCATGGTTTTTTTTCGTAAAGTATAAAATATATTGACATCACTGATTTGAAAAGCGCTGGTTGCTATGCTGTTTGATCCATTGGTACAACTTACGTTTGCAGACAAAGAAAAGTGAGAAAAGTAATGAAATACAGTCAGAAGTGGGATAGCTGCAGGAGCAGACAGTGTAAGGGCTGAGCTGTTGAAGGCTTCCAGTGCGAGCACCAGCAGAGCAGCCACAAAACAGATACACGGATGTACAGGAACACTAGGAGGTTACGGGTAAGCAGCTAAAGGCAATACCTGTACCAGCTTTAAAGAAAGGAGGATCCTGCTGATCCAGATAATTATAGAAGTTTAACCTTAGTCACTGGTGGAAAAATCATCCTGAACATAATTACCAACAGATAAAGGCCAGTTTCAGAGGAAGCGGAGGGCCAGAAATGGTGTGACTTCACAGCAGACGCAAGGTGCATTGATCAAATTATCACCCTTGACAACTGGTAGGAGGGGAGTAATAAAGATGGATTAAAGCTTTTGGAGGAAAACAGCTGAGTTGGTTTGAGTGGATGCAATATAGAGGGTGTGGACATCACATGGAGTTTCAGATAACTGTAATTATAAAAGGTGTGTACTGAGACTCCCGTAGTGCGGTAAGAAATGGTAGAAAAGTCAAGCAATTGGGAAGTCAAAGCTTCATTTAGGAGTAGGGCACACGGAATCGTGCTCAGTTTTCATCATGAAGCTGAGTGTTGTTGTTAGATGGCTTGGAGGGCCAAGATCTACAGCAAAGCTTTACAGTAATTGTAAATGATATGGCACCACTGGCAAACATGTCTGATTTAATGAAAGCATTATTTGTCACCTTGGAAGACTTGTTTTGCCAACTTGAACTTAAAACTAGTTCCAAGAAGATGAAATGGTTGCACCTTGGAGAAGGAAGAGTACATACTGTGCTGACATGCAGCTTGAGGGAGTTACAGAGAAGTCTAGTCCATGTAGTTATATCCACATCAGCATCAGTCACTCAGCATCAGTGGTTCAGTAAAGATGAATTAAAACAGTCATGTAGCTCAGTCACAAATGCTCAATAAGGAGAATACATCTACTATCCATATTTTCAAATTTATTATTACTTCATGGACTGAAAACAGCTCCATTAAATGAGATAAAATTGCAAAAGACTGGAGACAGTTGAGAGGAAGCTGTTCAAAAGATTGCACATAGAAATGGAAAACATTTTAAAACATCAGAGACTGAGTCAGGAAATCAAGGCAAAGGATTGACTTTAATTAAAAAGATTATAATGATGATGATACACCAGACCACATCATTACACGACACAAAAAAAATAAAAAAAGAAATGGAGTCTAGGTCTAAAAGCTGATATCAAGTTCATGACTGGACATTGCATTAAATTAAGCTCTTTTTAATAGTGTAATAATCCCTGAATAGGAATGACCAGCAATGGCATACTGTTCCCCAGTTCTGGAAGGACACTCTAGAACAGGCAGAGAAGAAAAGGATAATTTACCTATTTAGGATGATAATTAAAATGCCTAAGTTTTCTACAGCCCTAAAATTCAGTTGGCTGGCTATAGAAATAGTCCAAAATAACCATCATCATTGAAAACTTGTAGAAACCCCAGGAATTCAGAAGTTTTGCCAAACAAACAAGTCAGTGTAGATTCATTGCCCTACGTATGCACATGCACATACAACACATAAATTTGCACAGTTAGAAGAGAGAACAGACAAATCGAATACACAGAAACTGCAGAAATATGATGTGCTTGCCAAGACTGAGACACAAGTCTTCACAGGAGTCTGCTTGTTAGCCAATTCATATTTGAATAATTGAAATGGCATCTAATGGAAATTAAATATATACAACAAAATACGTGTGTGTATTCACCTTTATGACAAAAGTATTAATACAAAAGTACAATATTGAGATTGTCTAGGAAAACATCCTGTCCTAGAAAATGTAAGAGCTTTGTGTTCAAAGGATTTAGAAAATAAACTCCCTTTCTGTGGAGCCCTGCCCCTTGGGATTTGGCATAAGAAAGAAAAGAGAATTTCTAAGAAATATCAGGTTTTCTTTGCTGGCGTATTTTTTACTTTGTTCTGAATGGAAACAACTTGAGCTCAAAAGGTAAATTTCATTGACTGTAGATTTTACTAAGTGTGAGTTTAGCAGAGAAAGCAAAAGAAAGTGAAGGTTGTACTAAATATGACTGCATTTTACAACCCCTTTCTTCTTCTTCTTTTGATAAGCACTTAACAGAAGTCTATTCAGTGAAAGCAGCCAATTCTTGTTTTTACCACATGTACAGATCGAGAATGTCGGAGAAAATGTGTATGGCAAATTAGGGTGAACTCTGTGGCCTGAATGTTAAATGAGAGGGCAAATTATGCAGGATTTGTCTACTATTTCACTGCTCTCATTTGTGATTTCTTTGGGCAGGGCACCTTTATAAGACTGTCCTGAAGATATTATCATAATGAAATGTTTTGCATAATGGAAAACAGTCACCTCAGATCTTCTTTTGCATGACAAACCCTTGATTAGAAAAATAATAGGATGGAAATGGAATTTGTATTTATACAGGCAAGCATCAGAGCCAAGGAGAATGGAAGCTGACCTCAATACACTGGAGAACTGACACAGGCAGATGCAAAACCTCTCTCTTTACAGTAAATTTAGCCTAGAAATAGACTGGGAAACAAGCAGGAGTCATAAAAATCTTCCTGTGGTGAAAAGTTCCTTATTCATGAGAAAAGCATCTGGGATATACAAAAGATATCACACATTTTCAAATGATTCACAGCTCTTGTTACACTGTAACACCCACATTAGACCACGTGAAAACAAGAATGTTTTGATACTGAACAAAATGGTAAATGTTGTAAATTTTCTGTTATGTGTCTGATTCAACTTTGGCAACTTACAGTCTTTAGGTCCATCGATGTACCGTTAGAAAACAGAATAATTATACTGGCTTAAATCAGCATAGCCAACTATTTACATAATTGGGAGCTGGATTATTATTTTCAGTATTGAATACGGCCGTGATCCCGTATTCATCTGAATTCATGCTCACATCTGCATATGCATTTATAGGATTGTTGCTGATGTGCACGTGTCATCAGACACATCAACCCACTGGATTTATTTAATTGTTCCGTATTAATAGCAAAGTTTATTTTGCAAACAGAAACAAAGAAATAACAAAGAAAAACTCTGTAAGGCATGCAATAATTTGTAAGACTCTACCTTCAGGGAAATTGTAAAATCGAAAGGTAGATTTTACTAACCATTGCTTTCTAAGAACATCATGTGCTCTCACGTGACTGCACTTAACCCGTGTTCAACTTGGAAGACAGCAACATAATTTCATTGCTGTCAACGATCTAGAGAGCACAAAACGTTGTTCTCTGCCAAGATCATACTGCGCACAGGTCTGACACTGATTTTGGTTGGTAAGGATTCCTACACGGTTGGTTTACAGGAGAAGACCCTAACACAACTGCTTAAAATGCCTAGTTTAAATTATGCTATCAGCGATGGGAAGATAATGTTGTGATAGTGGGAGTTATGCATGCTGGGAGAGCGTAAGTGCTAGTTACAAATGTGCTCATGCTTATTTCTGCGGTTGTCCTGAACTGACGTGCGCTGGCCAGTCTTCATACTTGATGTAGCTTGGGAAAAGAATCGGTCTGTTGCTCTGAGTCACCTCATCTCAGCCTGATAAGGGTAAAATCTTAGCCTGTCTTTGGTTTTCTGATAGCCATTTCCTCTCTGTCTCCCTCACTGTGATTTGTTGAGACGATTTTAGTCTGATCCAAAGGCTCTGAACACCCAGAACTGCTGTTAAAAGCAGCAAGATGGGTGTATCCAGCATCTCTCAGGATCAAGGTTATCATTTTTAGCTGTAAATAACTGTATGACTAGAGTTACATGTGTCGGCTTTGAGATAATGTCATGATTTCATTGTGGTCAAAGATCTTGAAAAAGCAAAGCATGGCTGATCTCTGCACAGCGTCTGTTCAAGTTATTATCTTAACAGTAAACTCACAGCTGATTGCAGTTTGGCCCTTATCAGTTTTTCCTTCTAGCAATGGACAAAATCATTTCAGCTTCCTCAGGAACAGACCCATCCTAAGTAAGACATAGCCTTACAGAGAGCTGACAGGTAATACTAACCTTGATTTTTTGATATAAAAAATGAAACAAAAGTGGCCACAACAATTAATATACATATGTGAACAATGGCTAATGAAATTCAGGAATTCAGCTTTTTAGTGCCTGAAGAAGCAGACCTAATACCTGGGATTAGTGCTGCAAATTGCTCCACCTGGCTTCAAGTGAGCTGTAAATAGACTGGTTGATTAGAAGACTAAAAAGATAACCCAATTTAATGATCAGACCTAACGTGCCTACCAGGATCCCCTACCTGAACAGTGGTATAGCTACTTTCTTTCAGGAATACTTTGCAATATATTAGAGAACAAATCTCCCCTCTTCTTCGATAGCAAGAGCGTGCCAGCCAGACAACCCGCTACTAGCAGTCTGAACCCAGAATCACATCCATCCATGTTCCCAAATGCTGCTTAATTCACCTTCTCTAAAATGCTAGCAGTAAGCCCTGCATGGAGATTGCATGCTTCATGTATATATTTGTTCCCCCCCTCTGCTTTCCATTCATCAATTACTGTCTCAAAGCTGCACTTAATCCATTAAGAAAATAGTTTAATTTGTAAAAAAAAAAAAAAAAAAGGCAAAAACCAAGAAAACCCGTCTGTACAAAATGTTCTGAAATAAGAACCGGAATTGTACCAGAGTCTGTTCAGTCCATGCTCAGAGGCAGCTACGAGCATGCCCCCGGAATACTCCTATAAACCAAACCAAAGCCAAACTCTGTAATGTTACCGCTTGTAAATGCAGCAGTCATTTTTTTCTATTCTCCCCACTTCCAGTAAGCTGATCGTGGATGCATTTTAGCCAGCTCCGATTTTGGTGTCTCCTCTATCTGACCCAGGGAGAAACACACAAACAAACAAATCCCGTAAGGAAGGGCAGGAAGTTGTGCGAGCTGCTACGTGGTTATTGTTACTAGGGAAACCACTTCCTTAGTATTCATATGTTCTGCAGATCTGTCTGGCTGCACCTCCGAGTCCCAGGCAATGTCACGAAATTAATGGCAACCGGGAAAATAAACCCAAACCAGCACAAAATACACTACAAGTGTCCATGACAGTTAAAATAAAAATCTCATTTCGGTAAATCAACCCTAAGCAGAAATATCTTCCCATAATATGCTTTTGTAACAAGAGTGTGTGTGCTTGGAAGAGGAGTCACTCTTTTCATGTGCCATACTCTATTCTTCTTTTCCTTAACATTAGTACAATATCTGTAAAAGCAATCAGTACTGATAGGCTAGGGTTAAAATCCTAAGCCCAAACACCTACATTTTTTGGCTGCTGATCTTGGCTCCAATTTCACAAGCAGTATCTTCATTCAAGCAAAGGACGGGTAGAGCTAGTACTTTGCTCTGAAAACCAGATTGTGGCTTTGGGGCTCATCTCTAACAACAGACACTGCATGCTCCTGCTTTATGGGACAGGCTTTTTGCATGTTTTGTTGTTGTTTTTTTTTAAGATGCAGCTTGTTTCTGAGTTCAGTCACAAAAGTGTGTGACTTACAAAACAATCGGTAGAAGCATCTCAAGCAGCAGCCATGCCTTTTCATGTTCCCCGTACCCTTCCTTGCATAGTTTAAACAAGCGGCTGTTTTCCCAGATTCAATCACGGAAAACAGGGCTGGAAGGGCTTTCAAGAAATCAGCTGTGCTAAGCAGGTTGTAATATATCTAGTTTATACACAGATGCTCACCAGTTTCTTAATCTCCGTGGTGATGGGGATTCAAGACATCTCGTCCTCAATAGGAATTCCACAGCTGATAAATTGATTTTGCCTCTTCTCCATCTTGCTGAAAATCTCAGCTGAGTGATAAAGCCCAAAAAGGGTTACACACACCGTCCCTGAGCACTTCCAGCCCCGGGCTCTCGGTTGCAGTGCTTGCCTTATTGCAAAAACAGCTCAGTGTTACTGCTCTCTCCACTGGACTCCAGATGCAGAGTAGGTTTGCTCATTCACCACAGGTCCAGGGCTGGCACTTAAGAAACTTATCGTTCCTGAGGATCTCAATAACCCCAAGGCCAGCTAGACGCAGCCATCTCAGCAGGCTTGCTCTCATTTTAGAGCAGAATGAATTGCAGTGGGGAGATAGTGTGCAGCATAGCTGAGTATTTCAAAGTTCACTTGCTGCTAGAGAAGGATTTTTCTAACCTGACTTTTCGGAAAACAGCATACATGCAAAGGTGAGGCAGAGTTACAGGCAGTTCCACAGGAAAGATAGTGGTACATATGTTTTGAAATAAGTGAAGGAGGAAAAAACCAGCAGAAAACGAAGAGAAAATACCTTCTTCTAGTGTAATCCTGTGATAGCAAAGCCCAGATGATCAACAACTATTTGGGCCTTGCTGATGCAGTAGGCTCACAAACAGGGTAATGCAAAACTCAACCTATAAATTGAGATAAAAGCTAACACAGCAGCTGGATAAAGAGGAAGACCCTTTTGACTCTACAAAAGTCATTATTATGACAGAGATACACATGAGTATTTAAAAACATAGGGCTTGCTTCAGTTTTCCCAGTTTCATTTACATAGCTTCGGGCTAACTGTAGCAAACATATTCTTGCTTTACAACAGATAGAGCAAAACAGAGCACCAGGCCTGTGGGATTTAGAAATATTCCTGCCATGAAGACCTGCGACACAAGACGACAGGCATATCAAGATACGGAATCAGACTTCAAATCTGCAAGGGTGACAGCTCATTTTTCTCTCCGCATGTTTGTGTCTCTGCATGATCTGCAACCTGATCCCCAGTCCACAGTGTGAGATGGGCTTGTCCGATCCACAGTGTAAAACGGACAATTAAAGATCACTAAGAAGAGACTTTGGCAATTAGTAATATCCAGCACAAATCAACAGAAAAGAATCTGCTCATTAAGCATATCCACTGATGGCACTAAGCAAAGAGGCACATGTGTGCTACAGTCTGGAAAAGCAGGGAGCTAGAGTTCATACCCACAGATACAAGCTGTTGGAGGAAGGCAACTGAAGAACACAAAGAAGCCCTTGCTGATGTCCCAAATTAAAGATGATCTAACAAATACAAAGAACAGCTCCAGATTTACTTTAAACAGCACAGCACTACATTGCACAGCGAGCAGCTTTTACCCTTCAGATATCTGGATGTAAAGGACAAGGAGGAGATAATGTTCAAGCCAAGCAATGTCTTCAGCAGGGCTAGGCATGGCTTTGACACTGAGGGACAGGCGTGTTCTAGTCAGTTTGCTATAGCTCCTTCTGGCCATTTCGCCCAGGCTGCTATCTCATGGGGCAGTAAAATGGCATTCACCAGCCCCTGACAGGCCCCACCTCCAGCTCAGGACATACTTTATCTGGACACTGTTGAGAGTTAGGAGAGTATTTAGAGGAGATACTCCTATGGTCTTTCTTTATTCACATACTCTTCCTCAGGCACTGGCTGCCAGGTATGGCGTTGGAGGACTGGAGGATATGGTACTGGGCAGAAGGTCTTTTGTGCCGAGAATTAAGGCCATTTTGGTGAGGCAGGATACAGCCATGGCACGCACTAAGCCCCAGAAGGTGCTGAGTGCTCCCAAGACTCACAGCATAGACATGGGCTTGGTCTCTTGAGAGCCCCGTGCAATGGCTGCTGAGTTCTTGGCAGCATTGACAGGAGCAGAGCTGCCCCGCTGCAGGTCTCCACGTGGCAAAGTTACCCCACACAAGGAAGCTGCCACTTCGCTTTCAGGGGAACCTACAGTCACAGAGGAAGAGCTAACAAGAGATGATGACAAAAGGAGGGCCCATGTATGGTGGTTTGGACAAAGAGGCAGCCTCAGGAGTGAGGCAGAAAACCTGCTCATTTGTCAGATGAGGAGTGCAGGCAGCAAATCTCCTCCTGTGGTTCCCTGAAGCTGCAGCTGCTGGAAGAGGGCAGGGGCCACATCACCTGCCCCTCTTGTGCTTTGAGATGTGCAGTCTACAGCAAGCTGGAAAAGGAGACAGACCCCTCTCCAGCTGAGTTCACACTTTCAGCAGGAGCTTTAATAAGAAGCCAGGTTGGCAGGGGAGAAGAGGAAGGGGAGCCACAGCGCAGCCCAGATTTACACATAAAAGTCCTCCAGCAAGACGTGACATCTCAGTGGGGGTGCAGAGTGCTGGGGTGCAAGCAAACATGGTTTCATTGCTTCGTGGCTCAGAATATCTCCAAGGTCTGTACCCACAAGCCCTACATTTTGGAGATGAAGATCTGCCTCTGGTCCATCTCTGCTTTCAGTGTGCTGAAGAGCAGTGCACACCGGCTAAGAAGTCCAGTTATGGGTATTGATAGTTGTGGGCTGCTGTTCGATCACAGGACGGCTTGCCTGTGACAGGCCGCGAGGGAAGTCAGGGCTGTTGATAGTGTTTTCAGCCAGGAGCCGCCCAGAAATCAAATCTGCGAAGAAGACATTTACACTCTCCAAGGGAAAACAAAGCAAAGTGGCTGCAGCTTTTAGCAGCACTGCTGAGAGATCAATTCTTAACGTTTTCCACAGATTACAGAGCAAATGAAACGTCTGCCAGGGCAGAATATATAGGCTTGATGAGGATTTTGGAAGGGGAGGACTGAAGCCCTATTTCTTTAGCACCTCAGGTGTTTATCTCGGAAACCAGTTTGCTGGAAAAGTCCACAAAGCAACCACAAAGATAGCACGTCCGCCCGTCCCTGCGGAGGAGGCTGCGGCTCGGCAACGGAGCAGTTATCTTAGATGCTCCCAAAGCAGAATAGAAGGAGGGTGAAAAAACAGCAGAGCTCAAGCTAGAGCTGAGCACACAGTGTGTAAGGAATCACTTAGTCACAGAAAAATGCAAACACTTGTAATGTCAAGTCAAATTTAGTCAACAGTTTCACCTGAAATAAAAATGTGGAAGGGATTATTTTGGTGTTTTTGCAATAGCTTTTTGCTTTGACTTTTCAGGCAAGACTTACAAGCTGGCTTGAAAACCATTTCTGGAACAACAGAAAATGGGAAAAGAGCATCCTTATGCCATACCAACTAAATTTTGTGAGCCTGGAGGCAAATATCCGCTCTCTTTTCTACTCAATTTAAAGCTAGGTCTTAAAATCATGGGCCTCCTACCTCTTTCACACTGATATTGATTCTGGGTGGGACAAATTCTAATTTTTGGCTTTGAAGAACCTTGGAAGCAGAGACTGGAAAATTCAGATGAGTGTCCTGGACACCAGACCATGCCATAATCCTCACCTGTTTTCTTACGCAGTGAGTGTTCATGAGTTCTATGAGGTTGGACACATCAGCATTCAAGAGAGAGTCTCCTCTGTATCCTCCATAGTAGCCACAGTGAATTTTCTTTGCCCCGAGTACCAACGCCTGCAGGTGGTCAGGAGCTCCACATCTGTCAGAAAAGAGGGCTGGGCTGGTGGCAGAGCAGGAACACGAGGCCACATTCACCACCACAGCTTCTGCTGTTTTACCGGTCCCGGCCCGCAATGTACAACTTGCCCAGCAGCCGTGGATCCAGCAGAGCTGCTTTCTCAGGCACCGTCCATCGCAGGAGTTTCATCTGATCTGCCTGTGAGGCACAGCTTGGGCAGCCAGCCTTACAGCCTGGCGTTTGAGACATTATTCTGAGCAGAAAACCTGGGGATTACCAAGTAGTTGGAGTCTCCCACCAAAAGAGTGAAAGTTGCAAAAGGGGATCTCCCCTCCTCAGTTTTGCGGTGATTGCTCCAGTCACCCTCCATGAGTTTATTTTCTCATCTCATTTATTTTTTCATCTTCGTTAGAAATGTCCCAAATCAGTGTGAAATACTTTATTCAACCTGGGAAAAAACCCTTCCCATTTACCATACAGTCTGAAAAATTCTGGTTTCATGTCAATCCAAGAATATTTTTTCCTTTTTTTTTTTTCCCCATATTGCCAGCACAGCTTTCCTCCAAATAGGACCAGTTATTCATGCAGCACTACGTAAAATAAATATTACTAGTCGTTTGCTGAGAACGTTGGTCAACTCTTTAGTTCCAAAAGCTGTTGCCCAGAGTAAATAGCTGTACTTAGCAGTAGTTTTCTTTTTCTGTGCTCTTTAGAAAGTTATCAAAGAAACCCTCTGCACAGTAAACTCTGCACCTTTACTGCCTTAGGGCCAAATTCTGATCCCACTGAACTAAGCTCCCATTTCAGTAGGATCAGAATTGGCCAAACCCAGTGAATTTCATCTGTCTGAGACTCCCGTGGTGTCTGATTTGGAGATGGAGGGAGACAGCATGTTAGGCCACGCATCACCTTGCCACCCAAAGGGAGCATTCAGCAAGCCGAGCGGGTCGGTGTGCCAGGTGAGACCTGCAGACCTGCCTGGCTTTTTCCTGACACCAGGTGAAATCGGTCTTCTCCATTGGCCACCAAGCGGAATAGCGTTTAACCCACTGATGCTTTAAACTTTCCCGGAAAGTTTGGGGGCGATGAGACATAGTGTTTGCAAGACCCCATGTCCGAGACGACCGGAGCTGAGCTCAGGCCTGGTTGTCTTTGAAGTGGGATTCTCAAGGGTGAACATCACGTTAGGCTGCCGCTGCTGCAAAGGTTTTTTAGTGGGAGCAGAAAGTCATTCTGGCCAATGTGAAAAAACCATTATTTTGCCGTATAAAAATACAGGAAAATACGTGTGCATAACCGTCTCATTCCCCAGAGTGTTAACCCACATAACCAAAGGAGAATCACTCTGGACTTTGTGGCACGGAGGAATACAGAGCTCTTCCTTTGTGAATGAAGAACACACGACTGAGCAAGCACCATTACCACGGGTAAAGGAAGCAGACTGTTTTTTAAGAGAAAATAAATAGATGGCATCGTCTCCATAGCAAAATGAGGGTACCCAGATCTTCCTGTTTTCACAGTCGTTGTTCAACATTATGCTTAAAAGAGGTATAAGACTAAAAAGCACCTAATTTCACTTCAGCTGATTTAAAATGCATCTTGGCCCATCTGAGCTATTGTCTAATCCTTTTGTTTGAGATGTTCTACGTTAGCCAGCCACTTTTGATTCATGTGCTAACGATCCCCCTTAAGGCAGGTAATTCACAGACAATGTTCCTGATGTGCAAAGTGTCACTCCAGCTCCCACAGACAAAAGTCAGCAAACCTTAAATCCCAGAGCCCCTAAACTTATTTTGCATAAATTACCCTCACAAGAGGGGAGGTGAGATCTGTTTATATGCATCTCCTGTATCAACTTAGAATTCAAATCAATTTTTTAGAACAGTGGGAATGCTGATTAGAGACAAACCATAGGAGAAAGCAAAGGTTGCAACCAGTTTTCAGTCCAAGCAAAACAAAATGTTAATTACCTCATTTTAGCCTCTATCCAGTCAGCTACATCCTACTTCAATGTATTTTCAAGTAAAGCTTTCTTACAGGAACAATTAACAGAAGTAGGTATATTTTATTAAATAATATTCTTCTGCAGATGGCATTTTTTCCTTGCATACTGAGACTATAACAGACAACATTTATTGCTGTAATAAGAATAGGTTTTAAGCCCAGTAACAGCTGATTTTTGCAAGACTGCAAATTGAACCTTTATGGTATTGCAAATTAAGATTTCAATCCTTCCACTATGATGCAGTTTCTGTCCTTAGGAGATTTTGAGATAGTGTGCTGTTTCAAATGATGTAACACTGGCCATAGGAAAGAGGTTGGCTTCCTTTTTCTGCACTGCATTACTTAGACAATCACATTTCTTTTTCTCAGAAATACAGATATCTGTATTCATAGTAGGAAAAAAACCACAAAAGCTGGTGATCACATAAAGGTAAAAAAGAGGACTGTGAAGCAATGTACCAGTAAGATCTGTTAAAACATATGTTAGAATAGGACAAAATCTAAATTTATCCACCGGTAAACCACATAGCCATTGCAACCTCTCATATAATTAACAAATTATAAGGCTATCAAGTGTGACTTCCTGTTTGCATAAGCCATCAACACTCAGCACGTGGAATCTAGCCTCAAGCTCCAATTTATGTTTAAACTGAAGTGTCTATCTTAGCAAGTCATCTCTGATAAAGTCCTAATGCTACTGAAATCAATGCAAAAAAATATTCATTTACTTCAGCATTGCCAGGATTCCAGTTGATTTCAAACTGGATTATAACCAGACCTCCTGTATGAGTGGTAACATGATCTACTAAGTCATGATTTTCTTTAGAAAGAATACATCTTAGCTGTAGTCTGAATTTACCCATAGTCTCCTCCAGCCTGTGAAGCTTGTCATCCCCTTTTGATAGGTTTCATTGCTAATGATGATTGGTTATTCCTTCTTTCATGAGGAAATCCTTCATTCTAAACTAAAAGCAAAACCATTAACGTGTTCGTGGAGCTGAAGTACTGTGTCAAAAATATGAAATATTGAAATATTTGGGGATAGCAGTTTGGCCAGTTTCATGACATAAGCTCATGGTGCCTTGAAACCACAGCGATCACACCAGTTTCTGGCATCTGCACTGCCCCATAGCTGCACACACTGCAGGATCCCAGCGTGGGCTCCCAGCTCTATGGCCAAGAGGCAAAGAGTCCCTGAGCTCTCCAGCCCCACAGTCATTCAAATGGAAACCTGTCTCTTGAGCTGTGAAACCTGAGCTCCTGGCAACCCACAGGTGAAGGAAGTTAATTGGAAGATAAGTCTTTCTCTCCTGATAAATCAGTGATTTTCAAAGCTGCTGAATAACCTTGCTTTGTTGGGAAAAACTTCCAACCAGTTCTAATTAAACAGTCCCAAATTAAGTTAAGACAAGCAATTTACTTGAAAGAAGATGCAGGGAGGTCTGGGAGATTTGGGGAAGTGCTGAGGGACAACTCAAAAGAAAAAAGCGTGTGCTACAACAGCGATTTCTCTGTTGGGATACTGTAGTACTGGGAGGCATGTCAGAAAAATAACCGGTGTGGATTTCTTCACTTCTTCCCTGCATCGCATCCTGCAGCTTGGAGCATTGCAGGCTGATCCTTCATCTGTTAATCACTTGTTCAGGTGACTACTACCAGAGAACAAAGGAGGTCATATGTGGGGAAAATAAACCAGGTGGAGACTGAGGATCACATGGGAAGAGAGATTAAACAGCACCTTTTCTTTCTCTCTTTGTAGTAAATGTTCAAGTTAAAAAAAAGAAGAAATCCACCTAAGGCCATTTCTCTAACTCAGGCTCCAGAGATATCTTTAAAAGAACTTGGTTGCAATTTTTTTTCTTCTCTTTATGGAAGAAATTAATAAAAGATCAGGGTCTGGGGCAAGTGTGGGTTTGATACTGTGTTTTACACTTGGTGCGAAGTCCGATTCCATCTCCAGGTATTGGCCCACCAGCACAAACCCCTGTTACTGCACCGTCTGCTGCATGGATGTATTTGAGGGCTGAGCACGGATGGAAGAGAATACAGTAAACAGGACTGAAGGTGTTGCACGTGAACTGCTGGGTTGTAGCCAAGTGCCTGCAAGTGTGGTGAGCTGGTGGAAACCCTGGCGGGTGACAGTGTTTGGGTGGATGTGGCAAAGAGGAGGCACTGGGGGTCCGGCATAGCCGTCAGCAGGAATGACGGGATGCTGGCTCGCACCTGTGGGTGCTGATGGCCAGGCTGTATGCGCGGTTCCGGACACCTCAAAGACGGACTCTGGGGAGGGGACGCCATGAGGGGAGCGAGGGCCTGGCTTGTCCCAGCAAGCGACACCTGGTGTCCACTGCCCAACAATGCCGCGCCATCCGGTGCAAGCCCAGAGCCATGGCTGAGGGAAAGAGGACCCCCATTCACTGCGGCGTTTCATAAAACATTCAAAAAATTTCAGTGAAAAGCTCGAAGTCTCCAAAATCCCCAAGTTTCGCAGCAACACTGTTCCTCCCCTGTGCCAAGCCTGGCGGCAGGCCGCCACCTGACTAACCAGGGACTTGAACCTCCGCTGCCCGCTCCACACCGGACACCCCGGTGTCGTTTTTCCCTCGCACTGGTGTTGGAGTTCCCCCTTGCACCACGACGACAGACCCGGCCCTGGCTCTGGTCCTGGCCCTGGTGGGACTCAGCTGCCGAGGGGGAGACCTGCCATTGGGTCTTGCCGTGACTGGTAACGCTGTCCGCTGGCACAGCGGGCATCCATTTTCTGTGGGACAGCCCTTCAGCTTCAGGTCCCGTTTTTCCCCGCGGGCCCTCCTTCACGTGCCGTGCGAGGAGCCGTGCCTGTGGCCCCTCCGCAGCGACGCAATGCCCGTGCCAGCAGAGCTGCTGAGAAACGTGTTTGTGTGTCTGAAGTGGTGTTCAGCAAGGCCGGCAAGCGTAAATATGCTCCTTGTTCATTCCTGGCACGTTCTCCTGCCAGACAGATTCCTGCAGTCAAATTATTTTGGTGCGAAGCGAGCTTGGCAGCCCGAGTCGCAGGTGTGGGAATTCACCGGGCTCCGTGTTTTGAAGGGCGCTGTGGGTTTCTCGCCGTAACGTTACCGTATACCTGGCACGGTCCTGTCGGGCGAGGGGATGAGGGAACAGAGTGAGCCACCGATGCTTTGATTTATGCACAGCGTCCAGGACAGCGCTAATGAGGTGTAGCCTGATGGCACGGGACAAAGCTGCTTTAGCTGCAGCTTGTCATCAGGAGAGGCCGGTGTCCCCTCGTGGCCCTGGCTCCTTTCTCTCCCTGGTGAAGGTGGCACCTCCTCCAGCCCCTCTGGCGCTGCTGCCAATCTGGGGCTTGTCACAAGCCTCCTCTCCCAAAACCCAGGCACTGTTTACCTCGGCAGCTCTGGCATAGGAAACGCCGCTGGCGAACGCTGCAGGAACGCACTGGGGTGTTCAAAGCTCTGTGTTGTTACAGGCGGTGAGTGTATCGCACACTTCCTCATATTTAGGGACTTGTAAGGGCTCATCTGAAGCCCTCTGAGACTCTCCCCTTTCCTTTGATCAATCAGTTGTCTTAAATCTAAATTACGGTTGCTTGGGGAAGGGGTTTGGGAAGGTATCCAAATGTTCCTTTCTCATGTGGGGGTTGTAAAAGAAGGGCTCAGCTAGCCATAGGGTGAACAGTCAGGACTTTTCTAACACATGGCCTGTGACCGTTTCCTAACCACAGCCAGGTTCACGGCCTTGCCCCCAGACCACACACATGTCTCTGTCTCGAGCCCTCTCTCCTGCTGCCTCCACCTCCCGTCCTGCTGCACCGATGGATGTGCTTGAGCAGTGTTGGAGTGATGGAGCAGTAAAACCTGGCTCCACCAAACAGAGCTGCTGTCTCTGGACTAGCAGAAGAGCAGGGTATCTCTGACCACTAATGGAGCTGCTCCCAAAATTACAGGTTCCTGCTATTCCAGATTAGTCACTCCTCATGCACGAGTGCAAGCTGAACAGCCGGCAGTGAAAAGGCGGACATTGCCCAGATGCAAACAGGCGTTTCTGGAAAGGACCCAGTGGATGTGGGAGACCAGAAGTGCAGCTCTTCCATGATTCATGTCCCCACCAAAGAGGCAATTGTGTTCCAAAATACCCTGCGCTGGGCCGCTTTCTGAGTGCTCAGCAGATAGACGAGCACTTGTAGCAGCCAGCAATGTACATAAAAAGGGCATGTTAGGGCTATAGTGGTTTGCGTTTATTACATGTAATGGGCCGGAACAGCATGCTGGGAGAGAAGTATCTATAAAATGTTAACCACCTATATGAAAGGGGCGATTTCTGTAGAGGACTGCCTCCCGAGCAGAAGATCACTTCTGCTTTGCTGTCTGTATTGTGCATCATCAAAAAAAATGGGCTACAGAAGAACACCTGAGACAGTCTGTGAAGAGTTTAGTAGTTACATCTGTTGTCTCCTGATGCATCCAAGTGGCAGCTCACATTTACAGTATTTCCCAGTGGCGCTGACGTGATGGTACACGCAATTTCTCCTGCTCCACACTGACTTGATGCCAGGCATTTGGTCAGCGAACAACTCTATGCAGTCCTATTAGGCAGCACCACTTTGTCACGTAATGCCTCAGCATCTTTCCATCCATCTATACAGTGAAACGTGACAGGTGCTGAACACAGAAGTTCCATTTCTTTGTTGTTGTGATGAACTATTCTAAAAAAGTATCTTGGATGTTCGGTCTTCACCAAACACCAAGTGAAATACTCCCCTGGGTGCTTGTGCCCATGCAAAGTTTTGAAAATAGAGAACTGAATCTGTGCCTTGGTTGTTGGGGTGGGTTGGGGTTTTTTTACTTCTACAAAATATGGATCTTTACATCTCTACAGTATATCCCAGGGCTGTGTGTATGGCTCATTTCATTAATGCATGAATATCTCTGAGCTGCTCAGGTGGAAGCTGAGGGCAAATTATTATAATTAGCTGGATTGTGAGATGAACACCTACCCTTTTGAAACGTACACTGTAGTCCTAATTCCAGTTGAAAGGTGAGGTTAAAATGTTGCTATAACATAGATCTCCTTAGGGTGCAGGACTTTATTAGGGTATATAGCACTGCAGTGTTTTGTTGTATAGCACTTAAGGCTGTTACGTCTTTTTATGTGAATCACCGTATTGGTCATTGCAAAAATTAATTTAGAAATACGTTTGATTTCAGTTTAGCAGTTCTTTCAAGGTAGTACAGCCCCAACAATCACTACCGGGCCCTTTGGGAAACTGGAGAAGAGAAAAAAAAAAAAGAACTTTTTTTGTAATCACTTTCTGTCGCCCAACTTGGTGTCAGCCAGCACAGGCAATAACGAAGGGGCTGCAGGACTGCTCTCAGCTATTGTTGTGCCTGGCTCGCTCTCAGCATGACTCACTGCAGACAATATATAACACCACTTGCAAGGGGAATGAACAGTAAATACTTGGCCCTGGATTTTTTTTTTTTTTTAATCTCTTCAGGTATTTTTTCCTCTGATTTGTATCCTTTATCCTCGCCCATGTGCTATGTAAGCTTCTCAAATCTAATGTCCGTAACACCACCCCCCACTGGTAGCAGCAAGCCCTTCCGCTGCTGTAGGGTTTACTTTGCAGAGGTTTACAAGGAGAGGCATTATTGAGAAACTGTATGTGTTAACCCAGTGGCACAAGGTTGCTCCAACACCTTCCCTCTGGTTTTCCTTCTCTCGGGGGAGGGGTGGCTGCTATTCCAGCGAAGTGCATCTCCTGCTTTGCTGTAGCAGCCAGGCTAGTTTAGGAAGAAAACCTTGGGGCTAAACAGGCTAGGAGTGCAGCCAAGGGGGTCAGGAGACGGCTTTAAGGATTACACTACGTAATTAAAAGCTGACTCTGAATATACTTCCTCGTACCCTGTGCTCAAATATACAGACCTTTTTAGGTAATAATTCTTGGTCCTCATTTGTACCTGAGAGATTTGTAGGTTAAAGTTGCCACACAGGTAGTGAGTCAGGAATACCAAACAAATCAGATACTCAGCTGAAAGCACAAATTATTAACCCAGACTATGAAAAGGCAGCACCTTCCTAAATTTGCCGTAGCCAGTGAGAACTAGGGGTAAACCAGAAATCGATGAACGTGCATCCGTTTCCTTGGTTTCATTTTGTGCAATGCCCTCTGGGTGCAGCTGATGGCATTTGGCATTAGCTTTCAGATTTAAAAGTGGGGATTCTTCTCCTGAAGAGTTTTGCCATCAGAACTGGGCCGGAACATGATTCTACCAGATAGGACCTGGGACACTGAAGACCCACAATCAAGCCTATATTGTCCTAACTCTAAGGGGGATCATTTTATGTTCAATTATTTCTAATGAGCCGGAGCCAAGACCAGAATTTAGGTCTTCCATTACCCATACTCTAGTCTAGTGGCTTCCCCATCAGCCAGGAGAGTACAAGCACTTGCTCTCCAGCCATCCCCCATCCCAGACGGAAATGACGTTAAAACCACCAGATTCCTACAGATTCCTGCATTTGCTAAAATAGCATATTCTGACATTTCAGTCAGACATTCTAACCAAGTCTGTGCAAGCTGCATCGATTTAACTTTCATTGTCCAAAAATAGGTCCAAGCAAGATGCTGGTACCAAAAAAGCTAGAAGCAATGGAAAGGAGGAGAAAATACTGAAGGCACATATTGATTATATTCAGTGTGAATGAGCACTTGCCTATCTAATGCTATAATGCACAAATCAAGAAAAACAGGTTCAGAATCCAAGCAGCACATACTCACTGACTGAGATAAATAACCAAGTATGAATGTGTGTAAATCACACCCCCATATCAAAGTTGTGATATTGTATGTTTTGCCCGATTTTCCACTAGAATTACCAGGTTTTTATTTCAAGAGAAGTTGCAGTAAGCCAGAGTTTATTCTCCATACAATGATATATTTAAATCAGACCTCGTTTTTTTTTGCCAGGAAACTGGCCCTTCTACTACTTCAGTTAAATCCCAGTGTACTGTAAATAGGTCCCTTGTCACACATACAACAAAATGGAGAGAGACACCAAATAATGAAATGCAAAGAACCTTGCCCTGTGTAGCTAGCACTGCCTTGTAGTTTTGATTAAGTTCATGTGTTTGACCGAATCAGTGCCTAATCTTTTCAACTAATTACTGTCTAGTGCCTGCCTGCTTCTAAGTAGTTTTCATCCCTTAAAAATCTGTTGTTTGCAACCATTTCCTTGTTCATTTTTGGGAGAACAAAAAGTAAAAGAAAGGCTTTATTCCCTGGATTAGGTCTAGATCACATATACGAAGGAGAAGAGAGATTCTGCTACACTTTATTCAATATGATGTTACAAGAAAACAACAGTTACAGCTGACAAACCATTACATCTTTCATAATACAGACAATTACAAGGTGTAACAAATAATGCGACATTTATTTTACTGTACTGCTTACTATGCTGTTCTTCTGAAGTATATATATATATTTAATTACATTAACATTGTTTTCATGTACCAGCCCTCCCCTTTT
>Ga0181612_133956_pt1 | contig 19370 bp, 15 predicted proteins | sample HoacroProtozoa21_FD_119630 | JGI IMG/M metagenome (GOLD analysis project Ga0181612, IMG submission 119630) | Hoatzin crop microbial communities from Cojedes, Venezuel. Combined Assembly of Gp0051906, Gp0051904, Gp0051908 | reverse complement strand
ATTAGGAAGAAATTCTTCCCCATGAGGGTGGTGAGGCACTGGCCCAGGCTGCCCAGAGAAGCTGTGGCTGCCCCCTCCCTGGAAGCGTTCAAGGCCAGGTTGGATGGAGCTCTGCACAACCTGGTCTAGTGGAAGATGTCCCTGTTCATGGTAGGGGGGTTGGAACCAGATGATCTTTTAGGTCCCTTCCAACCCTTATCATTCTATGATTCTATGTCTATTATTTTCTTTCCTTAAAAACAGTTGAGTATTATGACTCCTTTCTCCATGTATTCAATAAAGACTAAAGATGCTGCCAGAAGCAGTGTTGTAGTTCCTGTGCGCTGCTCCTCCAAACACTCTCATCACTGCCCTTCGTTAGCACAGGTCCTTTGCCAATTCTGAGAAAAGTTGCTTCACAGATTTAAAATTGGCAGAAAGCTAACACTAAGAAGAGTGCAAATAGTATTCCGCTGGTTTTACTCTCAGGGTCAGACAAGCGTTCCCGCAGGCTCATGGAAGGGAGGAGCAGCCGGCAAAGCAGGGACATGCAGCCCTTTCAGCAACAGCCAGCCAGCATCACAGTGACGCTGTAAGATGGAAATTCACCTTAAATAAGTTTAAGAATACAGGTAAGTAAAGCAGCAAAATTTACTCTCAGATCTTAAAGTACACAATGAGAACCTCAAGCACTGACAAACATGAGAAAAAGTGCCCGTGTGCCTGGTGCCACTGCCGTCGCAAGTACACGAGACACAGAGAGCAACACCGCTCTCCAAACCCAGCAAACCGTGGTGAGGAAAAATAATACTAGAGGGTCCAACATCTATTTGAACCAGTACAGCCGACATGACTGAATCAGTCTGCTAGGATTTTGCTTCTGTCCCGCTAAAGAAATGCCCTGCAAGAAATCCCTGCCAAAAAGGCTGCCCACTCAAAGTTGTAGGAAAGAGTTTCATAACTGCAAGCACAGCCATCTCTATAAACAGGTACTAAATCTCTGAGCACTAGCAAATACTTGTCTTAAGGCTCAAAAACTGTCCGCAGTTTAAATCTGCCTTCCAATATCATTTGAAACCTTTTGCCTTTGAGCTGCAAGCCTCCACACCTCCTTTCTTTGCAGGATTCAACTTTGAACAAGAGGTCAAATTTACAGAGAAGTTTACATAATTAATATTTTTTTCGTTTTTAATATGTTTTTTAAAAGATTATACATACACATCTCTTGTCTCTAGCAGAAGCAATTAAAGTTTTCAATTGTTTCAGCAACATATATTCAGATAGTCTAAACTCTGCCTAACTCCCAGTGCTTAATGAGAGAAAGATAAGAATCTGTTAAGAACAAATGGGAGGGCTCAGAGCAAATTCCCAACTGAAGGACGCACTGCACGGCCCCAGTCAGCTGGTCCCAAACACCTCTCCTCGGAGCTTGTGCCTTCAGTGGTTTTCATACAACTCAGTCTTGAATGCCCTGCATGTAAAGGGATGTTGCTAGAACAAAGCACTCATGAAGGTGATGTTCATTTCAAATAAATATTACTGGTTTCCCAGTCCTTCCTTTGCCTCTAGAATTCTGTGGTGGTTTGTTGGACATTTTCAATTTTACAATTTTTAGACTGATGAAAATGATAGACTGATTAAAAAAAACCAAAAAGCTGATTTAAAAATACTTTCAGTTGCCAGGATACAGTGACCAAAGTGTAGTAGGTCGATATGCTGAAGAACAGTCAGGTCTTCCCCTGTTGCTTCTGAAGCAGCAGCAAAGGTAGAAATGTCTTTATCAGTCCACACAATTTGAAAAATGTACAGATTTCAAGAAACCTGGCTCAGTTTATTGTCATTTTCTTTCTTTCCCTTAAAAACAAGGCCATTAGGTGTAAAAATTGTATTAAGTCAGCAGAGAGATCCTCACAGTAAAACATTCAGGCAGGATTTAGACCTTTATCTATAGAGAAGAGGACGAGAAATTTTGGTCCAGATCAAAACTGAATAATCACCTTAAAATGGAGAACAGGAGTAGACCGAAGAAAGGGGAGAACTCCTATCACCAGCCAAGAACACATACTGACTGTGAGAAGATGAAGGTATAAAGAGAACGGCACAAGCCAAGACTTTGTGAAGGAAGCAATAAAGAATTCATTGGCAACACAACTAAAATGAAAACAAACAAAAAAGTGGTATCGCTAAGCTGTATAAGTGAGGTAGATACTGAACATAAACTTGCCATGACCTCAATGTTAACTCAGATCTCCGTAAGACTACTAAGGCACTAGATGGGCAAAGGCAACTTAGCTTCCAGGAACTAGGACATGAAAACTGTCCACTCACGTGGAAGCAAAAAAATAGAAAACAACTTTTTAAATTGTTATTTTTTACCTCCAATTCAGGCACTAAATGATCAGATACATCCCATCATGGAATTCTGAAAATATTAGCACATGAAATCATGAAACTGGTAGAAGACTTTTTTTTTTTTTAATAAATCTTTCTTACTGGAAGTGACAGGCAATGTAGAATCAGAAATACTTATACCTACAGAAAAGCAGTAAAGGGAAAGGAAATATAACCCAGGCTACTCCAGACCACTGCAGGCCCTCCGTCGGACCTCAACAGGATGCAAAAGCAGAAATGCAAGTTTTAGAGGAATGATGGATTATAAAAATGGAATGGAAATTGGAATAGAAATACTTTGTAGCACAGGAATGCCAAAGACAAGTTCGTGATAAAAATGTTTTCTTGACTCTTTAGACAAAGTCAATATAACAGGACTAATTCACTCAAATTTCAGTGGAACATTTAACACAGTACCACACTAAAAAGTATTAGCTGAAGCACAACAAAAGCTCAAGTATTAGTTACAAATGGTGACTACAGTGATCTGCGCTGAAAGACAAATTAGCAGGGCGCTAGCGATTCTCGCCGGTCAGCCCCATGGTCCCCGCTCTGCTCAGAGGAGTTCGCGGTGAAATGCCCCGACAGCACAAAGCTAGGAGCTGTCGCCAGCTCAAGAGAATGAGTAACAGGTTACTCAAAAGAATGAGCGCGCCTTGGAAACGAGACACATTAAATCAGATGAAATTCAACCACACAAAGCACAAGGGATATACAAAAATTAAAATGTAAAGTGAGAGTTCAAACCGAAGAACAAACAAGCAAAAGAATGGGGCACTTTCCACCACAGGATGGCTGAGCCCCACTGTCCAGGCAGCCACGGGAGAGGCCAGTACAAACCGTAAGACCTCTTGGGCAAGACATTGCCAATAAAAGCCAACCAGGATTAACAAACAACAGAAGGCAGTGGAGTGAATTCGCATGGTACACTGCACACCTCCAGCTTCTCACATCGAGTCATGATGAATTCAGAATTCAAGTGCAGAAAAGAGTTACTAGGATGAAGAATCCCATCTTTTCAGAGTAAATTAAAAGAGCTAAATGAGGGAATCGGAAAGCATCAAAGGGAATACGACAGCTTTCCTGTAAACACACCTGGGAGAAACACAGGAGAGGGAGAAACAACATTTAAACTTACGAGCAATCTTCGAATAGGATTGAGTATAAACTCACCATGAAAACAGGTGTTGGAAAATAAACCACAATAGAGAATAACCTCAAAACCAGTTCTTGCAAATAGGAATAAAGGCATATCATCCTGCCCTTTTGTAAAAATAGCTGAAATAATTTTATAAGAAGAACCAGATATGTTTGATACATCTCTTTGTGATACCCCAGGGCCTGGGCTGAACCTAATCAGAACACTAGATCCTGATAGGATTAGGTCTCAGTTTGTAGTTAAAAACAACAACAAATGCTGCAACAGAACAATAATTAAGAAATTAAAAAAGCCCATATTTAATCCATATTTGAACCTACGACAAATCTTCACTTTTGCAAATGCAAGTACACTAAAATTTAATTTAAAATCTTTGAATACCATCAGTCTTTTAATGTGTCGTCAAAGGGAACAAAAAAATCCCAGAATGTTACACACTGTTTTAATTCTAGTATTTCTCCTTCACACAGTAGCTCTGCTATCATCATTTTTAAAAATGGCTTCACAATAAAATCCTGTCTTTAGTATTCCATAAAGGCATATAGAACACTGCATAGTTCCCAAATAATTTTTAAAAGAAAGTGTACTACTGATAAATAAAAAAAGAGAAATATCAAAAAGCACATTAGAAAACAAAATTTAATCTACAAGCATAAGAAATTATGCTTGTTTTCCACAACAGTCTGTTTATGTTCCTTATAACAAACTGCTCTATTTCAGGCTTTTAGGAAATTTTTCTATGAATTATTGAAAAAAATCACTGATTTTACAGCAAGATAGTAATTAATTTTGCTTTTAGAATTCAGTCTGGCTATTATTTTGTGTAGTATCTCATATCCTCACATAACACTGTCACACAAAATGACAGTTTGATACTGGCAGCATTAAGAACGTAGGTGCAGAAACTGTTACAAATATCCAAGCTTTCACTTTGAACATAATTAAACTAAATAAAATATAGAAATGAAAAACTGGTAAAGCATGTTCCACAAATTTTAACTCTGAAGCACATCACTTTGAAGTCTGAATTCTCTGCATTCCTTAAAAGTTGCCTTCTTCAAAGACATCTGCTATCACAAACATACTCTGTACCTGGCCAAACTACTCACGAAGGTCAAAAGCAAACTTTGATGGATACTAAAATTAAAAAGACAGAAAAAAGGAAAAGGACATTTCACCTCTGCACTGTCAGGTGTCAGACATGGATCCAATGAGTCTACAGAATTTGTAAACCTCAGGATTAAACGTAACTGATTTAATGATCAATTACTTCAGAAGCTGATCACTTAACCAAACTTCAGCTTCCAGAAAGATTAAGGCTTAATATTTCTAAAAAGTGCGGAACTTTTAAAGCACTGAAAAGAGCAACCTGAATTAGATGCAATGCTGGGTTTCAGTACTGAACCAAAAAGGACCACTTTTTTTTCCCCATGCCTCTTCGAACCAGTTCCACTTTTACACTAAGATCTCTTTCATGTCACAGAGATGTCACATAGGCATGATGATGACTTTCAGTAACCTTTAAGAAACAGACTATTTCTTTTTCTTAAGTCTGCATTAAGGTTTGTTCCACATATTTTTACAGAATTGTTCCATTGACCATGACATGAAATTATGTACATACATGAGCTTTTACATCAAGATAGTTCTGAATCAACTATCTTGATTTGACTACCAACTTCTTGCACCTCAATAAGCCACAAAGTAGAGGTAATGCTTTGCCATCCTATCTCTAAACAATATGAGACGGGAGACAAATCCTTGGACTAAGATCTAGCTCCGTGTCTTCAGGCACTATAGTTTTCAAAAGCATACAAAACACCACCAAAATGTAAAGAATCCAGTATAAATCCCACCTATTACAATGACCTTCTATACAAAAAGGGAGTTTGATTAAGTCTTCAGAGTGAGCACCTCTCATACTACTGAATTCACACTATTTTTACATATTCATTTAAAATATCAGCCACTACAAACAGTAAAACCTTTTAGCAGAGCAGATTTTTTTAAAAATAAATCTATGTCTTATTATATTTAATACTAAGAGTACGTCTGGGACAACAGCATTCTTCCAAGCTTATATAAACTTCTATACTCATTTATGACAGTTGTTTTGAAAGTGGAACAAACATCTGTCATTCACAACACTAATTGTCTTTAAAATTTATGGCAGGCAATTAATCGCATTGTAATACTCAAACAAATCTCTCCTCCTCAGCCGCATGTACAACTCCACTACTGTCTCTGGGAACTGGTTCGAAGAGCAGTGGGGGAAAAAAGTGGTGCTTTTAGATTCAATACTGTCTCTGGAAAAACTTACATTCTGGTTCTTCTATCTGAGCCATAACACTCATGCTTTACAGATCCTTGGAATAAAATCAAGCTGAAATCAAACTAGTAATTATTTTTAGGGAAAGGCACTGGACTTCACAGGCATGAACAAAGTCTACTTGTTATAGTTATTTCATCATGAGTTAACTTGGTTTTTATATAACATTACACACTTTTCTCCTTCTCTTTAAATTTAATGGTACTACTTTTGAATAAATGTGGATTTTGCATTCTGCATAGACAGAAAAAATAAAGTCTACAGGGACAACATATGAGCAAATGTGTTTCTTGTTAGCTATTCACCAAAATATACAGTTCAGACCTGGAAGTCTCTTGTGCTTCTTGAAAATCTTTAAAATTTAACAATAAAGTTTCACAAACCAGAGCTGATGGAAATGCATCACTGTTTTGCCAAAGAACGCTCTGAATCTCAAGCAAAGACACGCGGTACTGATCAGTCACCCCCATCCCTCCCCCACCGTCATGCCAAGGCCAACGCAGCAGCCAGGTCCCACGAAGGCACAAGCAAGGAGACAGGAGTGGCATTACCATTAGAGCTCCAAGTACCACACCATTTGCAAGAAAAGGTTCAGCATTTGGCGACGGAGGATACTTCTGCCATCCAAAGAGATGTCTGCAGTCTTCCCACTGTAAGTGCCATGAATTGTCAGGAATTCTGTCGCAGGACACACTGGGTACATAGGTCAATAGCTGAACCATACCAATTTAAGCCATACAAACGAAATAATACATTTCCATTCCTGAAGTGTTTTTATGAGTACTGCCAAAAAGCTGCAACTTGTCCATTCTCAGGCTTAATTCCCATCCTTGTAAATTCAAAGAATGTGGCCTCCTGAGAAATTTCCCTAAATTAAGAAATCCTCTCTTGACAGACATCTCTTGGCTAGACTTGACTGTATTTCTCTACCACCAAAGAATTATCCCATTCGAGCTTTAGCTAAGCTCCTGGGCACACACACAGATTGCTGTGTTGCCTTAAGTGAAGATGCAAGCTGGAGCCTTCAGGCACACCACAGAAAACAGCCTGGAGTCAGTCATACAGTGGAGACACAGTAGGCTGTGTCAGCACAACTGGGCCACCACAACCCAGCCCCCCCCAGGCCTGCCTCATGCTCATTCTCACCTCAGTGACATGGGGAAGCTTGTCTAGTTCCAGGTAGTGAAAAAACAGGAGTCTGATACAGTAATTTGAAATAGATGACAGAAAAGGAAGAAAAATTAGGTTTATGTCTAGGAATTTGGTTTTGCTAATTAAAAAAACTTAAAAAAGAAAAGAAAAAAAAAACAGAAAAAAGAAAGAAAAAAAAGGTTTTGCTGACAGGTCTGTTCCTTACAGGTAAGGTAGTCTCCATGGGCTAGCGTGTTGGTCTTATTGCCATCTCTTTAGAGGTTTCCTTTAACAAGAAAAAAAAAAATCTAGATACGTAGCATAAGAGATAAGGGAAATACTCCTCTCCTACAAAAAACAACAGGTTTTGAAGTCGTTTCAGGGAATACATGGGTCACGTATGGCAGATGACACTTCTTCAGTTACGAATGATCTGTCTGAAAGTCAAGATTTCTAGGATGGTGAGAAATGTTTCCCACTTCAATTGCAAGTGTTTTCACATTGTGCCAGGAGCCACCCATTGATCACAGCTGGAAGGACCTCAAATACCACCTGTTTGGGAAGTGCACAACTGCAGAATGTAAATAAATGCAGCTGGAGAGAGTCTTAACAGCAGAGAAAAAGTTACGCAAAGCAAGATAATCAGGAACAATTACAGACCAACTGCCAATGTGGAAAATGGATTTTAAACGTGCATTCACATTGATGGATCTTATTCTAGATTAAACAAAAAACATCCTCTTAAAACTTATCAGCAGAAAAATTCTTTCCTAAGAATATCCTAAACAAGAAACCCTGATGAGTAGGAAGACATTTGTGTTCTCAACGTTGCTAGTGTTGTTCTTCTATTCAAAACAGTAATCCAAGATGGAAGCACTTGAGATAAAGAGTAATTTAAATCCCCCTTCTCCAAAGTAAGTATTTTCTCAGGTTCTGTAACTGTGATAATGCAGTCAGATACGGCTGTTGCAAACAGACCAGTCTGTAAGAACAGCCCATTTAACCTTCTGCACAACTTGCTGAATTGGAAACCACAAAGTATATTGCTTTGAGATAACGCTTAGAGCATCTCATACATGTGTATTTTCCAAGATCGTGAAAGATCATATATAACAGGAAGAAAACTCAAGGAAGTAATTTTTCCTACTGCATCTGCAGAAACTGAGGTTACCCTGCTGTATCGCTGCATAGATTTGTTTCCATTGGTCTCCAAAGGAGGAAGATCCTATGACTTACTCCTACTCCAGCAGGGAAAAAAAATCTGAAATGCTTCTGCAAGCACTTTTTACAGTGCTTCCATGCTTGAACAGTCCAGCTTTTTATGATGCAGTAACTTTTTATCATGCATTCAATAGACTTTATTCCTGCATCCATTTACAGAAATGTGGATAAGATTCTTTTTATCTATCATTTTCAAATGCTCTGAGGAAAAACACAAAAAACCATATCCAAGTTTAGGCTAAGGCAGACAAGCAGAGTTTGAGAGATCATTACGGATGAAAAGTAATTTTTCATTTCAGTCTAGTGTGCAACCATCTTTTATGCTTTGTCTAATGTGAAATTTTCCTTATAAAGTAAGGAAATTTGATGGATTTGTTTTTAAATGGAAAAAGCAGCTCAGGCTATTCAGTGGTCAATAATGAGGACATGACAACAAGCATGATAGAACGTTCACACTACGCTGCACAAGCAAGCTTCTTTCAAGGACATAACCATAACACATTTTCTATCCATTTAGCAGTTCCCAGAAGATAACTGCCATAATTTATTATCTTATTTATCTACTTTGCTGTTTAGAATATCAGTAGGTTTCAGTATTTAGTACAGCTACGGGAAAAATAATGAGGCAGCTACAGGCCATCAAAGTAAAGAGATCAATATTTTACCTAGGATAAAACTGGAATGATCAGTAATCAAAACTATGTATTACACAGAGCCAGTCCATCAGTGAACAATTCCTCTTAATATATTTTATACCCACCTTTAATACAAGCTTATGCAAACACATTATTAACTTTAGAATCCATCTGCTCATTTATTTACACTGTTTCAGTAAAATTTGTCTTTTGATAAGTCCCACTCTCATTGCTTAAAATAAAAATCTGTGAAGAAAAAGCCATATTTTTAGTAAAAAAATTAAAAAAAAATCACCCAGCAAACTGAATTTAAAAGAAAAGGGGGGGAGGAATATTTCTTTTCCTTTGGGGAAAAAAATTGTTGAGAGTGGCAGCAGATTTTTGCCATTAGAAAAATCTTGACTTTGAATATTCAAACTGAAAATGCAAGTACACTTCCCACAGCAGAAATAAATTTCTTTTCCATGAACACTTGCTCAATCAGATTTTACCTGTTCATAGTTTCACGGATTGCTCATTTGCAAGGACTGTGGTTCAGAGACTTAGTTTTTTCTTTTTTTCAGTTTTGGGGCTACTAAGTCTTGCACTTGCAAAATTATAACACTTGAATTTTCAAAGGAGCCACCATGAGTTTGTTTTCTGGTATGGGATTTTCAAAATCATCCTATGCATGTCAAAACTCAGGACACTTAACATGATTCTCAACCAGCTGGGTGGTGTGAGAAATGAATTTTAAAGTGAATCAGGCATGAGACTCCTTTTGAACCTTTTGAAAATCTTTTCTGGAAAATTACTATATTTCCAGAAAAATAAGAAATAGAAGGAAATAAAATGAAGCTAAGAAGGATATTTTTTCTTTCAAAGGTGAACTGGAAAAAAACCCACCTACAATTTTAAAATAGCCAACACAAAACAATTTTCATCATCACTACGTTCTAGCTTCAGGGCACTCTGCACCTCAGGCCGTTAAGTGGTTGTTACTGACATAACCCAAGACAAAACTACAGTGATGGGCAGTTTACTGACCAGCAGGTACCTACACCATAGTTACCAGTTCTGCCATCTAGATTTTTACAAAGTCGTTTCACTCCAAAGCGCTACCATAAGATTTCAGATCAGGCCCTGTAAAACAGCACAATTATGTCACTTCCCCATATAAAGGGACCATGATTCACCAACCACTTTGGCTAGAGGTTTTCTGCAGCAGAGTTATAACAACAATTCAGCAAACTGCTTTGTTAGTGCATTAGCCCGTTCGCTCTAAATAACCCAGCAGACAGTCACTGTTCGATATGTTATTTTTCGGCTGTAGAGGAGCCATTTTTACTCAGAAGATACAGGCACAATTTGTGATGCAGTACAAATATCAACTGTGTACAGGGTAAATACATATAGATTTGGTTTTTTTCCTTTCAAATATTCTACAGAAGGAGTAGCAGGCATTCCAGAGAGAGCAGCACTGTATTTTACAGATTTATTGCTTTTCTTACCTGAAGCGCAGAATACGAGAGACTGTCACAGAAAGCGGGGACAACGCAAGCGAGAAGAGCAGGGAAGCACACAAGGAAGCAAAGGAAAACTATTCTCTCTTGGCTACCTCTGCACAAAAACGGGGGTGATTTCGAGCAGGGGTAAGCATTACGGGCTTTCAATCAACTCCCAGAGAAGCATCACCTCCCTTCTCCACTACAGAAGGAACCCTGGATGACTGGTCTACCCAGGAGAAATTTGTGATTATCCTTATGGCCACCCCTACCCACCCTTCACAATGTGCTCTAGCCATTTTCACCTGGACCTCCCCAAAATGCACCAGCTCCTTGCTAAATATTCTCTTCCATAGAAACCTTCATACTCTTTACATGCCTCTGCTACTGTACCCCACTGCAGAACGGTGGCGTGGTACTGGACCGCAACACCAGTTGTATTGCCAGTGGCACAGCTAACCAGCATCAGTCTTTCCACACAAGTATCTTGATTCCTTGCTGGTTTTTGCCTTTCCAGAACCACCTTTCCGACTCTCCCTACACTGTATTAAGCTTCCCTCATAAGAAGACATACTCCATTAACATATTTCCATTCAATTCTTGTTAAGAAATTTTGTTTCAGGTTAAAGTTCCCCACATAAAACATTCATACGACATTCTGACTTAACGAAGGCTTAGAAGACAGAAGTTAGACTAAGCTGCAAGAAACCAGTACCAGTGTTTATTATCTACCTTATCTGTCTTGCTAAAGGCTGCAGATGACATAGCTACGCCGGCAGGGATCAAATCTATTTATACATCTAATGTTACAAATTCTGTACGTGATGAGGGCCCTGCCCTGCAGCCACCGGATTACCCAGGACAGGCCACTGCCAGAAGTCCTGAAAGTGTTCCAGATGTGATAAAAATGTCTTCTCATTAAGCCCTGTTAATGCCTCTTGGATGTGCATCCTACTACTACGACAGCCAAAAAAAGCTAAGGAAATCACTAGGTGAGATCACAGCTGTGTGAAACAGTGTTTTCTGTTGAAACATCTACAATCTGTCTTCACATCTTCCCCATGCAAAATAAGCTTCCCCAGCCTTCCCAAATCACATGTTAACTGTTAGTTAACTGCAGTTTCTCCACCCAACTTTCTCTTTAAAAGGTATTTTCAGCACCCTGCTATAATCCAGGTGCATTAGTGACCACAGTCAGCTTGACCCTAAACCTAGTATCAAGCTGGTCAGCAGGTGTCCATATCTGATAGGAGGAGTTTTTGAGGAAACAATGATATAACAGTCCCACTATTTAACTTTCCTGGACTCTCAGCAGGGGTGGGGCGGGGGAGGGACATCAACCATTACTCAGGTGAATTGAGCCAAGTCAGCCTATCAGGGCTTAAAGGGTGATTTGGGCAAATGAGGCCAAACACTGGATAGGTTTAAAAAACTTCATGTGAATACTCCAATTCAGGCAAAAATTGGGAACGCCATGTATAAGACAGAAGTGTTCTCATTTATGACCCTAGTACTTCAGCACTATATGAAGTATGACTGCTCTTAGCTGAGTAGTTAGGGTAAAAAAATCTTTAAAACCTCAGTCAAACCTAGTCAAAAAATGCAGCAATAGAAGAAAATACTTCATCGCAAGACTGGAACAAACAATATTGGATTATTACTAAAGATCAATATTCCTGAATATCCCCTTACTAACTGTAACTCTAGTAGCAGGTCCCAGGCACCCACAAATCCGGCTGTTGAACACAGCTGAGAACAACTCTCTGCTGCCTTAATAAACACCAGCCAGCACTGCACAGGCATATAGCTGTATACACACATCCATTGCTACATCCTTAAGGCAGGAGCAGAAAATAGTGCACTACAGTAAAAAAAAGCTATTACAAAAATTCTCTCCGTAGCTGGGCAGATGGTGCGCTGCAACTACAACTTATTACAACACTCATAATTGTCTCCCTACCTTGTGTTTCCCCAGCTGTCTTTTGTGTCCACGTGTTTTCTCACCTTAAACTGGCAACTCTGCCACAGCAGTATGTTAAGTGCCAAGTGCAACAAAGTCCCAGCATTTACTTAGAGATTTTATAACCTAGCCTAAACAAAACAGAAATTGCATTTAGTTAGGATTGTGCATGGATTATTTAAAATGTACATTATTGATATCCACAAATCATGTGTTATATTTTTTTTAGTAAAGGAAATAGAATTTTAGCGTTCCCTTGCCTTTAAATGCAAGATTTTTACGTTGCATTGTAGAAGAGGAACTGTTAATCAAATTCGAGACAGACACTCTCTCCTTTTTATTATCTTGCCTCTCTGCTTCCTCCAACACTACTTAGCATTCAGCTGGCCTCATTCCACAAACCGCAAGGATTAGTGTTGTTTCACAGACCAAAACTCAGGAACCAGCAACTTAGATGCATTTTGGAGCTGAAATGCTTCACTAGATTCCACCAGACTCAGACCAAAGTATCCACAGACAGAAGACTCCCATTGCTCATAGGACATATAAAAATCTCCATTGCTACAGTAATGGAAGGCACAGTGAAATATGAGGTGTTTATTTTTATCCTGCCACTTCCCTGTTGTCAGTGTTGTGATTACAGTAAGTGCTCCTTGCCCACAGTTTCTCCAGTGCTATTTGTCAGTATTGGTAGGCTGCAAAGCAAATTCTCATTTACTGTGCCACCGGGTGAGCATCACTGTGAAGCAGCGCATCTCCTTTGTGTCCCGACCTTCTCCTTTACTGTTTACAAGTCCTCATTAGTTGTGTCCTGGATGCTGTACTATATGAAAAAACACATCATCAAATGCAGAATCTTTATGGCCAGATCAGACACTGCCTTATTGCTGAGCCATTACCAAATCACTCTGCTAAAATATCACTCTACATTAGTGAAACACACGGCGAAGACAAGATGAAAGCAAGCAATACATCTGATAGAAAGCATTTGATCAGTTCTTTTAATAAGCAGTTAAAAAGGAAACTGTATGTGTTAAGCCTTTGTACCATTCTCTTTTTTCAAATGCAAACTGTTAACCTCTATCTGAGGGAAGCTTTATGCCTAAAAATCCATTACTGTCTTTGCCTGTGCATCATTTAACAAAGCTAGTGATATGGGGGCTATTTACTCTAGTACCTCAGATTTCTTCAAATTATATCCATAAAGCAGTTTTTACTCTGATTGTAAGTTTAATATCCCACTATTCTTCTCTATAAATCCTTCTTAAAGCAATAAACACTTCAGAAATACCAAAGCTTAAACACTGTAGGATACTGTTTCTTCTGGAGCCTCCAAAGATGTATTTCCTAAATAAACAGAAATTTCAATATGGCTTTACATGAACCCAAAATGTTTCTGAAAAACAACGTATTCATGAGGGCACAAATGCAAATTTCAGCAAACGGACATTACATAAATACAGTAAACAAAAAGCACAGAAGACAAATAGCAAGCTCTGAGAATAAAAGCCATTTGAATCAAACAAAAAGCATTAATCCAAACAAGCATCTTCTGAAATTACTTTTCGTTCTCTAAAGATCAGTTTACCCCAAAACATTTCATGCATTGGCTTGTTTACTACTTCTACATATACTACTTTGAGTGCTATTGTTTCTTCTCATGCATGACTTGTTCTTTTAAAAAAAACAAGAGCTTATCCCAGTGAAACTGGGAAAAGATATGAAGCAAAAGGAGAGAAGAAAAACAAAAAGGAAATAAAACAGATTTAACAATAAGGCAATAAGGTCCAATGAGAAAGGGTACAAAGTCAAGATGCAGCACCACACAGCAGTAGAGCTGTGTTTTGAATCACAGCATTAGCTCCTTAGAGACCAAATCAACCTCCACAGCAGCAAACATGGCAAGAAAGGAGGGGGGGACGACACACCACTCTCTTGAAAAGCAACACAGTAGCGCAAAGCTAAACTGTAAAGCAATCTGTACTGAAAGATTTTCCAGCTATCTATACAGGAAGATTATAGAAGAAATGCTAAGCTAGAGGTAAACAAAGGAGCTCTTTAGAGGTACACAAAAGGTTAAAGACACATCAGCTGGGACAGGAATACACTGAGTATAAGGTGACATACCAGTGGAGGTAAACAGAAAGTGTAAAATTTTTACGTTAATTGGTAACACAAAGATTCATGACTTCTTAAAAGCAGATTTCAGTATTTGTCTCTGTGCGTACCACCAATGACAGCCTGTTTATAGCAACTACAATGACCACTTTTACATGCTTTGACTTGGATAGTCTGACAAAAGCTTCCAATTTTGGACCATTTTGATACAATTATCATAGTCATTCAGAAGTAATACCAAAAAATGAACAAAAGAAGGATCAAGGTAAAAAAATAAAAGGGGATTATTTAGCATAATCTTTAACAAAATATGGTTTGCCATTATGAAACACAGAATCACAGAATGGTAGGGGTTGGAAGGGCCCTCTGTGGGTCATCTAGTCCAACCCCCCTGCCGAAGCAGGTTCACCTACAGCAGGCTGCACAGGACCTTGTCCAGGCGGGTCTTGAATATCTCCAGAGAAGGAGACTCCACAACCTCCCTAATTAATGGTATGCTAACTAGACAAACTAGAGTGGGGAGTGACAGCGGACAACGCCACCTTGGCAATCAGTAAGGTCCGAGGGAATGTGCTGAATGGCAAAGGACTGGAATATGTTGGGTAGTCCAACCATCCTGCAATGCTGGATAGTCCAGACCGGCCAACCACTTAAAGCCGCGTGACAGGCTTCCCACCCAAGCAATACTGCTTTGATTTTGCTCCTTCTGTTTCTTTTATTAAGGAAAAGAGATCAAGATTATGAATCTCACCTAAGAGTGATGTGAGCAACACCAACAACCTGTTGGTATCTTCTCCAAAGCATGAGGCCACACTTGTGATGTTGTCACTGTAGTTCCACAGGGTTTTGCATATCAAACAAGCCAGCTGCCAGTCTGCCGGCCCAAAGTCTTGTAAACAGTCAACTAACCTGTCAGTATCAAACAAAAACAGTGTTTTGCTCCATGTAGTTTCCTCCTGAGCCCTCCGAAATCTAGGCAGTCTAGAAATGTATGCAGACTCCATGAAAGTTTGCAGGAAAGTTCTACATTAATAAACGTAAGATGCTACTTTCTTCCTCGGTAGCATCCGCGTTTTCATTTAGTCTAGTTCCCAAAGGATGTGAACATGCCTTTTGTCTACAGGTATGTGCGTACGCCTGCTGCATCTGTCCATCCCCTATAACCCAATCGACCAATTTCAATCACATATGTCTCAAATGTAACCACCTCAAAGACAAGAAAATTCCATCAAATTTCATTACATCTGTGACTGTCCCAGATCTGTGGCTACCACCAGAGCAGAGATTGCAGTGTGAGCCAAACCTTACCAGGCACCAAGAACTCATCTGGAAAAAACGGTATGAATGCAGAAAGCGCTTCGGTCAGAATGTCCAGCTTATTACCCATCAGAAGATCTGACCAGAAGACAAATCCAAAGGAATTTGCTGTTTCCACAACTCACAGAATTACCTCTGACGTTCAGCAAAGTCTGACTATTTTGCACATCTCGCCCCTTCTTGTATTTCCTCAGCCTGGAAAGGTTGTTGACCTTCTAATCTTGCTTCCTTGCAGATACCAAATGCAAGCTAGATCAAAAGCACGACTCTGAAATTGAGCTATAACTTTTCTGCTTGTACCACTTACGTACAGCAGCTATCCAGAGGTCCAGACAGCAGTGCTGACCAGTCCCGGGGCAGCAGAAGTAAACGTTGTTTTTCACCTGCTGTCCCTAGGGACCTCTCTAATAGTAATCCTTCACTGCTGTTCTCTTCCCCAACCCTGCAAGTTCCCCTTTCCCTCACTTCCCTGCTTCGCCGTGAGATTTACAATCTGGTGATTGCTAAAGGGAACACGGGATAACGATTACATTCAGGTATGGCTGTAAACACCAGTAACTGAAAAGCAACCAAGAAGAGGTTTGCTTTTTCTCTCCTCTCTGAAGGCAGTCTTTGTGGGAGACTGGGAGGCATCTGATGAAAACCTCAAAGAGCTTGCTCTCATTTTTTGGAGTTTAACTCTCTGATGAGCTTAATTCCATGTTTTATTAGGGCCAGTATATATTGGTACAGTAATCTAATTTCCAAACCTCCACAGAGCTAGTTTGATACAGTCAGGATGTCCTCCGTAACAATCACTTCTGTATTCTCCAGATCTATTCCATGTTGGTTTTCCTCGTTTTTCCTTCCTCCTTCACAACTTTTTAGACAGAGTAGAGAAAATTCTGTATTCTATGCAATTCTATATTCTACAGAATATTCTGTATTCTATAGAATATAAATTCTATATAATATAAATTTCTCACATTTATTATTCAATTTGCCTGTAACTTCTTTTTATTCTTCTTTTTTATCTTTGTATTTTGTAAGTTAACTAGAACATGGGAAGGACGGATGAGCAGACTGTGCATTGTTTACACTGTATAAAAGAAGTAATTATATGATGTATGAACAGGAAAGCATTTCAAAGTTAGGCGTATTGTTTCATAAATGTGGGTTGTATCAACTGCTTTACAAGCACAGGAACATGATCTTTCATGTTGCTCCAATTAAGTTGGATCCGCTATTATCTGAACATCAAAGCCGCAAGTGTTGCATCCACAGTGGTTTTTCAAGATCTAATACCACTTACAATAAAGTGCCTTAAACTTGAACTCTCAGACAGAGGCGGCTCAGGAGCTATTTACTCTACACCAGACAGGAGCTATTTACGCTACACCAGACAGTTCTCCCCGCAGTACTGAGTAGTTGCAAAAATTGCAAGAGTCCACGTGGGGTATCATAGCTCTTGAAGTAATCTTCACACTTAAAACAGATACACATTAATGGTGCCTATTAACAGTAGCCCACATAGGATCCAGCTAAGCCAAGCACAAGCAACTACTGCAAAGCCAAGCCTTCTTGCTTTGTTGTACGGTATTCTCCTCTGCTGTGTGTATCAGGAGGATCTCTGGGAAATTATTCAGTGGTTCTTGGCTCTGCAGTAGGCTAAACCACTGTAATGCCTGCACAAAACGTACGCAAGAATATGAAAGGCTTTTCCTTGAAGAACATTAGATGCTGCATATCAGTTAAGTACGTATCCTTATTACAAGTTATTGGCTCCAGTAAAAAAGAATCCAATTCAAACTCTTTGGCCAAACTACTGGAACTTGTCTTTTTCATAAGCATAATCAGGAACTTACTTTCCGATTCCTCCTTCTTCCATCAGAAGAGCTCGTTTGTTCTTGTCTACTGTGAGATTGAGCAGAACTCCACAGGCAGAAAAACAGACCTCGTGGTTCTTGGCGTCAAGTAAAGCAATCACAAATTTGTATACTGGATTGTAAAGGAAACAATATTACTGGGAAGATGGACTTACCGTACAAGTGGCATTACTACATACTTATTAAACCTGTATACTTAGAAAGCAGTCAAATGCAGGATACCCTACCCAAAAATTTAACCTTGTAGCATATTACTGTGGCATCTGTAGAACAGGCATATGAACCAGAGTAACAGCCATTATAACATCATGCTGACACCAGCTTTCTTCAAAGCAACACATGAAAATTTTAGTTATAACAATACACCAAAGAAATGTAAAAATCGAATCGAAGAGGTTAAGTTCACCAAACTGAACTACAGCTTATTTCTTAAAAGTATGAGCCTCCTTTCAATCACACAGTCAGCAGAAACTGCTAGGATTTGGCCTTTGGCACTCGGAGAGGAAGCTCTCACCCCCGTGAGGGGCGGGGATGCCCCTGACTGCACGAAGCCCAGCGGGGACCACTGCAGCCTGGGGCTCCTGCGGGAGACAGGCAAGAAGCAGAGGCTGGACGCGCAGCATCTCGCAGCACTTGCTGACACTGAGCACAGCGGGCGGTGGAAGGCAACCCCAGCAAGGGAGTCAGTCTTGCCTCAGGGAGAGGCAGCCTCTTGGCTCTTCCTGAGCTCAACATGCGGACACCACAGTCTCTCCAAGGTGGAAAATTCAGTCCTTTCACTGAGACAGCTCGTCAGCAACAAGCTGCTAAGTGTCAGTTCTCCCTTTGCAGATACCTGCTCCTCCGAAAGCGGTGGTATGTCCACCCTTGAGAGAAGGGGTTTACATCGTGGCATACCACTTCACTTTGAGCACTGACAGGCAGATACAAAAAAATCTACAATGAACTGGTGTTTAATGAAACTTATGACACACCTTCTGTGGATAGCAAAGAGCTGCCGTTTTTCCCAAAGCTCTTTAGACACCCAAAGCAAAAGGACTTGAGAAGACTTGTACTCTACTTCACCCAGAGGCAAATAGGAGGTCTCTTTGTTGAGGCAGTCAAACTTCTTAAATGCATGTGGCAAAGCCCTAACATGCTGTCAAACGTGGGTATCACAAACTTGTGATTATGAACCTAAATGAGAATTAAGTTGGATTTTCATTTTATATCATATCATTACTAACCTGTAGGATCTGACAAATTGAAGGACTGAAGGGAAAATTCAAAATTATAATCTTTAGGAAAACCAGAGTTTTTGTAGTATTTACCTTTGTGAAGGCACACCACGGCACATTTTTCCTACTCCAATTATTTCCATTTTAATGAAACTAAAATCAAATGGTGTTTAAATGACTACTATTGGATTCTAACATTTGTCTAATTTGCAAATCATCAGAGAAGATTGCTTCTACCCTTTAACTGAGACAGCTTATTAACAATCTTTCCTTTTTAGAAGTATGGACATTTAAAAACAGGACTCCCACAAATGCAAAAGTAACTCACTCTTTTTCTGTACGATGAAGTCACAGATCTCATGATACTGGGAAAGATTGCCAAAGACTCTGACAGCCTCCACAACTCCATCCATATTGTTGCTCATTAACAGCTTTAAAAGCACTATTGATTTGCAGAGAAATGAAATAAAAAGTTACTTGTATATCACAAATGTGCTTGGCTTTTTATCAATAAATATCAGAATGCGAGAAGCAGCAGCAATAAATGTAATAACTGGACCAGTT
>Ga0181612_140449_pt1 | contig 19372 bp, 16 predicted proteins | sample HoacroProtozoa21_FD_119630 | JGI IMG/M metagenome (GOLD analysis project Ga0181612, IMG submission 119630) | Hoatzin crop microbial communities from Cojedes, Venezuel. Combined Assembly of Gp0051906, Gp0051904, Gp0051908 | reverse complement strand
TTTTGTCAAAATACATTGTATCTCAAACTAGGCATAATCCACGAGGGTAAACAGAATGCCAGGGCAGAGCAGAACTTTGTTAAGAAGCTGAATATAAGTAAGTGAAAACCAAACAAATGTGCACGTTTATCAGTTATATATGTATTTCTCTTCTTTCTAAATGCAGCATTTTAAGCATCAGGAACAAGCTTTTCATGCAGACTAGATTCCTTAGTGCAGTGGTTTAATCTGATCACAGAAGAAGCAGATACAGTTAAAAGAACATTGACTGTTTTTGGAAACAACACCATCTCTCAGAACTATGCAGATCCACATAAAATCCTTTTGGGTCTGCCAAAATTTGTAATGATTTTGAAAGCAGATGTACTCTCTCAACACACAATTTTCAAGTGCCATCTAGTGGTTATTTTCATTTTAACTTCAATTTGGTATTTAAAAAAATAATTTTCCCCACTTTTTAAATTTTAAAGAAGTTGTTATTTCTATTACTTATTTTTATGCTATTATGCAACTCTCGGTCCTGCAATGGTAAGCAGATGCTTAAATTAAGCCTAAGTTTAAGCATTCTAATAAACTGACTTTGGGCCAGAAGACAGGTGAGTTCAGGACTAAAGAATTAAAAGGGAAAAAAAAACCCCAAACTTATCCATGGAAACAAAACAAGGCACAAATATCAGTTCATTATTCAGAGCTTTTTCAGTACAACTTCATGGTTTCTTATAATAAGAAAATTCTGACATGTTAAAGTCCGTGAGTTATTAGGACCTCAGCTGAACGTACACAAAAATCCTGGAGAATAAAGCATCTTCTAAGCATTCCTCACACCAGATAAAGCAAAAAATCCACAGTGCCGTATCAAGAGGTTTCAATTTTACACTCAACCCAACCTGTGATCTTACACAGGCCCAAACCTTTGATACTCAGCCAAGTTTGGTGACTTAACATATTGGTCTCATAACGGGAACAATTAACTTCAGGTCTTCTGTCTCCCACCTCAAATATCCTCTTATTCTGCACGTATAAGGAGCTGGGCTGACTAGGTATCCCAAAAAATGGCTAAATGTGCCCATGCAATACAGTGTGCCCAAGAGGGGATGCAAGCTGGGGCGCATGCCATGCAGACCACCTGTGCAAAACACACAGAGCACATCAAATCCTGAATTCAGTGTGTAATCAGAGACACGTATGTGCTTGTATCTGCATTTGGAAACTCCCAGACACAAACATGGAAGTCAGTGTCAGGCAGCCAACCAACCAAGGAAAATACCTGGGTTTCTTTACAATGGACCTTTAAGAGCCTAAAAGGAAGATGCTATTTTAACTTCTGTAACATACTTCAGTAGAGCTACAGCAATATACACAAATTTCTATCTTCTATAGAGAAAGCATTAGAACGTAGAGACAGAACCAAAGTTAAAAACATACCGTTACCAAACATCATCTTCTATTATTTTTCTACTGAAAGACTTGTTAGCTACCTTGCTGTGGCAGAACCAAATTCACTGGAAAGAAGAAAGAAAAAAAAAAGCTTAGCTCTTATTCGTTCTGTCCTGAATCCAGATTTCAAAGCAATTTAATAAAAGGTGGGATCACTGATACCTTCCTTATTTTTCCAGTTCGGAAACAGAGTCTGAGAGAGATGAAACCTCTCAAAAAAAGGTTAGAAACAAATTCACAGTCAAACCAGCAAGAGAGCTTGTAACTCTGATCCCAGCCCCTGCTCCCTTCTGCCGTCTCTCTCTTCAGATGACATAAAATGAAGAAATTGGAACGAAAGCCTTCACATTCAGCAATCTTTTTGTGTGCTTGTTACATGAGCAATTACAGAGACACTAAAAATCCCCAGCGAGGCACGCTGTAGATCCACCTCCAGGCAGGCCTCCACTCCACGGAGCTGCAGAATGAGGACCACTCTGCAGGCACAGGCTGCTGTCCACGCACGACCCCGACCCATGCCAGCCCACCTTCCGTGCCAGTGACCGCCGCAGTCCCTGTGCCGCAGAGCCTGAGCAAGCCGGCTGCATTGCCCCACCATGACATCAGCAGCAAGGGGTTTGCTGGTGTTGTGCCGACTAACTGCTACACGGACAAACCTCCTACTCCTAGTATCTCACCTTAGACCTGAGCACTGTCTCCCATTCGTAATGCATACAAGCCCTTAAACACACCATGGAACGTGTCTATCCGATTTAGGCCTTATCCAACATCCTCAGCCTAATAATCCACGTAGAGGTCCTGGAAACTTTATGGGATAGTGCAACTACCTCTGGGCATTTAGATAAAAAGCAATGCAAAGATTTGGAGATGCAGGAAATCACAAAGCTGCCTCCGAATACAAGAACAGGGCACACACAATGCCAGAAAGAGTAATAACATTTCATAAAGCACACATAAAAAATGGAATAAACATTGTTACTTAAAAACCCCTCAGAAGGCAGAATATTATCTCACTGCATGTCTACCCTTAAAAAGGCAGCCTCAGCTACTCAGTACATTAAACTCTCCTTTTAACATCTATCGAAATAATCAAAGTATTTTTTAGTCCCACAGTTCCACATCTCATTGCCTAAATTGTTGCACTTCACTAGTCAATTAATCCGTTAAACAAAAATGAGCATTTAATTTGAAGACCATGGAAGTTTTGGCCTACATGGCTGCTAGCCCTTTTTAGGATACGAGTATTTTGTGTATTCTCTCAGGTGTGTGCCCACTCAGAGCCCATGCATCAAAATGATCTGAGCCAAGTTAGCACAGAACTTCCTCCAGGATGTCATGCAACACCAAGCCCAAGTCTTTTTGCAGGCGAAACATAAGCTAAAATTCTGCATACACTCTTAAGCTACTTCATTTGATGGAAAAGGTCTAAAGTTCAAACCTACAGAGCTTAAGCAAATTCAGAAGAAAAAAATGAATATTTTTAGTGTCCTTCATACAAAGATTTTAGAAGCTGCCTTACTTGAGAGTTACATGAATACCAGTATGAATTAAAAAAATCCTGCAGAATGGTAAGTGATATTCACAAAGATAAGAAGTGTGTAACTGAATGCACCCATATTTAAGGGTTGGCATTCCCTGTAGTGTTACAGCCACATTCTCCTGAAGCTCAACAGATGTTGGGCATTAATGACTTCGAACTCCTGGAAGCAAGCAAGCTATCAGCAAAACCTGCTTCTTCGCCAGCGAGGTCACTTTATGCCATAAGACAGTTTTCAGAGTTTTTCACTAAAAATCTCCCACTCAAATAAGGTTCAAACTAAGCAGAAGTAAGCAGGGCTGTAGACAATGCTCCCATTCTTAAGCCATACGCATGCTCACTAACGTGGCAAAAATGCATCACCACCTCAAGTACTACTGAACATAACTGGGTCTTTTAAGGAGAAAGAGGCTTGGCTTATTTTTAATTCATGGAAAGACAACCACATGATTCACTAACATCCACTTCAAAAGATCTAAAGCTAGGAATTTGACATAAGCTGCACATGAAGGATTTAGGGCAAATATTTTTGCATTGTTCCCCTAAAAACTAGACAGCATAGTTACTAATTTTCATGCACTAACAAACCATTATTTCAAGAAAAGGGAAATACGAAAGACTACTTTCACAGCACCTGAAGGTCTCTAGTCCTGCTCAAGGCAGGCCTAGCTTCAAAGCTAGATCATGCTGCTCAGGAGCCTGCCCAGGGATGGAGAATTCACCACCTCTTTTAGCACCTGCTCCACCACCCTCTCAATGGAGGGTATTCTTCCTTATGCTCAACCAACAACTTCCACTGCTGCGACTTGTGACTGCTGCCTCTTGCCTGTACTTCCACTGTGCACCTCTAAGAGGAGTCTAGCTCCATCTTCTTCATAATTGTCCTACAGATGGTTGGAGTCAACTGGAGCCTCCTTCAGCCTTCTCTTCTCAGATGAAAGGCTGCAAGAGCTGGTTGTATTTCCTGTTAAGCCATGGGTTCCAGACTTGACCACCTTGGTGGTCTTCAACTCTGCACCCTCCAGTTCTTTGGTCCCTCTTGTATGGGGGTCCACAGTCTCAGAAGTGCAGAGCAGGAAGCCCCCTTCTCTCAACCTGCTGGCTACATTCTTGATCACACAGCCCAGCCTTCAGCTTGCTTTTGTGGCTAGAAAGTCATACTGCTGAGTCCTGACCAATTTATTGCCCATTAGGATCCCCAGACCTTATCTACAAAGCTATTTTCTGCCTTTCTTTTTGTTGAACTTCATGGGGTTCCTGTTAGTCCATTCCAAATTTCTTAAGTCGCTCTGAATAGCAGTTCTGCCCTCCTGCATACCCACTACTTCCATCAATTTGGTGTCACCTTTGACTTGCTGAGGGTGCACTCCATCTTACCATTTGTATCATTAAAGAAAATACTGATCAACACTGGCACCAGTACCAGCCCCCAAGCAACACCACTAGTAACTCTCTGCTAGTTCAGTGCTGAACCACTGGTTCAGCCATTTTTTCCACGCACTGCGCAACCCATCCAGCCATCCATTCAGTCTGTATCCAGTTTGTCTCCAGGGATGCTAATGGAAGTGTGAAAAACCTTGGTACCATCCAAGGAAGCAAGGCCCTGTGCTCTCCCCTTGCCCACAGCACCTTGTCTCCGTCATTCCATGACATTGATCAGGCACAATTTGCCCATGGTAAATCCATGCTTGTCCATTCCCAGTCATCATCTTATCCTTTGTGTGCCTGGAAATGGCTTCCATGAGGATCAGTGCCACAATCCTCACAGGGACTAAGCTGAGGTCAGCCAGCTTCCTGTCTCCCAGACATTTCTTTGTGCCTTAGAGCACAATTAAACACCTCAGAGTCCGATTTCTTCCTCTTGCACGACCCATGAGAATGACGACGCTGTTTCACTTGACCTGCAGTAAACTGAGATTACAGCCACATTACCGTATTTGCCACCAATTCTAAATGCAGAAGCACTGGAAATACCAGCAGCTGGAGAACAGGTAGCACAGCTTGTTTGGCTCAACACTTCATGTATTTTTTCAGAAGACTACACAATAGTACAAATTCAAGTTTTCAAACACCTCTCCCCCACTCAAAACAAACAAACAAAAAGAAAAATCCACAGGATTTAAACATAGCATGGTATTTCCATTGTGTTTGGAAATGTGGGTCCAATTTAGTCCAAGCTTTCCTTCACATCTTCATTTTTAAAAGAGTTTGGTTTTAAGTAGGGGGAAAAGCATGAAGTTACCATGGTACTGAGGAAAGCTCTAAAAAAACTCAGCAAGCAACAGTAAGCGAGTTTCCTGGTCAAGTAATGTGTGTAATTTAAGACAAGAGTGCATGGCACCTAACGAACAAATTCTTTCTAAATCCAGAATTTGACATCATCAGAGACCTGATGGGGACAGGCCAGTTTAGAATTCTGTTGCTCTGTGCTCAAGGGTGTAACACAAACAAGTCTTCCCTGTAAGTCTAGGTGCCTGATGAGCTGGTAAGCAACCAAACAGACAACCCCACATGACGTGCTGATCAAAAGCTTATTGGAAACAGAGAAGATGCCCAAGGACTTCAATAAGCTTGGACAGGACTTTAGAATTCAAGTTTCAAAAATAACAACTTGCTCTGTCTGCCACAGTTTGGAGTTTGGGAGAAAACAGGTGGAAGGTCTTTGAAATACTCTAGAATTGCCATGGGATGCATGAATTTGGCAGCAATCTTTGCGATATGTCAGTCTTTCACAAGCCTGAAGTGGTGACACAAAGGATCTCACTGCAAGAAACTGAAGTCTGCCCACCGAAGACTCAAACACTTCAAATCATTTAAGACAGTTCCTTCCATGAGCAGTCCAGGTTCGCGCTGAAACTTCCTTAGGAAATAGGCAAGGGATTTTCTTTTCTTTTAAAAAAATTTTAAGTGGAAGGGAACTTTAGAACACAAAAAAAACTCTGAAACTTTGCTGTGGATCCTTCCTTATTAAATGCTAGGCACTTAACAAAGCCTCTCAGAACAGGTGGATTTCATGCGTAAGGGAACACAAACACATACCATTCATTAAGCAGTAACTCAGAAACCTCTGTCTTTGAAACATCTAGTGGTCCTTCATGTTTATCTTCTGATGCCCATTCACAATGCAATACAACTCACAAAGCTGGACACTTTCTTTAATAAACAGAAATCTTAAAAAAAAAATCAGTTTAGAAAAAGCTCTTAAAATAGCAGCCAACAAGCCACACCTCATTCAGGCACTCACCACTCAAAAAATTATCCCCATGTGTATCCAATGTTTTCAAAAGCCTGGGGAAACCGATGGGTTTGTCCTGAACACTCTGGGTATCAACAATGGCAGGCTATTGTGGACAAGAAACTACTCATCATGCAGCTTACTGTTCCTTGTGCTCCTGTAGAGAGTACATCCTACCACCTATGCTATGTTCATTACCTATGACCTGACCCGAGTTCCTCCCCGATTTAAACTGTGACATTATGGTAAGGGAAGGAAGCAGACTTAACTGTGGATGTGCCAGTTTACTTGATCCATCCTACCTTCTTCATGCTACTACTTGAACTCAGCAGGGGGACTTCCTTTAGTTCAGTGGACTCTGAGGACATGTTCTTCCCTGTCACAGTCCTGAATTCCTGCTTCTTGGGAAACACCAGAGCATCTTCATGAAGTTACACTGCAGACAGCTTAACAATTCCCTCCTGACTGGAAAGATATTCTCTGGAATGTGAAAAGTGGAACGTGCTGACACCTCTGTGCTTCAACACCTTTCCTACTTTTCTGTTTTCACTGCGTCAGATTAAATGACTCATCCCAGCCTTAAAGACTAAAACTGAAGTTGTGAAAACTGGCTCTAGGTAACACTTTTTGACATTGGCATTAAGTACCTCATTTCACCTTGTATCACAGTTAAATTATGACAAGTCAAACATTTGGCTAAAGCTTAGGAAGAGCAAATGAGTTCTCACCATTGTAAATATTCTCAGTACAAGGGCAAAGCCAGCTCAGAGGAAAAACTACACCACTTCCAAAGTCAATCATCTTAAATTCACACTTCCACTGCACAGGCCTACCAGTGAAGAAGAAAACCCACAGAGACAGACAGCACAAACAGATTCCCAAAATGTAAAGGCAAAATACTCTCTACAACATTTACACACTACGTATTTTCTTGAAAAGAAGGACGCTTCACAACCACCCATGGTAGCAACAGCAAATTTCAGCAACAATGCAACCAGTCAGAAAGCTGATTTAAAGAAAAAAAGTAAAGAAAAATACTGTAAGAAAGCATTTGAAATAGACATTGCTAACTAACACGGAAATCTGGAAAAAGAGCGCTAACACATAAGACACAGGTTCCCTCTGCTGCCAAGTCCCAGGGCCTGGGATTCAGCTCTTTATGCTCGTTACGTATATAAAAAACGTGGAAAACAGCTGCCCTTTCATCTGGGTTTTTGTTGTTGTCAGCTATTCTTTCTCACTAACACCTTGTACACCCCAAGAATCTGGAGTAAAATTGTAAATTGGAAGAGCTGCAGTCAAAAACAATGTTGCTACAAGCAGAGGATCTCAGTCTGCACTGTTTCATTATGGTTTTCTGGAGAACCATCAAGAAAGCACCGGAGGCGTGTAAAAACTGAAAGGAGAAGTCCTGTTAGTAAGATAAAGTATTTAAACTTTGGGTTTTTGCTTTGTTTACATTATCACCTATTTAAAACTCACATTTCTTAACCGACAGTCAAAGAAGAAGTGGCTTCATGACAAAAACTCCAGTAGTCTGGCTCCAGCTGGATGGTAAAAACTGCTTCTGCAGTTCTCCAGAGGAAAAAAACAAAACGATAAACCTCCAGCCAACATAAAAAAGCCACTTCACAAGTAAGCCACACCTCAAACAAGACCAGAGAGTTGAGATTACAGGTAGGCGTTATGGTTTTTATCTTCGTCATCTTTATGACCACAGAGAAACAAAGATAGGAATATTGTTTTTCCCAGTTCTTTTGATCACTGCTAAGGATCTCTGCTGATTAACACATGCAAAATTGAGTTTTTGTGAATGCCTCTAAAGCTTTTATGAGCTTTATAAAATGTATTATTATGCCCATGCAGATATTCCTAGATAGAAACATAGATACATGTTTGGACAAGATACATCTACATCTAACTACGTACACGTTAAGTCATAAACCCAAGGTTTTTCTATCTAGCTATTCTGCCACCGGCCAAGGTGAAACCACAGCTGTGCCCACAGATAAGTCAAAATATAGTTTATTGAACTGAAACCATCAATACATAACTGTTCCTGTAGAGAACAATTGCTGATGAAGCCCCTTCATCTAGGGTTAAAGACTGGATCTCTTCGAGCGGAGGAGAATTTCCTGCTTTCTCTGGTGAGCGGCCCAACAATGACACGAAGGTTCGCCCTTTTAATAATGATTTACTGCTTCATCAATTAACAATTAAAGAACTGACCATGTCAAAGTAATTGTAAATGATACAATGAAGTCACGGATTCTGGAGTACTTCCTATTTGCTGTGAGTCTGGTTTACTCAAATGTGATAAATCTGCCTCTAGTTTTTCTCCAAAGCCAATCAAACTCCTTTTTCTGTTTGCATCAGGAACCAAATCAGGTAGTTTTAAACCACAGAACAGAACAGTAACAGCCACCCTCCACCTTCTCACCTTCCTGCAGTGAACTCCCTTGCTGCAGCAGGAAAACTATTTGCCCGTCAACCCTCCCCGAAGGGAGGCCTTGCCCAGAACGTTCAGACATCCCCTGCAACAGAGCAGAGCAGCAGCCGAGAGGACCAGACACTGACCATTCAGGGCCAACGAGGGAAAGAAAAATGAACACCTTGCCCTGCACCCAAAACAATAACCGCCAAGTCTTCCTCACTCCTGCTGTGTCCTCACGAACACAGCCTCCTCTGAAAACACACAGGTCAACACAGTAGTCACCACATCACAGCGTTCCTGCAGCCACCCTGCCTTCGTGGCAGGTGAGTGGCTTTGGCCACCCGCACCTCTGCCTGCAGCTCCCACTGGGCACCACTCGGCATTAGGGCCACCAGGGCAGCCGAGCAGCATCTCGGGCCCTTCTCGCTGCACACGAGTGGCTGCAGCAAGGCAAGCATGTGTGTCCCTCCGATGTTCAAGGATGACAACTAGTGTGGCAGAGCTGACAAGCACTTCCAGCTGCAAGATTAGCGTCCAGGCGTTGTGGTTTTTTACGCTGCAGTTTCCCTTCATTACGACATACCTCAATGCTCTTCCTATGTCAAAGCCCGCAGAGATTTCACTTGAAATGGCCCCAGCTGCCTCAGAGCAGTGCCAAGCACAGGGCCATACACGGCCCCATCTGCTCCAGAAAGCCTGCTGCTGGTCCACCGCCAGCCTTCTCTCCGAGGGCCTGAAGTTAGGACTTCTGTACACTTTCCTTCTGCAAGTCTCGCACCTGCAACAGCGGCAAACTGACTACAAAACAGCCTAAAACCATTAGGAAGAATGGGCTTGCACCATGAGTAAGCAAGCAAAAAGGACCTAAAGACTAATATTTTTCAGTTATTATTATTTAGGTGTTTCCTCTAAGGTTGATAAAAGAGCGTGCATGTGGAGGGGGCGTGGGTGTGGGACAGCAGATATATTAGACAGCACACCTTGGAGCTCATCTTTTTTGTAATAAAAGCTGCCATCACTTATCGTTATGCAAGTAACAGCACACCAAGTACACTAAGTATCTGCTAGCACTCAGGGTGACTCCAGCCAAAACTCCAGAGGATATCTCCCAAAGTCCCAAGATGATGTTAGGTCTTTGTCTTACAGAGAAGTGTAGACTTTGATTTACCCTGCTGAGCTTCAAAAACATCTCTAGAAAGCAGTGTAACGCCTGAGAAAATATCTCTTCTTATTAAAAAGACTGTGCATTTAAGTAATGAATTTTTTTCCTTAAGATTCATTAAAAGAGAACAGTATCCTCACAAACAAAATCATAACCACCACATACAAAAAAACCCAACCCCGCAAAGACATCTCTCTGGAGAAGCTATAACGAACAAAACAAAAATCCCCCGTTTCTTCCCCCCCCCCCTGTCATGTTTTGCTAAGGAAGCTCTAAAGTCTCTACTGTGTTATCAGAGAAACCCCATAAAAATGGAAGGCTACACTAAGCTTAGACTCAAAAGTGATTTAAATCAACATGCACGAGACGGGAATACAGACCATTACTGAACTACTGACACCCTTGTTTTCAAAGGGTTTTCTTATTCATCCTCAGACGATCTGAGATTGTGCCTTTCCTGTTGCATGGAAAAGCAGCTTTTACAATTCAGATGATGACCTACAATACCTGTATCAGACTATGTAAATCAAAACTTACTGAAGGAGAATAATCCAGAAAGAGTGAAAACAAACTGACAGCTTGTATGATGCTTGAAGGCCTCTGCTGAGCTGCTCTATGACATTACTCTGGAGCACCTCTTCATAACAAAGTCCCCAGCAAAGCCAAGGACACAGATAAGATAGATAAGATAAATACATTCAGGTTTGTAATTTTGTGTTTTGTAGACTCTACAATATAACTGAACATGCTGTATGCATTATCTCCCTGAATGGGTATTTAGTGAAGCAAACATGACTTCTGCTGGCTTTGAACTCCTACCTGACAAAGTTCTAATGCAGTTTTTATTGCTTTGCACAATAAAAGCATATGGGAATGCAGAGAGTGTTTTAAAACGTCTCACTGGAGAAAGTAAACAATAAGTAATTTGCCAGAAATCAGACTTTTTGTTCTGTTGTATTATACATACACTGAAATTATACCTAAATTGAAATAGCTGAGATACACTGTAACATGTACAACTTTTGGATTTTATGGCTTTATCAAACTTGCTTATTTTACTGTACACACATACTTACAAGAAATGGGAAAGGCGATTTTTACCCTCAGACTCTTCTGAATTACGAACGGCTTCATGACATTAACGCCTAACAAGATGCATCTCAGAAGACCATTTATGCTTCAGCCTGCTAGAGCTCAGTGACAAGACAGACTGCATGCAAGCGCTACATCAGATTAGAAGTCAGTTACATCACTCAGTGAGTGTTTAGTATTTGACATTTTGCTTTCTCCAGATTACCTCTGTCATATAACTTTTCAGAGGCCGTTATGGAAATTCAAATCAGCAAACAGACTTCTAAAATTTCCTATTTGTTCAGGCTATGGAAGTTACACTGCATATACTGGAATATGCCCTTATTTACACAGGAACTTACATTACTAAGTTAAAACCAACTCAGATGCTTCCAATTCTTATTTCAGTCTAAGAGTTATTTATTCTCAGTTAGTTTAGGCTGGTTCCTCAACACCGCAAAAACTGGACTGATTTCTGATGGAAAAAGCCACAAAGTTGAAGCCTCAGAAGACCTCACTACTTTGATTTGGGTTAAATGGATTTATGAGCTTAGAAACAGGACTAAGTTGCCACAATTTGCATAGCTGAGCTGTGTAGCTGACCATACATCAGCACTTTAGCGCACAGCAGAAGCTAGGCCAAGCACATTTTTGGCTTATGAAAGTCAAATAGGAGGAGAATTGAATGGAGAAAACACAATGAAAGGAGATTTGTGGAGCATACCTCACTTTACCTCACCACTGGGACCAGAGCATTCCCAGCCAAAGCTGCAGATACTCAGGTATCAAATCTTCCTGCTGAAACATATCCTCAACCAGTGGTCTGCTGCAAGGTCATCCAGACTGGTGTTCACACCAGAACGCCCACCTGGTGTCCGCATTTCAGAGACCACTGTGACCACACAGAAGTCTCCATGCGTGAAAACAATGTGCATGGCGTGTCCCACCACACGCCTGGCCACACACTCAACATGCAACGGCCACCTCTTAAGGAACCTTAAGACAGCACAGAGGGGGATGCAGCAGCAGCTGGCAAGCAACTGCAGTAGGCTGGCCACTACTAGAGTAATGGAAAGCTATCCTACTGCAGCTGAACTGTAAATACACTGTTAAACGGCTCAGGTACAGAATCAGATGCTGGGCAGATACTGGTTATCCAACTCACTCTAACCCAACAAAGCTGCGGCCCAGAGTCAAAAGCAAACAAGGATTGTCTGGAGTTCAGCGTGTGCCCTGTACTCCTCAATTTATGCACGAAGGAAACAGCACAATACTGCATTTGCTGAGCCATCTAAGACGGTATTAAAGATATAAATATCAGCTTGAATTGGAGGAAAATGGGGAAGCAGGCATCTTCCTGAACAGCAAGACACTATTAGATGCCACAGCTAACCACCACGTTCTTGAATCTTGTTACCTATTTTAAGTCACAGGTCACAACCTCAGCAAGGCCACTTTCTTCAGCTGACTACACCGATGAACAATACCTACAGGATCTGCCCCATGTTATCAATGCACTACTTGCACCCCTAGGCTCTACAAACCATTACCTCTAGCTTGACAGGAGTAAAATTTACCCACCTTCTTCCCATCAAGACTCTTGGATGAACAGCGACTGCTACTGTTGCCAATGCCAACTAGAGAAGAAATATTTTAAGATTTTGAAGTATTCACCTAATACCTAGCAAAGAGATTATTCCTGGTAAAGATATTACAGTCCGGTGGCACTGCAGGCTGGAGGTGCCTGCCCAAGTCTGGGGACATGGGCTCAGGAGCTCCTCCGGACCCAGGCGGCCACCATCTCCATGGAAAACAGAATTACCATGGAGACACAAGTAACCACAAACTGAACGACCCTCAGGACACCGCTTATCTGTTTGCTTAGCATGGAAGCGATGAACACACCTGCTGATGCTTCAAATACTCTCTCCTTCCAAGGGGATCAAGTTTGAGAAATGCCATCAATGAAGCAGGAATTGCAAGCAAATCTGCAGGTGCATCCCTACAGCCTACAACAGCCAGCTTCGCAGCAGTGGCTCAGTCTCATCTACCAGCTCACTATGAGCCACTGATGCCATGCACATCATTCCCTACTGCAAAGCTTTTTCAGGATTGAGTTGTACGATACCAAACCTTCCTATGTTTCACATGTAGTCTTTTCCAAACACTTCAGCAACACAACCCTTGACCTAAGGACCCCATAGCTTGAAGAGTATCTGACACTTTTCTATCTGACACAGAAAGCTATGCAAAACAGTAACCAACCTCCAAACTGGAAAAGGCTCACAAAGAAGCTAGAGATTCGAGAACTACCCCAGCTAATCACATTATATGTTATGACCCTGAGCACAGTTCAGAATTACACAAACCAGAAAATGCAATCCCCCTCAACTTGTCAGGGGCTTATCCACATGGACGTTGTCTGAAAATCAAACAGAGGGTGATACAAGCGTGGGAAGTGCTCTTCACCACCTCCCACTGGATTCAAAGTCTTGCCTGGTAAGTCCTAAGATACTTTAATGCTAAGAGGCTGGGGGAAAAAAGGAAATAACATAGAGTCATCTCATCTGAACATTTACTGACATGCCCATGCACCCACGACAATTAGGACAGGTGGCTGCTACCTGCTTTACGCTAGATAAAGAGAGGGAGACAGGACCAAGAAAAGAATAGGTTTATCTTGAGTTTCAAAACAAGTTTTCCTCCTCCTTTCTCCCCAGCTTTCCCTTTGGTCGGAACAAGGCGAACGATAGAAGGGTTGATCTGATTATGTCCAATTGATAACCAATTTCAAAAGAAAAAAAACCCCTTTGGTAGGTTAATTCAGCTTACGACCCCAAATAAAGTCATGCAACAGTATTTCTAATTAAGACAAAGCTTGGCACAACACATAATGATCCCTAACATTATCCATATGAGCAGAAGTTACTCTCACTTGAATGTTTATATAGCTTGGACAAAATTGCGAACATAGCTGTGAAAAAATAGTTGAAAAAACAGTGGTATTTCCTTATATGTGCTCCTGGGCTCCTTCAGGCTACTCTGAACTGCCGGGGACCAGCTCTTTGCCTTGCCAGTCTTTTCCAAGCCAGCATAAGGGATCTGCTCCCACAGATGCAGGACTGTTCAGCACAGGAAAGAGGTGGTTGACAGCGCACGTTTGCCTGCAAATCGGGCACAGCAGAGCCATAAAACTGCTACACGTACTGCTACTGCTATGCAACAACTTCTGAGAGAGAAAAGCAAGAGCTCCCAGTTACCAATGTGGGAAAATATTAACCATGGAAGAAGTACCTGCACAGTGGCAATGAAGTTACTGCGACCAGCAAGCACAGGCACGTGAAGTGTGGAAAGACATGTTCTGAAGGTGTGCCAGTCTAATTCCAATACAATTAACATGTTCATTTTAGCGTCCTCCCCAGTCTAAAATACCTCTATAATCTTGGTGCAGTACCTCATATTTATTTAGTATCACATATCCAATGTATCATTGTTCAGCGAAAAGCTTCTGGGAACTATAAACACATAACTGTCAACCAGAGAAGGCAAATTTTGATTCCATTTAACCAATTCTAATTCTCCACGTGTTCCCAAGAAGGCATCTATCACAAGCAGCTGTAGACCACCAGCATAATTTGTACTCCAACACCCTTTGCGCTGAAAAAAAGTTTACTTAGAGCATGAAATGATTTGTGCAAATGAAGGCTAATCATTTGTTGATACCAGAATACCCAAATGTAATGATTTTACTTGTTTCACCTGAGCACCATTTCTTAAAAGTGTATTAGATAGGTAAGAAAAGAAACCATTCTTTTATTTTCAGACCTGATTGACCCAACTTTCATAAATCCTTAGACGTATTCAGGAAAACTAGAAAAAGAAATTAAGGAAAACATTAAAGCTGAGTCTTCAGTAAGGAGGAGAGAAGCGTACATCCAGCTTCTTGTAGCTACAGAGGGCAGTCAGAGGAAGGCAAGTGAACGTAACCATCTGAAAAGCAAGAGCTGAGCAGTCCAGGGAAACACAAACAGAAGGCAGGAGGCGGAGGCAGAAAGGGAGACAAGAAGATCCAGAAAAGACAAGCTGACATACAAGTGACAATTAGTCTTCAAAAGCCTTTGTGACTTCTCAAGTGTTTATTCAAATGAAGGTGTCTTCATGATAGGTCTTGCAACAGTCAAACTCTTCAGCAAAGACCTTCTGAAGGCTGCCACGGCAGCTTTTATCAGCCAAGCACAATACTGTAGCCTAGTATCACCTTCAAGTATCATAATTTCGATCTCAGTATGCTGTACCTGCTATTGTTACAGGCAAGTGGTAATATGCTTGTAAGTGAGAGGAGGTGGGAAAATATCTTCCATTTGCATATATTCTTCTTAACTGTTACTCATCACTCATTTTAGGCCTTGTCAATGAGCCACACAAATTTAGTACCCGTTCACCCAAGCTGCAGGAATTATTCAGCTAAGAAACAACGGCAAAAACCAGAGGATGTAGAAAGTTTTTTGTACTGAAAGGAAGAAATCCTACTGCATTTTGAATCTTCTGTGTGAACAATGTGCATGTCCTTTGCTTCAGCTCTGTTGAACACTGCAACTCACAACAGGTCTTTGCCAAACTGAGAGGTATGTTTGTGCATAACTGAGTGACGTCACCGCCCTTTTCTCAGGGCCTGCGCAGGGGGATGTGTACCTGCTGTCGCACTAGAACAGTCGAAAACAAAAATGCACCAGTAGAGAGTGATGTCAGGAAAAAGAAAGATAAGAAAAGGTCCTTTTGTTGTTGTTCCTCTCATCTATCAAGATACTTACACTATTAATAAGGTAAGAAGAAGATACAATCTTACTGAGAGAACGTCTTAAGACCAGAGGAGCTTCCAGGTAAACGGGACTGAGTCAACAATCCTGTGATTTCAAATAAAAGTCGTTACGAACTCTGTTAGTTTGGTGTCTAACTCTGAAGCTACAAGGACTTGCACTTGCAAGATTTTTTTTATTTTTTAAAAAAATAGAATCACTGGTGGATTACTTAATTCAAATCCTTGACTTTAAAATTCCTGACTTTAATTAAACATAATTTTAAGAGCTGAACTTTTAAAACTGTCATTAGACAGCATGAAACCCATAAAAAGAGGTGCTGTTAATAGCAACATCTCTCTGATGACATTTTTAATATATTTTTGTGTATGAAAAGGAATTTTATCACAAATAGCTGACAATCTCCCCTCCCACCGGCATTCTTGTGCCAGGTATCAGCACTCTTAATGGCTCGCTCAACTAATCAAAACTGCTAACACCACTGCTAAATGAACCTTTTACTACAATATAGGCAGATCCCAGACGTTCTCTCACTGTTTTTGAAATATGAGATAACAAGCAATAAGATGCTTTTGTTTATGATCCACAAGACAGTGCTGAGCAAATCAATTCCATTACTGTATTTTATGAACATACCTGCTAATAAGGGACAAAAAAGGGAAAGCGCAGCCAATACGAGTAAGTGGGCATGAAATTCTAAGACTGGGAGATGGTTGCTTTTTATTAATCTCAATGTAATTTAAAAGAAATTTCAAAGAAAATTACTAGAGCCATTCATTGTATGGTATTTCCTATACTATACCTTAAAAAGACAAAGGTTGGCTTTATTCTTTGTTGGTGCATGTCATCTCTTACACCAGTGCAAAATGCTTCCCACCTGCATGGTAGAACAGTCCTCATACTGGGAAAAGAATTACAGAGATGTAGTGTAATAACGGTGATTTTGGCCCCAAATAACAGGTGACTCATTTCTATCTGTAAAATTCTTTTGTTAGTTCACTGAAAGGAAAATTTACTGGACTTGGACTTTGAGCATGAAACATATGCATATAGGGAGTTTCTACGAGATAATGTATATACAAAGTAGGAGACGGAAGCTTGCCCACCAATCCCATCAATGTTAGTTCACATAAATCAGAGCAAGCAAATTCCAGACCACTGAACAATTCAGAAAACACAGCAACAACAAAATCCTTAATGAAGCATCTTTAACTAAAACAAAAACGGTGATTTTCCTATTTGCTCTATTAAACCCCAATGCATCAAAAATGTTTATTTGCATTAGGCAACTACTTCTACTTCTTTCGATCTAATTAATTATTAGTTTGCAGTTACTAATTTATTAAGAGAAGTACAAGTCTGCCCTCTAGTGACTAAAGCATGCAAATCGAGTGATACTAGAGCAGGATCTTCCCCACCCTTTGAGCATTAAAACATTTGAACGCTGCTGTTTCCTGCTTGTAAGATAAGGTGGGACAGACAAAAAGGCATGTAAGAAGGCTGGATTCATACCATAAAGGTAAGCTGACTAATGGAGTTTATTAAGCTTATTCTCACCAAGGACAAAACTAAGCCATTCCGATTTGGTTTTCTTTGGCACCAAGTAAGCTACATAGTCTGCTAGAGGAAGGCAAACAAACAAAAACCTGAATCTTACAGGAAGGTCTTGGGCTGCACGGAATGCCGAAGGCATGCAAACTGCTCTAGGTGATCCACAAGACAGTAAATGATGCAAAAATAAAACAAACAAAATTCCAACCAACCAAAAAAGCCCAAACATACACACACATAAAACCCACAAATAAACCCCACCAACCTGCAAGCAGGATTTGCTCTTTTTTAGGATCTGACAGGAAACAAATTCAAACACCAAAAAAGGAGATCTGAGGAACTGGGTTTTCAAAGGGAGTATATGTTTGATTTGAGGTTGAATCAACTGGGGAAAAGGAAATTGTCTCTTCACAGATTATAACCGTGTATTGCAAAAACAAAGATTTTTGCATCCTCAAGTTACAGGTTAAGGCCACGAATGGTAACGCACTATTGGATGAGTCATTTCTTCAGGTGTCCTGCAGGAGATTACTGAAGAAACGGTTCCTGAACCCTGATCCTCTTATAGATCCTCCTCATGCAATGGCATACACTGGGACGGCTGAAAAGCCACCCTGGGAATGGAAACAGAAAGACCTCTACCCATGTTGACAGATTAGACAGTTTTATAGCTCGCTGTGTGGTATTTGGGGAAGTAGCCTTTCATACCTCCAAATCATATTCTATGTTCAACTCAGGCAGACAGATGTGGAAAGTTAAATGGTATGATTATTCTATTAGCATGTCGCAAATTCTTGAAATCCAGTGGTTTCTGCTTTCCTTCAGAAGAAAATATGACAAAGCTCATAGCTGCAGTGGAATGTTTAAAAACATAAGTCACATTCATGGGAATTAAAAGCCACCGAGTTGAAAAAGCATCCTTGTCCAACTTCATTAAAAAGCCGGATGCATCAGTAAGCAACCACTGTTCTTGGATGCTTGTTATTTTGTGTTGGGTGGTTTTTGGTTTTTTTTCCCCCGCAATGGTTGGAATTGGCCCTGTGCTAGAACAAGGTTCAGCTGCCCACTGTATCACTATGACATTCACAGTTTAGGATGAAGCTGTAATATAGTTTACAAGCCATATTCATTATTGCACCCCAACCCAACTGTAATAAAATTCTCTAGACACTTGGAAACTGCCCTCTTTATCTGCTGAGCAAGGACCAGTGTGCATCAAGGGATGACATGGAAACTCCTGGTCTCCTGCTATAGTAAAGTGCTGGGCACGAAGCAAATTCCCTGGCCAGAGTTTGATGGAACCCTGAAGATACTTAGGGAAAAACACTGGGAAGGGCTCAGATTTCACTTCTATAACCTCAGCACCTGGGGGGGAGGGGGAGAGGAACACAGCCAATTTTCAAGCCCCCTATTTAGTATGCAAGATATAAAATATTATCTATAAAGTTATTTACTATACACATGTTGGTTTTATATTTTATATAAATATACATAATTTATATTTTATATAGAAATATAAATTTTTATATTTTATACACTTTTTTTGTTAAACACTGTCTGGTCCTTCTACACGCAACAGCATGTTGTTTTAAAAATAAAGAAATAAAAAATTCAGTACACTGATGTCTCATTAATTCTGCAAACAGTGGTAACAAGGGACATTTCAGCTCCAGTGCAGACGCACATGTACCCCTTTATTATTCTGAACAATACTCATTTTAAAACATCATCTGGATTTCTTTAACTGCATACATTTTAACGGGATTGTCTCAAATTAAAGACTTGGCACTACCAAACTGCTATTTACTACACAAAATGGAGAAAGTATACATGCACGAAATGGCATTAGGAGTAAACATCCCTTCCCTAAGTACACAACTCCTAAAAGTAGCGATGTAAAACTGACATTTTCTGACTCAGCAGATAATCTCGCTGTCAGTGCTCACTTTAACGACAAAGTTTTATTAGTTCTTAGCCCTATTACCACCGCTGAGCCAACAGAAAGACCAGCGGATAAACAGATCGCAGGCTCAGCCCTGTGTCACCAAAGCTACCGGCCAGGTTTTGTCTGCAAGACCAGTTTCTGTGCATGTGACCCATTTCCCTTTCTCCCACACTCAGCCCAACG
>Ga0181612_152868_pt1 | contig 19375 bp, 10 predicted proteins | sample HoacroProtozoa21_FD_119630 | JGI IMG/M metagenome (GOLD analysis project Ga0181612, IMG submission 119630) | Hoatzin crop microbial communities from Cojedes, Venezuel. Combined Assembly of Gp0051906, Gp0051904, Gp0051908 | reverse complement strand
TGGACAAGGTCCTGTGCAGCCTGCTGTAGGTGACCCTGCTTCGGCAGGAGGGTTGGACTGGGTGACCCACAGAGGTCCCTTCCAACCCCTACTATTCTGTGATTCTGTGATTCTGTGTGATTCTGGGGGATTCTTGTAAACGAGAGCCGACAACCGAGGTACCTGCTTACACGTGGACATCACCTCTGTAGTCCTAGGCACCGGGACAAGGAGGGAAAAATGAAGTTTCTGCAAGGAAAACGACTATCTTAAGATACAATGACCAAGTTATTTTTCCTAAGTACAGGAGATTATTCCGGGAAACAAAAAATACCAGATCTGCGTCAATGAACTCGAGTCTCCAAAGTAACGTCTAAGGCCCTGCTATTGTATTGCTTTCCTTGACAAGGACTTTTTTAGGAAACTGGATGGCGCATATATTTTTCTGAGTTTACCCACTTCTATCTTTTAGTGCTTTCTTAAGGAACACTAGTTATAAAATCTAGTTGTGCCTTATCTTGCTGTTTCAACGATGTCTTCATGTGCTTTTTCTTGCTCGCTGTTGCTAAGTGGCACTTGTGTTTTTGAGAAGGTTCCTAAAATTCATATCAGAATATTAGAGACATATTCTACTTGATATCAGAAAATAGAGTCAGAGTAATTTCAGGCACTCAGTTCCATACGATCTTTTAAACAGCTTTGTAGTTACATTCTCTGCACTAGTGAATTGCGAAGGCTTCGCTGGAGCAGTGTGAGTCTCTCCCTACTTCTCTGCCCACTTACTTGCTCAGATAAATTTTGGCATTATGCATAAAGCCACTGTATGGTGTAACTACCACTGCCTTTCTTAGGAAAATAAAGAAAAAAATGATGTTGCTAATAATTATAATTCATTAAGCTAGGTAGTGATTTATTGAACAAAATTACATGAAGAAAAGCAATTTGGATTCCTCTTGTCAGAAAGCCCGGCTGTCTGGGTACAGTCTGAGGAAAACTTTTGCCTTTTTGGTATGTTACAGGCCCAGTTCATCCCTGATAAGGGAGCTGAGGAAGAATTTGGCCCACTAGCTGGCTAACTTTGAACTTGAACCATGTGTCAAGGCTGCTAACTCTTCAGAGATGAGAGCTATTTAAATGACACTGCAAGTATCAAAAGCTATAACCTAATGATTTTTTCTTTTCTAATAACGCATATCAACATAGTAAATCAGACAGAGGGAGTTTATGTACTGAAAAGAACCTGAAACTGAATAATAACGAAATTGAGGCAATGTATTTCATTGCCCCAAAGCAATAACGTCTTTCATTTGACTGATCAGAGAGGCAAACAAACCAAATAATTTATGGCATTTTTCCTTAATGAAAAGCAAGTCAAAGATCAAACATATCATTTTTGGAATCCGAAAAAAGAGCGAGTATTCATAACCTTCAGTTGCTTCACTTTCTTCTTGGAAACAAAAGGATTGGCTTCCTTTGGGATTTTTATTCTTGAAAAGTACAAATAGCTTCTCAAAGTCCACCCAGAATAACACTGACTCTGGACGAATGAGTCTGAGCCCAATTCAGATAGCTGTAGCTCTCCTTTTAGGTAAAAATGTTTATACCATTCTGAAGTAAGTCAAAGAAAACGAGTTTAGAGCATAGATAAAGCAGCTAGGTTGGCTTTTTTGTACCTGTTAGTATTATTCTTTTTTGGTTGGGGAAGTGGGAAGGTTATATCTACCCATAGGAAAGCATCCTGGCAGAGGGTGTAGAAATCAACTGATGACAAGTTGTCCACTGTTTCCTTTTCTCAGTAGTTGTAATCACCATTTAGAAAGCAAGTGACCTTTGTGACTTGGCTACATTCCCAATAATTTGGGTGCAAAAGGGAAATACCTGTAAAATGGGAGAAAAAGGTGCTTTTCCCCTTCCCCTCCAAACAACTTATTTCAGTGAATGCCTACTCAATGGCATGCCATAGGGCACTTAAAATGCTTTGATTTAGGAGTGAAGGTGAGCTAAAGCACGTAAAGGTTCCATGTTGCTGCTGTAGCAGGTACTGGAAGTCTGTCCAAGCCTGGTTTCAAAGTGCCTGAGCGTGGTTTCCTAAGGGGTTTCGGAGTCAGTGTCGGAAAGCTTTGTCGCCTTTACCTCGCTTTTGCTCCTGAGAATTTGCACCTTCAGAGATCCAAGCCTTGCTGCTCCTGTTCTGAATCAGGAATTGTTTGGAGCGATTTGATACGGCAAGTGCACCGTGATCTAAACCTGACAGCCCACATGCTGGCTGGGAAAAAACTTTCCCTAGGAGGGGCAATTTGGCAAGGCGAAACATGTGGGTGCCTTGTGCCTACCTGTGACGCTCAGAAGGCCGGTGCTCACTGGGTGCCCGTCTCTAAGTGGGAATTTTGGACACTGGCTGCGCCGTGGGCTTTGGGAAGGGGTTACTGCCTCTTGAACTAGGGGGGTTTCAAAGGAGCAGCGCTGTCAATGGCTCCATAGAGAAAGCTGGGGGAATGGACAGAGTGGCTCTTATGGGATGGACAGAGCAGCTTTAATGTGCTAATGAGGGGAAGGCCAGATGCCAGCAGCGATCAGAAGGGCTCTTTGTGGCTCTGTCTCTTTGGAGATGGCTGGAGTCTCTGTCCTTATCGGGGTTGTTTCTGCAAAGCAGAGGGAAACACTGGGGCTATTAGTGAGGTGTTCCCTTCCTTTAAGTCAGCAGATAGCCTTACAGATCAGCACTTGAATACTGATTAGGGCTAATTGCCAGGAAACCTTAGGAAAAAGAACTTGCTGAAGAAGCTGGGCTATAAAAAACTGCAAAAAATCAGCCCCCAAACCTAACAACAACGGAAGACCGGTGCTCAAAGGCTTGTGAGCTGAGCTCAAGCTCAGCTGAAATCACCTGTTGTGAGAACAGCTGTATGGGGACTCATAAATTACTATGACTGTAAAGTGTGTAAGTATTGGTGGTTGTGAAATTCCTGTTATGAACCGACTAATCTACCTGTCTCTGCTTATTTATGTCTGTCATCTGTCTCTCTGGGATTTTTACTGAAAACATGCCAGTTTTGAAGTTTGTCTTTTAGCTTTCTCTGACTTGGTTTCTCTTGTAATTTAAGAAAGCATTTCTTCAGTACATGTTCTCTCTCTGACATTTTTCTCAGAGGCACCAAATGATTGAGGTGGTGAATTTGACTCCCATGCAACACATTCTCCTCAGTACGGCTGGAACTAAAGAGCAAGAGATGGAGGAGGGAGCATCCTCACAGCCCGGCCGTGCTTGGCAAGAGCACCGGTGTGGCAACACTGTGCTGTACTTCTGCAGGGACTGTGCCTGCTTTTCGGGATGTCCCACGGTACATGGTGCTAGCCAAATAATTTCCTGGATGAGGTGGATGACCCTTGATCTCACCAGAAGGATCTGTCCACAAGCGATGGCATGTAGGTGCCACTGTAAAAAATAGCGACATTTACTAAGGCAACCTTCTATTTGTAGCCGATACAGTAATTTCGTCCCTTAATTTCAGTTTTCCGTAGTTGTGGTGGTCAGTTGCTTCCTTACACTGCCTTTTCCCATAGCGATGCAGGAGGCCATGCTCCAGCTTCAGATAGGTCTGACCCATGTCGGCATGTGGGAACTTCAGAGCCAGATAGCGAATCTTCGTTTACTATAACTATTTTTTCTGTCAGAAAATGTAGATGAGTCGAGACTTTGGCAAAAAGGATGGGATTTTCTCAAGACTGCATGTTCAGTGTTTCTTATGTCCAGACTAGATGTCTTTGGGTGGAGAGCGACTAAGACTTCATGGTAATCTGGTGATGGGAGTACTTATATAGGAGACCAGGTTTAACTCTGCTTCACTGCATCCCTGAGGGCTGCTGTGAACACATGGACTGTGAGGTTCTCTTGGGATGAAGAACCTCAAAGGGTCATGCTTTTGTCCTAATGCAAAACAGGAGAAGTTTTGAAATTTAAAAGTTTGGAACCAGAAGATGCTTTTTTGCCCAGCTCATCTCTCAAAGCATTTCAGGCTTCAAGGTGTTCGTTTACTATGCTTGAAACAGATTGCTGCATCTGTAATACAGTTAAATGAGGTCATTTATGTCCAGTAGCAAGACCATAATTATTACCTCCCAAGCCCTAGTGTTAATTGCAACCTGTAAGCCAGTATTAGCCGATGATGGAACGAAAACAAGATTTGAAACATTTATAGCGACGGCCATTATTTTACTTAGCCCTCTCTGGTGTTCATTTGCCAAAGAAACCTGTTGCGCCTGTATCCAGAAGCCTGCTTTACTGTCTTTTATTGGGCTACATTGATTTTTGAAATGGTGCTGTCTTCTGTGCCACATTCATTCTCATTACTTTGTCTCTTCTGGCGAGTGTTTTGATGCGACCTGACTTTTTCTGGTTTCCGCTGGGTAGAAATGGACGGTGACTTAAGAGAACTGAATGTTTCCCCTCATTTGGTGAAATGGAGAGGAAGCCACGGCCAGCGTGGGAGGGAGATACCTGGAGTCTGATCCTGCTCTGATGCCTCTTCGTCAACCTCATTGAAGGGGAAGAGAGCTCCACAGCTCCACTTCTGCATCTCTGCAGCTGAATAACTAAAATCCTGATCCTTAAGATAGCCTTGGGGCTGCTAGCTCAGACCCTTTCAGCTGAAGGGGGAGTTTAAGGGGGGTGTGCTGAACAAGAGTGGTGACTACAAGTTAAAATCGCGTTCTCTCTGCCTTTTTCTGAAGAGAGGAGGTAGATCTCTATGTCTAACTCTTCAAGACTGTGAATCACAGACATGGAAGGCCTGAAGCGAGTCACTGACAGGTAGTGGCCTAATGTTCCAAGAGGAATAAGGCATAAGCTGTACCCTATCCTATGCTTTCTGTTTTTTACTGAAAATTGGAACTTTAAGTTGTCTAACTAGGTGCCTCTGTGGCTATCCCAGCAGGCAATATTCTTCTGCATGGCTCTTTGCTTTTTTCCACCACATGATGATGAGACAAATGCTGGAAAATACTTAATAAAATTAAATTAATTATGTTGTGATTATTCTAAGACCACATATTTTATGGAGTTTTAACAGCTCTGTGTTTTCAGTGACTTCTGCAGACTGATTTGGGCTATTTACCTTCTGTAATCTTTTCTTACTAGAAGCTGAGAGTGGTAATGAAACTAAGCAAGTGCTTCTTTTCTGTTACTCCTTTCCTTTTCTTGCTCTGCTGCTGCTACAGACATGAAATGCTTTTGATTACATTTTTTTAACTCCCTGCTGCCAGTATATTGAGGTCTGCAGGGACTGTCCTGGGTAGATTGAAAGTGAGGAAGGACAGCAAATAGCAAGTAGGTTGGGAAGAGTTGAGCAGGGAGCTGGAAAATATTTTAATGGCTGTGGGATTTGATACTTGAAGGAAATAAAACTTTAATATTGTAGATATAATTTTCATCAGGCTGGGTATGAGGGTTAAGTACCATCAGGCAGAAAAAGTTTCCAAGCTTCCTCTAATGTGATGGAGAAAAAGTGGGTAGGCACCCAGATATATGTAATGGGCAGACTGAAGTGCCTCGTTTTCCTGCCTGACCTACCTGATATACACAGGTAACTTCCAGTCAGATTTTGGATACCTGACCCCTCCTGTTGGGTGCCTGGTGTACTGAGGGGGATGCTTTGTAGAAAAACAATTTTTTCTGGAATTCAAAGACCACCATTTGCAGTAGTTCCTCCCAGAGCGGACAACACCTGTGCGTAGCCCTGGAGACCTTCTTGCCTCCTCTTCAGGCTGCTTTGCTTCGATTTAGTTCTCACCAGCATTTTCTTGACAGTATACTTCAGTGTTTTTTCGGGTCCAGCTTGTGGCGGGGGGTCACATCTTTGAAGAGATTCAGTGGAGTCCAGGATATTTGGAGGACTTAATCTAGAAGCACAGGCGCAAGGTGGTGTGATGGTTGTCATCCATGTATGAAGGCACCGCTTACTGGCATTGAAAAGGAAAATTCCAGGTTTCCTCTCATTTAAACAAAAAGGTGGCATCTTGTCAGAGGAAGCGTTCAGTAGCAGAAATGCACTCAAGGGGTGAGGCAGAGTGGTCAGCGTGAGACGCCTTGCCATGCTGGTTGCCAGAAGTGGAAGAGTTAGGTTGCATCTGTATTAACCAAACAAAATCTCTGGCATTCAGAGTTTCTCTTGCTCTGAAGAGGTTACCTGAGTTTGAGACAGCAAATATTTCCCTAATAATTCACTGGAAAAAAGGACTCTGTGTCTCTGAGTGTGTGTGTATGTAAGTGTATGAGATCTTTTAAGGTGAACTAGAAAAGTTACCCAAATTTGATGTCCCATTATAGATAAATGAATTCTAGCACATTCTAACTCGTAGAAAAATTTCTGTTGAATTTGATGCCTAAAAATGTTCATACATATCGATTTGGGAGGTATTACCGAATTAATGGAACTTATTATTACTCAGCTAGATTATTAGATTTATTCCTACACTTTTATAACCTATAGATGTATTGAGACATGAGCCCGCAGAATCAATACCAATTTCTTTTCTCATTTATGAATGGTCTTACTAGCATCCAAAATACTGTTACACTTGAGAGCATTTAGCTGCAATCTATTTTGAAGCATACACTCCGACAATTTTAAATTTGTCTTTCTTCTTTGTTCTTCAGTGATTATTTCTTTCCATGTATTTGGGGTCTGTTTGAGCAAAACGCCGTGCATCAAGCATCGAACTAGTCATGACCATGCTCTAGTCACTGGGACTAGTCAGCAACTTAGGTGTTTGCAAGATGAGGGCTCGGAGACCAGACCTAATCTTTGAGATGTGTTTTGTCTTCTCTTCTGTGTGGCAGACCCAAAACGGGAGAGGGAACAAAGGTGCAAACGTAAGTTACAACAAAGTCGCCTGCCAAATGGTGTATATTTGCATGTTTTTCTTTGAGCAGCGGCCATGCGTGCATTTATCTTCCAGAAGCAGCGGTGCTTATCTGAGGAGCAGTAGCACAGACCAGCCGAAACTGGTGCCCGATGTGGGGCTTGTTTGCTTGCTTCCAGAGCTTGAGCATCAGGTGGGACCTGCTGAAGGCTCGTGGTGGGAAGTGAGCTGGGCAGGGACCAGAGCAAGTACAGGGGAAGAAAGCTATTTGGTCATCTCTGCTTACGCTGCCCGTTCAAGACTGGTAGACAGCACTGATGGTAGGGAGAGATCAGTCTTCAGGCAGTCCTAGCACTGTCATTTCTGTTCCCATCGCAGCACCAGTGGTGCTTGGAGATACCATCCTTCCTTCCTTTGGATGGACCAGAAACGTCCTGTAACTCTCGAGAAGAGAATTGTGGAGACCAGTTGACCTCAGCCCAGTCTTTAAATCGAATCCAAAGCAGCTCACCCAGTGTTTTTGTGGAGAGATCTCCAGCAGCTGCAAGCGCACAGAGGTAGTGTTTCATCCGGTGGTCCATCAGGTGAAGCTCCTTAAAACTAACTCTTCTCCAGCCAGTCTTTCTTTGGTGTTTTCTAGTAAAAGTTGCTGTATCCACTCAGTGGATACACTCAGTGGCTCATCTCACCACTTTTTGCTCTGGACTTACTCTTCCTACTGTAGCTGCCGCTTGTGCGCCACTGCAGTTGCTGGGTATTAAAAGCTCAAGCCTGATAAACAAACAACAGTGCTTACAAAAAGACCAGTCAGCTGATAAAGAGAAACTGAGGGGGAAGAAAAAAACCCCAGAACTGTCATATGTAAGTATGATGCAGAAGTAGGTGTCAGAGTTAGAAAAGGGAGATGCCCTGTGAATACTGCCTGCCCGATTCAGTCATGGGGTTTGGGACCAACGCCAGAGCGTGAGGATTTCTGTCATCTTCACTGTGCTTGACTAGAAGTTACAGGAGAGCTGGTGGACAAAAAAGCAGCTTGACCAACCCATTGCAATGAAGGGTGCGAAGGGGTGGGCTTGTGCCTGCTCTGTTTTCAGGAGAAGCTTGTATTGCAGCAGCACATGAGGGGGAATACTGTTTTGAAGGACTTGGGAAGAAGTTACATACAGTAGCTCCTGATTTATGGTCCAGGATTGGACACCAATTGTTTTTTCAGCCTTGGGCAAATCTCTCAACCTCCCTGGGTCTGGTTCAGCACCTGTAAAATGGGGACAATTGTACTTAACTACCTGGAAGGGTTGTTGATTAGTTAATGCTTGTAAAATGCTATACAGTGCTGTAAAATACAGCGTAGCACTCAGAAGCATCTGGTCTGCAGTTACTGTAGTGCTTCTCTGAAACTTTATGGCCAAACGTTTGCCAAGAAACAAAATGACTAATGGGCACAGAACGTGTGGGCTTTGGGAGACGAGGGGGTGGCATCTTTCCAAAGGCGGTGAACCTTCCTGCGGCACCTACTGTCAGCCTAGGAAGGGAGGTTTCCCAAGACCTCCTGCAGCGGTCTGACGCCGAAACCGGTGTTGGATGAGGCTGGGGCTGCGGAGGGGGGCTCTGGAAGGGGCAGAAGGGCTCCTTGCTCCGCTCTCAGCTGCTCGGTCTCGCTCCTGTCCCCGTCCCCAGCCTCCTCCCCCTTTGCTGTGCTGGTGGAGCTGTTTGCGCGGTGGCACGGAGAGCCAGGTTGGCAGCTTGATCCAGATGGGGGGAAAAATGGAAAAAAAAGTGTTTGTGGTTGTTGGTTTGTCTTTCTGGATGGATCCTCTCTTCAGCATAGTTTATCATGTGGCTACAAACACACGGACTAGCATGGTGAAGAGGCTGGTACGAGGGTGAGAACAAGTGTCTGGAGAGAAAGCGGGGCTGGGGCTGATGAAGCTCTTCTGACACTGAAGATGATGCCACGAAGTGTGTTACCCAAACCCAGAGGCTGTTGCCATCACAGGGTTTTGAAGGTGTGAAGGACAGGAGTTGGTGAGCTAAGCTGCTTTCCTGCCTCCTAAGACATGCCACGGCGATTTCACTGGAGGCATGTGTATGGCAGCATGAGATAGATCATTTGGTGAAGAGCTGAGGCTGAAGCTCACCGCGCTGTGTCTGAAAATCTGCTAAGAAGAGGGAAGGAGATAAAGATGTGTTAGAGATGAGACTGCAATAATTTCTGAGATCTTCATCTTGCCACTATTATTTGGGATACTTACAATGTGAGTGTATGGCACTACGTGAACAATGCACATGCGCACACACGTATTGATTTGGTTTAATTTTAGACTGAAAAAAAAAAGAAGTGGTGGTGGTGGCAGGAACCCATTTCCTAATAAGCCACTCTTGTCTAATACCATGAAGTTGTAAGGAGAGGGTAGTGAGTTATCAGATGTGAAGATTCACCCTCTCAGCCATTTCACAGGACTGGGTACGATAAACGTGAGCTGAGGAATGAGTTTGTTCTTAAGTCACAGTTTCACAAACTGCCAACGGGAGGTCTCACTGTGGTCTCTTCCCTGCTCCTGGCCAAATGGTGCCTTCTGCTAAGCCAGATCTGGTTCTTGTCACATCTCACAGTCAGCTCACCAGAATAGCAGAGAATTAACCTGACTGAGCAAGGTTGTTGTTGCTGCTGGGTCTTTAGCTAACTTTTGAGTAGATGAGTGCCTGGACTGCTGAAAGGAAAGAGCCTGTGAGCAGGGAACATGGAGGAGCAGGGGCAGAAGATATAGGGAAAAAAGGAATTGGAAGTAAAATAAACTGGAAAGAACGAGAGTGTCTCTTTCTATGGTCACAAACTTTTTATTCAGCTCATCTGTCTTACAGTACCATGCCTGAGCTAACTGCTTGTTGCCAGGACCCTTAACTTCCTACTGCCTATGCTGTCCTGCCCTCTCCCTTATGAGAAGAGTGCTGATGACCCCAGGTGGGACCTGGTGAGTATCAGTAAGTGGTAAACAGTCAGCTGTAGCCAATTTCTCACTCCAATAGGGGGGAAGTGATGTAATTGTACCCAGAGAGAAAAAAGAAGATGGCCTGACCTCTGGTAGTAAGAGTCTAGACAGAGCTTGGGGGGGAAAATCATGTTGCTGTTGGGCTGGTAAGTGCTAGTTGTGTGCTGTGCTGTTGGAGGTGTGGTGCAGCTCTAAATAGAGAGCAGTCCTCCTTATACCTTTTATTTATTTGTTTTTAGGCAAGTCTGAGTTCAGTGAGGATGGGCATTGGTGTAAAACCTTAGTGTAAGCATACTGTGTGCGTCTCTGGTGTTGGAAAATGGAATGGAAGCATTATCCCTGGTGCTGTTTTTTCTACAGTAGCTAAAATAGAGGTGCGTGTTTAGCAGGTCCAAAATCATTGTATCTAGTGTGTGGCAGTGCCGCTGTGGGCTTTATGTCCCTTCTGCCTCTCTGGTAGGGTGTGCAGTAGTTCCTCTGTTGTCGCTGATTAGAAAAATAGCGATTGATCAGTGGCTGCTGAACTGGTTTGTCCAGCTTCCCGTGATGGTGTGCACTGTATTACAGCCTTCCTGTATATGATGCAATGTGAATAGCTGTTTTTATTTAGCTGATGTGACCTTGGAGACCTATTGCCCCTCCATGACCTCTCTTTTTCTCTTCTGTTTCTCCCTAGAGCTAGCAGCCATGCGCTTTCTTTCCCAAAAGCCATGCTTTTGAAGGATTGCTCTGACCAGCAATCCTGTGGCTTTGGTTACAGAAAGAATTTCTTTAAAGCAAAGCATCCACCAAGGTGATCGCCTTGGGACTAATCTCACCAGAGCTCCTTCTGGATAGGCAGCCTGCACTGACACAGGCGGTTTTCTGGGAGCGTTTCTCTGTTAGTCCTGCTTCCTGAACCAACTGTGTGTCCTCTTAGCGTGCTCTTACGCTGTCGCTGGTCAGTGCTGCTGTGGAAAGGTGCTGTACAGTCCCTATGTATTGCTTCACAACACCTTCTTCTCTCCTGCAGCAGGTAAAGCTGTTGGAGCACCAAAAGCACAAGCAGAGGTAAGGAGGGAAATGGATGTTGTAGAAGACAATAAGCATAAACCAGTATGGTTCTATACTGTTCCTGAAGAGAAATAAGGGTTTGAGAAATCCAGATGGAGAACATCTACCACTATTCCAGTTCTTCATCTTGATCCTACTGAAAAAAGATGGAAGTGCTAATAGAAATTCCAGATCAGGGCCTGAAGCTTCTTCAGGTTGTGACTTTCTCTTATAAAAAGTTGGGAGACTGCAGTCTGTCCGGCTTTTAGCAAATATGGGGTTGTGTGTGAGTTTCTTGGCCAGTTACCTCGCTGAGCGGTGGTAGAGGACTGCTTTCTGATCCCTGAAGTGGAATATTAGGAGGTTTCACTTTTGTGGCTCAGGTCAGAGAGTTGTGTTCCTGTCCATATGAGGAACTGAATCTGTCATTGCTTACAGGTCTGGGTGTGAACTTCAGTATTTTTTTGGTGATGGTATTGAAAGCAAATTTGGCCATGGGACAGCTGCGATGTTTTATTTTTTTTTTTGTTTATCCCCTAACGTGGGAATTTTTCTGGTTCCCCTCTATCCCCAAATTGTTGTCCAACAGAAGCTCGGATTGTTTGCTGGGGCTGATCGTGTTTTGGGGAAGCTGAAACAATTACTTTTGGCACACTCCTGCTCCCAGTTAAAGCTTTAACAGCTTGTAAATAGCTTTAGTTGGTATCTGATTGATAGGGAAAGAAAAAAATCCCACATGTCCCATGGGCAAGTCAAGTGATCACATTCAGACTCGCAAAATCTCTATTAGTAGGAGTACAGGCCCTGTTGATTTTTTTTATTAAGAAAAAAACCAGAAAAATCCCAAACAACAAAAACTCAACAGTGCTGCAGGGCAATATATAGCAGTTTGTGGTCTGACACCAAAATGAGTGAGCAGGAAGCCAGGGAAGAAGCTTCCAGGTAAGTTCTGCCAGCGTTGGAGTCCCACTTGTTAGGAATGGAGAAATGCAACACAGCAAAAATCTCCATCTCATTTTGTCTCACTGTGTCAAAGTATGCTTTGTGGCATAAAATAAATTATCAGGGAGGGAGGGAGGAAGGAAGGAAGGACGGACCTCTTTCTTTGCCTTTTGGGTGTTCCTAGTGATTGTGGCTCTGTGCTGATAACAGGTGAGCAGAGATGGCCATGTGGCTTGCAATGAACTAGCTTGCACCTGTGGATGTCGCATGAACACATCGGCTGTTCTTATAAATGCAGTGATGATGATGTATTGAAAGAGTGAGGGACATCTGGTTTTCATGAAAGACCCATGAAATGAGTGATAAAAATACAGCAGCAGCAAAGGAAAAAGTGGTACATCAGTTCTTAAGATAATTCCTACCTGGATCCCAAAATACATGGCACCCCTGGTTCTGTTTTCTTTGTGTGTCCGACATTTTCCCTTTCCCCCTTCTCCCCCTGCGTGCAGCCTCCCTCCAAAGCCACAGCAGCACCACAGTTGCAAGTTTCCCTGTGAAGAAAAGCGGAGCACGGGCAGAGTCCCTCATCCCCAGTGAAGAGGGTCTATTATAAAGGATTAATTGCGCCTGAACAAAGCGGCCCCTCGAGGAGCCCGTCGCCCTTTGGAGATGCTTGTGTGGGTAGGAGGGCACACTGCCGCCCCTGTATCCCAGCCCGAGTGCGTGTGGTGTGATGCCCTAGTTACCATAGCAATCAATCGCTGCTTTTAAGGGCTGGTGTCGACTACAAATCCCTGTAAATTGCCCAGAATGCTAGTTAAAGCTGCTCCTTAGGCACCTTTCTGTTTGCTTTTACCCCGGGAGATGGGGTGGAGGGTTTTTTTTTTTTTCTTCCTTGTAGTGAAAAAAGCCGGAAGAACTTGGTGTGTGCTGTTGGGCGGGCTCGGGCTTGCTGAGACACAGGGAACTTCTGTGAGTAGCTGCAAAATAGGCAGGGATGGGGTGGCTTTCAGCTCTGTGCATGTAATCTTCATGTGACCAGCAGATCGTGCATGCCTGGGAAATGTAACAAGCATAATCTTTGGGAGGTGTGCATGGATACACTTTTTTTATTACTGGAAGGTTTACACCAGACAATTAATGTATAGGTGTTTTGCTTTTCATTGTGCCTTAAAAGGAACAACTGGGAATTACTGTGCTGTTTGTATCGATTCATGTAACCATGATGGAAGTGAAAACCAGCTACAGTGAGACTGTACTCTGCGTTTGTCTGTTTGCATAGGTAATGAGAGAGAACAGATGTTTGCTATGTAATTATTACAAAAAGCTGAACAGTGGTGAACACACATTCTTCATAGAAGTCTTCCTGTAGGTCAAAGCCCCGTTCATTTGAAAGGCAGCCTTAATTTCCTCAGTACATTATGAGAACAGTTGCAGAATCTGTCCAGAAGTCTGAGAAGGGTGTTTTTTTTTTTTTCTTCTTTGGAGGCATTGAAATCTCTTAACTTTAATATTGCTTCTCAGAAAAAAACCCCACTGAAAACAAACCCCATGAAGGGAAACAAGTTTAAAGGGATAGGTTGTCAAATGTACAATACTCTCCCTGAGCCTTAAACAAAGGGATAGGTACAACTGAGCACAGTCTCTTTTCTTTTTAATGAATGTCACCTTGATACGTACGCATTTGTATAAAGAACATACGTGTGTGGAAACTTGAAATTACTTTTACTGGAGGTAGCGGGTAAGATGTTGGCTTTCTTTGGTATGTCAGATCAGAGTCAAATGTAGTGATAAAACAGACAAGGTAACTTTGATTATCAGTAACATTAATAGCTGTGCACACTCAGTGCATGATGTATGTCCTGGGTTTGGATGATTAGTTTAGTTCCACTAGTCACAGACACAGGAATATACAATTTACAGGACTACAGGAACATAATATTGGCTTGCTCTATTTTTTTATATTTCAGTACTTGAGGACCATCAGGTACTACTGTTGATAATTAAACTATGGCTGAAGAAATAGTCCTGTTTCATCTTGCACATGGCAAATCAGTATGATTTTTCAGTATTGGTGAAACTGGAGCAGTTAGAGGAGAAGTAATCAAAATGGGCCCAACCCACAATGTATATGGCTTTGCAGCTATTACCTCTCCCCCTTGTCAGAGTTTTAAACTGAAAGTGTGCTGTTTGGAGACTGCCAGCTAAGGTCTTGTTTATTCACTTTGTATCCCCCAGGACCAGCCTTCCTGTGTGGAGGAATAAGAATCAGTTAAATAAAGCACATTCTCCTCTCTTCCTTCCTTCGTTTCTTTCCACGGACCCCTTGGAAATACCTTTCCCAGGTCTGCGTTGTTCCTGGTCAGCAGAGGCACGTGAAAGGCCCCGAGGCAGATGGCGGTTTTGGGGTAGTACCTGTTCTCCTTGCTAATAGTCCTGGAGGTACGTGTCAGAGAACATAGCATCCTCTGGCCTTGTCTTGCCTTTCACAGTCTGAGCCCCTGTGGCAGCTGATTGGGAGGGCTGGCAGAAGATGGGCGATAGAGCGGATTTAGGTTCCTGCTGTACTTGTAGCAGCTTTTCCTCCAGGATTATTTTGATGATCCATCAGAACAAGGATTTGAACTTGGTTATGCCCACATCAGTGCTGCTGCTGGAACTACCAGACTGTATCCTCTTCCCTGTTCTTCATGAGAAACTTTGAAACTAGTATTTTTTTTCCAACATAAGGTTTTCTTTTTTTTTCCCTTTAATGCAACATAATAGTGTGATGGCACTTTGCTTCACTGAAAATATTCCAGGCAGCCCTCTGTGCATGTGCGGTGCTTGTCTTGAGTGTGTCAGTGAGATCATACAGGTTCTGGTGTTGTGCAGAATATTGTATTTGGCAGTCGTCCTGTACTGCTGCAGAAGTCCCGAAAACTTCCTGTCATCCTTCTCCATCTGTTGCTCTGCCAGGACTCCCCACTGGAAATGGTGAGCCAGGTTCTCAGGGTTTTTCTTAGGTGGAACTGCCCCATGTCCTGGTGGGACTGCCTACAGAGAGGCTGGTGGAAGCCAGGAGGAGATACTCTAATGCGACAGCAGAAAGCTGAGATGCTCTCTTCAGTCACAACATCTTGGAGCCCAGCAGAATGACGTATAATGGCATCTCGCATTGCCAGCAGAGGCAAAGACAAAACTCTGTCTTGTTTGAGAGCGACAGATACCACCCTGTCCTCTCCAGCCTGGTAACTCCCAGCAGCTTTCGCAGCAGCACAGCGAGCAGGACTGTTGCTGTAAGCTCACTCTGGTGGAAAGCTGCCCAGACATGCAGGGTGGACTCAGAAGACGGGAAGCTGTCAAGGCTGAGTGATATGTCCTGGGGCCTGGTATTGGTGCGTGGACTCCTTTAAACTGGTGTCTCTGGGTTGGAAGACCTCGCTCGCACCTTTTAGACAAGCAAGCTACTTTGTGAGGGGCTTGCTTGTTGAATGTGGTGGAGCTGGCAGATCCCTGTCCTATTTTTAGAAAGGTGTGTGATAGAGAGGGGAAGGTCAGCTGGTGGTGTAAGATAAAGCAGTACTCTGATATGGTGTCAGTGAGCTGGTAGCCACTTGCTCCCACAATCTCCCACTTGCCAAAGCTGAGCTGCACCGGGGCGGGGGGTGAACAGTGGTGGGGTGGGAAGGGAGACCTGTGTCTCATGTTGAGAAATACCCATCCCTGAGTTTTCCCTGTTAAAAGCTTCAGGTGCCCACCAGCTCGGGGTCACCAGATGGCTGGCTGCCAGCTGCAGCTCCTTGCTGCTTGCAGGGATGGCCTCTGCACCAAGCCCAGCAGCGTCATGTCTGCTCCACCTGCCTGGGGCCAGCACTGAGAAACAACTTTGGTTTATTTTTATCTTTTTAGTGCTCTGTTTTTGTGAAGCACTAGTTGGTGGTCCCTTTTCCTCTGTTCCCTGCATGGCTGCTGTTCACCCCATCACCTGCAGCTTCTCCTTCTTTGTTCTCCCCAGCTTGGCTGCCTCCTCTTCTTGCCCTTCCCAGAGAGAAGATATTCTTAGGCGAGAGTCAGACGCTCAGGGTTATTGAGGAAAGTAGTTCAGGGTTTTGAAAGTAAAATAGTGTAGCTGCTTTTTGGTGTCTGCTGGGAGGAACTGTGAGCCTGTGTTTCTTCCCCTGACTTCTTCAGGCTCTCGTGGAGGTGCCTGGCTCTCTTCAAATATGTGCATGCTTGAAGGGGCTTTGAGGAGCAGAAGTAAGCTGGGTCTGTTTTCCCATGGCTTTAATCTAGCTGTTTAGTGTGTCTACACTTACATTAAGATTTTATTTCTGTGTTTGAGATTGTTCAGTATGACAGTAACCATTGGATTGGAAATTGTGCTTTTGTGGCAGCAGCTTCTCTGTCGCCACATGCAGGGCTGTTCTGGTGTCTTGCTCTGGGGGCTATGGATCTTCCAGATGCAGAGAAAAATCACGTGAGGTACAGCATTTCCTCTAGTGGAGGAGCAGTTTTAACTGATTTTGTGTATATCCTTGTTATGTTATTTTTGGCTGCCAAGATTAATGTTACAGTGGGATAATTACAATGTAGTGGTATGAACATAGAACAAAGCCTCTTAAGTTTTAACCCACGTTCTGACATGCAGTCCCTGCCTCTCGAGTGAGGCATTTCCCTGGATTGCTTCTGATTTTCCCCCTTGAATGCAAACACCAGCCCTACATCAGGAGGCTTGGACTGTTTAATGAAAAAACAGGAAAGATATTTATAAATGCTTTTAATTTTCATTGTAAATACAGGCTGGCAAGAGAGGAGCAGTGATGGTGAAGGAGCGTATAAGGCTATAAAGGCAATGGCACAGATATGGAAGGGTCTCTTCCATCTCACTGCAGCTCAAGAAAACATAAAAGGGCAATTTAATTGGGACCCTGTTAAATTATGTATACTATTGGCACTGAGTTCTCTTAGTTTCATTTTGGTAATGCTTTCTTTCTTGCCAACAGAATAGTCTCTGTAAATAAGCTATCTTCTCATTTACTTGCATGGCCTGATTATATACAATTACCCCTTGACTGTTATGACTTCTTAAATTAATATTGAACTCAGTCCAGTAGGTATTCTGCGATTGCATCTGAAATATTTCACTGCTTTAACTGACCACATAAACACACATGGTTCAGCACCCAAAATGGGAAAAGCTGTTCTACTGACAGCTTCACTGCTTTTCTTCAGTTTTCGTACCATTGGAATCATTTGTCACAATGAGAATGGCCCCCAACATAGTTTTCAATAGACTGTACCTTTGAAGTAGAGGTAACATTGAGAATTAGTGAAGTATATTATGAACATAATACTTCTAGGCTTTTATGTCTTGAAGTTGACCTGGAAACTGTAATACCAAACCTGGGCAGAAGATTATTTGTCCAGCTTCAGATCCAAATGCGTCTACAAGCACATTTCTTTGCCTGCTTTGCAGCTCTCATCCTTTGCCATGTGTCCACATCCTCCTTCACATGAGGGAAGTCCTGTTCCATGCTCAGCTCTGTGTCTCCGAGGCACTGGTATCTTTACTATGTAGGCAATGGAACACAAATTTCTCTCCTGACAGACAGAACAGCCCTCTACAAATTCAGTGGTCTGGCCATGGTATGATAGCCTAATATATGCGTTCATAAGCCTAGATAAGCAAAAAAGATACAAAAATCTACAGCAAATAGTGTTATTTGGATGAAAAGTGTTGACAAGCTAATGTTAACTGCGGTTAATGAACCTGAAATTTCAGTCTTCAATATTTGAAAAAGATTGTCTTCAGCATATAGAAAATAAAGATACATGTGGAGTGTGTGTTAGAAAAACAGGTGTTTTCTTGTAAAGCTTGTAGAATTTGGCCCTACAGAAGCAGGAAAAATTGACAAATGCATGTTGTGTTATGTGAGGAAGGTAAAGAAATCGGAAAGAATATAATTCTCAAGTGTTTTGGTGTCTGTGTAGGGTGACGTGGCATACTTATCAAAACCTGCCTGTTTGTCCTGGGCTATAGTAATAAGCTTAACACCAGATTTATTAACTTTCTCAATAAAATATTACTTCATGTATGGAGTTGAATTTTGCTGGCTGATTTAGGATAAAAATTAGGCCCAAAATGCATTGAAGGAGGTCTGCACCCTGCAGTGTGTCAAAGATTGATTTAGCCCCGAAAAGCTCCCTAGTTATTAATCAATTTTCCTCCTTGCTGTCTTTGATAGAAGTTTTGTGATACCATCTTTTTCTGTTAAGTCCTAGCTCTATGTTGTCTTGCAACATGCCCTTAGAAAAGAGGTTATATTCATTCTGGGATTGGAAGGCTGAAGGATGTTGAAGAACATGTACTGGCTAACCTGTATATGCTAGTAATTTTTATTTTTAAGGAACAATATCTGAAAGTCTTGCTTATTTTCTGTGCTGTAACAGAAGGCATTTGGGACATCTCAAAAAGACGTAATTATGACTAATGGGATAGACACAAAAGCTGAATATAATAGGAATCACAACTTGATGGAGATTTCTCCTTGAATGTGGACTAATCTTTCATGGAAAAAGATATCATTCAAACTAAATCACAGAAAGCCCTTCCAAACCCACGTGGAGGACGTTGTACTCTGCTGATGACAGGAAGAGGGAGGCACAGATGTTCTAAAACTTCCTTTGTGTCTCTGATATCTGTGATTATTTTTTTTTTTGAGCTCTTTGTCAAAGCAGCAGTTTAAGGGTTATTAAAGAAAGGGATGAAGTATTTACATTCAGACCTAAGACTTGTTATATCGCTATAGTGTGCCATTTTCTAATTGTTTCCCTTGGTGCAGGGGTGTAATTTGTCATGGGCGTCATCCCCGTGCGTGGGCAGACACAGGACCCTGAGCAGCGATGGGGATCGGAGCAGCATCCCAGACCATGGCTGGTCTCCCCCTATGGGGGTTTCCCATGTTGGGGAGCAGAGCGGCATCGTCCTTCTTGGCGGCTCTGCTGCTGGGTGGGAGAGCGTACATGAGAACCTTCTTTGATGTGCTGCTGGGCCGCTTTGTGCGGTGCAGTCTTCTGGTCCTCTCTTTTGTGGCACCTAAACCGTGATTAAAGCCTCAATGAGTGTCCCTCCGCTAGGCAACGGGGGAACAGCGCCTGGAATCCGCTCGATTCATTGATAAAACCCGAGCCTGAAAGAGTGATGATGCCTTTGTGCGAGTGCATCCAGGCCCCCGCAACAGCCTGGCCGCCGCCAGATCCTGCTGCCAGAGCCCTCGGTCGCTTAATCCGAGCCACCGGGCAGTTGCCTCTTGGGACCTGCTCTGGGGTTTTAAATCTCTTGTGTTAGAATAACGTATTGCCGCAAAATGTTGCATGAACTCGGGGGCCCAGATGGTTTTTCTGTAGAGCAGTGAGCATTTGAAAGCAGAAACGTAGCTGGGACCTGCTGCATGAGGAGGTGAAACAGCATTTTGTAGGATGCTTTGTGTGTAGTTTTTTTTTTAACCTTTCAAACAAAAAAAAGTGGTGGCTGGGGTCCCCCCCCCCCCCCCGCCCCCCCGAAAGTGCAAAAAATGCTAACCCCTTGC
>Ga0181612_147794_pt1 | contig 19376 bp, 13 predicted proteins | sample HoacroProtozoa21_FD_119630 | JGI IMG/M metagenome (GOLD analysis project Ga0181612, IMG submission 119630) | Hoatzin crop microbial communities from Cojedes, Venezuel. Combined Assembly of Gp0051906, Gp0051904, Gp0051908 | reverse complement strand
TCAAAGATGGGGAAAGCTTCTTGCAGCTTCTCACAGAAGCCACCCCTATAGTCCCCCTGCTACCAAATCCTTGTCACGCAAACCCATAACACTTTCTTACTGCGGCTTCTATGATACAAAGCTCTTGGCCAGTAAATAAAGGGATATCCTTAGCACTGTACCAGCAGCTCTTTTGACAATAAAATTTTCTGCATGCTGTCAGAAGAGAAATGCACCCAGTCCGGGTGAGTGAGACCCCCATTGCAGGCCATGCCAAGAGCTGTTGCCGTCCCCCAGCCCTCACCTCTGGCAGGTGGCTGGACAGCAGCAGAGCTGCCAGTGCCTGCCCTGGGATGCTCACCCCGGCTGTCAGGGCACGTGTCCCACTCTGCAACTTCCCCTTTTCAAAGCCAGAGAAAAACTGATGAACCGTGGCGCAGGCAAGCGTGTTTTACGGTGTCGTTTTTCACACCATTACCATCCTACAGACTCTTCAGTATTTCTGGTGACTCTTAGCGACACAACCCACCACTTCTCACTGGCTATAAAAGCTGCAATATGGGGAAGACAGAAGCCTCATCACTGGCCGCAGATGCAGGGCTGTTGGTGGCCCTTTGCGCCCAGCCTACGGCTGTGGTAGGTACTGGAGCTTCCTCATCCTCCCCGGGGCTGGACCTCGGGCGGCAACGGCTTGTACCCAGCCCAGCAGTATGCTAGGTGCAGGGGTCAGAACAACTGTTGTGTTTGGCAGTGAGAAAATGTAAGGAGCTCTAGAGCATAATTCAGAGAAAAATGAGCCGATTTCAGCACGATAATCTCAATCCTACATCACACTACTGGGATAAAATAAAAATCTCCATTCTTCATTCCTGAAGAAAGTGCTGCTGTTGCTTCAGCTTAAAGGACAGTCTCTGCCCCCCAGCAAAGCCCAGGGAAAAGAAAGAATACTTAAGAAACTCTTCATGGTCAAATGATGCTTGAAACAGGCTATCTTGGCCTAAGCCCCAGAGAACCACAGAACAATCTGGAAGATGATCTAATCTATATCCACTGCCCATGTTGACAGAAAAACTATTCATGGTGGGTTAAAGCGAGGTGCACATGGTGCTCCTAACAGGTTTACCAGCATCCCATGAACAGAAAGATCACTCCCCGCAGGGGAAAGTCAACAAGCAGGCGTAGCTCTGCCGAGACAGAGGTGCTCCAGCTGAGGAAGCCATTAGCTGGTATTTGCATTGGCCCTGGTGGTCTGAAAAGGGAGAGGAGCTCAGCATTTAGTTTTCTTGAGCTTCTGGGGAGAAGAAATGGGAAAAAAATATGGGCAGGCAAAACAAAGCTGCCCCTCAAACCTCCCAACTGTCAGATTTGACAGGACAGCTAGGGAAAGGAAGAAGGGCAATAAGCAACCAGGAATCCCTGGAGCAGACTTATAAAAAGTCCAGAAAATATGCTGTCTTGGCCTGAAGTTCTCCTGCCTCCCGCACCAGGTATAAAGGAGGAAAACTTGCCACAGGGTGGTGGAGGATTCAAGCTTAGCTACTCAGTGATGGGTAAGGAGGTTTCTGACCATCTTAGAGCTGCTGGTTTTTAAACAGGCTGTTCAGACAGCACTGCACCTGACCTTTCCACGCTAAGTCTCAGGCTTCGCTGCTGTGACTTTGATCCTCCTGCATGTGCTCTCAGGCAGATCATTTTCTCTCTAAATCCACGTATGAATAAAACATGAAAACGTGACCCACGTCTTCACACTGCATTTCTTTGCTTGATGCAGGTCCTTTGGCACGTGTGCTCTGTTTGGTCTGAAAGAACAACGCAGGAGGCAGGAAATGGCAGCAGTAGAATAATAACACTTTTTGTTTCCATAACCCGCTGTGCCAATGGCCTTCAAAGTGCACGTGAATGAGACTCAGAGATCTGCTGCTACATCTTCACTTCTGCCGACAAGCATTATTCTATTATCAGTATCCTGCAGGCACCTGCCCTCACTTTTGTATGTGTGTGCCTGCACTGAACATCACCACTCCCTTCCCTGGGTACGGCTGTAGTCAAGCACAATTATGCAAAGCAAACATGTCAGCTCTTACAGCAGCAGCCTCTGAAAAATGAAATCCCTACACTTGCCTCTTAGCAGTAGGAAGATCACAGCTCTTTGGTGTTTGATTCTGATCTCACATTTGTTCCCTGTTAATGGAATTTCCTTGGCTTCAAAGCAGACACAATTTACACATGAGTGAGATCCTCATATGGCCCCATGAGTGTAAACTGCTCTCAGGCAGTCACTCATACTGGTCCAGCAGAGTAATAATCACTCAGGACTGAGTTCTTCCAATATTTCCACAGCTGACATCCCTGACATCCCACTGAAGACTCATTAACAGCAGTGAGAATATGTGAATCCTTCGTTTTCCAGTGTCTGTCATCGCATCAGTACCAGTGGAATTAACCAGCCAGGCCCAAGCACAGCAAAAAGTATCGTGATGTCAGATTTCAAACCTGTTCTTAATGCTGTGAGCTCAATGCTCATTTCTAGTGATGAGCTGGAGGGACAAAAACACAACAACAGTCTGAGAAGGGCTTAACCATCACTGCTACTAACCACGGTTTTCAGCTTGGGAGCTATGGATCTGGTTAAGCATTATTATGTGCCTGTTAATAAAAGACAAAAAACAAACCTTCATGAATTAGTAATGGCAGGAAAGATTAGAAGCTCCTTCAGGTACCAGCAGAATAAGAAGTGTGCACAATTTCCTTTCCATGTATGTTTTTTACAATGCTGAAAGAAATTGGTCTGCTGAAAGAAGTAACACTTTCCAAGGGAATTCTTTTATTGCTTTATCTTACCCCACGAAGAAACACAGGGCCATTAAGGAGATGGATAGGAAAAGTTGGTTTATTGCTACTTTCAGGAGCTGTGTTTTCTACATGGGGAGTATGCACAAATTATAGAGTCATAATACCCTTCCTCACGAGGAAGAAGGACAAAATATCAAGCCAAATCTTTATCAGAGAAATTATTCTACAAGTGAGTGAATGCCTGCATCTAAATATTTGCTTGTTCTTAAAATCCCTGTAGCAATAGAAGCTGATTAAAATGAGGCAGTGGAATAGCAGTTCGAGACAACAATCAAGATTGAGCTTGATAGCTGAAAGTTTCCACAACAAAATTCACACCTACACCATTCATCTAAAAAGCAGCATGACAGCAACACAGCAAGCTATAGGAAAGGGACAGTAAAGGACATCAGAGACTGGTTGCGAGGCTTCACATTGCCATTGTGGCCAGATGAGCTTGCAGGCAGCTTTCCAGACCCCACATCATGACATACAATGACAGAGAGAGAGTAGAGAGAAGCTGCCTCCCGTTCTTTTGCAAAGAGCCACCAGACAAGAGTGTGCAGCGCTTTCCCCAGTGCAGCTGATGCACCACAAGTTCACACCCTGCCTTACACTGCAGTGACTTGCTCCCACTCCAAGCACTACTTCTGAGTGTGAATTGTAAAACAAGGAAGGCTGTTTTCTGACCATGTGAGCAGCATACCAATATTTTCATGCCTTTGCAAACTGTGAGCAATCACCTGAGGGGAAAGGACAGTCCAGAAGTTGCTCCCAGGCAGGAGATGACAGGAGTGAGCTAGCCAAGACTTGCTGCATCCTTCACCCAGCCTTTGCCAAGAGCGCTGGCAGGCCCCATGGGCTCACTGCTTCTCAAAGTTGGTGGGAGGAGAAACCTCTCCCCAGAGCTTTCAGGGTAGCACTGTCCAGCCATCGCCACTTGGTGAGCCTCCAGCCTGGGAGATGCACTTGTTCTCCTTGAAAGCTGCTGGCACCAATGTGGGAAAATGAAGAATTGATGTATTTGTTCTGGCTGAAAAGCAGCGGGGAAAATGCTTGATAATTGGTGGGGGACTGCCAGCACAGCACTAACTCCAGTGTCTTCTGCTGGCCTTTCCAAACTGGATTAAGCTAAATGGCAGCAGATCGTCAGATTGAACTCTGTGCGTATTCTATAGTATATACATAAATATTAAATGCATTAAATTATGTGAAGATTATCTGACACAGCAGGGAAGAAGCACAGGATCAACGGAAGTGTAGAAATAGCTATTGGGCTTTTAAATTCCCACTTTCACCTTTTACACACTAACAGTCCCCTAAATACCTCCTGTAGTTAAATTCATAAACCCGACACATTAAGCAATAGATTTTGTCGGACTTTCCCACTATCCTAAATTATGTAGGTTCAATAAACCCTAATGATATCACTTTCTCCATTTTCCCACATTGTCTGCTGGTGAGGAAAGGAAAAGCCTTAACTTCCAAATACAACAGCCTTCTCAGCTTTTAAATAAGGTTTCCCCCACCCAAAGAGGTTAAAATTCAGCTTTCTAACATTGCTGCAAAAAACAGTGTCCAGAACCACAGCACACAGAAGCCTCAGCTCGGTGCTGTTGCATGGTGCAGTGGGTAGTTTTTTTACATTGAGGACCCCAGAAACCCCAGGTAATCTGCAGGATACCTCTACAGAGTCTGCACAAGGCAACTGAGAAAAAGTAAAACCATGTCAGCATGATAAAATTTGCCGTATAGGTGACTGTGCCTTCAGAATAAATAAATAAATAAAAGAGCAACTGAAAACAACTGGTATAGCACAAATATAAACTAGAATGACTTTTTTGCCTTAGTCTGCATGCACCTGGGGCTTGGATTTTTCCTCCAGGGGAAACAATGTTTTGCACACAAAACAGAAAAAGAGGGTAACTGGGGGGTTGTTTGCTCTTTAAGGCTAATAATAATCTACAATCCATGTCAGAAGTGAATGCAGCATAAACTATAAAGGATCAAGAAGTATTTGAGTTTTGGTGACACTCCTATTTATTCTGAGGGTTTTCAATGTTTAGAAAACTATGTGTGACCTGTGCCTCAGGGAAACAGCGTACACTAAGAGGGGATGGACAGGTTACTTGACTGCTGAGAGTTTATCTTGGTGTTGGAGCCGCCCAAGTAGTTGGAGTTGCACTAGCCTAACACTGAGCTGGATTCAATACCTTAAGAGAGGAATGACTCGGAGGGGAGAAAAAAAGCAAAATGGACATGTTTTCAAACTCAAGCATTTTTCTTCAGCTCAGCCTTGTTCATCCATGGTTACAGTGGTGTTATCATGAAGCATGCACAGAGCGTGAGCAGGCATCCACCACTGAAAGGGCTGCGCCTGCCTTTGGGAACTCTTCTTTGCCTCCGTTTTCCTCCCCACGTCGCTGCCTCTGGCCCCTTCCTCCTGCACCACAGCAGTCAGAGGTGTGAGGTCTCCTCCTCTCCATCCGCACAGCGTCCAACAGTCGGGCTTGCAGTCATTCTGAAGTAGGCACTGTGTCAATCAGAGAGCTGAAAATAGAAAGAGGGCTGGTTTGTTTTGCTCAGTAGCATATAATACCTGTCAAAAATGAAGTGGTTTGTTCTTAGGCTAATGTTTGCCGACCTGTGTTCCTGTACCAGGCAGGTAATCACTGAAACCTGCGTTTGTCCTCTTAGCCTACCTACTAAAAGGAACCGAGCAGCCCGTGATAAGGTTGTTATGTATTTTAGAGCAGGTATAAATTGGGAGATGCAGGAATAGGAAAGGACGAGCTGAATGCTGGAATTCATGCCTCCCTTTGTTTAAATCCCGGCTCAGAGGAGCTACCCATGCAAATAGTTCAAAACGTGTCAAGTATGAGCAAATATTCAGAACCAGCTAACGCTGTATTATTACCAAATGAGTAACAGCATGCTATCAGGCAATATTAAAGTTCGGTGGCAGGTGGCGAAAAGCCATTATGGGCTTTGTTATTATTAGTTTGCATTGAGCAACTTCACCCTTAACCTTAGAGAAATATATTGTTTTGTCCTAAGCTACAAAATGCCCTTGGAGGCAACTGGCACATCTTACTTATGCTGCGATCCTTTTGATTTCTCTGTCCTCCTCTTCTTTCCTCTGGCGTGCCTTTAGACATGCCTGGTGACAGGGATGTGGTAGAGTGTAATGCAGGGGAAGAAGCGATGGGGATCTAACACTCTCAGACTATGTAATCTTGCTGTCCAATTCAGTGTGCTACCACTTAGTCAAACTTTGATATGATAATTAGCCTCTGGCCCCTTTGTAGCCTGCTCTGCTTAACTCAATGGAGACTCTGAAGATTGACTCTGGTCTCTCCCTCTCTCATTACTGCTGCTTCTGTCTGAGCGCTAACTTGCAATCACTGCGTGTAGGAGGACTGGGAGAGTCTGGGTATGCAGCATTAAATGAAACCAAAGGTTATTTGTATCACATTGAATTTATCCTGCCATTTGCTATATACAAGAAGAAGAGGCTCTCAAATGAGGTAATGCACATGGAAGGCATTGATAATATATTATGACAGGTATAGTAAATTAATTTGGAGACTACTATAAACAGTGTGAGAACATAGATTTTATTGCAGTTTCATCTGTGGAAAGATGGCAAAAATATCTCTTTTCTTAGTAATTTAAGAGACTGTAGTTGCTTCCAAAATACTTTGATGAATACTTCAGCTTCTTAGACAAGAGAGACTCCACTTGACTGGCCAGAGTCCAGCAGAGCTTTAGCAATTTAAACCAGCTGAAACCATGGCCCATAATACAGTGTTTACACCCTCAGCCCTGGAGAACATTTAAACAGGACAGATCCAAGTTTCTACATCAAGTGGAATGACTAACATTAATTTCAGGGCTAAACTAAGCTGCTAGCCAAACTGAGCTGATTAGTTTTAGACAAAACAGAGGCATATATGAAAACAAGTCAAATTTTCAGTTTTGAGAGCATGGACTTCAGAAGGTGAACTGATTAGTGAGGCCAGTCAGGCCAAAGAGTTGTAAGGTACTTCAGCGGAAGGAGACCTATAATTGATATTCAATAAAAGCTGCAAGGAGCTCTCTGGAATTTACTTCACTTGGAAAGGAGGAAGACTTGCAGGAAGGGGCTACAGACCGAAATGGATGTAAAACCACCTTAGAAAGTCCAGCACAGCATCTGTTTGGAAAGGAGGGAAGAGCTAATCAGCAAAGAAAACTTCATTTGGGAAGCCAGGAAGCACAGGGCTGGAGTAAATGTTGCCAAAAGTCAAACCAAGTTAGAAGTTTGCAGGGGAAATTAAATAGTAATAATAAAAGGAAATCGTAAAAAGATATTTAGCTATTGCAACACAAAGATTTTAAAGGAGAGAAGTGCTGTTTTTATACTGAAAGGATTAGAGCTGGTGTATGTGTGTGAAAACGCTAAATGAAACTCAGATTTGGTTTTCTGTAAGAACATTAAATCTGGAGAAAAGGAGGACAGATATGGGATGAGTGTCAGGAAACAGAATATATTTCCTTGGGGGAAAAGCAAAACTCTGAGAGCAGGATGTGCTCAGCCAGCAGGGAGCAGATCCCTCGCTGCAGGACGCTCGGAGACCTGGCAGCCACTGCAGGCAGTTTTGTCAAGCCAGGAAGGAGACATCCACATGACTTGAGAACAGTAAATATAGTAACCGTAATTAAGAAAGTGAACTTGCATCTAAAGGCACGTTAGCTTGATTGTAATAGTATGCAAGAGTGTGGGGCGAATTCTAAAGGAAAGGAATAATTAGTGATGTGGTGATTAATGAAAAATCAGAGAAAGAACAACAGCGTGAGCCTGCCAGCAGAAGGGTACCAGGCCAGCCTAATGCATTTCCGTGCAAGAGAGCTGACTGATGGCTTTCAGGAAGGTAATTGCAGCCAAGCAAAGCTGTCTGAACGTCAGAGGAGCACTCGTGATATGGGAAATCATCAGTTAAACAGGAGGGGAAAAAAGGGAAAAGCACACAAACTGCAGCAAGAAAGTAAGAAACGGCTTTAAAGGGAGATTGCAACGGGTTGTGCTGAAGGAGAATTTGTAGCATTTCCCAAGGGAATCAGGATCTTTTCAGCTGTTTCCATCAAGGACTGTGGTTGAAGAAGTACATGCGTGTTGATGAAATTAGCTCATTAACCACTTGCAGGAGACAGCTTGGCACAGAAAGAGATCTGAACATGGTACATGTAGAAACAGCAAACCTGCAAGTCTGGAATAATAGTAGTAGTGTGAAATTCAACATCCTTTTCACGATCATGCCTTTAGTATCTAACAGGAGGATTTCTGCAGTAGTCTGGGGTTTCACTGCTACATTTCTGAAGGAATCTGGGAAAGTGACAGAGAAGGAGAAAGAAAGGGGAATTTTATTCACTTACAGGAGTTACTCTGAGTCACCAGGGTGATATGGCTGTATAAAATGCAAATGTGATCCTACACTTTGTTAGTGAAAGTACTTCCAGTAGATGCTGGGAAGTGTTAGCAGCCTTGCATAGCACACTAATCAGGAATATCAAGAACAAGACCAGTGTCCCACATTCAGGAGAGAGAAATTCCTACGGAGGAGGTACGACGAAAAACCCTACTATGTGTCAAGAGACTGGGAGAGTTTGACTGACTTAGCAAATCAAGGACTCAAAGTGCACTTGAAGTACTGACATCTCGGTTAAGTGGAGCATATAGCCCAATGTGCATTTTGGGGTTCAAAAAACAGGTATCCTTCCTGTCTCTTCCTAAGGATCCGGCCTCATCTTCTAGTCCTACTTTTCTCAGAAATCACTGGGGTGGTACCGACCTGAGGGAAGTTGTATACCTGATGGTGCCTGTCTCCATCTTTGGTAAGGCATCTCCTGTTTTCTGTCAGGTTTGGACTTTCTCCCCTGTCACACCTGGGAAGGGATTAAGAGAAATCCTTAAGATAAAAGGATGTAATAATCAGAGAGGTTGCTTTGAAAGCTGTCATCATGCTTGGATTTAGGTACCTAAAACATCCCTCTGGGTGCAGGTAACCAGAGGCCTGTCTCATAGAGGGGCTGAAGGTAGCAGGAGACATGAATGAATGAATGAGACATGACATGAATGAAGGAGATGTGAATCCTACGTGAAGGGTGTCCTTTCTTATTCTAAGAAACTGAAGTAGGGAGAGATTTAGGGAGTTTTTTACATAATCGCTCAACGTCTAAAGTCCTTGTCCAGGCAATGGGTGAGGTGGGCTGAGTACGCTCTTCAACCCAGAAAACTCAAGCCCGTATTTTTCTACGTTTCATAAGAGACGGTCCTAACCTGTAAGCTGTAGGTGAATCTGGGGTGTGGAAACAGTCCACCTTTTGTGTTAAAGCCATGCCACTGGGCATCTGAAAACTGAATATTGGCGAGGCTATGGAGGAAGCAAGCAAGACGGAATGCAGTTTACTAAGAGGTCTTGAAAGAGAGGAAGATAGGCAGGCAGAGCAAACAACACGAGCCTTGTTCCCATAAGAAACTGGAATAAATAATAGCAAAGTGAACAGTTTACCCTTTCCTGGAGACAGGAATGCAACAAGTCATGCGATCTTTTTTATAAACAGATGACTATTCCTCAGAAGACCTGAAGGAGAAATACATGTGTCCTTGTGCATAAGATCACATGGTGAAATGAGGCTTGGATCACAGCCCTCAAAGGACTTGTACATAAAGACACATAGCTAGTGAATCCCAGACACACATAGCTGTTGAAATAGGTTGCCCATCTGGTCAGCCTATCTGTCCATCATCTGGATTAGCACTTTGTGTGGAATTCATCTTACCTGATCAACATGGGGCATTAAGTGGAAGCTAGCTCTCCAGGTGCCCTCATGATCAGCGAAAGGAGATGGGTGGTGCAGCACTCCTACCTGTTGTGCTCATCCCACACCAAGGCAGACCAGCCTGCTGTCTTCGCAGGTATCTCTGCTTGTTACAGGGAGAGCTGGACAGCCAGCTTAGATGACATACCCTGTGTCTGAGAGCTAACACCAGGTGGGACAAATCACACCATACAGACCTTGGCACACAAAGATCCAAGTCACCAGGACTCAGGCTCCTCCAGGGTTCAGATAGTTTTGGGAATTATACCTGGCAAAAGGCAGGACGGAATAAAGATCAGCTTGCTTGTGAGAGACTTCAGGCCAAACAGCTGTGGATCAAAGGATTTAATAGCTCCCCTGGCAAAGATGACAGATTTTTGCATGTTCAGCAAACCTAATCTCTTCATTTAACTTAGAAAATTTACAAGCTCTCCTGGAGCAGTTGGTGGAGCTTGTAACCTTTGTGATCAGATGAAGCCAACGGAATATACGTGTTGTAAGTGCCAAGTAGTTCAGATGTTGCTTTCCCTCTTTCTTCCTTTAAAATGGCAGAAAAATAGAAGTAAACAACTACCTTTAAGATTAAAAAACAGAGCATTAAAACCACAGGAAATCTCCCAAATCAGAGATCCCACTGCATAAACAATTCTGTCCCACTTATCTTCCTACTTTCGGTGAGAAGTGTTTATCATCAACATGTAGTAAGACCACAGAGATTATCATTGTTCTACAGTTGGCAACATTCACTTCAGGAATATCTTTCCTGTTTCAAGGCTTGATTTCTCAACCTGATTTTTTTCATTAACTTTAATACTTCACTTTTCATTATCCTTCCATTGGGAAATGACTTCACAAAACAATGAGGAATGTCAGTTTGGTGCACGAGTTCACTTACCACACACCTACACGTTTTCCTGTTTGCATTTGTGTAACAGGGCTCTGTACGTGTAGATAAACAAAGAAGAGTCCTGCAGGTCCAGGAATAAGTCATATATAAAGAAAGAAGCAGGTAAGCCAAACCAGCTCCCTGTTGCCAAGTAATTCTGAGCTTGTCAGACACATCAATGGTTTAGAAGGAGCTGAAGTACGTCAACAAGGAAAATGCTAAGAGGGAGCATTTCGGGGGGTTGTGCCTACTTTGCATCCAGCAGGCACCCCAGGCTGCCCCAGGACAGCAAAAATGCAGCAGTCCTGGGAAAAGGTGCAGCTAAAATCAACCTCCTGGGCCCGTGGGACCCCTGCACTCAAACATCCCCAGCAAGTGAGTCCACTGCCTACGCACACCTCCTGTACAAACTACCCACCCTCAGGCAGTCTCTGCAGGCAACCACTGAGGTGTGGTGAGGTTAGATAGGGTGGGAAGTATGGCTGCTCCGGGGAGCGTTTTCCAAGGCAGCAGAGAGCTTTTGAGCGCAGAGTTTGATGGAGAAAGCCCCACCTCAAATCACTTCACAGGAAAAAGCAGTATCAAAGACTCAGCAGCGCTTAAAGTGGAAATTTTCGTACCAGCTTCAGAGGTTTCACACTGCGGGGAGTCTGATCCAATAATCACCATGGGAAGAGATTAGCCTCAATCATTTTTGTGTAGGAGCAGAGGTACCCAGAATTGCAAAGGGCCATGGGAGAAGGAAGACTCCTTCTTCAACTTTTCACCCTGCAGTACTTATGAGGTTGTTTTAAGCAATAGATGTCTCATGACTCCTCTGACTCTTGTGCCAAGGTGAAGCTCTTCCTACATGAACAACACCCTGGAACACCTTCAGTATTTACAGCACATTGCTTAACTGAACGGGGCCCAAGGCCACAGCAGTTTCACAAACACATTTTTTTTTCAGATGTCGTAGTAAGTATCAGCTTCTAGGAGTCAAGATCCATGACATCCACAGTCTTAGTGCTGTGACTTTTAGCTTCTGCCTGGGGTGATCAGAGACATCAGGCTTCATGAGTCACATTGAGTTCATTACTGAATTAGGGCATTTGAATGTGGATCTAGATCTGCATCATCTTTTCCATAAAGTCCAGAACAGATTCTAACTAGGCCTCTGATTTGAGCTTGCCTCCAGAAAGCTTGTTCTTTGTCTTCATTGTCTAAGCTCAGTTTTGAAGTTATTCCACCAATTTTTCCTATGTGCTTATGCATACACATGCACTTATATATTTCTTTGCCACACTTTTAAAGAACTGGCATCTTTTCACAATGAAAAACCGGGATGTATGCCTGCATTTGACAGCTCTCAACCGACAAGCAGACAAACTGGTTATTTTTATCCCTATTTCACCTATCTCCTAAGAAAGCAAGATTTTACTGCCTTTCTCTTGGGCCATCTTTATTCTGAGCTTTTGAGCTCACTGCCAGTTGCAATCACATTTACAGAGGGACAGAAAATCTTAATTCCTAGTTTTGTTAAAGTCAGTAACTGCTCAGAGGAGAAGATTAATTTCTTCACTGAAGGTAAGTTTTCAGTGCACCAATGCCTCCACTAGCCGGCACATCTCACCCGAACGCCAGGACCCCCATCTATCTGCTGGTGGGGCACAGCAAGCAGTAGAGAAGGGAGGACTTCATGGGGATGTGGAGGGCAGAGGAAGGAGCTGGAGCCTTTCTGGGGACCTTGACTGTGAGGGACAACTGGTGGTGTTGCTCTGAGGTAAGGTAGGCTGTTCTCATACGCTGAAACGAAGTTTTAGCATATGCCACTCTTTGAATCTGAGCAAGCAACTTGCAACAACCCAGCCACATGGTAAGCATGCAAAGCAAATGGTATCGTGCTCCCTTCAAAGAGAGTGTTAGTGTACCTAAACGGTTCCCAGACACTCTTTCTATTCTGTCAGACAAACTCTGATTTATCTCAATATTAGTGGGAACAGACCAAGAATGTGCCACCTGGAAGTGACTTTTCTAGTTCTGAGCTGAAGAGGAATTTTGCCCCTTCTACTTCTTCCTGGTTGGTTGGATCCACATAAAAGTGCCTGATTCCTGTGACTGAACTTGGAATTAACCTATAAGCAGGCCAGCAATCTCTCCCTTTCAGAAATATTTCTGCAGTGGAAGAATAATAATGTTCTCACTAGTTCCCTGATTTTAGCTATTTTTAGAATGAAATGTAGTGCAACTCTCTTTTGTGGCCTTCTTTTGAAACAGGAGGCAAGAGGACTTTGCTGACTGGTAGATCAGCTCCAGGTCAAGTCTTTTACAAAGAGTACAACCCCATGTTAGTGAGATCAAAACTGCTTTTTTGTTCCTTGTGTGAAAGTGGGTGCATTCACACTTGCTTTTTCTGATTGACAGGCTCAAATCTTCGCTTTTGCTGCTCATGATAAGCTCTGATACATATCTAGGCATCTGCTTTAGCACTAGTGATCTGCCTGCTTCAGCGCTAAGTTGTTCTATTCCCCATCTTTTGAGCCCTGAGTGCTTTTGTTCTTAGTGGAGTCCAGCACAAGCTTCAGCTTTGTTTTCTCCCCGTGGGAGAGTCTTTTTCTGTGGACACACAGAAACCTGCAGAGCCATGGAGGACACCTCTTGGCCAGCTGCAGCATTTTCTGCAGTGATGTAACTAATGCTGACGAAAGGTGCCATTACTAGGCACTGAGCTGACCCTATAGGGCGAACCTGTGCAAGGAAGGTGCAGTGATTTGAACACAGTCACAATGCCACTGTAATCCCAGTCCTCTTTCCGCTGTCTCTCTACCCTACTACAGTTTTGTTACGGCTTTTAAAGTTCCACCACAGGCAAGTTTATAGTCCATTTGGTCTGAAATAGTGACAACTGTGTAACTTGTGTGACAACTTATTTTACTCTTAGTAGTGGCTAAAATTTACCTTTGTTCCTACCACATCCTCACATCAGGTCCCAGACAAGTGCCTTCCTGCAGCATCTCAGGGCACCCAGCACACAAATGTTGCTGCCAAGCAGGAGCATTCACAATCATGAGCCAGGCCTCAATGCTTGTGAGAGTCTCCTACAAAAACCAGTAATTCTTGGAAATTTTACTCTTAAGGAACTTTTGGGGAGTGGTGGCTTGAAGCTTGTCTTACAGAAATGTAGGAGGGTTTTTTTCATGTCCTTGTGGATCAGGTTGCCCCATCCCCATGGGAGCCCGAGCATCCTGCTGTTTTCATTGCAGCTTGCTCTGGACCCAGGCTGAAGGCAACAGAGAAGCACTGAAACCTCCCACAGCACTTTCTGCTCTGTCCTGCTCTGAGGATGAAGGCAAGTGAGATGACATAGTTAATCTTTACCAGGGAAGGCGAGAGAAAGGATCCTGAGCTATCTAGCTGCCAGCTAATGCTGCCTTGGCAACAGTTTAATGGGCAATGGCCTGTACTTGAATGACTTCAAGAAGAGATGTAATCAACCATTCGCTATCTTTCTTGTTTCCATTAAGTTCAAAGTACTATATAATCATTTCAATTTTCTTTCAGTGGTGATAAGGCTGAAGCATAAACCACAAAGCCTGAACTCTCAATCAGCCTTCTTGTTTTATCCTGGATTTATCCTCAGCCATCATCAGGTGCTGTCTTTCTGCCTGACCCTATGTGGAAACTGGCCTCCAAGGAGGGTCAAGTATTCACTTTCATACTTCTCTGTGCTGAAATGCTTTTCCTGGCAAGATTAGATAAAGCAATTCCTTTTCATTTCAGGCCATCCCAAGTAGATGCTTTATAAAAGATCTACTTTAAAGCAATTCTTTTTCTCATTTGCTATAGGTTTATAAATCAAGACTATGGCCAAGTTATTTTTATATTCACTGTGCCAGGAACAAAGCTCAGTAATTTACTCTGCTTGTAGAAAAAAATTGATTTTTATCTTAAAAAGGCATTTAGAGGATATTGTCAAAGACTCCTTTCCCAGTCACTACCAGAATCTACAATACGACTCAGAGCCAGATCCAGTATGTAGGGGTGCAGTTAAACTAAGTGCAGCTTAATTAAGTACAAATTAAGCAAAATCTACGTTCCTCTTATGTTTTACATTGAACAACCATTGATGAAACATGGAAGAAATGTTGGCAACAGAGGCTGGGATTTTCTCTTCCCTGCATCTTCCCCACATGGCCCTTCTCTTGCTCACCAGGTGAAGCTTGTTTTTTTTGCCCTGCAGCAGCACCAGCCACAGAGGAGAGGAGAGTGCCACCAGTTTTTCTACAGCCTTGAGTGGGGACATCAGCTGGGACAGTCTCCTGAGATGTGGGAAATGAGGGTTCATATCTCTTCGAAGGGAGTATTTAACATTTCCCTTCCCGTGTGAATGTCCTTGCCACTTGGCTTTCAGCACGTTTATTGTTTAAAGGTGGGATCACACTTTCAGATGGTTCCTACAATGCGCCTGAAAGCCTGGGGCACCACCATCTTGCAGGGTCTCACTCACATGGTGATGCTCTGCCTGCCCAGCTGCTCCTCAGTCCCCCCAGGCTGTGGTTGCTGGACCCCACAGCTCCTGCCCCAGACCTGCGCAGAGCAGCTGCTCTTGCCCCCTCAGACCTGAACGAGAGCTGGGGTCATGCAGGCAGATATTGGAGTTCATCCTTTACCCGGTGACTGGACAAACACTCACTGGTGTACATAGCCCATGTCCTCAGCTTGGCAGTGATCCTGCACCACTTCGAATGATGCTACTGGTCCTGCCTCTCTTTGCTGCAGCCCACAGGAGGGATTTCCACTTCTCTGAATCTCTGATGCAAGGGCTGTGATACCAAAATGTGGTTCAGCTGCTCCCCTCCCTTGGCAATCCTCTCCACACTGTTTGAACAGTAGCCAGCATGGAGACAGTCTCTGCTACATGCAGTGTGCTGCTGTTTTTGCCATGCTGTGCCTCCCTTTTTGGGGGAAATATCTAGACCCCAAGGCCATGCCCTCACCTTTGGTATTGGGGGCAGTGGGGAGGAGCTGCCCCAAACAGCAAGCGGCACATCCCCACCAGGGAGGGGGGCAGAGGGGCAAAACCCTGCACTCTGAAACCCCTTGTCGAATAACAGGACACGGTCATAGCTCCAAAGCGAAATCAGTTGCGTGGTAAGTACCCCAGCATCTTGCACACATGCGTGCATGCACACACGTGCTCACGTGTACCTGCATCCACACACACACGCAAATGTTTCCTTCTGTACCCATACAGGCACAATCCAGTGCACAGCTAGTGAAGTCTAGTAGCCAGAGTACACCCCAAAAATGAGATACGTGTGTGCATCCCCATTTCAGTGTCTTGATAATACAGAGAATGAGAGTGCTTCCTGGTGTGTAACAACATGACAGGACATGCAGCAAGGACACACAGCACTTGCAACACGTTTCGGAGTAGTGAAATTAAATATTACATGTAGGGCTGGTAGCTCCACCCACCCTTAAGGCTACCAGACACTTCCCGTTGTAAGACCCTATTTTCACTTCCTAATACACCGAAGGTTGACTGCCTGGACTGATGTTTACCTGCACCAGTTGTTTGCATAAGGTTTCTGCAGTATGGGTTTCTGCACTTAAAATTACAGAACTAGGGAAGATATGTTGCTTTGCCTTTGTTAAAAAAAGTATTCTTGAGGTCTTTTCTCTGAGCTTCTCAAAGTGTCCTACCACTTTTGGGAAAGATTTGGCAAGTTGAATAAGAGTGCTTTCTCCCTATGCGTCTGCCTTCTGCCATGATGTGAAATTGTTCCCAAATTTGTCCATCTTCTAAGTTTAAAAAATCACCCCTGCTAAGTGGAGACCTTGATTTTATCAGCTGAAATCCTGGAGACTATTTAAACAACACCTGCCCGGCACATGTCATGGCATGTTCACATCTGCAGAGCTCTTGGGTCCCCTGTTCATCTACATTCAGTGGCTGGGTGACAAAGTCTGTCGGGAGAGTAAAGCTCTCCCTTGTGCCTGCCATGACCGGGGACTCAAAGCTCTGAACACTACATACAAGCCAAAAAAGCCGATCTCCACCCAGGTGTGCTACACACACTCCAGAAACGCCCCTCACCCTGCTTAGGACAGAAGGGACCTGATGAGAACGAGGACACCAAAGAGCCTGTTCTGGCTTAAGCAGGAGCAAGGGATGAGTGTCCACAGGAGCGAAAGCGGCCCCAGCTCTTGGAGGCACCACATCTATGCTTGCTCATCTGGGATTTCACTCACCTGCATCTTAAAAGCACCTTTATTTGCCCATTCTCTAGGTAGAAGGCCACTGCATGTTTCTCTGATGTTTAAGCATCTTCCTTTAAATTACAGCCTAAATGCCTTTGTGGGAACTTCATAACTATTTGTTCTCATGCCAATACTGCCTTATAACAGTGGTTTTCTTGCTTAGGTATTTTTTCTTGGCTACATTTGTAGTCTGCAGCAATATTGGTAGACTGAGCAAGGACAGAACAAGCATGAGAACCTCAAAGGGATAGACTGGATTTTCTAGATGAGGATAAAGCCCTGACTCCAAAGTGGAGATGTCAAGAGTGGTTCAGGGTCTAAACCCTAAGCTGGAAGTGCTCACTGTTCGTCCCCTGCTAGCTACAAAAAAAAAAATCATCTTTTGCCTAAGGGGACAAAAAAAACCTAACCCAAATGCAGTGGACTGTAAGGAACACCCAGTTGTCATCTGGGCAGCAACTACAGAGTAGTACAAACTTCAGGTAGATAGTCACAATAGGTTTCTTTCAACAGCATCCAGTGTGCAAGATAGACCAAGCTCAAGGGTAAAACAAATGTTCTTCCAATAATGACACAAAAAGTCTGGCTATAAATAGTCTAGTACTCCACATACTCAAAAATGTCTCTAAGCTTAGGGAATATTTCTGATCCTAATCATTCTGTGCTTCTACTTGCCAGCTCTAATACGAAGATAACTCTCACCGTCATCCTACAGAGCTAGTGGGAGGATATATTCATTATTGTTTGTGAAACATTCCAGTTTCATAATGGTAAGTACCACAGGAAAGCCTATAAAGCAGTTAATAACTTCTTCCTCACAGCAGGATTTATAGGGATGAGTAATAAATAAGGTATAAAGCCTCGTATTAGATAGCAAGGATGGAATAAAACACTGAATAATTGCTCACTAAGGAGACTCCTCTGTCCTGTGCACTTAATGAAGCATAGGTATATGGGAAAATTAATATGTGACCTTCTTAAAACTGTGCATGCTGCATTAGGCAGGAGAGCAGCAGAGGTAAGAGCATACAGGCAATCTTTATTGTAGCATTTCCTATATTTTGATTAATTGATACAGCAACCTTAATAATGTGCTTTAGCACAGTTACTTGTCTGTACATGTGTTGTGATACAAACATAGAGGAAAAAAGATACCCATGCATTCACCATATTGTTTGTGCAGCCTCGCCATTGCTGCCTTTTTATTCTTCTGGAAAGCATTATACAGAATTGCTGTGTAAGGCAGCTCAGATTTCCAATACAATATCCTGGGTTTAGGTGCTTGTCCCACAGAGAGAAACATGTGCCAGACTGAGTCTCAGCCTGCTCAGCGAAGCAGAGAGGGAACGCCACAAAACTGTAGACTTTATTAAAACCCTCTCACACAAATGAGACATCTGACCACAATGTATTTTTCAAATGCTTCAAAAAAGGATGAACTGTTAAAATTAGCATTTTGTCAGTACCTGCTGAGCCAGCAACTTTCCCAAAACCAGCCGCTGTCTCTGCCCATGATGGGTTTGCTGGCAGTGACAACGGCACGTGCGCATCTCGGCTGTGAAATGGCTGTTACGGAACTGACATTGGAAATGGGACGTCTTACCTGGGACAGACCTTTTCAGCTGCTCATTCTGGGTCAAAAACCTATGAAGGAGTGAACGATGGAGGTAACAGAGCTATGTTCCATGCTGCACCCAGGCATGGTGGCACAGATGGGCCCCAGTGCCACACAGCTGGACTGTGGCATCCCCTCCAGCCAGCACTTGCACAGGCAGGAGTGTGCATCAGGGCTGCAGGAGGGCATGATCTGACAGCTGCTGACATTTGCAACATCTAGGGAGTGTCCTGTAGCTGTGTGGTGTCTCCTGAGTATTGTTCATCTCAAGAGAGCTACTAAGTTCAAAAAAAATTAAAATGGACTATGCAGTTTGGTTTTCCATTAATACAAACAACTTGCATTAAGCATGAAGAAGGCCAAAGACATTGCACTTTATGCATTTGTATTTACACACACACATACAAACACACAAACATATTTAGATATGTCTCTGTGTGTCTCATGTATAACACAATAATATCCCTATCCTGTTAAGGAGGTGGAACAATATGCCCATAGTCACGCAACAGGCCAAGGGCATGCCAGGGTAGAGCAGACAGGTTCCCTGCTTCCCAGTTCAGCCCTGTCCTCAGGACTATGCTATTTAGTATCATGGGAAACCAGCTTGTTAACGATACGGGCAGCCTGCAACTCAAGCAGCCCGCTGTAATTAAAGGATGACTGTTTCCTCTGCTGCAAAGAAGGACTGAGAACTTCGGCAGTGCACAAAGCAGAAAATGCTCACCCTCTCACTAGCACACACTGGACCTCAGGAGCAGTGATGTGGACACAGTTGTCCAACTACACAACGCCAGCTCAGGTTTCCAGGGCAATATCCGGAGCTTAATGTGCTCTTGTCTCAAAATACAGATCCAAAGCAACCTATTGTGGTGGTATAGATTCAGCATTATGTTTACAGTCATTTTTAATATATCTCCTTTATGGTTGTTTTTTCCCTTTTCATTTCTTCTTCTGTGC
>Ga0181612_121155_pt1 | contig 19376 bp, 11 predicted proteins | sample HoacroProtozoa21_FD_119630 | JGI IMG/M metagenome (GOLD analysis project Ga0181612, IMG submission 119630) | Hoatzin crop microbial communities from Cojedes, Venezuel. Combined Assembly of Gp0051906, Gp0051904, Gp0051908 | reverse complement strand
TTGTCGTGTTTTCTCCTTATCTGTATCGTTGTTCCTGTTTCCCTCTGTTTGCTGTTCTGTTAAACTGCCCTTATCCCGACCCACCAGTTTCTGCCTCTTTCTTTTCATTCTCCTCCGCACGCCGGCGGGGGGAGGGGCGGCCGCGTGGCGCTTTTGTTGCCGGCGGCAGCCAAAACCGAAACAATAGGTCACATTTTAATGGGTAACATGGCCTTGCAGAAGGACCTAGATAGATTGGAGCATTGGGCAAATATTAATGGCATGAAATTTAACAAGAAAAAATATGGAAGTGGAGACGGAGGTGCTGATCTCTTCTCTGTGGTATCTAGCAACAGGACGCACGGGAATGGCTCAAAGCTGTGTCAGGGACTCACAGTCCTCTACCTCTGAACTAGCACATTTCACTGATGCTGATTTCTCAATTCAAAATCATAATCCCAGCAAATCTGAAGCCAGCACCAAATAGTTAGCTCATCTAGACGTAACGACAAAGTCATGCATGCAACATCAAAAATATGAGACACAACAGGTTTTCTGGTCCTAATCCCGTAACTGTTCAGTTGAAACCTGCTGTACTGTCAACACTACAGATAAAGGGTGTCCCAAATTATTTGTAACCTAATCAGTTATGAAAAAATATTTATTAAAAAGGAAGATTTCTAATTTCATCTTTTACAGGTGGTAGAACCGAGACAACCAAGAATTTCCTCCCTACTGAGATCTGACTTTACATTAACCGCCCTGAAGCAGAATATTGCTTGTTACAATTTCGGTGCACACAGTCCATGAACCTCATTTCTCTTATTTAATGCAGGCAATAAATCTGTCATTTGAGTATTGTTGCATATGTATTATACATGTGTAATTTAGATTCTTAAATGAATATATATAATAAAGATTAATCAATTATTTATATGCAGCAACAGCAACCCAGACTACAGAAGCTAATGTCCAGAGAAATATGTTTTGAACAATGTGATGAGAATCAGTTGTTAGTGTCACCTCTTATTCTTCCTCTTGGATATGTTTTGTTAAAATAAAAAAAATAAAAAAATTGCATTCCTTCCTGTACTCATAATAGATCTTGTAATAAAATTTTTTGTTATAGAAAAATAGTTCTAGAGTTTTAATATCGGCCACTCTGTAAATCATTACAGCACACTGGAAAGCTCCAAACTGTCAGTGGTGAGGTATTGATTGGTAGTTATCATTCTAATCTTGGTGTAATAAGAATCAAGAATTACCAAGAAATTACACTTTTGGGGGGAGATGTTTAAGGTTATTTTCTACGCTTTTTACCGAAATAAGCACGTCCAAGACTAACTCACATATTGCCTTGATTTTCCAGGGATCTAGTCATCTTTCAGTTTCTTCAGCATTCTGGATACAGAAGAAATGCAAGGCCTGCACAGACAAAAAATGCAACTAAGACATTTTCCTCATAGTTTCTTGATAAGCAGTATTTGCTTCTATAAACAGCAAAGTGCTTTATAGAGGAATCAAATGTTATCCTGATTTAACAGAGAAGGAAAACTAAGTCACAGAAAGGAACTCATGCAACATTTTGTAGGCCACTAACAGAGGAATAAAATGAAGCCTTCTAGATTTTACCTCTATTTCCTATGTAATTGTACCTGACAAGTATCTCATTCCTACTAAGAATAAAACTTGTACAATTTACATATGACTTGTAAATAAATACATAAAAAATGAACAGCAATCTTACACAACGAAATCAAGCATGCAACATATGGAAATAACTGAAAAGGAATTAAACAAAGTGTAAATTTGATGACTCTAAGTGAATTAAGAAAAGATTAAGAGGTTTATTCTGTTATTACCTACCTACAATGAAAAAGGCATGTTAAAAACTAGAAAAAGACTTCTGAATCTCCATTGTCCTATCTTTTCTTACTGCTATAGAAAAAAAACATTCTTACGCTCTGAAGTCTGTTCACAGAACTTGTTTAAGTTGGAAATATCTCTCTGAGAAGGGCTCTTACAATGCAATACCTAAGATCACTAAGCAAACGTGAGGTGAGTACAAGCAGCTCTTGTAACTGATTCACTTAATCAGAGCAGATGGCTATTGCCATTAGCTCATTACAGTTAATTAAGGAATGTACAAAAGCTTGTCTTTCCCTAAATAGAAAGTAATGAGCATGATGGTGGATGTGTAGTTAGCTGTAGGGTTAGGAAGATTCATGAATATAGTAATGATATTTAGAAACAATATTTCAGGAAACATCTGAAGCTTTTTATTTTATAATTTTCTTTCTTCTACAAGCAGGAAAAAAAAAAAAGGTTTAGTCAAAGTGAGTAAAAGGTTCCTTACTTGTTTGTTTTCAGAGTTAAGGGCTTTATATTGGTTCTCTTATACTTTTGGGTTCTATCCATCCTTACGCATAAGAGAAAACTGCATGTACTTTGCTTCTCTGTTCTTATTGATGTTTAATGTTAACATAGTAGATCATTGAGCTTTCCTAATGTTTTTTCCTTTTATTCTACTTTTCAGCAAATTGATTCTTCAGCAGCTTTTATCTTCTCCATTCAAAATGTTAGCTGTTAATGAAGTACCAGAGTTTTCATGCCTAAAACTGTTCGAGAAGAGACTTTGTCTTTATTCCCTGGCATTGCAACTTAAAGGCTATGTTTTGCCAGACCAGGATCTGGAAGGTTTAACAGGAAAGCTAAAAATATGCCTCTGGGTTCATGAAGGGTGAATAAATGACCAGAGATCCTTGTTTAGGAACACGTCAGTTTCTAATGCAGCTACTTTTGAAGACTATATGCCAGGATTCTGCCTGGGATGCAAGAAGATAGCCTTCTGAAGCATCTTTCTCAAAGCTGTTTTTGACTCTGATCATTTAGAATAGTGTTTCCCCAATAGAAACAGGGTTTTTAAACTGCAATGAACTGCCATATTTAGGGATTGTTACAGACAACTGAAAAACAAAAACAAAACAGTTCTACTAAAATTGTAGCAATTTATGTAGCATGATCACTACCTATTTTTCTTCCTTGGTATAGTCTACAAAGGATGTCCTAATCTGAGAAAATCTTGTTACTATGAACTGGGTGGAAACGTGCTTCTATCTGAAGAAAGTAGTTTTTTAACTTTATCTACTGCATAGCAAATTAAGTAATTTGTAAAATAGTTCTAATCTTTTCAGGAAGGAATCATGGCACTAAGTAAGTTTCTCTTCATATCTATTAATTGAAAATTCTTTATTCATCCAGGCTGGGGTTAACCATTCTACAAAAGACATTGTTATCTTTTTTTGTCTAGATTTTAAAGCTGCATGCTTCTAAACAGTGACAGTCTAGAAACATTCACCTTTGTAAACTTGAAGTATCTCTTACAACACATTATTCTATGTCTCCTTCCCTGGTAAACCTTGACTTTCTAGCTAAATGATCACATTAATCTCTTAATAGGCTTATCGTTACTGTTATAAAAGTAGTTGAGAGTCATTTCAAAGACTTGCTTCATAAAAAGAAGGGAGTGCAATAGAAGCTGTAAACTAGTCTGGCACATATGTCTTAAAGATACTTGATTACCAGTTTAACTTTCAGCTCTTCTGTAACCAAGGGAGGACATCCAGCAGGTGTACACAACCAGAAACTAATTTTAGCATAGCTGATTGAAGAACTTTGATAGCAGACTCTAGGACCTGTGACAATCCATGACAGCAACAAAAGGCAATAATTACAAGGATTTGAAGTGACTGGTTTCAAGAGTGGGCAGAAGGCTAGAGGAACAAAACAAGCTTTCTGAGGCTTCCTCACGCTGCTATTGGGGTCCATTAAGTTAAGCCAGAAAAAGGGGTTTACAGCTGCTAAAATGAAAATTCTGAGTGCTGGTGAGACAGTTTGCTGTTGAATCAGGCACCAGAAGGTCATTGCTACGTGATAAATTACTGCTGCTCTTAATTTCTAAGCAGAGCTATAGCAAAGGAATCATTGCAGTGTGCTCCATATGTGATGAATATGTTGTTGCATACATTTTCTAATAGTATGCGCTGTTGCAGTTACCTTGGGATTAGATAACCTGTTCTTCCACATCTCTACTGGCTGGTGTTGGCAACAAAAGCAAGCTCTAGACAAGGCTACACTTATTATTGTTAGGGTTTGCTCAATCTAGTAGCTTGATAGATGTGACACTGCAGTGGCTCACTGCCTGCAGCAAGGCTGAGCAGGTTCCCCGCTGTTGCATACACACAAGCATGCACAAGCCAGCCACACAGATCAATGCCAACAGAAAACTGTGCTTTAATGGCCACTGATGTAAACACACACCCTGGTCACAAACAGCATGGATGGCCTGATCCTGTTCCTCCCCTCTAACTGATCAGCACTGAAGTCCACTTGTGGGATATACATGTATATGGAGACAACCTATATCACTCCAGTAGCTGGCTTCAGATGCTCATCTGACCCCGTAAACTCCCCAGTCCCTAGTGTGTGAACACATGAGGTTCCAGTGTTTGTTGCCACATTCTGGTTGCACTCGTACCTCCTGTCCTGCTCTGTTACAGCTTGACGTTAACTAGCACTCACCCATATACATTCAGAAGAAAGAGCACCCACACAGAATGTAGAAACAGACATTTCTCAGCTCTTTTCTCATGTTTGTTGTCCTCCACTTGCTCATCCCCTAGTACATCTTGATCTTTCAAATTCCTTGCATTCTGTCTTTCTGGATATCCCATAATGTATTCTACTCTCCCACAACACTCATGACATATCCCATAGCAACTTTTGTACAATCCCCAAATGCTCTTCACTTGTATAGCATATTGAATCCTGTTGGCAATAATCCCTTTGCTTCTGCAACACATTCTGGGAGTTTCTTTGGTCGACTCATCTTGGTGTGCTTCCCAGCAGTGACAAAGGACCAGTCCTTCTCCCCACGTAGCCACAGAGGAGTGGAAAATGGTACTGATCCACTTGCACTGATTAAGTTCCTAGGGTTTCTCTGCCTGTTACTGTTCCTCTGATCCTTGCTGGAATTTATGATGTTTAGCCTTCAATCACATAACCTAACAATTATGTTTGGTTTCTGAAACATGCATGCCTCCCATTTTTGTACTTGGTTTTTCACTGAAAGTCTTGTGAGATTTTACCAAAGGAGTATTTTGTAGATTAAAATAAATCAGGGAACAACACAGGGAGGGTACAAGACAAAGCAAGCAACAGGATTAGAGCTAGTCAAATGTTTTTCATTAGAACCCTACCTTTTTAAAGCTCATTTTGCAAAAGTTAGGGAATTAAAAATGAAATTGCTGGTTTGTCTGTTTCTTTCTTGTTTTTCTTTTGAATCGCTAACACACTTAAAATGTAGATTAATGTGAGAAACATTTACTCTGTTCATTGCTAAGTAAATTGTTGCTAAGTTTTCAGTGTTACTGAAAACTCCTGGGGGAAAGGACTGGAAAAGGCAGTCTTTTTTTTCACCCCTCCCAACCACAGATGCGCACCCTCTGGAACATAGTGTGGATGAAATAAGAAAAAAAAAAAAGGCTGATGGAAATAGAGGTAATGCTGCTCTTAAAAACATCTAAACTCCTATTTTGCATGTGTTTGTGGACTGAGGAGGGTTGGTGAAAATTATATGGCTGGTGGGAGTATTTTATATAGGCTTATTGGTATTTCCCTAGTACAGGAAAACTGGGATTATGAATCACAGTTCTGTGATGGTCTGTTGTCACATTAGGCTTTTAAAAACATAATGTCACATTAAACTTATTTAAAGTTTCTGTGCATCTCTCATTCATTCTGATGACTTGATATCATGGCAGAAGCTTCCATTGGGTCAAAAATATGACTATGCCATTCTGTGTATCCACACAATCCTCTTTGATTTCAGAGCTGCCTTAAAAAAAAAAAAAAAAAGCCTGATGTGCTTTAATTAAAAATGTATTTAATATATTTTAAATTATCCACTTCTTCATTTTCAACTTACCTGTAACTACAACAGATCTAATTCTGTGTCGATACAAGACAAGGTGGTTCACCTAGTTTACTCAAAATAGGCTTTCTCAAACTGAATGTTCCAAGAAAAATGACTCATGACACAGGGTCAGACTCATGATTCCATGTCTAAAGCAACAGTGATTTTTCTCCAGAGAGCACATGTTTTGCAGACAGTGTTCATTTTGTGCAGCAGAGAAGATCCTAACTTCTCTGCCCAGGTTGAGACCAACCCAGTTCTCAAAATCTTAGCAGTGTTGCTAGTTCATAAATACGTTAGTATTAACCCTCAAAGAGAGCCAAATTCTCCCACCTTTTCTGCTTTTCCTTGCTACTTCAGGAAAACCAGTGAGTTAGTGCAATGGACATTTTGTGAGTAGTCTTTGTCCAAGGATACATTTTTCTTAATGCCCTACATAACAAATTCCATGGGTTAGACAAGTGCTTTACTATCCAGTTGTATTAGCTGGAGACTAAACCATTTACATGACACTGGATGTATTCCAATATCTTTCCATGACCAAAGTTCTCCTGTTTGCAAAACTTGGCATTTTTACGCATACTTCCTAAATCTGACTTCACATCAGTAAACTCATTTGTTTTCTCAGTTGCTGCTAAAAGTAGTAATGATGACTTGTGGAAGTTACTTCTCCCTCTGGTTTTTTTGGACAATAGGTTTGTGATTAGCTGAGATATCAATGCATTCCACAGGTATTTTGAACAAGTTTCTGTTATTAGGTTTATAACAATATCAGGTCAACATGTAAGAGGCAGTAATGAAGGAAGGAACAGGAATCCAATATATCAATCTAGCTTCCTTGCCCAAAGAATCCAAAGGCCAAACAACTTAGAGGCCTTGTAATAGTTATCTCAAAACACTTAAAGGTGAAAACTTTGGCAGCATTAATAAGATAGCTTTAATACGAAATGTACGCCTGAATAAAAGTAATCAACTTCAAAAAGGACTGATGATTTTTAAAAATATCTCTATAATCAACAGACTACATTTCATTTTCAGATTTTCTACGCTTTTTTAGTTTTTTTTCATTTGAACAAAAAAGTTTTTGAGAATAAAGGAAATGTTTGCTCTCCATTTTGTTCTGAGCCCTCATTTACTTTTTATACTGTCCTGAAATAGTAGTTTGTTGTAGATGGACTTTTCTTGCTTATTCATTGTATTATTCTTCTCCAAATGCCCACTGCTATTGTATTCCTTTTGACTGTAAGGGTAGATGCCTGAAAACTCCTACTGCTCTATGTTGTTTCATCATTTCGCTCATAAGAAACTAAGTTTCACAGGTAGCTCACAGCTTTTGGATTTGGCAGAATGGAAGTATTAATTCTTATATTCCAGGCATTGATTAGCTTGTGGGAAAGCAGTTTTAGAAAGTAAAAAGAAAAACTGGAAAATTAAAATGATCGTAGGCAGAAAGGTGCCTTTGTTAGCAAAGTAGTATGCTGAGGCAAGGGACAGTTTAATTAAAAAAAAAAAAGAGAAAAGAATTTAAGAATAGAGGAAATAACAAGGCAAAGTTATGGAGTATTAGTTCACAAGTGTTGCTTTGGAGAAAAAAAAATGGTCACCTTGTTAAATAGATTGAATATCAATTTATGTAACTGAACATGTAAATACGCACCAGAAAAATATTCCTGTAACAAATGAGGTTGTATTTGTAGAAAATAGGTATAAATGTGCTTACAATAAGGTCTACTTTTTTACTTCAAAAAAATTATTCCCATTCCAAGTCTAAATTCTAACAAAAATATTTTTGTAGATCTCTAATTCCTGTTATAATATTAGAGTTCATTTCTACAGTTCAGATGTAAGAGACCATCCAAGTGACTCACAATATTTTTTTAGAACATGGTCACAGTGTACTCTAAAATAATGAAAATTGGTTTACAGCCAAGGAAAAGGAAAGTGGAGAATCTTTTTAAACACAGTTCAGAATCACTATCCTGATTGCAGGACAGGGGAAAAAATACCCTCTTTGGGTTGTGTCAGCATCAATTTAAATTGACACTGCAAAGTTAAGAAGCCATCTGGGAAGATGGAAAAATAAGTGTCAGCAGTCCCTTTTGAACTGGACAAAGGTATGAAGTGCTTTTCAGAGAAATGGCTGATCATGACTTGTCCATTGTAATACCGTTTTATGAAAGAATGATAAATCCCACTTTCATGATTAAGTTTCTGCTATCTTCTCTGGGTGGAGGGACAGTTACTCTACTATCTCCTTGTACTAAGATGAGAAAGGAAAGTAAAAATGTGTTTCCCCCAGCAACGAGCAGATCTGGCCATGTCTAAGTTATACTGAAAAGCATCAAATAAGAACAACCTCCACCACAAGAATATTTTGCTGTGTGTATGTTGGGTGTATAAGCAAGCTCTGTTTATAATCAGCAGGTCACTGATGAATAGAGGTATTTCATTCTGCCTACAACTTGTAATTAACATTTTATCATTTTCTATCAGCTTCTTATGCTCAAAGGTACTATCATGGGTACTTAAATGATGAAGTTAGTTTGTCATAGTCCCTGCAGCCATGAACCGTTTTAATTGTTGAACCATGTGGAGAGATGATTGATGTGAAAAGGAAATCGTAGTGGTAAACTATTGCACCTTAAACAGCTCCTTACCATATATCACTCTATACACAAAAGCCCTCCAGATTAGCCTTGTTTAAATATGATTTGCATTTAAATTACAGGATAGGTTATAGACTGTGTATTTTATGAATGAGCCCAAATGCTAAAACCAGCAGTTACATATTCTTTTAAGCAGTGCACAGTTTCACAGGTGCACTCTGAAGGCACAGTTATAAGCAGACTGCAGAGTCAAGGACATAAAAGGAAAATCTCTTCTGATGTTTGTAAGGTTAGGGGCTATGTGACAGTGCAGAAATGCACTGACCTTGGGTTTTGAATGGTGAACAAAGAAAGTATTTCCATGTTCTGGATAGTGCCTTTGTAAATGCATCTTCATTCAAGTATTGTACAGCCTTAACGGATTTTCTATACACTGAATTATTTTGTTATTTTGCAGTTAAACTTCAAAATGCTCTGCAGAATGGTAGCATGGTAATAGAGTGCTACAATGTCACTTCTATCCATAGCTTAACTAATGAAGACTCTGTGTATTGATGCTAAATACCATTGTGAGGAAGCCCAATTATATTTTTTTCCATGCTCAGTTTGAGTAAGTGCAGCAGGTCAGTCATTCTGAATAACAAATCATCTTCTTAGCCTTTCCCAGAAATAATTCTTTATTCAAAAAATCCATTGTTGATTTTCATTTTCCAAAAGGTGGTTGCAAGTTTTGTAAAAGTACACTTCTATTCTCCAGGGCCTTTCAAAATTCAGGCCCTATCTATTTAATAGAGTGCCAAGAACCCAAGATCTGCATTTCCTTTAAAAAAACAATTCTCATGCAAAAGGTTATAAAATGGAAAATAAAATAAAAATTTCTCTATGTGGGTTAAAATCTATGGGGTTTCACTTCATTGCACAACAAGCTAACAAAGGGTGATGTACCATAAAATATCTATTGAAATTTGTTACAGAAGGGTATGGCAATGTTCTTAGCAGAGTAATAAAATCAAAGACCTTACTTGGTATCAAAGCCGTCTGCTTATTCAGAGTGTTTAAGATGAGATCCTGGAAAACACAGGCTGATGAAGAATCTGGTCTTAATCCAGAAAATAATGAAAGAATGGAGTAACTGGCATGGGCAGGAATCTAGTGGCAAAAGTGATTATCGAAAGACTTCATCAAAAGAATGAAGTTGTGTCACTGGTTTGCTTGCTGTGACTTCCAGGGAACTGGTAATCAGGAACAGAGCTTGGTAAATCATTCATAATGAACGAAGACCTCATGTGAATAATATGAGAACTTTTTTCCGTGAATTTAGAGAATCGCTTCTTTGAAATGTTCAGCTACGAAATCATAACAATTCACAAGCAGCTCAGTGGAAGTACTTCTACTATACCAGACACTTCAGAGGTAGAGATTACATTCTATGATGTGTTTGCACACGTCATTGGGATGCTGCTCTTGATTACAGCCTCTAAGACAAACTGATAAAGAAATGAAAAACAGCATAAATCACTTCTCTATATGCAATATGCACAGTAGCTTCAGTAGACTGTAGCATGACTAATAGTGAAATACTTGTATGTCCTCATATTTTCCCATATCATTTCTCTATTAGCTTTCAACTTATTTAAGGCTTGAACTGTTTACTGTTCCCACATCTGATCTTGGTCAGTCTGTAATCACTGGTGTAATTACATGTAATTCATTCTGAACACTTTGAAAATGTGAGGATCAAGCACTGGGCATAGCACATCAAAGAACAGGGCAAGAGACCAGAGCTGGATTGGAGACGTGGTGGGAGGCTGACGGATCCAGGATTACTGCACCTGAAGCAGTTCACCCCAGCTTCTTCCTACCGCAGCTGCCTTCACCCCATATCCCATGCCACTCACACTGGCATTTCAGAAGCACAGGCAGAGTATCTGGAACGGGGTCTGCTCCCCTAGGCAAGCTGCACATATCCAAAGTTGGTATTGCCCTAGCAAATACAGTTATTCATGATTTCACTCCTGCCCATGGCAGGGGGGTTGGAACTACATGATCTTTAAGGTCCCTCCCAACTCAAACTGTTCTATGGTTCTATGATTCATGTGTATGTTTACAGTAGGTGGGGGAAATATTTTGAGCAATATGTATGAAATATTTGGATAACTGTTAAGACTCAGCTAGCGATTATTAATCCTGGTAATAATTCCAAAAACTGCCTGCTCTTTATTTGTATCTCAGAGCAGCATCCCAAAATAACAGGTTATACATAAAGTCAAGGGCACTGGGTTCACTGATGCACCAGCTGCTCTCCCAAGTGGAATTCTTTACAAACAACCAATAATCTAGTCTGCAATAAGAAATTTACAGCTTTTTTTTTTCTTAAACCAGAAGTGCTAGAATTGTATATAAAACATATCTTCTCATATTTCATTAAGGTTACTGACCTTGTGTCCAGGGGAATAATAAGATGCCAGAAGGCTGCAAGAAATGCAAATAAAAATGATATATTGATCTGGGACTGTTGTTTGTAATATTACTGTATTTTTAGTTCATTGGCTTTAGAATGGTAGGCTAAAGCTGAGAGATATTGATACATATCCTCAGTCACAGGGAGATTTCTAATGTACTTGTTTAGCCATTTATCTAATGATCTATAGCAAGATAGTATGTAGTAGACATTCATATTGCGAAGTTTTAGAGTCCTAGCACAGATGTCTCTGTTAAGAAGCTAGCATGTTAAAATACATGTTTGTTTCCTGCTCTGGTTACACTATGGGGAAGCCCGTCTTTCTCCTACTACTACAAAAAGAACACAGAGTTCCTGAATATTTAAAATTGGATATAATTTTTTTCTTCTCTCTTTAAGTATTTTTAATCCATGGAACTTTAGACTTCGTCTTTTGTGCTGTGTATTTAAATGAGAACTTCTGTGTACCTTGAGGAGAAGACTGTAATGGCTGTTTTAAATTCATTCCAGCATAGCATGTGTTCAGGAACTGGCCCGTTCTACAGCACAGGTAATGGAAAACTGATTGTTTTAATCTATAGCAATTGTCAAGAGCTCTTGTGGACTGTGCCAGTAGGTAAGAACTAGTGAGATAATAAAGGTACCTACCACCGCACCTTCTACTGCCAAATCCTTATCTTCAAAGGAATTTCACTTCTATGAATCTTCCAGTGATCACTCCAGACATCTGCAGCACAGCTGTCTGCTGCACAGACCACTGCATAGTCCCTATGTCAGATTGCAGAACTCATCTCCAAATGTAAGTTAGCCTCAACACTCTGTATCGTTTAAAAAATATTGTGTACCTGATTTTGACGTAGTAAGGTGTAGAAGTAACAAAAATATTTCAAATATCTTCTAGGAAGTCTATATAAGCTATAGTCTATGCAAGACAAATTCTATTTTTCATCTATATTATCTTAAGGGAAATGTCATGCTGTTAAAGGGTTCTTAAGAGTTGTGTTTGTTACAGTAGAGTATATGAAAACTGTGCATGTGAGCAGTTACAAAGAAGCGCACTAATTATTAGAAAATCCCTTCTCAGGTTTTTCGGGTGCGATATTCTTGCCATCAAACTACTTTCAAACAGAAATATTATTTTTGACTGGGTAAACTATCCAGATAATCAGCAGAGAGGAAAATACAAAGGAAACTCCAGAAATCCTCTTCTTTGTTCTCACAGCATCCAAATGATTCCTGCTCTAGTATGAGGCCTTTGAACTTCACCATGGTTGAAATATTTAATGATAATAATGACAATAAGGCTTGTAGCAATTGATGTAGGCAATATATTGCTAGATCAATAGGAAACATCAAATACAAAAATGGTATTCTGATTTGTATTATTATGAAAAAGAGAAAGATAATTTCATAAACTACTGAGTTGTAGTGCAAGTCAAAGAAATGAATGGAAATTTTGATTTTACTTGTAAGCACCTGAGAATGACAAAGATCTTGAAGATGAAAAAGGCCATTAAGCTGAGAATGAAGGACAAACCTGTCAGGGAGGGATGTTTTGTTCTGACGACTGCCCTATTCAGAAGTTTTTGCCGTCTTTCCTCCAATTAATGGAAGAAACAGATTGCTGTATTGAAAGGCCACTCTCAGGGACCTGAGAGCACTAATAGGCCTCCACAGCCTTGACCAGCCCCACCTGTTCCCCTCCAAATCCACCCCTGGGCCCAAGACGCCATGCCAGCCCCCCTGGGCTGCCCGGCAATGTCGTGGGTCTCCATCCCCGCCACTGCCCTGCCCTGCATGGCCATGGGCAGGCTGACGTCTGGCCATAGCTCTGGCCAGTTGTCCCAGGGCCGCGTCTGGCCCTGGCGCTCCTCACAGGGTTGGGCCCTGGCCCCCACCCCCAGGCAGAGATCCCAGTCTGCCCTCAGCTTGTCCCTGTTCATAAGTACCAACGGGATCTGGAAATAAAGACCTATTTATTCTGAAAGTTGACAGGCATACTGCGTATTTTGCAACAGTAAACAAATGCTTAATTTGCAGCTATTCCCACGGCCTAGCTGGACCACAGTCTGTATGTCCATCTGTGCACTCCTTCGAGCAGCTGTGAGCAGGCAACAAATAAACCCTTCAAAGGTTACAGATTTTAGTCTCAGCACCTAATTAAAGTATGTTCAGTGGGTTTGGTATCAAAGGCCATCACTATTTTATGTAGCTAGGTTTTCCTCTGTGTTGTTCAGATTGCTCTCTTTCCAAATGTCTCAGTTGTTTGTTGTATATTTTTTAAATAGTTATGACCTTGCAAGTACTTACGCAAATTCTCTCACTAATGACATGACTATAATACACTTTCTTTGGTTATTGCATGCTAACTGTGTGCAATAACAATATGCTCAGCGGTATTTAACTCAGAAATATGTCCACATATCTACTGGTACGTGTCAGTGAACGCCATTAAAATGTGTACACCTCTAATCATTCACTGGGACAACTGGTTTGCACACATATACATGGGGAACACCTGTTCAAGATATGAAAATAGATTCTTTTAGGTATGTGTTTTCAGAAACAGTGGGGGAATGAAAGGTCACATAAACTGTTACATACAATGCTATCCGCAGTATGCGTCAGCTGGTTAAAAAAAGGTTTTGACTGAGAATTCCATTAAATATTTATGTTAAATGTAAACCTTCTAGTTTAGCATAATCCTTTGCATTTCTAATTCACATTGAAATAAAGAAGGGAAACTTACATAGGTATTTCTAAATTACATTTGCAAGAATAGACATGTCAAAATAAGCATTGTTATACAGTATAAGGTATTGTATACTTACTACGTACTATACATTATTAAATGTTATAACATGAAAAAATTAGGAGAAAAAATGTATTTAATCACCCTGTCTCATAATGGAGAAAACTTCTGGAGGACTCCCTGTAGAAGCATTCCTTTAGGTTTCATTTTTCCACACATTCCATTGAAACCGATGCAAGGCAAAATGGAGTAGAAAAGATCAAACTTCATTTTAAGAGCCTAAACAGATGATCAGCTGGAAACTTTGTGTTATGGTGTTAGAATTCACGGACCACAGACAGACATGGGACCGTGACGGTTTCAGTAAGCTTAATGTGTTATTTTTTACATTTTCAGGCTCCTAGTTTATTGGTCCATCTATGCATAAGCATCCCATGGAATTCATTTCCCTAGAAGAGAACTCATCCCTTCCAACTTTAGTATGCTACTTGCTTTTTCAAATGTAGTGTGTTTGATTTAAAACACACAACAAAAAAAGAAATGTCCTATTATGCATCACATTCAGAAGTGATGGACATTAGCAGCCCATTAAAACAAGCGAGTTTTATAGACATAAGTGTTTTTAATATATAATATGCTTACAAGCAGTGCCAAGTCACACAAAAATAATTCTTTTATGAGGTCTGTGCTTTCTGCTTTATCCTCTGTTTTCAAATACAGAATCATTTCAAGAAATATTAGAGGACTTTATTTTAAAGACACTTGCCCTGCTTCTTTATGATACCCTTCACTGACTGCTCTGATGAGTTCATAATAAACATCCTTAGACACAGGGGACAACATGGTAAAACAGTATCATTTATTATCATTATGAATGATTACTTCTGAAATAAGAAAAAAATGAGAATTATCAGAATAGTGCTAAAAACTTTTTATTTTAAGGAGGGGCGAAAAAAAAACAAAACCAAAAAAACCCCAAACTTACAAGCCAGGGAAGAACTAGAATATTGAAAGTTCTCAATACTTCACTTTTCCTTCATAAACTAAAAAGAGCAAGAGAATGATTGCTACAGCAATATTGGCACCTCCTTGTTCTGTCTATTTGTTATCACAGAAGCAAGAGCAGGAGCAAAGACACTGATAATGACAATGCTGATGTGAGAAGTGAACATATGGAAGGGGCAGCATGTGCCATGTATCTGTTTTTCTTTGCCTCCTTTTGTGCTTAAAACAAGAGAATGAGGTAACCAGGTTTTCTCAGTGATGTTACACCAACATATTGCTATCCTCCCACTCCCCCAAATTATCAGCAGTCTATGGTTTTTCAATTGCTGCTGTACACAAGTGTACTGTGAAAAGGAGAGGATAAAATGATCAAACCTGCTAAGCTATTCCAATATTTGTAGTCTTTTGCATAGTTGATGAGACCAACACTTCCTGAGAGAGTGAATGGTACTGATGATGGGTAGGAAGGCAGCAGCAAAGAAGAAAATGACAAAGTTCCTGTTAGCCTTTTCTACCTTTTTTCATGTGTGATGACTTTACAGGAGGACTCAGCTTCTCCATGGGCTTGAGGAACTGACATCTACATGTCTTTTAAATACCTCCAGGAATGGTGACTCAAACACTTCCCTGGGCAGCCTGTTCCAATGCTTGACAACCCTTTTGGGTTCAAGTAGTTATATAGAGCAATAAGGTCTCCCCTCAGCCTCCTCTTCTCCAGGCTAAACAACTCCAGTTCCCTCAGCCACTCCTCGTAAAATTTGTTTTCCAGACATGGATGTGTGATACTAGAGGAGTCAGAGGGAATGAGTGAGTTCCCTGTGTTGCTGCAAAGGAAAGGAAGTGGTGGGTTAGTAAAGAATACCAAAATCCTTAGAGCTTCCTTCTTCCCTACAGTAAATATGCAGTTCAGACAGAGGAAAATCATTACGCCTGTTTCATACATAGAGAACTGAAGCACAAAGGGGTTAAGTGATTTTTTTCAGATAGATTACGAATACGATAATGGCACAGCATGGCTCTGGTCTAGCAGCCTCTTCTAGAAACATTTTTCTAGATGGTATAGAATAAATCACAAATAAATAAAATGCAATAAAAATCCAATAGAGAATTTAAATAAAGTAATAAATTGCAGTCCAACCAGCTTCTGTAAAGCTGCAAACCTTCCCACAGGCACAAATCTTCAGGATCTGAAAAAAAGTGTTATTACTTCAAGAGTTGTGGAATCCTTCTGCTCACGATGTGTATTCAGCATTCCTTTAAAAAATAAGCCCAACTACATCATAAACTTTTCATGGAGGCGACAAAAACAGGGATTTTGTGATCATTGACTCTTGCTGAAGGCTGATCCTCTACATCTCTATTTGTCATTTCAATTGCACAAAGTCATTTTTCAGTATTTCATGGCTGACTGAAGGGTTAGAGTGCAATAACATATGTCAGAAATATTGCACAAGGAACTAGGAACTACTTTAACGAACCTTGTAAAATATTGTTCCTTCTTATACCAAACATATGGGTGAGGGTATTTCTTACTTGCCTTTTAAGTCAATTGGCACTTAGTCTGAACTGCAACCATAGTCTTAGGCTGTGAGGGAATTTCAATTTGTGTCAGTGCATGAGAAGATTTTCTTTAAAGTCATTGGGCTGTTTGCACTGGCTTTTACTCAACAGTAAAAAAACTGACTATTTTAAAGGTCTTTGAATAGTATAAAAACATTTAATCACTCCTTTAGCTGTTCCACTGAAAAATATTTAATTCTTATCCTCTGTTGAATTTATCTAAAAAAGGGTTATTAATTTTCTTTTCAGTTACACTTTGCTCGGGGAATATTTTCCAGTGCTTTTCTGGCTTGAGCTATGCTTGAAGGTTTTGCCAGCGCAAGTATCTCAAACAGGAGTGTGAAAAGTCATTCCCCTGTCAGGTGCATCTTGCTAGAAAATAACAGCTTGAATAAAAATGTGACTGAAAAAAGAGTGAATTTTTAATAGTTAGCTAATTTTATGTGGGGAACTGGTTTGAGCTATGCTAACTAATACATCTCTGATGATCAGGTTTGTTGGTATGGCAGTTTAAAGTCACTCTCTAGTAAAAGTAAGGTATCATTTCTACACTTCTTAGGTCTCATAACCAGCTGGTTCCATGTTATTTTGTGGGTTTTTGGCTTTGTTTGTTGTAGTAAATTCAACTTGGTGTTTGTTTTCCGTTTCAATGTGAAGTGAGAGGATTGTGTTTACAAGAGAAAGTATGCACTTGTGAAGGATGCTCTTAGATTTCCTGGCCAGTTCCCTATACCTTTTCTGGAATTAGCTGTAGATTTGGTCTGTTACACTCCAGCTGCCTGGAAAAGTGAGGTATGGATTTTCAGCAGTCTCCCCTGGGCCTGAAGCACATTGCCAAACACCTATCCAATCAGTTATGAGGCAGACGATACTAAGACAGAAGTAAGCAGTGTAACTTGGCAGGCTATCTTCAGTTCAAACACAAGCACTGCTGCTAATGGGAAGTGTGTGCATACTCCATGAGACCAGCATGACTTTCTGACTCAGTGACTGAGATACCTGAATTGGAAAAGAAAAAAGGTCCTTCTCAGAAGTGATTCGAAGCCAAAGTACAAGTGTGTTGGTGTTGAGATGGGGTGGATGTGGGTGAGATGTGGTAAGATGTGGAGATACTGTAGTGGAGTCCACACATATTTTCAAAGTCCTGAATGGAGGAGAGAATAAATTAAGGCAGCCGTGTGAGGCATCAGTGATGTTGATACTAATGAATGAAGTACATATGAATAACATCCAAAAGGAGAAAAGTTCTGTGGTGATGGAATGTGGAAATGTCTGCTATTGCAGTCATCATGGATTATTGGATCTCTTTTTTCTTAAAAGCAGTCTATAAAGTCAGAAACTTTCTACAGTGCTAGCATCTTAGTTTATATGTGTTCTGTTCAATGAAAATTTCATTGAATTTTGTTTACAGTGAGGAATAAATATTTGGGTGGTACTGCATTAGAAAATGCAGTTGTCCATACATATTAAGTAAAATGCTATCACTGTTGAAGAGTGCTCCAGGCAAGTACATATTCCATATTTTCTTCCTGTAAGACAAATTTTATTTGAGTTTGTTCAGTATGGATTTGGTAAAGATCCTGATTTTGAAAAGCAGCAGACTGGTACTACAATGAGAGAAACTGAGAAATAGAAATTAACAACTATAAAGCCAGGTAGTTTGACCAAATCTGACAATGTGTTTTACACGGAAATAATTCAGGAAGAATTTGAACCATCAAACAGAGGTTTACATACTCATAGTTCTGTTACTAACCCTACTCCAATAGCTGAATTGACTTTTACTAGTGTAGTATTGGAGACTGACAACTTGGGCTCTATTTTTTCATCTGAACTCTTAATAATAAACACATTTAATATGCATATTTATGTAGACAATTTGCAGAAAAAATTAATTACTGATGCTGTTTTGTTAAATGCTAATGATAGTGTTGGACCAAATAATTTGTATTAAGAAAACATTTTCTTTGTGGAGGGGGGAAATCAGCTAAACGGGATAGCAGGAAGGGTTTACCTTTGTGCTGGTAATGCTCTTGTAAACCCGTGTTGATTCACAAAGGTTTTCTCTAGTTGATATGTGTAATAAGCCTAAATTGTGATTTATTTAGTTAGGACAATGCTCATGAGTATCTAAATTGTAACTGAACCTTATGTGTTTAGAAGACCTGGCAAACTGATTCACAAGCTACAGCTTCTCCGCAAGGGAGATTAGAGGTTTTGTAATACAAAAATGGGATTTCTGATGTGAATAGTTTCAGTCTTTTTCTCTTGAACATATGGATAATAAACCAAAAGACTGATTTATATAATAAATTGACGCCATTGCTGCCTGAGGTTTTCATTCATCATATATAGAGAGAGACTAGAGTACCACTATGAAAGGATTGCTGCTGAGACAGTGGTAGCTCCAGAACAAAATCACTGCAGACTTTTAGAGCCCTTCTTCAGGAGAAATTACATTTTAAGGTAGTATCAGAAAAATGCAACTTAGAAAATAGACATACATATTCTGGCACTTACTCATTTTTTTTGCATCTATTTTTGGCTACTTTACTGCCTTCTTTCATCCAATGATACATATTCCATTACTAGTATTAGCCTAAAAGGTATCAGTCTTAGACCTACAGATAAATTGTAATTATGAAACTGAAGAAGAAAAGCAATTCTTTAACCTCATAGCTTTTTTGTTCTCCTGATAGACATCTTTTGTAGTGTATTAGTGGAATAATTGCATAGCTAAAGTAGCAAAATGAGCTTTTGTCAACTAGTTGTCAGTTTTACAGCACTTATAAACCAAGTAGCCAAACTGACTGTGAACACAGGATAACTAAAAGTGTTCTTCATGTAAATTGCTCCTAAGTAAAATTTTTCACATGTATCCTGGTTTCTAATGGGATAGAGTTAATTTTCGTCACAGTTGCTGTTGTGTTTTGGATTTAGTATGAGAAAAAGTTTGTTATTACACTGATGTTTTTAGTTGTTGCTAAGAAATCAGGGACCTTTTTTTAGTTTTTCATGTTTGGCTAACGAGCAGCTGTA
>Ga0181612_157602_pt1 | contig 19378 bp, 10 predicted proteins | sample HoacroProtozoa21_FD_119630 | JGI IMG/M metagenome (GOLD analysis project Ga0181612, IMG submission 119630) | Hoatzin crop microbial communities from Cojedes, Venezuel. Combined Assembly of Gp0051906, Gp0051904, Gp0051908 | reverse complement strand
GAATTGTAGTTGGGATTTTGCACATAGAACCCCAGAAACCAGGGAATTAATAGGGCTCTGGCAGATAGTGCAACCAGCTAATTACCAAAAGTCTTTCCCCGACCCACATGGGCAGATGCGTAAACGGAACCAAACAAGTTCTGGAGCTTCTGGAAAAACAGACTTTGAAATGCCATGGTTTTTCTTGCAGGCTCTGGAAGAGACTGTCTAGCCCTCGTTCTGAATACAAGACCTTGTCTAGCTCCTCTGTTAAGGGAGTACTGACCGACAGCAGGGTGTAAAGTAAGTCAAAATAGTAGGCAAACTATTGTCTACCATTTTGTTACACACAGTAACTGGATTTGCAGAGGGGTTTATTCGGCAAATATGCACGGTATCCTGAGATGCCAAGGTAAAATCGGGATTCTTTGCAAAAAAACACAGTCATGGTTTGTTGGCAGAGAAGTTTGCTCACAGGAAAACTCAATGAAAGATGAAAACTACAATATACCCCCTGGCTTGTTCCCATTGGAACCAAGGTTTCACACAACACAAAGTTTATCTGAGCTATGCTCATACAGAAGACTGCTCCGAGTACCGTACTGCTACAAGTACCGGTCATTCTTTGTTGTAACACTAGTTATATTAGTCGAGAATAATGACACTTTATAGTTTTTATATACACTGTATTCACAGTACATCCACAGTTACAATGTTAGTCTCTAAACGGTACTTTTCCCACCAAAAAAAAAAAATCTATTATCATATTCATGTCCTATCTCTGGTCTTTTATAAAATATACTGACCTCAACTGGAACCGCTGCTGTCTGGACATGTGTATATTGGGGTATGTAGGCTCCTTGCATAGCTGTTGTGGCTGGCATGTACTAGAAAGACAGAGAGACCGTTAAGCTGAGTTAAAGCCCAATGTAAATTAAGAGTATTGCTTAAAAGATATTGACTGTTTCCCTAAAGCAATGTACATAAGAGACAGACTTTTCTGTCTGAAATCCACAGGCTTTTCAGAAAAGTGAGATACCTGTTTTGAGAAAAGTCAAACTGAGACTTCAAAGACCAAGTAAAGACTTATCCTTCTCCGTTGATCCCCATCATCCTCTTTTCTTTATTTAATTCTATCTGCTCACAAAAGAAGGGTCTTTCAGTTTAGAGGCTAGCCTGCACCTCTTCTTCTTGTTCTGTTTCTGTTCCCCAATTTGTATTACCTTCTGCAACTTTGATGTCCTGAAGAGCAAAATCAACTATTTTTTCTTTTTGGATACAACTCTGGAGTTAACCTCCCAGGTTCCTTTCATTTGCTTCGATCTATTTTATTTATTTATTTCCAATTTATTATCAGATAATAGACTGAATAAAAACTGCTGAATATGATTAAAGAATGGAGACGGTTCTTAATATTTTATTGGATGAAAGACTACTTAAAGGATTACTACTTAAAGGATTACTTTTTTCCTACATGTAAGCTGTAGGTGCATAGTGGGATCTACACACAGTATTTTCTACTTGTGTAAGTTCTATTTTGTATTAAATTGCTACATACTGTTCCAGTACTGCCTAACGAAAGATGACTCATCTGCTGTGTCAGAGGGCTTATCATCGACGCAGGCTGTAGTGACATGGTGTGGTCCATGGAGGGAGTCAGTACAGCACCCTATTAAAACAGAAAAAGACAGAAATAGTTGTGGCAACACTCAGATTTCAATCAGATTTTTGATTTGAGAGTCGAAGTACGGGCTGGCTTTCCAAAGTGATACACCACAAGAACTCTCCTTAATCCCAGGCACTGACTCAGGATGCAGGTCTGGGGCATTCCGAATATTCTACACCAACAGGTGTGTTTTGCACAGTTTGGTTGTGGGGCAAGAACTGCATTGACTTCCTACTGAACACACTACTGACGTATAAAGCACTTGAGATACTTACTTAAAACACGCTGTAAAACATGAGTTTAACCAGATGATAACTTTAAAGCAAAAATTTGCATGCGTTACCAGGTATAGATTCGCTTAGCTTAAACTTTGGAATGTCAGGCTTTAGGAAGAAACAGTTCTTTTATCTTTAGGAATGGAGGCTTTGGAGGAACATTTATGATAGGGGAATTCTACCTTTCACATGCAACGTTCACACACAAGACAGAGCTGCCCTAATTAATGGCTGGCTTCATTAGCACACACATGTTAGAAGAGCGGGTTAGCAATGCCGTGTAAGAGTGATTCTTTGTCTGAATACTGGCTACCGTGATGACCTTTCTATCACTCCTGTACCATTTTGTTAACTTCTCAAAAAGTATATGTATAATTTTTAAACTCTCAAGATTGCTAAATACGGGGGGCACACTCACAAGGTTTTCAGAGTTCTCCAAAGTGGAGGGTTATCAACAAATTTCATTTTACCAATCACGTTCTGCAAAAACACATTTCCAAATACTTGGAAATACTTCTGCTTGCAGAATTGTTGATTAAAATTGTGGGAGGCTCAAAACCAACAGAAATACTTGCAGTGTACTGAAAGCCAGTATTTTGAATCAATAACTAATCCTTAAAAAGAAACAAGAAAAGAAAAAAACCTATAGACCATAGTCGGAAAAACAACCATGTGACCAGTGCCGATGAAATGAGTCACAGGCACATCAAACACTAAAAGAATTTCCTGTCTGTAGACTGCAGGCTTCTCTGCAAAGCAAATGAGCAAGACAGCACCAGTCTTTGCACAGGCCAAAACCGAACTTAAGTGAGGAATCTAGATCTGTATTTCCAACTGTGAAATCTCACCTTGTATACCTGTGAAACTAACACACCTTATAGCATTATAACATATCAGCTTGTGTCTTTCACAGCATGATTAGCAAGATATTTTTTTATGAAAATCTGTGTTGATAGAGACAAAAGTTAAACCCAGTTGTGTGTGTGTGTTTAACATCAAAAAATCACAAAATACAACAACAATTAAGCATGTGAGAGGGTGTTCTGGTTCAGTATCACCTTCTCAGTATGCACAAGAAGAAAATGTTCTGCCAAGCAGATTTACATTCTATAATCTGTATGGAGAGGTTAATTAAAGTCAAGACAATATTCTTTCTATATCTGGAAACAGACTTGTCTGTTAACTACAGGAGTGCATCTACTCAAGCGCCTGTTATTATTTGTAATGCTCATCTCCAGAAACCCACTAAGTCTGAGACAGAATGGTACTTAATTGGCAAATGACAGATAAGAAGTAAAATATCATGAGTATAGATTAGAATGCCTGACCGTCTGGTACAGATGCCACAGCTGAAAGTGTAGGGAGACTAGCATTACTCATGAGTGGTGAAGCCAGAACAAGCTATGCAGCTTTTCTCAAGTCAGTGCCCATAATGTCATTTATATCCCTGGATCCATATGTCTACCTCACAAATTATCCGGTCTGAACTAGTCTAGATCCATTCTCAAACCTCAGATCTTCAATTTCAGCTCCTGATAGGTAAATAGCATGTAAAACATTGGTATTTCCAAAGTGCTTTTCATTTTATTTTATTTTTTTTTAAAAAAAAAGCTTCCTCGGCTAACTTGGTAACTAATTGTACTCATCACCTCGATACCCTGAAGGCAACTTTCTTTTTTTCCTAATAAAATGAGGCCTCGATTCAGGCTACTATCTTTGTTTCTCTTTTCATTTTGATCCATGATTTAATCATGATGTAATTATCAAAACTCTGGAAGTAACTGGGTGGGAATTGACCTATTTCCTGTTGTTGAAAGTATGTAAAGTGTTTATACAACCAGTAACACCACAATGGAGAAGCACAAAAACTTACTGGGTGCTGCATTATATATGGTTGAGGCTGCATCCAAGATGGACTCTGAACCTAGAACAAAAATAGTATTTTATTTTTCATTTTAATCATTCTTTTCCTGAATACTCCAACCGAGATACAGTAATAATTTAATAAATCCCCCCTCCCTTACTTATTCACTTTTTAATGCAATTAGTCACTCTGTGGAGCAACACTGATTTCTACGAAAAGTGTATTTATTGTACCTGTAAATCAGAAACAAGATTTGGAGACAATATACCACACAGACCTTTCAGAATGGTATGCTATGTATTTGGTGCAAAGTCTCAGAAACTTTATCAAGCACACCAAAAGGGTTCAAACAGATGCAAGAGCGATTTCTCCTGTGTTGAAAAAGGAGGCGCCTTCTGTGTCTGAAATTCCTTTGGGGAAAAGTAATTGGGATCTCAGAAGGTACAGCATCATTTGCCTTCGAGTGTGATCGGAATAATAGAAATGATTGGATTTTCACAAGGCAAAAAGAAACCAGGAGTTCTGCTGGAGTCTTGTTCCAGGAACAAGGAGAAGATTTAGGAGAATTGTTCTTCTGCAAGACGTTGTAGTATGTTATTCCAAAGCACACGAAGAGGAGAAGGTTCTGACGAGCATTCCTGCTCTTGCAGCTAGCACGTTTTCTCTCCAAAAACACTGACTACCCAAATACTTAAATTGAGGCAGAATGCCTACCTTTGCATGACAAGGTAAATTAAAAAGATTGAAAGGTAAACTAATAGGTTATATGGTTATCTTCGTTAAACAGAGCTGGTTGCAACAGCTCTTTGAAATGTGTGATGCGAGAAATATTAAAGGTAAGAATGGCAATGTTTCCTCCCCACCTCCTACAGGTGTGTAGGACAGGGCAGGATTCAGGCTGGCACCGCACATGCAGAACTCACTCACCACTGCTGCTGGACATTCAAAGCCCATTAAACACCCCTACCATCATTCACAGAGTCCTGTGAACAGGACGGGTAGACAGACAGTCTTGAAAAAAACCCAGGTGAGGTATTTTCTGCAAGATGGAAGTATTTCTGCCCTCCTTTTGGTAATGATTTCAGATCAGAGTTTTGGGGTTTTTTTTCTTTTTCAATCAGAAAAAGAGCAAACGGGAGTTAAAAAATGGAAAACACTTCAACCCTCCCCTTTCCTCAGGCAAAAGCTTAATGGCAAAAACACTGGTACAGCCTGACTAAAGCTTTGGCTAATCTACTCATACTATGACAGTAACTGGCTCAGTACTGTCATTTGGGTATACACAAGTTGCAGAAACAAACACTAGCCAAAGATTCATTAAATTTGTTTACCTTTAATAAGAATAAATCTAGGAACAGGTTATACCATGCCTTAAAGAAAAAATACATAAATCATGCTCTCATGATACATCCTGTTGTGTAGACAACAGGATGCTGCAAAGTTTCAGTGAGAAAGTATCAGTAATGAAGATGTGACTAATGTTCAAATTGTGAAACTCTTCTGGCCAAGAACCTCCTTCCTCCCCAGTACAGAATACTTGAAATTAATTTTCAATTCCTATTATCATGGCACTTTAAACATAATGGTGTTAATAACTCCAGCCACAATAATTTAAGGTCCATGCCATGTATGCTGAAATACCGGTAACAACGTTTTCAGAAACAGAGTATTGTGGCCTATCTCAATAAGCCCAGAAAAGTGATACTATATTCCTAAGAAGTTTGTTTCCACGCCAACTACCAACTTTTACTTGGATTCTGAATATCTGACAGTCTTACATTGATAAATCATTTATATTTTAATAAAGAATAGCAGCTAATTCTACTAGAATATTTTTCTGGGTAAGAACTTGCTGTAATTTTTCAGATACTGTTGTACAAATCAGAATGATTCAATACACTGAAAAATACAGTACTAGCACTGTCTGCCAACAGCAAACATGGTGCTGTGTAAGTCACCTCCGAAATTAATATAAAATTAATCCAGCTGCCCTTTAACCCAGAGTACACTGTTTTACCTCCTACATAACCCTTTGCCCACATAAGAAGGCAGTAGACATCCAAACTAATATTAGACAACTGCTCCTCATTCTTCTCAAGTGGAATGGGAGGGTACGTGGAAATTTCTGCAAGGGAATACTGACCAAATGGCCCACGGTGCCTCCGTTAGCCTTCTACACACCTTCTACATAGCCTTCTATAATCATCTTCACCCACAGTAAGCTAAAAAACTCAGCACATCTTTCTCCCTAAAAAGCAAACAGCCTCTTCTCCATCTCATGACATATAGAGGTAAGAATTTTCCAAATTTAATTAGCTTTGGTTATTTATGACCTGAATCACTGATGTTTACTTCATCTATGTGTTAAACACTAAAATGCCAAAATAGCTTATCATTTAGCTTACACTGGGACAATTAGCACATCTCAAGTAGTAACTAGAGAGCATACATCTGAGACTACCATATTTGTTGCATTAAATACAAACTGCTTGTAGGCTAAAATGTACAATGCCCTAAAATTGAGCATTCCTAAGAGATTTATATCGAAGTACAAAGACTGTCCCATATCATTTCATAGCATGTTGAACTGTTTGTCAGCATCCCTTAGTGGAGACTCAAGATGGCATGTATCAAAATTCCTTTTCAGGAAGCTTTGGACTGGGCTCTAAAAAATGTGCATGATTAATGTTTTCATTAACTGTTCAAAATAAAATAACTGTTGGTTTAGAAACACCATTCTAGACTACTAAATGCTTTACTTCTAATATGAAAACACTGAATTTGAATTCTAAATTAATTAGAACTCTGAACTCTTTTTCAAATTTCCTTCTTTAATGTCAAGCAAGTTTCTGTACCCTTCTTCATACAAATACGTCGCACCTTATTGTTGGGCACTTTTTTTTTGCGCTGAAACAACCTGAAGAAAAGTTCAAAAAGCATGGAGAAATATCTCTGAAATAGAATTTAACTAAATCAAGAAGGCTTTAAATAAAGAATAATTATTTTAAAGACATACTATTGACATTAAAAGAACTTGACCAAGAGAAAAAGAAAAATCATATACGAAATGCAGAAGTGCCCACAAATACCTTAGCCGTCAGCACAAGTTAGACTCTGTTTTGCAAGACACCATGTATCTCATTAAATTGCCAGGCTTCCTGAAACAAACACACTTCTAGTATTTTATGGCCTTCATTTTCATGCTGTGCAGCATGAAGAGGCCACTTCATTAAAATGAAGCATTATTGGAGAATCCACAAAACCAGATGTAGCAATTGATAAATAAACATAAGCTCCATTGAACCATTTCAGCTACTAAGTTCTAAATACAAACCTGATATGTGGAAACCGGAGAGGCAATATATGGCGTAATAGATGTCTGAGTGATCATTCTGTTTGCTGTAATACTGTAGGGTGATGGATAAAATCTAGAAAAAACACAGAAATATTTATTAAATGCCAGTTCTGTGCATCTTTCATAATGCAAACATTTTTTTTCTTCATGTGTCCTTATTTAACATACCCATTTTGTAAAGCAGCTGTGGTTGGATCATACGTGAGTGTCATTCCAGCCTTTTAAAAAAAAAAAAGTGGAAAGAAAGAGTTGACAAAATTCATTTTGTTTGTAAATTATTTCTCTTACTCTTTCTTTAGCTGTATTATTTTGAACAGAAAATTTGTACTGAAATAGTCTATTACTATAAGTTAGAGAAAGGTTAATTGACAGAAGCAATCATATAATGAAGACAGTCAGCAATATTGGCTATGAATACAAGTTTCCAAGTTCCCAGCATTAAGAACAAAATGCAATCCGTGAAATACCTGGCTAAGAGAACATGTGTGTGTTTGAAAGGCAGAGCGTGAAGATGATTGTCTTAGGGTGTTGACTACACTATATGAACTATAGGAATGAATAGGGAGTGCTGTTTTTCAGAAGACGTATTCGAGTTTTCTTGTCTCATATAAATCAGGTGTCTAGGCTTGCTAACCACTGTAAGCCTATGAATCTATTATCTTGAACACTAAAGACTAAACAAGCTGTGACTAAAAAAAATTAATGCTGTACTGCATTGGTATACTATTTTAATTTTATGAAAGCGATGTGCATTTCAGTGCTGCATAAATCAAAGGATTATTTACTACATGTAAATGAAGTTATGTTTCAGGTAGTTTTGTAATATGAGAAATATCTCAGGCATATTCCTGACCAAGCTGAAGGAGATTTTATTGTTCACTTTTGTGAGGTAAGATATAGTGTTTCACATTTTGCCTTTTTTCATCTTAAGAAAGGTACAGTTAAGTATTTTATAGAGTTGCAAACTGTCAGGTAAGAGCCAAGCCAAGAAGTCTCAATGCCTATCATTTTCATAAGTATTCATTATTGTACACCCACACTAAAGCTTGAAGGGAGGACTTACAAGTCTCACCTCGCCTTCTCTGTGCCATGCTCTTCCATTCTGTATGTATTTATTCTGATTCTGTCTCTTTTTCTGTCCTCCATCGGCAAACTTGCACAATAAAGGTTCTGCAGGAACTGAGAAGAAGAAAGGAATATTAGTTGAAGTAGCATTCATACACAGGTCTTCAGCACTTCAAATGAGGTATGGTTTTTAAGTTATATTCGCAATACGACAGTTAAATAACACAGACTCATACTACAGCATCAACAACTGTTCTGCATAGCATAAAGACAGCTGCCACACACAAACAGAGCATCTGGAATGCCTTACATCTTTGATTTTAACTAGTGCTCTAAAACCCGTTGGAAAGAAACATGGTCTGTATATCCTGAGTATGTGTCTGTTGGTCTAAGGATGAATGAGAACTGCCAGTAGAATTCTGAATTTTGCCTCTTAGGAGGTACATATCTAAAGAGGGTGGAGAATACATCTGGCCAAAAGCCTTTAATATATTTTCCCCACCCCCTGGAGGTTTCAGTAATGTCCCAAAACTTAAACTGCTCTGCTCATCCAGAAGAGCTGGCACAGTGCCTCCACTTACTCCCACTGGCAGGGTGGAGTGGGTACCTTTATCTCCTGCCACTGTGCACTGAAAAAATGCCACAACTGTCCATTCGCTTTTTATCGGTGCTCTATAAAGAGCACACAATGCAACCAGAAATTTTTAAAGATTTTTCTTCTCTGCATACTGTCATGAAATGGTATTGCTATGGTGTGGGTTTTTTTTTAGTTTTTTTGAGTAACATTATCCTGACCATGACTTCAATTTTTAATGTCAAAATTCAAGAAATGAAAAAGAAAGGTTTGCATAATATTCTCTCCCTGTCACTAGCTTAAACTGCAACAGTTTCCAAGTACCTATGGCTGAAGCACAGCTCTGCTGCATCGCACCACACCCTCCCTAATCACAGGGTGGAAGCACTGTTATGACTTGGACCTGAACACTTCGCTGACAATAATTCCTGACACATGAGCTGTCTTAAGCTTTACTATGACACTCCTCCAGTCAGTCTCTGTTTGGAAACACCTTCATGAGACACGGCTGGATCTGATAACATGCAAGTTTTCAAATGCGGAATAAACACACGGGGTGGGAGGGCCACCCACAAAAAAACCACCACAAGAAAAATTTTAGCGTATCTGTATCATGCAACAAAATCTATTACTATAATCATGGCCAGTGCTGATGTATTCTTCACTCTGTCTGCATTTCCAAAACATGACTGGTATTGAAAACCTCAGCGACTTTTAACCTGGCAAAGAGCTTGACTTTTAAAACTTCAGCACAAAACTAGCACTAATGGCCAAGTCATCCTTGGCTTTGGATGGCAGACCCAAAACACTAGCTCTGGTTCTACTGGGAAAATATCTACTTCCTGCATGATACATCTTTTGATAGCCTTCTCTACAACAGACGGATAGATTGGGAGACAGAACTGCTATGTGTTTACCCGTCTCATCTCCAACACTGATCATACATCTGTCAGAGACTTGTACCTCTCCTACCTGTGTGCTGTTATGCAGCAGTCAAGTAACTGTCATACCAGAGAGTCAGACTTCAGTAATAAACACGACACCTAAATTAAATTTAAAATGTATTATCTTACAGAAAATGGTAATTAAAATCCTATAATCATAAATAAACCGGGGAAAGGTCAGGCTAATGACACTGGAAAAAGTATTGGAGACCAATGACAGTGGAGGAAATGCACAAGGAAATTAACAGAAACCCTAAAGTAGGAGACAAACTGGAGAGCAATTGTCTCCAAAATCTTGCATTTCTGAGGGGATTTTTGGCATTCCCAGAATTGAGTTTTGCTTTGAGGTCTTCTATCGTGAGAAAAAACTTCTGTCTCGGCATATTTGGGGCAAAACAGTACTATATCAATATGCTGATGGATAATTTGATATTACTTTATAAAAGCTATATCCCAATAACCTTGGTCATATCACACAGCATTTTAATCCACATACAGTTCTGTTGAAATAAGAGGAGTTAATCTCAGATGATGTTACTCAGTAGGGGTAAAATTGTCAGGTTCTGGTCTGAAATTATTTTGACTCTAATTTTACACAGTGAGAAAAAAAAAAAAATCTATCAGAAAGGGAAAGCTGAGATCCAAATACTGACGTTAACTGCCTTAAATGAAAAAAAGCTCTTCCCCAAGTTGAGTATCTCTGGCCACTTACAAATTATTTCAAACCAACTAGTATTGCGGGAAGCATGTGTGACTTCCAAAATGCACATTATAAATTTTCAGTTGAAGTCAAAAGAAACTGGCATGAGAACAGCTTATAAAAACATCAGAAAATACCTAAAGGTTTCTAGTCCTGTGATTCTGCATCACAGCACTCACGCACGGGGTAGCAAACACTTCATTTAAAGCTACATTATGCTTTCATCAAAATATCCCACAGTGAATTGTACAGAACTTTTCTGAAAGCGTTACCTGTGCTTACATTTCCCATTGTCTCAAGATAAAGCTCATTTTTTAAAAAAGTCAGAGTAAACCTGTCCAACTATTTGAATAAAATGTTCGTAAAAATCTAATTCAAGAATAAGTTAGGGGGTTTTTGTCAGTAGATAACTGAAAACAGCTGAATTTCAAATGACGACACATCTACTGCAGTGCGTTGGAAATACACTCCTGACAAATTTAAGAACAGTAGAAGAATTATCCATATGTATTGGATGTTGCATATGTAATATCCAAAACCTCCAGCAATGGAAAAAAAATTAAAAAGGCATTAATTTGTGATTTGCCAGAAGCTGGTGCTCCATCTTACTGAACACAGATCTGGTCATGGGAACCTTTGTTCTTCTGACCTTCCAGCTTCTCTTGCTCCTCATTGTGTCCACAAGTAAAGCCAAATGCTGTGAAAGCTTCAACTCATGTTAAAAAAAAATTAAGCAGACCATCTATTTAATACCATCAACTGCTGTGAGAAGGCTCTATAGCATTTGCCTTCCCTGATTCCAGTTCAAAATCTGAATGCTGATAGTGGGGACTGCTGCAATTGAAAGCTTAACTGCAATTTTTGGCTGCTCTTCCATACATGTGACCTGAGTACTACTGCATTCACTGCTCCAAGAACACAATGACTGATGGTCATCAGAGGGAGGGTCATGAGAAGGAGATAAACCTTCATGGGAGCCAAGCACAATCTATTGATCCCCCTCCTACCAAAGAATGAACATAGCCCTTACTCTCTTCAAAATTAAACCTGAAATTTATTTCTTCAGCTTACCTTTCCTCATATTTTTCACAAATATGTAATATATTCTCTCTCTTGCACATTCAAACATGTATATAATAGATATACACATACATATAAACAAAAAACTCCAACAAGCCCTATAGACCAGTCAAGCAATCTCTTTTGTGGTCCAGGAAGGAAGGCAGAGTAATTTTTATTGCTTAATTGTTGGGAAGTGTGCAGGCCCAGTGATGAAGGGGATCATTAATCATTCAGTAATTTGTTTGTATGTGCAAGATAGAGAGGCATAGTATAAATACTCAGAGTTGCATTCACAGCTAAGAGATAGCTGATGTAGAAGGTTATGACTTACAGTGGATTTATGCTTCTGCAGCTAAGACACCACATTTAAAATGCCCACTCTACTGACACTTCATGAAAACCAGCAGACACTCTCTCAATGGTTTGTAGGCGTCTGTTGAGCTGCTGCCACAGAGGCATTCTGTAACTGTGAGCTTTTCTGTGCTTTAACAACAGGTCAGTGCTTTAAAACCTGGTTACGGAAAGTGCTGACCATCTCCTCCTGCCCTGAACCACCCTCCTCTAGGGCTAATGTGTTCACAAAAGGAAGATACGAATGCAATTTTAGTCCAGAGAGTAAATACTTCCTTGTTGTACACATGTTGTGCACATATGTACATTAGAATTCAGTCTTCATTTGTTCAGTGTCTACCCAAATACGTACCAGGTGATACTATAAATGCAAGAACAAAATTGATGTTCTTATTTTGGACTTTGTGTTTACACCCTTGACTTTGCATGGTTAATTATGTCAACTTTTCAATAAACTCTGCTTTCAGATATTAAAAAAAACACACCAAAATAGTTTAAAAATACTATTATTTTAATCAGTTTTCAATTATACTGCATCTACAGTGACTTTCATTGCTTATTTTCTAGTAACAAAGCATATGGGACTAATGAATTCTGACATTAAAACATCACTTTAATGATAGAGCAAGCCGGTAGAGCTAGAAACTTTTGCCAAAAGCTGTAGGAATTAAGAGAAGTTGTGCAATCCAAGATCTCAGTAGATTTATATGTTTAAAGAGAAATGAAACACATCCTCCTCAACATCCTAATCTTCACTTAAATGCAGTGCTCAGGGTTACATTTCTTTAATAATTTACACTGGGTTTAATAATTTGTCACAAGTATATTTTGAGTGTTTTTAAGTAGTATTTTTCTTTTCTCTTTCAATGTTGATTCTTAAAGCTAAGCAGTAATGTCGAACTATGAGAACTGGAGCAGTAAAAGCTTCTCATCTTGGATCTAATGGGTAAAATCTCGGTTCCTCTGCCTTCAGTGTGACAATCAGGAGTAACACCAGCACTGTGACCTCTTGATACCCTTTAGCAGTCATTTCCAGAATGTGGTTCATGGATTATTTCTAAAGGATCTGTGAAAGATAACTAAGAAATACGAGCTCATGGTCAAACGGCTTAAATCCGCTATATAGCGATCTGCAGTGCTGGATACTTTGCAAAGGTAAGCAAATAGAAAAAGCTCGAAAATGACTGCCACAAGGTAACTGCTTTAAAGCTCCATTTTCACTCCTCTCCTGCACTAGAAAGATGCCCAAGATCAGAATAATTTCAAACAGTAGTGTCTACCACACCTGGCAGACCTCTTCCTAGACTAAAGGCAAAAGCATAGGCAGGAGCAGGGCCCTTGCACCTCCTTCAAACAGAACCTGAGGGACCAGCACCTTTACCAGAAGTGTGAAGGGGAGGGTGGGTCATGGATAACCTACGACTTCTGCGTCATTACCATAACCTACCACTCCTGAAGCAAAAATGGTATGGATTGCTCAGCAAAAATGTTCTCTACCTTACACCCATTAAAGCAAAATCACTGAAGTTATTTTTCAGTAAAAGAAGTTTTAAATAATCCATAAAGCCTATACAACTGGCATAAAACTTCTGTAACTTTTTAACTCCTATATTTTTCATTTTAAATGTGACACAAATGCACTCAGACTTACACATACCTCGTATCCTATAGCACAAACTGCTTTATGTAATTATTTATATAATTATTCACATGTATCATCATGCAGCTACAAGCTGCCGAGATAGGGAGGAGATGCCTTTTCATTATTTTACCCAGCAGATCATTTCTAAAATTGTTATGGGTCCAACAGAAGACAAAAAGACAGCGAACATTAAGTGTCATCTTTAGGGGACAGAAGCTAAGTCTGCTGCTCTGTCCACACTGCTCATCATCTGTGTCCTGGCTCCTTAGACTAGTCTAGTCACATCATGAGGTTCACGTTTCACAAGAGAATGGAGAAGCCTTAAATATCACATTATTCACTGAAAACAATAATTTTTTAAAGAGAAAACTAGAACTAAATGCAAAAGTTATTTCAAGATTATAGCAACTGTAATAAACATAACGGTTGAGACAAGAACGCAATACAAAAATCAAAGTCCTGAGAGAAATGGACAGAACGTCACACTCCATAAACCAGAACAAACTATCACAATAACTTACACAACAAGGTACAAACCCCAGCTAGAAGAAATGGTGAAACTAACACACCACTCCAAGGAGTTTTAGGATTCTACCGACTCGCACTGCATTTGAAATTGTTCTCTGCACTAACCTTCCTTCTTCCCAACTGAAGACAAAGAAAGACATGCTAAACATTGAATATGCTTCATTAAGCTAATTTGGAGCAGACTAATAAAGCCTGAATAGCATGTTATATCTGGGTTCAACTTGCTCAGGACCATTAATTCCCAGTCACTCACTCAATTCTACAGTTGACACTTCGGCGACTGCCCTGTGCTACCCTTGGCCCTCCCAGACTCAGTTTTTCCTATTCTGTCTTCTCATGCTCCAGAGGAGGTTTCACCTATGCTTGCTGTAACTGTGTTTAACCCATTCTTCCATTTAAACTCAAACTTAGTTAAAATAACAAAGCTGCATTATTAAAGCATGTTTTTGTTGAACAGAGGTTCTTCCTCCCACATCTATTTCATTACAGGCCTGTCTCTCCTACCCTCTTTATCCCGATAACAGTGTTTTTATAGCCAGCTCCCTTTGCTGATTTTAACAAAGTTTCTAGGACACCATGTTTTAATTTAAACTTAGTTCCAGTCCTATGATTTTATTTTGCATGTATTTGAACTTGCTCCTCTATAACCCTGATGGATGCTGATCTACTTCAAAACAGTTTCCCAACCTTTGTTTGTCCAAGAGCTTTCCCACCACATCCACTTCTCTCTGTGCATGTAGTCCAAGACCACAGATGCCCCAGGACTCTGCCCTGCTCTTTGGCAGTCTGCAGCATATTACTATGCATAAGCTGCATCCTCTAATAACAACTGAATTATTGAACACACGCTTGCTATATGGTGAGGAACTCCAGGAAGAATTTGCACTCCATAAAAAACCTTTCCAAGAAGCAATACAACTTCACAGCACCAGCACGGAAAAGTAGAGTTGGGGCTGTACCCTATACAACAAAACCAAGTCTTTAACAAACAAGGTTCTCACGACTCCCCTATGCACCTACTTACCTATTGCAGTTTTCAGTGTCATGGAGGGTGAAACTCATCTCACTTAACTGACTTTTAAGCAGTTAAAGTTATTTCTGAGAGACTCATCTAGACACTTGTTGTAACCACAAGGACAGCTGACAGCAAAGATACATCCGTCTCTAGATGTGGGTGGTTCCTTACCTATTTTAGAGAGACAACCTCGACAACTGCTTTGCCAAGTAAGCATTAGAAGTCAAAGTCCGTGAGGTGGATAAAATCTTGAGACCACTCTTTAGTTTCCACTTTTCGACAATCATCAGTTCTGTGCAAATTTCTTGCCCCAAATTGATCACACTTTTCTAGTAAATGTTTTCCTCCACACTGCAGAAATCATTCCTACAATTCCATGCAGCAACTTTTTATTTCTAGCTGGTTGAACCTGATCATATAAGGGTGCAACTCCAGCTTCAGCAATGGCCCACCAGAGACAGAGCATGATTAGCAGAGCATGCTTGACAGCTCATTCACTGAGAACAGGATAATGCAAGTGAAAACAAAAATGAGCAAACTAAAAAGCACTAATAGGAGGTTCTGTTACAGTTTTTTTACTGGCTGTAATTGAACAGAAACCCCTATCTGTTAATTTGAACTCTTGGTTTCTCCATAGGTTTTACTCTTAATTATGTCCAAGCCACGGCAGCGCTATAAAACTCATCATGGAGGGTGGATCAGAGCACAGTCAGTATTCAAAGAAAATCATTCCATGATCTTCTCACCCCTAAAGGGATTTTCCATCTCATAAAACACAGATTGCTAAATATATGCAATAGAAAAGTAAATGTTACAGCGCCTACATATAACAAAGTTTTAACTTTATAATCTCAGCAATCAATCCCAATGCAAAGGGTATGCAAAAGCCAAGCCAGGGAAGTCAACACACTGCACTGGATTAGTGCTGCTGAAGGGAGCGGTTTCCTGCACTCCGAAGCAGCTTTCCATCCCTACCGCAGCACAGACTGCCTCAAAATGCAGTAATCTTTCATGGATGAGGCATGTATGTAGCTTCACTAAACAAGCCACATTCTTGTCTGCCTGCCGAGGGCTGCTTTTCTCCTTCCTGGTGGTAGGGTCTGGCTGCAGAGAACATTTCACCAGTGGGATGATAAAGGTGGCTTCAGCAACCACATCAACAATGTAATTCCTAAAATTCCCACTTGGGATACTCAACAAAATGGTTACCGAATGCTGCCTGGAATGACAGGCATGTATTCTTTCCTCCTTTATTGTCCTCTTTTCCTTCTATTTTACTCTGCTACTCTGAATTTCCTTTCCTCATTTTTAAGGGTTTATGGAACATACATTTCTTCTCTTTGAAACAGAGCTGACAAAGCAGGAAAACTGATCAGGAACTTGGTGTGACAACAAAATTGCACTATGTAGCTTCTCTGCATTTTGCCTTGCACAATGTTTCTAGAAGTAGCATTCTTCATTGACCTCCTTCCAGCTCCCTGAAGAACCTCAAAGCCTACTTTGACCCGCGAGTCACAGCTCCCCAACGAATGAGAAGTGCCTGGCATTAAGGTGCTGCTGCTGAATCTATTTTTTTTCCGGTGAAATCTTTTTTTGAAAATTACTTTGAAAAAATCACCAACAGATGGCAAAACGAATCCATTTTTTGCCTCTCAGAAAAAATGGTCCCCGGACAATCAGCCAAATTCTGTTCTGATACACACATAACACATGCTTGTCTCCTGACTTCAACTGGGATTAAGTGGGATGTAAATTTGCACATAGCTGGCTTAAGGCATCTTAGCTGCGTGTCTGTCTGCTACGAGAAAACACTACTAGATTCCTAGAAAAGGTTTACAGTAGAAGAGTGATATACTGTCTTCCAAGTGAGCAAGCGTTACAGCCATCCAACAAGACACAGTTTAATTTTAATAAGCCTGCCTCTGAATGAGAAGCCAGATACAATGATCAGCATAACAGGCTTCCACTATGTAAGCAGTAACCCAGTCATATGTCTTGTTAGAAATACACGCAACATACCAGAAACTCCTGCTGGTGTCTTTATGAATTTTCCATTAAAATGAGCAATCACCGCTTCACATTTTTCTGTTGACTCCATTCTAAGAAAATAAAGAATAATTTACATAAATTAAACACTCATCCAGATTCCCATGTTTGTGATTTTTTTAAGCATATTTATTTCTTCTTGCTTCTCTTTTGTGGCTTGCTTTCCCACGTGTGAGCAACAGAGAGGATGGTTTCTAAGAACACACAATTTCAGAAAGGTAAAACTAAACTCAGTTAACATTTTAAGTGCTCTGAGGCCAAAGTCAGTGCCAAACTGCAAATACAACACCCTTATTTACCTAGAAACTAGGCAGAACATAACTGGGACAGCTACGGTACAAAGTACCTATGCTGTCTTGAAGGAAGCATAAAGACAGATTCACAACTGAATCCCCACCGTGATACACATAGCAAATGTTATTTGTTGGACATACCAGTGTCCATGATACACATAACAAATGTTAAAACCACTTTTGACAGAGGATTCTGAAGTGTCTGTACAGTTTAAAAGTAGTAAACTCAAATATAAACATGCTGACTGCATGACCCAAACTGACTTTGCCGCTTTTAGCTTATACGTATCATCCCAACTAAATCACGTACCTGTCTCGTATTTAATTATCTCCAAGTAACCTTCAAAACAGAAAGCAACAACAGACTAGCTGTGACTGCTACTGAGAGTTTATCCTGAACAGGTTTGTGCGCTTCTGTTGTCAAAACTAGACTTAATAGACTGGATGGACTACTGGTGAGCAAGGGCTAGTCTGGGAGTGGCTCTGTAGGCTGCAGCTACATACTTACACCGCAGTGTAGATGTGTTGGTCCTAACTGCAAGGTTGGACTAAGTTGCAACAGATGAAGGAGACATGCAAGTACAAAACAATTTATTTCAGAAGAAGAATATATTTTGCAGCTGTTTGCAAAATGATATTTGGAGAATGTTGAACAGATACTGCTTTTTATTTGTCATTAAGTTCTGTAATTCAGATCCAGAAATTAGGACAATGGCCCCAGCAGCAAAGAAGCAGTACTACAAATTACTAAGTCTTGGCACCTTCCTAATTCTGATAGCTTTTCTGCACAGGCTGACAAAATATAGTCATAGACAACAAGCAAAATCACCAAAGTGCCAGAACAAAACAAGTTTCCTTCATGGTTTCAAAAGTACCTTTGAGAAAATTTTCAGAAGTTCTGAATTGTTGGATCTGCATTAAAGAAATCCAAATTTTTTTCTCACACATGAAACAAACAATATGATTTAGTTTCAGGCTCATGTCTGGACTTGATAAAATATATTAGCCCTTATTAACCTAATAAAATGCTCCCAAAGGCAAGAAATTAAAATCTCTATTTAATGACTACATAATTCTTGGACAATTTTATCTTTAACTAATATTTACCCAAAAATGCTCCAATACCTACCTTGCAGTAGGGGGGAAATTACAATTAGATATGACAGCAACAGCTTATTCTATGAATTATGTATAATATATGTATGTGAATAAAAAATATGTATATAAATATAGCTTCATGTTCATGTATATACATAAAACACAATGTATAATACAGGACCTATTGAGAAAATACTTAATTTAAAACTAATCCCTTTTAATGTCTTCACTACAAGCGAGGTTTTAGATACACACAAGTCTTCTGGACTTTTACACACAATTCTAAAACTCTTCTGGCTACATTAGAATAAAAGCATTCCTAAAATACCACTGATTCAAGGTACAGTTAGTAAGCAAGTTTAGGGAGAAAAGACTAAATAAATTCATAACGCCTACTGAATTTTAGCTTGGGTGTTACTGGATTCTGCCCTTCAAAGTACCAAAAAATGAAAGCTGCATTTAAGCAACTATCAGTATTTTTCAAAATTAGTAAATATAACTTTTGGATATACATTGCTTTGTGCATCATCCAAAAACACATACACACATTCTGTGTATGCTTGTATGGAGTTCACGCTCAGATACTTCTGTATATGCTTATATGAAAAAATACAAGTGTATGAATAAAATAAAAATGCCCGATTAAATTTACACCAAAAATACTACAAATACGTATTGATTTATTTAAAAGAGCCAGGAAGACATTTTGGTAGAAACCAAACCTGCTGGTTTTGCACTCTTAAATAAAGGAATATCCTCCCATTGTTTCTGATTTGGTGCTTTGTTGTATCTTCTTGACACTGGACAGTCTGCCAAGCAAATAAACTGGGGGGGGGGGGGGGGGTGTTTCAGAGAGGGTGGATGCCCGCAGAGACAAACGGCAACACCAGAAGAAAAAACCACTCAAAAATTTTTTGTTCG
>Ga0181612_152139_pt1 | contig 19378 bp, 7 predicted proteins | sample HoacroProtozoa21_FD_119630 | JGI IMG/M metagenome (GOLD analysis project Ga0181612, IMG submission 119630) | Hoatzin crop microbial communities from Cojedes, Venezuel. Combined Assembly of Gp0051906, Gp0051904, Gp0051908 | reverse complement strand
TTTTGCCTTTTTTTTTTTTAGGATACTTTAGACTTAAAGCGGTTTAGGATGCTGGGTGCTTCAAGAAGAGCATTTGAGCTGGCAAAGTGCTTCTGAGCTGCTAAAGCTTTTTAAAGCTCAGTACTAAAGTGATTTAGTGCTGAACTAAACTTTACAGCAGCTCAAAAAATAGATGGCAACTGGGGTGATGGTATTTGCCATACCACATTGGTCCAGTGAGCTATTTAGTTGGTTTCCTTTCACACATCAATGACCGTGTATTAAATACTCTGGAAAGCTGCAATTTTAAACTTCACTCTAACCTACTTACAGTCTGGCCTTTGGCTGTTGTCTGGTGCACTGGACTAGAGGATATGAAGGTGCAAAGCAGCCAGCAGAGGTCCAGATACACACAATGGAAAAACCAGGAGGTTTTAATCTCTTTATTCTAGTAAATAAAAAATAAAAGCTAATATTAATGCTACAACACTTTGCCTGTCAGATAACTGACAAGCTGTACCACTTTTGCTCTATAGGAACTGGTAGAATGCTTCGATCCCCTGTTTTAATCACATTTGTGAATGCATTTTATTCTGGGGAAGCTGTCCCTGTTTGAGAAAAAGACATACAAGTAAAAGACACTTTTCTTTATCAGGCCTACCTAGAACTTCTACATTTCTACTGTTTTAGTAACACCCCTCACTCCACTCCCCTCACTCCACTCCCCTCTGAAATCACACCCATGACTAAAATTATTTGATACAACTTTTAAGTGTAGAATCATGGAAAACCTAGTAAGAAAAGACTCATGTGTTCTGACCCAAATCCACCACCTCCACATGATATCCCATATACCCTGCCTGTTCTGACTGACATCTATCAACAACCAAGCGGCAGTAGCACCAGTGTCCCTATGGTGTTTTCTTTGTACTCTGTGCAGTTCCCAAAACAAGTCTGGATTTTGTTGGATGTGAAGTATGTTATACTGTCTTTTGACAGGCAGTCTCTCACATGGCCTCCTTTCAGAGCTGAAGCAGAAACTATTTAAGAACTCTCTTAAAATCTTTCTTTTAAAAAGTGAGGTTTTCTTTTAAATGCTGGCATTTTTGGTGAGTGTCGGGTACCATGTACAGCAGCATCCATAGTAGAGTTGATCTGTATTTATTGATGGATTATTATCCACTAGATGACCAAGATTCATAGAGCATCGCTTCAGGCAACATTTGTCGCTTCAGGCAATGTTCATTGCATAACTAACTTATCCTTGCAAAGGTAGCCTAGATGTTCTGTTGGTTTGACATAGAAAAGATACAGTATTAAATAATATAGAATAATAGGACTTGAAAGTTCATTGGTATCTTCTTCCACTAAAGCTGTAGCTTACTGCTTCCACTGACCCAGTTTTTGAATCATCACGAGCCAAAAGGAGCGGGTTGAGTCCTTAATGAGGTTTTCACTGGAGTTGCTCCATGAAGTCGTTCTGTTTTTTTCATTGCTGTACCAGTCAATCCTATCTAACTTAGCTTGGATTTCTTCTCAGATATATAAAAACAACTCCAGTATCTGTGGTAAAAAGATTTTCAGATGTTATTTCCACTGAAATTCTAATCTATTTTCCCTAGCTGAATGTTAGAATATCAGTATGGTGCAAATTTTACTTAAAGGACACATTTTGTGTGTATATGTTATCTGCATTACATTACTAGTTCATTTCCCTGAATTTCCTGTTCAGGGAAGTATTGAATTGATCAGGTAGGATAATTAGTTACCTTAATAACCTATTATAAAGATTTGTATGTAACCCTGTGTCAGGAGGAGATGCTGAACTTGGCTAATCTATGTTATTCCATTTGGAGAAAAATGCCTTTTTTGGTTACTTAGCTGGGGTTCTGACTTGCATGTCAAATTTAGGGTCTTAAGGTTCATACTGTTTTCAGAACAACTTGCATATTAGAAACCAATGTCAGCAACAAAAGATCTCTGAGGGAACAGGGAAAGTATACTCCTGATACATATATTAGCTGCGATTTGACAGTAGCTCCGAATCTTGCGTCAGGGTTCATATAAATTCATACATGCCAGCTGTCCAGTGTTACATTCATATATGGCTCTTCTCTGATCCTATTGCACAAATCCTGGCTGTACAGCACATTACAGGGATGAAGACAAGTTAATCTCTACCTTTAGAGTCTTACCCTTAGCAAACCCTTCTTGGCAGCAGGCAGAACCACTCACCCAGTACTAATTCTGTCTCAATTTATTAGATGAGAAGTGGCAAGACACAAACTTCATGAACCAGAAGCACTGGCAAATCTAATCATGCTATATGCGTTTTCAGAATGTCTATAGCTGTCTGTGTATCTAAATTAATTGCATTGGCAAAATACTGTATTGTCTTATGTATAATATAGGCTTGTTGGAAGACGTATTTTTTTAGCTAAATGGATTCACATTCCATTAACTAATATTGCTTTTACGTACATCAAGCATGGAATTAGCGTTTTTTAAAAGCAATGTTCAGTATACGTTTGAGTGGATCCACAGAGTATTTGGAAGAAGCTGAGTATTGTTTAAAATGCTTAAGTAAATCTGTGTCAGAGAAATCTGTTAAACATATAATATAAACATGTATACATGCTTATGAGTGAAATACATGAAGAAACTCATGCATAGTCTCATTTTCATTCCCACTGGCTCCCTTTCTAGAAAAAGCTCTCCTGATTACTTGAGAAATCAGATGCTGTTTTAAAAAATAGAGAAATATTCCAATATTATTAATACTTTAATGTTATTAACTATAGCATCAAGGGTTCTTGCCCTAAACCTATGCTGAGAGCCATAAAACTAGAGATTGTACTTATTCAAGAACCCACAGTCAGCAAAATAAGTGACTTTTGGATAGCAAGAAAACAATTATACCAACATGAAGTTATACAGGAGCATGAAATATGTCATCTTAATTGGGGTGAGGTACCATCGGAGAGGCTGTAGGGCTAAATTCTAATCCTAGATACGTGGGCACAGACTGCTTGGAGATTGAGATTAGAGTGTAATCCTAAAACTGGGTTGAGAATGATACATTCCCTAAAGAAAGGAAAATAACTATATTTACACTGTGCGTGTCAGCCAGTAGAGTTTGCATTGCATGCCTTTACACTGAAATGAAGACAAGGATGTTTCACCATTTTTGAGCTAGCTAATTGGTAAGATTGCAAGCAGCAAGTCACTTTTTTTTGTTTTGTTTTTTTTTAAACACACTGGTCTCGGGAAGAAATTAAGACCTAGTATTGGCAAATTCAGTCCTTCAGGAACTAAGTTAGGTTCACAATAGGAATTTGTTCATCTTGTTCCCACTGAAACGGCGGGGGGCACGGGGAAACTGCTATTCCAGTGTGCTGCTAAGGCAACAGTCAGCTTAATGCCTTGACTAAAACCAAAGGTGGAGATGCCCTGTGCTGGGCACAAGCACACAGCCAGAGCCCTGAAAGCCTGCTACGTGAAGCAGGCAGATGGTGGAGGAAAAAGAAGCAGTCCTGCTGTTTGATATGGCATTGGAGATGCAGAGATACAGGACAATAAGCAGCTGAGGTGGGAATTGTGCTTAGCGCTTCTGCCTCTCAGCTTGGTGCTGTAACCACGGGGCCGGTTTCTGCAGCACCCTAGTGCTGAGATTATTCATTTGTATTTGTGGCAGCACCCAAAGGCTCCAGCTGGGATCATCCTGAGGGCTTTAACTATGCTTTTTAAAAAACCAAGTAAAATAACTAGTCAAGAACGAATGAAAATAATGGCTGTAGCAGTGCAAGTGTGTGCGTGCACACATATGTGTGTAGCATTGTACACACAGCCTGTATCCTGACAAACTGGTGCACAGAGAAGCTGTTTACAAGGGATGGGTCTCTATTACATCGGTTATATACACAGACATAAAAGCATGATGTAATTTGTTTTCCTTGTGGATTTATTTCATAATTAGGGGTGACATTTGAAACGTTATCCTCGTGGCTTTGATTCTTTTAGAAGCCTAAAGATTGCAAAATGTGTCTTAAGTGGGGTCGGCTAAAGCGAAACTAAACTCAGTATTTTTTACTTTTTAACAATTTTTACTTCTAAAGCATAGGAAAGTTTTTTTCATTTGTTATTTTTAAATGCTGGAAATGGAAGTCTTGGGATGGAAAGCTTTCTGACAATTGGAGAGCAAGGCTGGTATTTCCAAATGAAACGCAGTTGAATTTTAGTGGGATTTGTGTCTTGCTTTAGCACGAAATACTAGTGCAAATGACAACGCTCCCAGTGCCAAAAGAAACCAGGTAGTGGAAAGAGGAACGGGTTTTAGGAAGGCTATTTAAAACTGTTTTTATTTAACAACTCTTTAACTTCACTGGGTGACAGAGTTTGAATCTAGAAAACTTGTACTGAATCCTTGTACCTTTCCTCTTCAGTCAGGATATTAAATATTGCAGCAGCATCCCTCAGTCTCCCTCAAATCCTCTGGTAAAACAGAAACCTGCAGTTGATGTGTTTTATACCACTAAGGTAAAACAAGGTAGTGTGGGTTTTTAACATTGTTTCAGGTTAGCTTGCTTTATTACAAAGCAAAAGACAGCACACACTCATCTTTAAAACATATTTGCAGGTATGTTAAAATACGTAAGTCACAGATATCAGACACTAAAACCACTCTTATTTTCCAAACCCATATATGAAGTCACAAGTTAAATACAAACTTTTTTCCCTTATGAGATTAACATGTGAAATTGCACACCTGATCCTGTAAACAGACTCAGAAATCAGCATCTTGAACAGACTGAACATTTTCAGCTCCAGTTTGCAGGATCAGTAAAATTACTCCAAGTCAGGATTGCTTCTTTCACTCTTTTCCGTATCTGTGGGGCACTGGGGAGATATGGAAATTCACATGTTCTGTGACTGAGGAACTTGAAATTTTAGCTCCGAAGGCAATATAATAGTGCCCAAGCCTTTCTCAGTCTATAGTTAATTCTGCCCACATATTCAGATAATCACAAGGTGTAAGGAACTCTCATCCCATTACAAAATATATCGCACTTTGGTGTTCCTCAAAGCTACAGGCTCTGGAGCTTGTTACAATGGCTACACACAGAAGCAAAATTTAGTTAGGTAAATCTAATGAAGGTACATCAGACTAAAACAACCAAATATGTCTATGTGATGATAGCCTTGATTAATTCTGATTGCATACTGATTTAGGAAATCCACAGCTCCAAGAATTGTCTGCAAAATATTGAGGTTTTTCTATTGTACTTTAAAAAGATAAATTAGTACAAAGATTAAGCTATATGTATTAACAATCGGTTAGCTTTTAAGAATATTTTGTTACAGTTAGACAAGACAGTGAAATATTTGTGCACGTATGTTAAACAACTCAATCTGTATCCACAGTTTTCTAGAAAAATACTGAATATGCAGTGACAAGCCTTCCCAAAGTAAAATCCTCTATTTGTGAACTAGATCCTAAAATGTTTCCAAAATAATCACGTTTATGTCATTAAAAATACAGTGTTTGCACCAGAATATGCAGGATTATTTACTCATAAGAATACATACAGCGGATTGCTGAGAAATCAGAACTTAGTTAATCACATACTTCACTTTTGCTGTATCGCCCCTGCCAATTGGTAACTTTACTCTCTGCAGCCCAGCCCAGCTCTTAAAGAAAAACACTGTGAAGAAGTCTGCTTTGATCTGCGCTGTTTCTATCGTGAAGTAAGTCTTTCATATCAGAATCTGAAAAATCATACACCTCTTGGTATTGCTTAGCAGAAGTTCCATTGCTTAAAAACTAGCACTTTTTATTTTTATTTCAGTATACTTACATCTATTGTGAAGACCTTAGTTTTGGGTAAAATGAAGACACCATGAGCATCCAAGAGTATGTGCCTTCACTATAAGTCCTCCTTTCAAGCTGCCTTAGTAATGTGATTGGCAGCTTTTAAAACATATCAAGATTAACCTGTCAAAAACTGCCTTAACTAACGCTGACTTTACTTTAAATACAAATTGAACTTATCTTGATTAGCCCTCATCCCTGCTTCTAAGCCCTACCCACTCTGACATCACAGGCTCTTCTCCAATACCATGCCCTAACCAGGCTGTGAAAACATAATTACAAGAAGAGCACTACACTGATCTGATAAACCTATTTCACATTTAACCTGCTAAGCTGTTGTTAGCTTTTAAGATGCTTGATGCATTCACTTAAAATCTTCCTGTTCCAACAAGAAATATGAGAGAAGGTTAACAATTGCTTAGATCTTGCACATTGTGTTACCTGTTTATACTGATTTTTAGAAACGGTGTACTTCTGACCGTTGGCAAGCAGTTACCACAGATCCCGGTTATCCCAGAACTGTGTATCTGATTGGATCGGGGGGAACTACAAGATGGAAATCCTGTTAAGCGTATTGTGAGGCTAACACAGGGATCAGATGGTTATACTGCTCAAGCTGGCAATTTACTCTTTAATTCTCACTGTCAGTGAGTTAGCTCTCAGAACGAATGCCTAGTAAATGGCAGATTTTAAAATGTCAGGGAGCGGTTAGTTTCTTCTAATATCCGTGTCCGCTGATGGGACATCAGTGTTGATGTTTGTTAATCCCTTGCTCACCTGCCTAAAGTTGATCAAGTGCTCGCTGCAACGACAAAAAAATTTCCCCTCATCCTCTCTCAGATGCTAACATAGTGCCTAAACCTGGGAAACATGGACCCATTCCTATTGAAAATTGCTCGCAGGGCAAAGGGATGTAATTCTGCTATAGTTCAGTGCATCCTTACAGAAAACAAACGATTTTTCTATAACATAACACAAAATACATATATCGTATCCAAAGTGCGATTTTTTTTTTTTTTTTTGAAGTGCTGTGTGTCTCTAAACATTTTTGTTGTAAAAGCGATCATGGCTATTTTGTTGCTGTCTGGACCTTCTTTATAAAAAAGAAAATTACACCCAGAATCATAGTTAAAAAAAAAAATTCCAATACTAGGTTTAAAAAATAATTTTAGGACTTCCTTTAAAAAAAAAAAAAATCAGATACCAGCTAAAATAAGCTGAGAATAATTTCATTGTGGTTGTCCAAATGTTTGCGTGTGCAGGCAGACAAGGAATCAAAGGAGCATTCTAGGCTCAGAGATAATTTTCAGCTTGTGTTCAGTCCACTGGGTCTGTAACTGCCTACAGAAACCTGTGGCTTGAAATGTAAGGAGTAAATACATTCTTGAAAAAAGTTCCTCTGCTGGGATTTTTCAAGATTGTCTGGGTGAGGCTGAAGCAAATGCTTTGTAAGACATGGGGTTGCCCGAATGAATTAAAAGCAAAATCCTGCATCAGCGTCCATTTTTCATCAGATGTTTTAGTCCATGTGAATCACGTTTCAGGAAAACCACAAAAAATTTGCTACTGGGAAAAATTACTTTGTGAGGCAGAAACAGAACCAGCAATATAATAAGGATATATAATTATTTTTTCCTGTTTTACCTAATGCGGGAAGTGTGGAGAGAGAGAACACTACTCTGCAAGATGCCTGGCATCGAGCCTTTGGTTTCTGGCACAGAGCAGGATTGCTGTGTGCTGCAGTGAAGTACAACAACCACAATTCACAAAGATGCTTTAATGATCACTCTCTGGAGAAGATCTAGTTGTTCTTGACTGTATTTCACAGGCATCAGACAGGGGTGGACTGTGTGTCTCAGCAGTCCTGCTTCTGCTGGTCATCTTCAATAGGAAAAATGGCAAAGCAGCAAAAGAGGGAGAGACATAGGAGACGAGTTATGAATAGAACAAAGTAATGCAGAATATATCGAATTGATCTGTGCCTTGGTCTGCCAGTTAATATCACTGTTAGTTAAGATGGTTTAGGACAGTGTAGTCCCACTTTACCCCCTTTGCAGAGAGGAATCTGAGAGTGGGGAAACACCGATGCTCAGATTCCCCTGGCAGTTCCCACTCAGCGTCTGGTGTATATAGCCTCAGCTACTGACACCAGCTATATACTGACGCGAAAGATGGAGCTGGAGTCAACATGACATTCTGTACGTTCTTACCCAGACCTATTGCCTGGGGATGCAGCAAGCAGTGAAGAAGTCTTCAAGCTAGGATTTGACCCATCCTGTTATAAGATGCCCCAAGAGAGCATCACTTCATCATAGACCACAAGGAACTGGAAGAACATTACCAAAAAACCAACAAGTTTTGGCAGTTTATGTACTATTCTAAAGCTGAATTAAGAATGAGGTGACTCTCTTTCTTAATTCATTTCATAAGAAATGGACACTACTGTCACATCTTTCTCAATTCCTGAAGTACCAGTATGGGTTATCGGTGTGGAATCGGATCCATGCACTAAGGTAGATATAGTCTTACTGTTGTCACTAGATATTTTGTCAGCGCAGATTTGGCTCAGAACTTCCTTTGTTCCCTTTTGACAAAATCAATGACAGACATGGCTCAGCTGGTAGGATTTATGGTCTTCAAATGGAAGGCAAAAAATTGTAGTAGACAATTTTATTACCAGTTCAAGAATTATGTTGTTTACATATGCAATGCAATATTGGAATAGATTTGTGTAAGTAGAGAACCTGCTAAACTAGAGTCTAAGCAGGTTTTAATCCACTGTTTCTCAACACTATTATAAGCGAGAAATCTGTGAAAGAGTGATAATCCTTACTTCTTCTTCTTATGAAGTTCATCAAAGCAAGATACACTTCAATGGAGATTTATTTCTGTATAATGTAATTAACTGGACTAATACAGAACTTGGTAAATGGCTTATTTATCACAGATCACCCTGTCTTTTTCCAAAATGAAATCTGTGTTCAGACATATCAAATTCTTTAGCTAAACCTTGCTTCCTTCCATGTTTCCCTCAAATGGTCTAAACTAGAAGAGTAGTATGCCCACAACTGTCAGCATAGGTAAGGCAAGTGTGGTCTGATGGATGGGTTAGGAAGTCTGGGACCGGTAGGCTGGGAATCGCAAGAATGAGCTTGAGCAAGAAGTGGTATTCTAGAATCCTGGGATTAGAAACCAGACTCTACAGTGACACAACTGGCTTGGAAACACACGGGATCTTGCCTTTAGGTCCACTCACAAGAAACTGAAAAATAGCCAGAGAAGGGAACGGGCAAAGCTGTGTGTCAGTGTTACTGTAATCGTCTGATGTCCTGGGTATGCAGAATGCCCTTTAAGCTATAGCACTCCTTGGGAGCTGAGGTTTTTTTTCTGATCCTCAGCCATTTGGTTGGTTGCAGGGTAGGTGCTCTAGTTCTGTCCTGAGTTGCAGGACACTCTGAAGAGGGAAGTGCCCAACTTTGGTGTTCACCTGTGGCTAAATACATATTGACAAAATCAGCAAATACTCACTGGAAAGGTAACAGGTTGCAAAACAATTGGCTGTTCAATGGAAAAGCATTACATTTACCACAGCTCCTGAGAGAAGTTTGTAGAGACTAGGTGGATTACATAGCTGTCTCATTCCCAGTGGAAATCTCGGAATTAATCAGAGAGAACTGGACCCAAACAGGGACAGAACTGAAGCTACTGAATTTTGCTTAGCGTGGCTGATGTCAATTCCAAAAGCCAATGAGTGAATCTAAGTCATGAAATACAGCTAACTGTTAAGTTCCTTTAAAAATTAAATTGGCCAAATGTTGTATGTTGAAAGAAGGCTGGATTTTATGTGTCCCTGGATCAAAATGTTTGGAAAGGTCTGGATTTAAAACTATACAAGTTGAGTTTTCAAAGACCTGTTTTTTTGTTTGGCTAACATAGTGTCAAACAGGACTGAAATGTTTTGGTCAAAACTTTCAAGCTGGCTACATGCTGAAAGAGCAAATCAGTTGATGAAATGATATTACCATTTCCACACGCGCACACCAGGGGTAATGGAAGTTGCACTCTGCCGTGTTTGCGTCGTCTGTGGAATTTCACTCTTCACTCTAGACATGCCTTTTTACATTGGAGTAATAATTAACAAAGCAAATGACAACACACATGCTTATTGTGTTTAATTAAACCATTTTATTGCAGACAGGTTTTCATATTTACTTGTTTGGTGATTTTTTCATTAGCCTGTGTATAGATTTAGAGTATTTTTGGATGTGGAAAGGCAAGTTAACACTGCATTGGTATCACATGCAAAAGGAAAACTCTTGAGTAAATACTCATATTTTAGCTAACTTTTGAAATAACAATTAGAAATACAGGGATTCAGATGCTGTCATTTAGGATGACCCTAAAAGTGCTTTACAGCTAGCTCGTGTCAGCATAAACTTGCTCTCTCTGGCAACACATATTCAGGTTGGAGTTCCACAGAATGCAGTTGTTGAACTATCCAGATCCATTGTACCAGATGGTACCGTATGGAAGTAACACTGATCCTTTGACTCTGTTGATTTCTAATTAGGTTTCTAGCAATTAATATAGTTTGCAGGCCTTGCATGAACTCTGCAGATTACCCATTCATGTAAATGATTAACTGAAAGGGGATTAATCCTGGCATAAGTTCAACCAAAAAGAATTTTCCAGCCTGAAAATCTTCTCCATCAGACTAGTATATTGTAATAGAGAATGAAATGTTGTTTGTATTTGTGTAGTTCCATTTAAAAAAGAGTAACTCAATATCAGAGTGTTAAAAATATTTACATTGTGGATATACATATACATTTTCTGGGACAGATCTTTTAGTCATGCTTTTTATGGAAATCAAAATGCATATTCAATATGAGACAGTAGTTGGAAAAATCTACTTATCATTGCTATTGTTTTAGAGTAGGTAAGGTAAACTCTGGCTTTGAAGAAAATAATGTGTTTTAGAAATCCGCAGTTCGTGTTTAGCAGCTCATGCTGGTATATGCAAGGTTGAAATTCTTACATCTATAATAAATCAGTGGCAGCAGGGGCCGTCACACACACCTGTGCTCATGACCAGTTCATCCAGCACATGCACTTGCAAGGCTGTCCTGTAAAGCGTGCAGCCTCTTCGGGTCAGGCAGAGCCCACCTTTGTAGGCTAGCACCAGAGTTTCATAACTTTACTTTTTGTTGTGTTTTAAAATGTAAAAGCACAGTAAAATGTCAAAATCTTACTCAGCCTTTCCGCCCATGAAAAGTCTCACTGGGTTTAGGGGATTGTTTAAGGTTGCTCAGAGGCATATGTGTTTGTGAACCCAAGGTTTTAGCTGGTTTTGTATGTTCTCAATGGCTCTTCAAACCCCTCCTGTGATCACTCTGTGGTTGTACATAAATACAGAACAATGGGCTTGGATTTAATTTTCATAACCCAGTGAAACATATTTTAAACAGCTGCCTCAGGAACTACTGTAAAAAAATCAGAAGGTCGAATATTTATTTTGTGGGAAATGGTGAGGATACTCAGATACTTTGAACCAAACTGAATCCTAAGGCGTGCACACTGATCTCGGTGTAGGGAAGTCTGGAATGAGTTTTCTCCAGAGCAGTGTCAGTGCTGCTCAATATTTCTGAGAGTAGAAGAATACATGGAAAAAGTGTTTATCCAGATGGCAGCACACTGCCGAGCTCTACCTGGAAGCCCAAGCTATGTCTCCTAACCCAGGTTCTGCAGAGCACTTCCCGCTAGTGAGTGCAGCTGCATCTATTCCTTCATCCTCTGGGAACGGTCCTTCCAGCCCAGCGTGTGGGTGTGCGTCTCTGCTGAAGGTTTTTGTCTGGCCCTGAAGCTGATCCCTGCTGCTCTGTGAGTTTCCTGGATGTAAAGGGAGTCAACACCAAATTAGTGGTTGACGCAGATATTTTGGCGCTAGCAACACACCATCAGTGTCAGCTGAAGGCTCCTCAGCTGCGTAGGCAAGACTGAAGTTTGCTGCCTCCGTTATCAGGGCTCAGAACTGGGTCAAATTCAGAGGACGAAGGGAAGGACCAGAGCAGGAGAGAGAGGATGGAGAAAGCTGTGAAGGGCATGGTTTGGTGTACACGGCTGGGAAAGATGAGGGCAGTGAACCTGATGCTGGAGCAGGCCACTCTTCCCGTACCCTCATTCAGTGCAGCTCCTGGCACATGTATTCTGAGTTGGCACAGCCCAAGGGCAGCTCGCCTGGCACTGGCAAAGTCAGAAATGGGGCAATAAACATTTTTCCACCCCCAGCAATTTCTTAGCCCATGCAACTGCCCACTTCACCTAGGCAGCCTGCAACAAACCGAGCCAAGCAAGAGAAGCCCATGGAGGCTGCTGCAGGTGGTGACAGACATGCAGAAAGGGGAGAGTCATGCAGAGCAGCAGACAAGTGTGCTAAGGAAAGGGAGAAAGAATAACGCGGCAGTGACTCAGTCTCCTCCCACAGAGAGGAGAACAGCGGCTTCACTGGGTGTGAGCAAAGTTGGGGAAGGGAACTGCCTCAGAAGCAAACAAGGGTCACTGTGTTACTTCATGCTACAGGAATCAGAATATCGCAAATACCTAGCAGATAAATATCCAAAATCATTAAATTCTATAGAAGTATTTGGCCAAGTGCCTCCCTGGTATAACTGCAATGATTGTACGACAGCAAGGATGGGTTTAGTCCAGTGTGTTTAGATACTGTATTATTGTAACCAGATGCTTGGGGGTTTGTTTTTCTTTCATGGATAATAAAGGCCATCCAAAACAGGGTTGCTACTTGCTTTGGTTTCATTGAAAGAGACACTATTAAAGGGAGAGGAAATCCCCAAAATGATACTCAGTGATTAAGTACATAGAATATAGGATTTCAGTGTTTGCAAATCCTTTTTTTCAAATGAACTTGTAGCACTAATCCTCTAATGGCATTATTTCTTTGGAATATATGCCGGATTAAGGAGTCACAATCAGGCAAAGTACAAAAATCCACATTAATCTCTCACCAGTGGATGCTGTGTGGGATGCAACTTTAACCGTTTTGTTCCAAAATTGGTTCTGTTCCTAACCTTGCCCCAGGTCTGCACAGTGGGAAGACCAGATATAAACGAGTGTGACACTGAGCACTCGGCAGATGGTCACAAACCATTTAACTGGATAGAAAGCGGAAGGCGTTTATTATTTTTAAACTCCAAAAGCTAAGCTTGCCCTGTGCTGTTGATGACATACTGCGAGAAGCAGAAGCAGAGGTCCACGAGGCAGGAGCAGGACACGTGTTCAGAAGTATGCCATGGAGGAGACGGCAGCTGATGCAGCAAGACCCAGTCTAGCGTTTAACAGGAGCACGGCTGGGCTGGCTGTTGTGATATATTGTGTGTTCACGGCACAGCCGAGGCTGTTGCAAAGCAGTGCTCATGTTCTCAGCCCAGTGTAGCTGCCTTACTCTGGTCATCCTGCTTTGCTTTGGGATAACCTTGCTGTCCCCTTCTTCCCACATAGCTGCTGTAAAGAAAAGTAAGGATTTGCTTTCTAGGAAGAGGAAACCATGTCACTGCAAAACTGCATTTCCCTTCTGGCCAGATTTCAGGGATGCTGTCATGGTGCCATGAGGTATTTTCATTATCATTCAACAGCCTGAAGTGGGGAAAGGATTTCTGAATGGGTAACACATCATCTAACACACTGATGTCAGAGCATTCGAGTTAGCCCAGCCTAACCACTGTCATCAGTGCTTAATCCGCTTAAGGATTTCCCCAGTTCCAGGGAGCGGAGATTATCAGATATTCCCATTCCACCTTCTTATTGAACTGCAGCAGGCGTCGAGTGTCTTGGGCCAGCAGAGCCGGGCACATGTTCATGGACGTCGGTTGCCTTGTCTCTGCTTCATCCCTGGCCGCTCCGTTGTTAAGCCCAAGTAAAGTGGAAAAGAGCTGTTGAATTGCAGGAGTTCCTTACCAACGGAAATGCTTGGGGTTTTCGACCGTCCGTGTAGCTGAGATGCCTGAACATGTGGAGTGAATTAGCACACAGGGAGGTGATCTTTCCCAGGGGATACAGGTCTGTAGTGAGGTGCTAGCTGCAGAAATGGGGACAGGATGGCCACTCTCGGTGTCAGATGATAACCCTAAAACCAACTTGGGAGAGCCTTTCTGTTTGGGAATAGAAGTGTGACCTCCATTCCTACAGGGAAAGATGGTTCATCACAGAGGTTTTGTGCATTTTTTCCTACTGTAAATGCTTCCCAGTGTGGCACTTCTCATGGACGTGAGGGTTTTCTTGATGTTCACTTGAAGTTTTTCTTCTCTTAATCTTATCCTGTTGGCTCTTAGCGTCACCGTCTGCCTCATTCCACCCTGAATCATTTGTGTGTTGACACACTGAGTCAAGCCTGTCCTCACGGCTGGTGTCTGCTCAGCTGCTTTCAAAGGAATTGTTAGTTTTATTGACCAGCTTTATCATTCCCCACCAGCAGCACTCCAGCTCGCGTATGTCTTTAGTGTATACATATCGGTGGACGTTCCCTTGTATTTAAGGAGATATAAATTATATTGCAACGGGTGCAGACGAAGGTGAGCAGGAAATGAGAAGGGAAATGGAGAGTCTGCCACATGAGGGGAGGCAAGAAGAGATTGGTTGGTTTAGCCTACGAAAGTAAAGACCTCATAGATTAAAGAGAATCATCAAAGCTAAAGAGATGGCCATGAGTACGTTTAAGCTAGAAAGTGTAACATTCGCTGTCATGGCAATCAGATTCTAGGGCAAACAGACAGACAAAAAAAGGTATGGTGAAGTTTGGTGTATATATACCGTGTATCAAATGATTGCATTGTAATATATCATGCAGTTGCCTACAGGCATGTTGTACCGGGTGATGCCGTAAGACCTCTCCTCTCGGATCTCCCGTTGCCCTAAAATGAGCAGGAGTGCGTTAGTCCTCTGTATTCCTTCCTCCTACTGAACTGTGCGATATCCAGCTGACAGCACGGCTTGGCTCGGCCTCCAGCAGTATTTCAGACCAGTATGGACAAAAGGGGTGGGCAAACAAAGAGCTTTTCTTCAGGTAGTCTTGTAACCCGATCTACGAGTGACTCAGCCTCTGCTAATGCCAGCTGTTGGAGGGATATGCAGGGGTTGGTGTTCGGTGTCCAAGTCTCTGCTGCCACTTCCTGATTTCTGCCTTGTGAGCGATCAAAGCTGGGACAAGATCAGAGCATTTAAATGGACTTCTCAACCCCCCCACAGAAGGGAGAGGCTGGGGACAGCAGGCTGACGTCGGGAGATGGTGCAGAGGAATAGGGGCATCGGGAAGGAGCCCACAAACCGCTTGCGCCGAGCTGCTGCTGTCAAACTGATGAAGACAGAAATTCTTCAAAGCAAAATTCGTGGAAAGTCCTATTAGGGAAAGAAGTGAGGTTTTGTTTGCATGTCATGTCTCACTTCTCCTGAACGTGCTGTAAGAGGTGAAACAGATCCTCAAGTGTACCAATGGAAGAGACAGGTACGTTTCTTTGTCTGTTTAAAAGAATACCATTCCACAGCATGAAAGCACAGCCAGGGTAACCAGCACTGCTTTGCAGCTCAGTAAATGTGGAGGTACAGCTATGTACATTGCTTTGTATAATTTTTGTACTTTACTCATAAGGAATACAACTGTGACAGGCTATAAGGAGCGAGACTAAACAATGCATCAGCTTTTCATAGTTGTAAGTGCTCTGCCCTTGAACACTTGCATCATGGCAGAAAACTTCCAACACAATAAGATAATTTGCATACATCTATATAGATACATCAGTATTTATACCCACATTTTTATATATACATACACACAAGCAAAAGGAAAAGTATATGTATATTAAAACTACATTTGCTTTATTTTGAGATTTTCCCCTTGACCTGACTTGTGCTATAATAACGTAAAAACTGTCATAGGTTATTGACACTTCTTTACAGGTTTCTCTTTTTTGGAAAGTTGCTGCCAGTGACATTATATATAATAGACAGTTATTAAAATGATCGAGTTCATGTGCTCTACAGATGATGCAGAGTTGTGGAATGAGTTCCGGGGGGGTCTGTACTGGGGAAGGGGGAATCTGTGAGTGCACAGAAACCCATTCATGAGCTCTGGTGGATTACAGGGTCGAGGTCTGAGCACGGGACATTCCCCCTGTAGCCAACAGCACACGGTAGGGCTTGATACATGCCTTTTCCACATAGTCCTCACAAAGCAGAAGTCAGTGAACGTCTGTGTAGTTTTTATGACTGATTGCACAGTTGAAAGCAAGTGTGTGCAGGAGAATGCTGGAATTAAAACTAAGGAAAGAGCATTAAATTAATGTTTAGAGAAAAACAAAGCAGCTTCAGAGTCACCAGATGATGCTATAGCTTGTGTACTGTAAACAGAAATAAGGAAAGAATGTCTATATTATAAAGTCAGACTTGACTTTACCTTTGAATTAGCCACTGAAGCTGAGGTCACTCTAGTACAGAACTGTTCCAAACAAGCTATCTGGGGGGCTTGTTTTCTTCCAGCAGTGGAACACTCCCAGTGTTCATACTACGATATCTGGTTGTTTTCTACACTATCACTTCAGCTTTGCTCTAAGGTTAATGGGTTTTTGTTTGCATGTTCCACCCTGAGCTTGGGAGCGTGTGACATTGTTCAGGCAAGGATGTCCTTGTACTCCCTGTTGCACACCTCCTCCTCCTTCTCCTCCACATTCCTGACCGCCAGGCTGGCCTTTTGCATGTAGAATCACTTTGCTGTCAAGCTTAACCTGGTTTCCCCGGAGCACGGGGACATCTCAGCCTGCTGCTTTATTTTGGCCACAAGACTATGAACTGAACCTGGGGAGTAAATGATGGGGAAGCAGCAGGTTAGCCCTTCCGCGCTCAGAGGCCAGGTAGGGTGGGCCTAGGAGCAGCCTGCATTAACAAGGCGGCAGAGAATGATACTTGTACCACTGAGAACTGGGACCACTGAGTCTGCTGTGCAAATACCAAGCATTGCCAGCTCCTTCTGAAGGTGCAGAAGTGAGTTCAGGGTCTGGTCCACAAAACAGTGCTTGTCTGATATTAGTGTGGAGGGAATGGTAGGAAATACTCAGTGCATCTGCTGTTATGAAAGAGTGCAGGCAAGAGTAAATGTTACTAAAACGAATTCCTTCTATGTCTACTGATCCCCTGAAAGGTGACATTCAGAGCTGCCATGATAAGCATGAAGAGGACATCCCGAAGAGTTCCCCATTTGACTTTGTTATAAAACAGTTCAAAGGGAAGAGGTCCTCTCCTGGAAGAAGTAAAGATCAGCCTTCAGCCATCAAAAAAATCTTCAGGGGCTTTGACTTTGGGAAATCTGAAGGCAAGGACAGAAAGGAAATTGAAGAAACAGAAATAAACATAGAAATAAACAACTCTGGAGCTGATGATCAACGTGAGAAGCAAGATCCCGCTGTAGAAGGTAATGCTGGCACAATAATGAAATACGTGTGCATGTGTGTGTATTTTAACTTCATAGAAAATCAGTTGGTTTTATTGCTAGCCAAAATGCTGTATTTTGCTGCCGATAGTTTATCCTTTAGCCAGGGTTCGCTTCTGATTGGAACATTATGAGGGATAGGTGCCAAGCAAGGAGTGGAATCCACGTTGCAGAGGAGGGATAGAGCTTTTGTGTGACCTCTCTCTTGATCTCCAATGTGAGAGGTCAGTGCTGGAGTCAGCTCAGTTGCAGAACTTATTTGGTTTCAAAGCCAAGCTTTGAGCAGTAGCTTGGCTTGTTGTATCAAAGATTGGTCTCTGTCCGCCCTGCTGCTAAAACACGCTGAAGACAAGAGCAGAGGTTTCCCACCACTTGACACTGGTGAGGGGGAGGGGAAGGGAATGGAGATTCATCGTGTATGTTATTTTGAGCACCTAAGCATACTCTTTACATCCACACCAGAGAATATGAGGCTATTTTTAAAAAGGAGATGGAAGGTGAGGCTTAGAACCCCATCCTTTGTCCTAAGAGTTTTGGGTAGGTTTGGGGAAACGAGTGAGGGAACAGCTACTGTGGGCGGGATTGCTATTTTCTGTGGGTTTTGGCCGCTTTTTTTCCAGTTAGAGGCATTAGATGAAATTACTGATATGTTAAGGGGTTTAGCAATGAATGTAAATGCAATTTTCCTCGCTGTACAGACTGCATGGAAGAAGAAGGTAAGTGGGGGTTGCTTTGCCAAACAAGAACAGCAGGAACTGCCTTACACGGACAATGCACGAAAATGAGCACAGGCTGTCGTGAAGGAAGCAGCAGGTTCGCCACACAGTCGCAGGGCCGCTTGGGGCTAACTGATAAATACAGGCTGTATTGTGGCAGCATGGCTACAGGGCAGGCGCGCAGAGGTGGCTATATGACCTGGGCATCCAGAATAGCTGCAGTTCAGAATTTTGCATGAATTTCATGCCCTTGAACTGGTGGTGCAAGCATCTGAAGTCACTGGCGTAAGGTAGCATGGAGAAGTGCAGCAGTCTGCATCAGGAGCTTTGTGGTGATCTGATCCGTAGTGAACTTACCACTGACCTTACTGGTCCACATTGATCACAGATAGAGCCCACTTTACTGGCAAATTTAGTTTATGTCCAGAAGTCCGCACTTGAGAGCCACTGACAGGTTTTACACGTTGTGTTAGTAGCAGAGGTAACCAGGGCCCTATTTCTTTGTTACTCAGATGGACTTTCACATCTCATTTCTGAAGCAGAATCACCACCTGGTGAGCAGAGATTTAACCATTTCATGCAGAAACTGGGAAAGAAATCCAACAGCAAGAATCTGGATCTAAATAATTGTGCATTAAATGCAGCAGATGTAACAGAGCTGGGTAAATACATATTTTTATTCAACTAGTCACTGCGTACATTTCTTTAATTCTTATTTGCCTATTCAATTACTGACCCTCCTCTTTTCCCTTCGCTTCCCTTTCTTTTATACAGACGTGGCTTTATTTAAAATTTCATCTGGTGGTCCCAGGTCCCTGAGAATATTAATTAATAAATTATATAAATTATGTAATATATAAAAATATAAATATCATACAGGTCTGCAAAGCAGATGAATGTCCTTACACTCAAACTACAGATAAACTGAGGTACAAATTGCCATTGTCATGGCTTTATAATGCTGTATTGATTGTAGATAGCATTTCTGTATTAAGATGTGTTGACATCCAGTGTGTGCAGATAACATGCAAACGGCATATGCTTTTTCTTTTCTTTATTTTTACAGCTTCTTTACTGCCATTTCTGCCACAGCTGGAAGTGATCAGCCTGTCCTGGAATGGTTGTGTTGGTGGGACTTTGAAAGCTCTCACTGTTCATCTTCATCATGTGAACCTGTTAAAAGTCCTTCGACTTAGCAACTGCAGGCTGACAGCTGAGGATGTCACCTCCTTAGGTACAGGATTTCATTTACATTTACTTCCAGACAGCTTGGGTCTAATGTAATCCTTCTCATCTCTTCCTACATCCTACTCCTGCTGCTTC
>Ga0181612_105749_pt1 | contig 19384 bp, 9 predicted proteins | sample HoacroProtozoa21_FD_119630 | JGI IMG/M metagenome (GOLD analysis project Ga0181612, IMG submission 119630) | Hoatzin crop microbial communities from Cojedes, Venezuel. Combined Assembly of Gp0051906, Gp0051904, Gp0051908 | reverse complement strand
TTTCCTTGATTATGAAAGGGTGCCATGAAATAATTTAATTTCTCCACCATCTGTAGAGTACACAGAGATTTTGGGTCTTAGAGTAGTCCCAATTCAGAGTGCAAAGCTTCTTGGTATTAATTTCAATGTATGAGAAGCTTGCCACCATAAGCAATAGCAGTCAGTGACTTTCCCATTCAAGAATTTTTGTCTAAAAGTGAAAGCCAAAGTCTTATCCCATTCTCCCCTACAATACATGTACTGTATCATTCTGCTTTAAAAAATGAAGAGGTACCAGCAATGTTGTGGTTGCTCATCAAATGTCCCAATATTTAGGTAAATACCATGATACTCCCAGAAATTTTTACCATTGAAGAAAGCTAGAGGGTGATAGTATGTTATATCTTTTGTCTAATCCGTGGAGCACTAGGGGTATCTTCTCTTAAACAGAACTCCCTCATCTCTCTGTAAGAGGGAAAGAACTACCACAACACACAGTGAAATGGAAGAAAGGATGGGTGCTTTGGAAGAGAGAGAAAAACAAAGCCCCAAAGTCTAGAAGCTGAGACTCTGTCCCTGCTTGGATGCCTGACACGAGAGCACCTGCTTGTTAAAGCAAACCTTAGTGGCAAATTATTTTATTAGGCGCAATAATACTTATTATTTCTATAGCATCTGTCATTTAAGAGCTTCACAGATCCTTCACAGAAAAAACTTTCTATTTTGCTATCAGATATGTGTCTTCCTAAGCTACACTGAATTTACGGACTCAGCTCACACCATGACAGAGCAGAAATAGGGAAACCAGATCTCCTAGATGGAAGGAATTTTTCCAGCATGATATTCTTCTGGATATCCTAGCCTTCTTTCCTGAACCTCAGTCACAACAATGCATAATGCCAGAACTGATCTTGAAAGCCTTTCCATCTGAATTGGAAGTAAAAAAGAATCTCGGGGTGCTACCACTTTGCTAGAAATGGGGCAAATCAGAGACATTTTCCATTATAGAAAATAATTAGAGTCTATCAGATTGGCCTGAGGCCTCGGATTCAAACCCTTACTCATGTAAAAGACTCTCGCTGAGGTATTCTTCTTCCTGCCAAGGAGAGCAGTTTGTGCCCTTACTTCTCATCCAGCCGGTCCCCAGCCATACATCCCAGGCTCTGAACAGCAGTGCCAATCACCAGCCTCAGCTCTCCCATTCAAACAATAAAGTCACAGGCCTCTTGGATCAGGGAACAACCCCTATGGCTGGAGCTGACAACCTTGGAATCGTCATTCTCCCAGCAATAAATGAGTTATGCAAGTACATAAATTTCAATTACTCACTGCCTTGGAAAGGGATTTCTGGATTGTATTATTTGCAGTTATATCCTTGGCAGCGGGGCCACCCAGGCATTTTTCAAACGAGTGACACCTGGGTTGTGGCATTCACTTGAACAAGCTGGTTTATGCTTGCAACCCTTAACTGTCCCACAGAAATATGTTTCACAGATGGGATGGTCATTGAAACAAACTGGGAAGTGAACACAATGATGGCAGTTTTATGCATTGGCAACTTGTCTGTTTTAATTTTAGACTTTCTTGATGGCTGTGCTGTGCTGGCCCTTGACAGCCATGGCCCCCAGATATTGCAGAACAGGATTTTTTCATTTTTACCATTTATACTTATTATATCATAGCCTTCTACAAAGCAACGCGTTTGCTGCTGGTACTTATGGAGAAAAATTATGACAACAAGCCTAATTGTCGATTTGCACCCATGGACTCAAATCTGCCTTAGTATATTGTCATTGTCCGCATTATGCCTGTCCTGGTGCAAACATACAAAGGGCTGTCCGTGTTGAGTGGAACAGAGTATGGCAACATGCCCCAAAGACACACAGAGACTCCCAAGCTTTAGGGTGCCCTACCCTCCTGACCTGAGCACCTCACACTCTGAGGAGACAGTGCCTTCCTGAGGGTCATGGGGAGCACACCAGCCTCTAGCGATTGTCCAGGTCTCTTGAGAAGTCACATGAACAGTCAAGAGAAAAGTTGTAAGTGAAAGTGGATACAGGGAGCATGCCTAAATTTGTTTATGTGCAGTTCCGGGTCAGGTCAGCTTGGGCCCAAAAATGAAGTGAAGGCAAGTTCAGGATCTCCCCAGAACTTTCCAGTTTCAGGAGCGTAGGACTTGGTGGATCCTCAAAGAGAAAAATTAGCACTGGATGTGGGACACCAAGTGCTTGTGGGGATTCAGTCTGCTCACCATCTATCCCAAAACCCAAGAATACTAATTAAAGCCTCAGCGAGACAATTGGACTCCAGTAAATGAAGTTACAGTAGCCAGAGAATTTTGAAACCAAGGAGGCTGTGGATCCCTTCTCAAAGGAATGAGCAGAGAGGAAAGTGTGAAGAAAAAAGCAAAGTGAAAGGACCACAGCAATGTGCATGGAGGACCTCGAAGTGTGTGTGTGTGTATATATATATAGTATTTTGAATATATTTGGATGACAAAATATATTGAACAAATGCAGTTTGGTTTTGATTATTGAACATTTCTTTTATGTTGCCAAGTATAATGGAAGCTTTCTTCCTGTGTGAGTAGGGAATACAGGGATGGGTCTTAGTCAAGGTAAGCATTATAAACAGTTAAACAAAAAGGTGGAAAAGACCAGCATTCTGAAATAAAAATATTTTGCTTTCGCTGAATGACTTTAAAACATGGCCAGAAAGTAGATCCTAGCCTCTTTCCACCTGATGTCATAGTTTCCCATTTTTACTGTCCATGATAATCATATAAACCTTATACTGAGGTGAGAAAAGGCTCACAGAAATGCTCAACAAGTTCCTAAAGCCTCTTCTCCAAGGAATATTTCTCCAAGTGATACTGCTGCATTCACGCCATCCCCATTCGCAGACATGGATACAGCTACCTGGGAGGGGTGGGTAAGGAAAAGGCTAGTCTGCACAGCTGATGTTTCCAGGAGATTTACCAGTCTTGCAATTGAAGTTAAAAAATTTGTATCGTACAAGCGAGGAGATCAGTCAAATAGAGTGCAGTGCATTATGGATCTCTAAAGAAGAAGCAGGCGTGCTGGTCCACGTTATGCCTTGTCCATCACCTGTGCAGTCCCTGTCTGCCTGCCAGATCTCACCCATCACTCTGCCTAGTGTTTGCTAGCTCAGCACTGCAAAGCAGGCAGCAAGGGGAGAAAGAAGTATAGCTAAGGACGCAGTAGACTAGACAGTGCCGCATTTGAGCCTTGAAGTTCAGCAATACTCAGGGAGACTACAGCATTCCTTGTGACAGGAGGAAGCCTGCAGGCTTTTTACAACAGTTGCTTCAGCCAGACCAAGTCCAGAGGACAGGAAAAATGGTATGAAGTGACTTTCCCACCACCCCCAGCCAAGCTTAAAAATCTGTTAAAATGGGAATTGAGTCCTGAGCCTTTAGACAGAAACCTCTTTGAGCTGAGAGCAAACCAGAAGCAGTTCTAGGGTTGTCTCTCTTTTTAGTTTGGATGTGTTACTAACACAGTATAACGCTACAGTCAGCTACACATCATCCCAACTGTAAAAAATAAAAAGAGCTGTTGAATGTCAAGTGATGAAGCACTAAGTGTCACAACTTCAAAAGTCCTGTTTTTCTGGCAATATTTACTTATTCACATGACACATTAACATATGTAATAAGTACATAAAAGAACAAATGTCATATGGAGAAGTCAATGTGTACCCATAATGCAGTGAACATATCAGAAAAACCTTAGATTGTTTTAATTTCTTGACTCGTATACCTGAAACACAAACCCTATGGTGCAATAGCGCTTTTTTCTTCTGTGACTGTACAGCACCACACTCTATCAGGGTTCATGTCTATTGTTCCTCTTTTCTGCCTCAACACCCCTAGAGATGAGTTTCCTCTTCACTGAATTTCTTCTAGAGTTTATAAAAAAAAAATAAATAAGACTGAGCTATAAAGAAGGGCTGTTCTCTAGGAAGTTTTTTTGAGCATCTTTAGCTCTAACTTTGCCAGCAAAGGCTCATCCCATCAGTCCTTAACTCGTACAAGCAGTGCATGTTCTTAAGCCATGAGGCTGCCATAGGATTATTGTGTAAGATTATGACCACATCTTGAAAGTTCATTTTGTCTCATCTTTTCAACCAGCATACACTTAGCTGCTTTGCTTACTTCCAGATTATGTCTAATGTCCATTGCATGTGTCATATGGCAAACATCAGCCAGTTCTGTGAAAGCTGTTTCTAAATGCATTTGGTTAGATTTTTTTTTGAGGCAAGTTAATTTCCACTGCCAAATTTAAAGAATAGACAGCCTGACATGTATGCAGCATTTCAGCTTCACGGTCAATGGTCTTCATTCATTATTTGGGTGTGAAAATAAAGTGTGAGAAGGGAAATGCTGCTACAGCCTTCCCTACATCTGATACTAGCAATCAGTTCCTCCAATGAGAATATTATGGGTTTGGTACATATGCAAAGAAAATAGACACACAAAGGCAAATGACAAAAATGTATGAGCCAGATTAAAAAAAAGGAAAAAAAAAAACACATTATATTTTAGGCTGGTACATCCTAGACCTAAACTGTTTTCTCCAAAAGAATAAGGGTTGTATTGATATTCAACTACTAAGACAGAACAGATACATGTTGCCATTTTAGACTTCTAAAGAGTGTGGAAATCTGTGGCTAAATAAATCTCCCAATTTTTAAACTGGAAGAACAGTAGCAAAGATGCTGACTATGTGCTATTCATTAAACTAATATATTTGACAGCTGAACTGAGACTCTCACTGTTGCCTTCAAACTTGAACTTCGACTTGACCTAATCCTATATCAAATGATAACAGTTCACCATCTGTCCTTGGTCAGCCCAATGGAAGACTTCAAAGGATAGATTTAATAGCATATAGTTTGGCCTTGACATACAAACTGTATCTGTTCTTACTTAAGGAACAATAAAACCTTTTTTTTCTTTTCTTTTTTTTTTCTTTTTTTTTTCTTTTTTTTTTTCTTTTTTTTTTTTCTTTTTTTTTAACAGATGGAGGGCTGGTGTCTTATTCCATTCTGTCACCCCATCTGGACGCCTTAAATGTGATACTAAGGGAAGCATGAGGTGTGCCCACCAAAAGCTCAGTTCAAGTTGAGATACAGTGAGAAAGGAAAAAAAATAGACTGATACCTATCTTGCGTCACGGCAAATTAAAGGCATTTAAGGCTGCCATAGGGGAATGTGCAGAAGAAACCAGCACTGACTTCTGAAATAACGATGGCAGAACATAACAATGCAGCAGGGGAGTGTACTGCAAGCTCTGAAAGAAGTACAGATGCTTCATCAGTGACACCTAATTGAAAATAAATATTTTTGTCAGTCAGTTTACGTGGCACTTTGCAAAGCAGCAAACCGCAAGTCTAAACATCACAGGAATCACTTTCTGCTTTCTCCTGAGATCTCACCTGGCTGAGTTTACCGCAGGAAAAATTCAGAGAATGTGTTTCACTGCAAAATTAACTATTTTGCTCTTCTCTGAATGAGCTTTTCATTATAATCAAGAGTTCAAAAGTTTTTTTGCAAAACCCACCAATATTTTAATACAGCAATGGTACTTTTTTAACTCAAAGTAGTAGATTCAGTTAACATCTTTTAAGGGATGAAGGACCACTAAAATCATTCAGTCTGAGCTACTGTCTGTTTAACATAGGGCAAAGGATTGAATCCATTAATTCCTAAAAGCAAATATCTTTTCCTTACTATGGAAATGTAGTCAAGTAGTAGCATGATTATAACAAATATTGTACCAGTCCATGCTGACTCCTTTGTCTGCAAATGCTCTGCAGAGACAACTAAGGACGAGGTCTTTTCTTTTCACATCCCTGAAATAACAAGCATATTCAGCAGTGCTACAAAATAATGAGTAGCAAATGGGTTTACTTTTAGTGGTCATTCAGAGTTTACTCTGGTAATTTACGTATGTGGACTTCAAAGGTGCCTTGAATTGCAGAACAGTGAACCAAAACCTTATCAGTGGTGGGGTGCTTTCGTGTTAAGGCAATGCCCCAATCCCATAAGCAAGAGCTTCAGTCCCCAGTTACGTTTAACCTAGTATTTTCAACCTAGTGAGTCCTGACAATAAGAAACTTGGGGGAAGAAATGGAGGATGGCAGGATAATGCAAAGGCAAATGAATAACGAATATTAGGAATTTATCCGTATCTCTTCCTGGTGTCTGTATCCCTCTGTAGATATGCAAAAGCAACGTAACTCCCCTTCACTCCTAGCAAAGGATGTTGGATCAGTCACTATGGATGAAAATGCATCATAATGTTGTCATGTCAATCAAAGCTTTGAAAGACAATGCCAAGTCCAGTGACCAAAACTTTCTAAAAGTATGAACAGGTTTCTGCTCAGTTAATCTCCGCACAGACCCCTCTAATCATATTTGAGAATATAAGTCACCAGGTGAACCAAAATAAAAGAAGAAAGAGAAAAAAATCAGACTGAGCCAGACCAAATAGATGTTTGTGTTTTCTGTGACAAAGATAAAAACCCTGCACTTTGTTTGGAATGAAACAAATCACTTTGGTAACTTCTTTTTTTTTTTAAAAAAAAGGCAGAGAAAACGCAAGTCTAAATTGTTACAAAAGTGCTGATGCCAGCTCTCCCTGTTTTCACCTCTGACTTTTATTCACAAACTGCAATGCTTAGGTAGATCACTTGGAACAGAACAGCCCTGTTTTCAGTCTCTCAGGACAGCACCCAAGCCCTGAAGAAAAAAAGATATTTGAGGTATGAATCTCTCCTATTGACACTGTTCCTCTTTGGGAAATAAGCATTTCCTAGATCAAAGACTGAAACTTGAGTGGATATCTTAAACATAAGACTGCATAATTACTTTATATAAAAAATATCTAGCTTGAAAGCTCCAATGTAATCTCAGCTTCAAAATGCACTCTGTCTGGGGAATTATATACTCTTCTGACACATGGGAAGGGCTTGATTTAAATCCCTGTCATCGGTTCCTCTGTGAGAGACTGCAGGACAACACTTCCATGGAGAGCAGCCCTGAGGAGCCAGTTTTTCAGGAAATAAGAAATGAACATGCATCTGCATATGTGCTGCAACTTCTGTGCAGTTGAGAACTGGGATGGGAGGATTTGAATGTGAAACCGGCTGTCCTCTACCAGTACATCAGGCACTCAGCACAAGGCAGGCCAGCCAGCATGTAGACACCCAAATGCCCAATTCCCACCTCAATCATGAAGGAATGGCACCTGCCAGTGTTACAAAGTGGACATCTTCAGAAATGTGTTCATGTGGTTGTTGCTAAGGGGTGTTTCTACTTTGTTTCCTCTAATGGACGTTACTCCCATTCACTAGCATGCTTTTATTGGTGTTCTCGTGGAGTTAACAAAGGCAGCCTGTCTGCTTTGAGATAAAACCTGCAATGATGCTGGGATCAGCACCAAACTGGGGGGAAAGGAAGCATTTTAAAGTCTTTTACCAAAGACCTGGGAAAGTGTCAAAGACGCAGTCTGCAGCTCTTCCGAAGGAGTCAGGCTGGGGGAACCATCTGAAGGCTCCAATAGGTAGTGAACCTGTTTTCTTAATGATCTGTCCTTTCTCATCTGCAGAGGGAAAGCAAGTCAAGTGTGTCCTTATACACTACTTTAGTAAAATGGATGTGCAATACACACTTCATTAAACCACCATGGGGATTAAAAGTAACTTGAGCAAATGGCCCCAACTCCTTGTAATTATCTTTTGAAGACACTTGAAGACAAAAGGAAAAAAAAAGCGAGCTAGCTCAAGGACAGCAGAGTTTGCTGAGGGATGGGTGAGCAGCTAACACAGGCCGTGGGCTCAGCAGCTCCTCTCACGAGCCTGGCTCTCCCACACAGCGTCCCAAGCCGATGGCAGGGGCAGTGGGCCCCATGAGGCAGGGAGCGTGCAGAGGTCCTCGGAGAAGAAGGAGCCCTTCCATGGGTGTGTGCAGGACAAGGCAGGAAGGCGTCTGGCCTTGTGTCTAAGCAACGCTGCTGCCCTCCGATGGCACGTCACTCGGCCACCCACTGCTGCGCTGACACCCCTTGGTCTCACACGCTCCAACAGGCCCCCACGCCCACCGAAAAGGCAAAAGGAGGGGGTACCTGATGATCAGTCAGTTACTCTTTCTGGCTTGGGGTCTCTGAAACATGTTCCCAGATGGCTGATCCAGCTGGCAGAGCCCCACACTCTGTCCAGGCCCTTGCGCTGGGCCTCAGCCCTTTCCAGCCTTCAGGGCTTCTTTCCCTCTGAAGTCTGGTGGCTGTGGAGCTCACTCCTCTGTTAACACTTTCAGAGGCAATGCAACAGAGAAGCAAGAAGCTGAGAAGTTTGACCGAGAGCACAAATGCTCTTTTAGAAACAAACCTTCAAATCACGACAAGCACAGGTCTGTAAGCAGCTCCTGACTAGAGCCATGTGCTCCCTTATGGCACCGTCCAGGGGCACCACAACCCGGCCTGGGTCCTTAGGCCAGCCCAGTACTGAGCCTACTTCCTTCTGAGGGAGGAGTAACACCTCACTTGCTCAAAGATTATTTTTGTTTTGAGAATGGTTTCTAGCTCGTTTCTCACCTACTGACTAGCAAAGTTCCTCTTCTTTGCTGCCACAAAGCGGCTGCGGAGTTGTCTCTGCAGGTCCTGCTCATGGCACATCTCTGCAGCTTTGTGTGGACTCCCTCCAGCACAATCGGTCAGCCCTGATGGACCCCTTTGGGGTTTTCTCAGCTTACTAAAACACCTTTCCACTACACCACCAGTCTCCACCCAAGTCAGACAAGACCTGTTGCTTATTGGTGGCACCTGGCTTGAAGTCCTGAAAACATGTGAAGGTTTATTAAATAAATGCACCACTTGGCTTCTGTGAAATACAGCATAGAAGGTTAAAGGTCAGTGAGTAGTTGAGCAACAACAGAGGTGCCCACGTCTAAAATGACTTTATGTGGACAAAGGCCTATGGCTACGTTTTTGTGAATGCTCTGTGGAGGAGGCTTGAACTGGGTATACCTCATGGCTTTACAAGCAGCTGCAAAATACAAATATTATAAAATGATTAGAAGTTATAAATTTAAGAGATTTAGTGTGGCAGGAAAAATGGAAATCCATGCCCTCTGCACAGATCCAGTTGGTGCCCTGAATGACAACTTCATACTTTGTGCACTTTGTGAAGTTGGTTGCAGAAGGCGCTCAGATACAGGGAGCCACTTTTAGCTAATAGGGAATACTCTTCTGTCTCTCTCTCAAATGCCCCAAATACCTGTGAAAGCATTTCTCCAGCACAGAAATAGGTCTGTCTGAAGCCATGCCAAGCTGCTTCCCAAATTCCCTGTGGTCAGAGCTCTGCAGTTATGAGGCAGACCTGTAGCTTTTACATAATAAAATAGTAACTAACTTTGTGTTTACCATGTGCCTTCTCTGATGCTTCTCACATCTTAATCTTTTCCAGTGTACATATATAGTTTATATATGTTTAAAACTTTATAAAGTTTTAAAAGCTTTGTCAGTCTTTCAGCCAGAACTGTGATGTAGGTCTAGTGTGTGCTTATGGGGCTTGAGCTGAGTATCAAAATACTGGGAAGTCTTAAGCACCTTTATGGACTTGCAGGTGGAGCTAAGCAGAAGCTGTAACCCAAGTGAAGAGGATTTCTTCTGTGCGTAAAAACCAAAGCTTTCCTACAACATCAAATTCCTGACAAAGCCTCATTGTAATCCCTGAAGTCACCAGATCCCACGCACCGTGCTCCTCCCAGGCACCTGCAGAGCCACACAGCTGTCTGAATGGACACACAGGCTGTCACCCCTTAGTGCCACCCCGGGTCTCGCAGCCCCCCGGCCCCTCTGCAGCCCACACCGCTCTGCACTTGCTGACAAGCCTAAGGTTCAGCCCTGGCCCACCCTCCAGCATGCCCTGTGCTCCATGGTCACCATCTTCCTTTGGTGGGCAGCATGGCTCTTTGGATGACTTAACCCTGGCCTTGCTGTGTCTGAATTGCAGCAAACCCCGCTGGGGAGTGGGAGCAGGGAGCGTCAGCAAGTGCCTGTCTACTCTCAGATGCATAATTTATCTTTAGGCTCAGGCTTTGTCCCACATGTCACCCCCAAACTTCCGTGGGCTTCTCCTCAGTGGGTCCTCCTGCTCCCACTCTTGCTCTGTGCTTGAGCAAAGCCATATACAGTGATACACTCCACTGTGAACAGCTGGCAACTTGATTTTAGAAGTTCATTTCTGACAAAAACTCACCTTGCATGATTGTACACTAGCCCCTCTATGGGCTACCACATACAGTAATATTGTGGCTCTACTGATTTTACCAACCCACTATGACATGCTCTTGAAACCTTATAAATAGCTTTTGATGGTAGGCCATAGCTGTCTTCAAGCAGAGAATTCGATAAGCAGTGGAGATTTTGCATACAAAGCTATTAAAACCCAAGGTAACATGAAGGGTCAACTTCCTTCTGTGCTGCTATAGCAAGCAGTGAAAAGATAAAGACAGAACACATTTCTGTAATGAGCTAATTACACTTACTATAAAAGAGAGTGGGATGTCTACTCAGAGAGGCTGTATTCAGCACTGAGGGATCTAGGAATGCTGGACACTGTACTTTGCATTCCTGACAATACCTGAGCATCTGTTTCAAACCATTTCCTGACAATCTAGTTTCCCCTTTGAAACTTCAGAAGATGTAGGCACCAGTTTTGTCTCCCCTCACTACCCTCAGAAAGTGAAGCACAGCTGTTTTTACTAGCATTACAAAACACCCTCCGTTTAAACCAAGCTTGTATAAACAATGGAAGACTTTTACTGCTTTTACACATTATGCTGAGCAACATTATTTCCCTTTTTGAGAAAACACCCACTATGAATATATAGATTGAATTAATCCCACAAACCGATGAACTGATTGCAATCACAGAATTACTAGAAAATTGACAAATCGTAAACAATTATTTCAAAAGGTAAAGTATTAATTACATACTAACAGCTTCCTATAAAAGAATAGCTACCATTCTGAAAAGACCAGATCCTCAAAATGCAAAGAAAACATATACCAGTTCACTTTCCCCGCTTGAACGAAGTGGAAGGTTTCAGGGATGTAATGGGAGAGGTTGCACTAATTGTTGCAAATAATTAAGCAATCAGAATTTGCTTTTGCATAGGGTTCTTCATCTACAAAGTGCAAAGAACTTCTCAGAAGCAGACTATGAATTTTTGCTGTTTCTTAAAGACGGGTAAGAAAGGCTCCAAAACTAATCCAGTCTCAGCAACAGAAACAGACACTTAACCCAGCAGCATGCTGACTCCCAGTACCCTGCTGTAGTAGGCATTAGGAAGTTTCCCTCACATAAAGAGGCAGAAACATGCTAACTTCTGCCCTCCATAACACTAGCAGAGTCCTAGCATTATAATTAAGGTGATGACACAACCTGGTCAGTCAACCATCTTGTGTTTGCCCAGGTAATTATATTTTAACTGCTACAGAGCTTTGGGAAATCGGCAGCCACATGAATGCTTGGTTGGTGCAGCACATACATGTGCCATTTTAAGGTGATTAATGTAATTCCCAGCCCAGGAGAGGCCAGATGATGAGTTCAGTGCAACCCCTGGTATTGAAAAGCAACTTACCAAGAGAAGTAATTGAGGACATACCCACGCTACTCTTCATTTGTGACTGGTAGATAAAGGAGTTTAGAGAAGAACCTGTATAACGTCCACTACAGATAGCTCCTTAGATTTGACTGAATGTACTGAAGCTGGTTTACTCCACAAGGCCTCCATAGGACATTAACACTGTACCTAAGTAATTTAGCTGGACATTGAATAAAGAGCAAATCTTTCCAGGACTTGTGTGAAGCACCAGGAGAGGAAGTGACATGTGCTGGCTGGGGATTTTATATGCAGTTTAGCACCTGACCTGGCACGTGACACCGAGAAAGCTGAACAGTGTTTCTGGTCCCCTGTTTCCCTGTCTTTACAAGGTAGAGAATACCTAGCTCCTAGATACGAGCTCCTCCTGCCGAGACTGTAAGGCTCAACGTTTGTGGAATAGTTTGGGATCTATGGAAGAAAGATGTATAAAATCATTATTGATCCCAAATGTTTTGTATACTCTGTTGCTGCACTCTATAAAACAATCAAATATAGAACATGTTTCTGCAAAGCCAGCATGTAGAAAATTCTCTATTGTCTCTTTCTACTTTATCAGGCAGCCCAGGGAAATCTTTAGAGTCCCTAGTCAATACTATTTAAAACATCAAGACCGATTTTACACTCCACATTCTTTGTAATTTGTCTTTCTCTCAAACAGGTAGTATACTTGTGGGAAGAATGCCTTCCCTTCATAATTGCAACACACAAAGCTTCAGACATGCACATTTCAGGTGAAGGCCTAAAATTTTGAAGGCTCTCATTATCCTTCCAACACAAAGAGGCTTTCCTGGGGACCACTGCTTTTGCATGAAAGGATGCGTATTTTGTTTCCTTTCAATGTTACAGTGAAAGATAATGTCATGACCAGCTCACAGACTTACTGGTAATCCATTTCATGAACAATCAAATCTGCCTATTGTATAAGCATAGCTTTATTATAATACAAGAACCCATACAGGGTGTCCTAGGAGAAAACTGGTTCTAACTCATCCCTTCCAATCATTCAGCTTCCACTGGATGCCTTTTATCGTCATAGGGCTAGCACGTGCATCTTGACAGCCCTGGAAATTATTCTAACGCAGTTCATCGTATTCCATCCCAACACTTCTGATTACAAAGTTAATAGCTTGAAATGGACATTCTAGAATTAACCCTGTGGCCTGCTTAATTGGTGACAAGAAGAGCAGCAAATTGTGGCGTGAGCGCCAGGTTGAGTATGACAATGCCTAGCGATGCTTGAGGCTCCACTACTAGAAGCAATGGTGGAAAACGAGGTAATTGTAGCTTTTTCATTTCTTCTTTTGGCCTGCAAAAGTTTGCTTTCCGTAACTGACTTTCACATGCTACTTATTATGTGTGTTTCTCAATAGGAATATACCCGTGATAAGGCAAGATGATGAAGCTTGATCAGGTACTCGGCTAATTCTCCAGTGTTTGAAGGCAGAAGGGAGTTTCTGAGAAAGGAGCGTAGGACTCCTAGGACAGGAGAGGTATTTATTGCTGCCCAACAACTACTTTCAGCCAGTGCCTGAATGATTTCCATCCAGCCCAGCAACAGATGACATTAAGGGCCAGGGAAAAAGAAATATTTCTTAGATAAAAAGGGTCTCTAAAATTTCCTTCTGAAAACAAACAAACAAAAAATCCAACCCCTGTTTTAACGAAAGAGTTGTACACTCAGCAGCTTTACCAAGCTCATGGCAGGCTCGAACGAGCAACAATATTGGCACAGCAAAGGGGGCAGGAGCACATAACCAGGGAGCAGCGAAAGGAAATGGGACTGTGTTACTGACCCCATGTGCCCACTAGATTGGCTTGGTTGTAATGTGAATCTACTCTCTGACTGATATCCAGCCTATCTATAGAAACGTGCAAGACAGGAATCAACCAAATGAGTCTCATTCGGCAAGTATAAGACTTGACAGGTCTGAATGTGGGTTTTTAATGCCTGAACAAGGAAGGAAAGCGATTCTGGTGATGAAAACTTTTTGCAGAACAAAAAAAATCCACCCTGAATCCACACTGTGTAAAGCATTAAGGATGTCTTTTTATATTTGGAAATTATTTTACAGTTAAGTGAATAACAACTCCGAAAATAAAGCCTCCTTTTATGCTCTCTCCTTGGATTTGCAATGGGAAGGATTTAAAGAACTATATTTGATCCATTAGGTTGAGGAACTCACAGTACTGTACATTGTTTTAGTGTACTAAATTTAGTTGACTTCTGTCTCTTTCAATTACCCTTCTAAAAAGGACAGGTGAAAAATAATGTCTCTCTTTATATCATTTGGTTTGCTGTTGATTAACTCTTCTCTTCTAGTGCTTGCTTATGTTTTGTAGGGCAGGGAGGACAGAATAGCTGAAGTTGGGAAAAAAGCCTTAATAAAAAGCTCTTTTTCTGAGTTTGAGTTTGTAGACTCTTCCCTTTCACATGTATATCTCATCAATAAAATGTCAGGGTTGTTGATAAGGATACAAAAGCCAGACAGAGAATGCACTGAATCTTAACTATGGTAAAATAAGGTAAGAAATCCTGAACATAAAAATAAATTTCTACACATGCTATCCTTATCATTAATGTGAAGCAAAACCAAATTTCACATAATTAATCCACTGCTTTGTCCATTTCTACCGCAGCAAAGAACTGTAGAGGAATAGCATGTCCTAATTCTTAAAAGAACTGTGCTCCGCATCAGAGGTACTCTTCGACATCTCAGAAATAGTTCAATTCCATTTGGTATCACTTCTGTGTATGCGCTCTGTAAGCTATGTACAACGCTTAACACCCCTCAACCTCTCAAAAGGAGGTAGAAAGTAGGCATGAATTTTGGGGCAGGTCTTGAACTCAGCTTCTTCTTTGCAAAGGATACAACAGTGAGAGGCAAAGGGTTTCTGACTGTGATGTCCTCCAACCATCAAATGGTAATCAAATACTTTGATGAGGAGGAAGCAAAAAGATGAATGCATTTTAGTGATCTGTTTAAACTTCCAAAATAGTAATTGCTGAACTTGGCTCCTCTCAAAACCCTTGTTCTGAAAACAGAAAGAAGCAGCAATGATTTGCCCTGAGTTTCTGCAGAGTCTAAATGATCAAACATGTATCAAAGTTTTATTCCCCCACCTTGTTTCAGATCTCAGACTGGGCTGATACTCCACAAAGACCAAAAAAACCCACAGGCTTCTGGAGAGGAAGCAAGTGCTCCATTCAGAAATTCACTAATTCTTTCCAACCTTCCTGTTGGAAATGATAGAAAAGTCTGCCTTACTACATTTTATAGTGCTTCATTAATTACCAGGATTAATCTAACACTAAAATCTACTGCAGAAAATTCAGCAGTAATCATACATGTTTCCTCAATTCCTCCAGAGTAACACGAAGCAAGAAATCCAGATTTTGTAATAAGACCTGGAAGAACTTATGACAGGATGGAAAAATTTTCTAGTGCATCCTACAACAGTGCTGGTGACAGTAAATTGGGTAGCTGACTAGCATCAAAGACAGAGGTAATGATTAGAAAGCCTACACAAAATTGTTGGGAGTTGCGACTTCCTGGAGACAGGTATCTGTGGGGCGGATATCCTGAAATCACTCTTTCCCATCCACCCACCAGATTTTCCCTACCCTTTCTCTTGATGAATGTCTTCTTCAGACATTGGGATATCACCAGGAGCTGAACAAGAACAGATCACATCTGCACCACAGCTAGTACAAACATAAGTAACTGGTAATGCCCATAAATTCCGCTATAAGGTATGTAGGTACACAAGTCTGATAGTCTTTTGTGGGCTGACGGCTTAAATAACTTGCTAGCAGATCATACGCTAGAAACATATCACTGCTTGTGATGAAACGGCCGGTGTGTTCATGCCCATAACTGGAATGAACCTATTAGGGCAGAGTTGGAAATTCACCAGTTCATACAGAGACATCTTCTTCAGGTTGTGACAAAGACAACAAAAGAACAGAAATATCTTAGCAGACACTCATTTTTTTCTTTATGAACAATCTATTTAATAAATGTTCTTTCTGATTTAAAGCTCCATTTTATGAACAGGCAATCTTTCTTAAGACAGAAAATGATGCAGGTTCCTTTGCCACCAGAGATTCAGATCCCTGTTTGGCTGGTGTTCTACTAGTCTGCTCAGCTGTTGGGCACATAATCTGCCCCGGCATTTCTCTACAGAAGTCCTGCAGTTCGAAATAAAACTTGCAATTTAAGATGTTGGACTCTCTCCATTGCTTGCTGCTGACCTACATGGGCTATCCATGCATTCAGGCAGGTTTTCCCAGTAAATAAGCTCCCAGTGGAATTTGATATATACAAAAATCTTTGTCCATCTTCCAATCTGGATACTTGAGAACTCATGAGATAAATAAGGGCTTATAATCTACGCTGTCTCTCCCTTGGGGACCATTAATACATCATGAAATTCAAACACTCCCAAGAAACCATACCAAGACAATACATATACATAGAAAACTATCGTGCCTACAAAGTAAAGGAATACTCTGATGCCTGAACATCATACATCTGGATAAAATTGTTTTCCAGAAGAAATCACTTCTTCAGTACAATTTTTTCATTCCCAATTTGACGGTCTTTCAGAAAAACAAATAGGATTGTGGAAGGCAACACCATGATGTGGAAACACAGTGTGAACTGTAGGCTTCTCTGGTGAGTCTTCAGATGTGTCTGTGGGGGAGAAGTAGAGGGAAAATGGATGAAAAGGGAAAAGCAATGTCTGAAGATTCTGTGAAGATCTGAGAAAATGCTACAGTGGAATAAAGGACTAAAAGGAGAGAAATTAGGGGAGAGTACAGAGCAAACTCTTCTCCACTATTACTGTCCCCTTGAAGTCTCCCTGTAATACCACAGCCCCTGCCAAGCTGTGAAAGGCAGCTGACCCCCAGTGATCCAGTGCATCCCCCAGTGCCCAGGCAGGACTCACACTTCTGGTCCCAGGGCTTTGAACCTGGCATGCGTGGCTCTGATTAGAACAGTTCATCGAACAGCACTTGAAGTTGCCTGCAATTAAAGGGGGAAGAATTCAGTTTGAATAGGACTGAAACACACAGATGAAGAAAAGACCCATGCTGGATGGCTCTATTTTGCTTTTTTTCATGCAGATATGATGAAGGGGAAGCAGCAAGGGAACCACTGTTGTAGGAAAGGCCCACACCTCGAATCGTCAACCCTAGGCAAGAAGCAGAGAGCCCGCCGAGAACAGTAATCGCATTTCCTCAGCTATACGCACAACAGTCTGTTTCGCCCTGGCCTGCTCCAATGCCTGCCAAAGCCTCAGGTCTGCTCTGGCTCTCCTCATTTTCAATGCTGATCAGGGCAATGTAAATGCCAAAAAGGCTAATAATTAGCCTAATGAGGCTAAATAATTAGTCTAATAAAGCTAAACTATTTGTTAGAATAACCGAAACATTCCCTTGGAAGGCAGAAGGAAGAAGCATATAGATGTGAAGTAAGCAAAGTAACTAATAAAATTCATTTTACCATAGGAACTCAACATCTTGCATTCTACTACACAGGTGCTATACAGATGGGTAAGAAGACAACCACCTCTTGATTGAGCTTAAAACAAACCCAACATGCAAAAACTGTGAAGAACACAGCAAAAACACAAACACATTTCAATGCATTTGTTTCTCATTCCTGCGGTTCCTCATGACCTCGGTCAGAGTACCCTTAGTTAACCAAGGAATGTCAAGTTCAAGCATAAATTCTGTGGATTAGCTTAACAGTTATTGTGTTGCAGTGTGCAATTTCACTTATGAATTAATTAACTCATTTCTTATTACGGCCTCTCTTGCAATTTTGCTCCTGTCACTACTCTTAAAGGATAATTCAGCAGTGTGCTAAAGAGCCAAAAATATAATTATCTTTCATGCAGGCAAGGGGTACATTTTTAGAAGAACATAATCTTGATTTTCAGAGATACTCGATACCTGCAGTTCTTCCTGTCTTCAAATGGTATTTTGGGCACTACCACCTCAGAGAAGTCAGGCTTTCCATATAAACAACCAGAAGTCACCCCCAAACCAGAATAGTTGCCATGGAGAGAAAAAAGTGTTCTGGACAGATTTAGAGAAAACCCTGTGCTGTGCTTTTACCAGAAATGGATGACAAGTTTCAAATTGGTTTTAGGAGGGCTTTGATTTGAGGAAGGGAAACAAGCAATCAGTGAGAAAACTCACTGCCACACATGGAACCAGCTGATGTATGAAGATAAGAGAGGCAAAAAATGTTGTCACTCTCTAAAGCGGTATACCAAGCGACACCTGGTCTGGATAAGAGATGAGTTTTAAATTCCACCTTCTTCCAGGTTCGGCAACACTGATTAAAGAAAAACCAAAGCCTGTAAATTACTGATGATCAGCTCTGTGACAGACAGAAGGAACTAGTTGTTAGACCACGTCCAGACATTTTCAACGCCATACTGTCTTTTAAATGTGGTGCTGCTTACTCTATACCTTCCGCTATGGCTATCGCCAAGCATTATGAGAAGTGAGTCAGGGATTGCACATTTGCTAAGGCAGATCCACCCTCACCATTCCAAAGGAAACAGCTCCATAATGAGAGATTAGTGAGAATGTAAGAATAAAGGCATTTTTATTTTTTATAGATATACCAGTTTTCAGAATAGAATTCAGTTTATTAGTAAAACTATTTTTTTCCAGGTTTAGCAGCAGTTATACAAAATTAGCTGGAGGGTTACTTATTTTCAAGTAGATCCAGCATTCCACTCCTCTCCTGGCAGAAAGGAAAAGGAAAGTACCTTCACGTTTTCAAGGCACAGATCGTGTATTTCTTGTGGTATGAAGTAATTTCTTTTAACATTCAGCTGTGCAATTCACCAATTCCCAGAACTGCATGTTATAGTTTGCATTCTGAACAAAGCTAAGTAACTTCCCTTCCAGGGCTCTTTTGTCTTCTAAATGCATCCTCCTTGGTTGTATTTCATGTTATTGTGTTCTCACTGCTTCTGTATAAATGAACATATTAATCCTTAATTTTCTAGGTTTCTTGCTCTGTTTGCCAAGGAATCATTTTTCTTCTCTCAGAAGCTGCAGATGCAGGTTACCACTGTGCCGGCTTCTTCCTGTCTGGAGTGGTCTGGCAAAAGGAATTAGTCCAGGAAAGTTCATAAAAATGTATATTTTCTTTTCACTTCTACTGTACTTCACAGCTGTCTCATTGTGTTCTCATCACTTTTCTTTCAAGTATACTTATGAAAAACCCATCACCGCGGCTAAGGTCTGCAGGGTTGGAAAGCTGACCTTCCAAGAAAAGGGGTAGAAATACGGGAGGCAATCTTTCTCCTATCAGATGACAGTTTCTCCACAACTCCTTTACCCTTTGGGGTATCCATGAGAAAATGCAAAACCTCAATTTTGGCCTGCTGCAGCATTCACAATGGTGAAAAAAGCACTGTCAGGATTCACTTGTCTGCAGCTTAGGCAGCTGTGGAACTTGAGGTCCGTTTGAAAATAATTCACATATTTGTATGCAGCAGACCTAAATGCAAGGGAATCCAAAATTATATTTAAAGTCAAGTCTGACATGGAAGTCTACATGGGCAGGGTATGCTCCAGTCTGAAAGAAGTGCTCCCCTGTTCAAGAAAGATGAAGAGCTACTGGAGAGAGTCCAGCGAAGGGCTACAAGGATGGTGAGGGGACTGGAACATCTCTCCTACGA